>Ga0307408_100001151_pt1 | contig 20095 bp, 24 predicted proteins | sample 322Cmetagenome_FD_202116 | JGI IMG/M metagenome (GOLD analysis project Ga0307408, IMG submission 202116) | Maize rhizosphere microbial communities from greenhouse at UC Davis, California, United States - 322HYB-C-3 | ecosystem: Host-associated > Plants > Roots > Rhizosphere > Soil | place... | reverse complement strand
GCCCATGCCTGGCTGCGACACAGGCATCCCATGAAAAGATGCCATGTTCCGCAAGCTTGTCTTCCTGACTGCATTGTCATTTTCCCTGTCGGCACACACCATGGATATGAGTATCCCGCCGGCGAATTCCGCCGCGCCCGCGGATGCCATCCAGGTCAACGACGTGCCGCGCCGCGGCACGCTGTACCGTGTGCATCACGAAGGCAAAACTTCTTACCTGTTCGGCACCATCCACGTGGGCAAGCAGGACTTTTTCCCGCTCGAACCTGAAGTCACCGAAGCGCTGGCCAAGTCCAGCTCGCTGGTGCTGGAACTCGACGTGCGCGCCAGCGGGCCGTATTACCGCGCGCTGGAGCGTCATGGCCAGTATCCGGCCGGGCAAACCATCCGCGATCATCTGTCGCCGGCCGCGCTGGCCAAGCTGCAGGCTGCACTCGACAAGGTCAAGCTGCCGCTGGCGAGCGTGCAGCATTACCGCCCATGGGTGGTGGCGAATATCCTGGTGGGGCAGGAGATTGAGAAGAGCGGTTTCAACCGCGGTCTCGGCGTGGAAGGCTATTTGCTGAGCAACGCCACGCAGCAGAAGAAACCCTTGCAGGAACTGGAAACTGCCGACTACCAGCTCAGCCTGTTTGGCGGACTGAGCGATGCGCAACAGGAAGCCTACCTGCTGGAAAATATCGCCGATATCGACAGCGGCGCCGCGCTGCGCAAATCGGCCGGCCTGGTGGAAGCGTGGGGCGCAGCGGATGCTTCGCGCATTGCCGCGCTAACGCGTGAATTGACCACGGGCGACACGGTGTCCGCCCGCTTCATGGACAGCACCTTGCTGGGCAAGCGCAATCCGGAAATGGCAGCCAATATTGAAGCGATCATGCGCAAAGGCGATGCCTTCATCGGCATCGGCCTGTTGCACCTGGTCGGCGACAACGGCGTGCCGGCCTTGCTGCGCCAGCACGGCTACCAGGTCGAGAAGGTCTACTAGTATTTCGGGCTGGTGCTCAGCGAGCCGTTCGAATAGCGGACATTGTCGCCCACGCGATAGCTGGGCATGCTGTCCACATTGATGGTCTCGACGGAACCGTCAGCCTTCTTCACGGTCACGCGGTAGCCGCCGCCGCTGCCGGCTGCTGCTGCGCCAACCGCACCGCTTGCCGACATCGAGCCTGCCGGGTCGATCGATTGCACCACGCCATCCCAGTTGGCAGCAGTGCGGCTGCCTTCGGAAGCGCTGGCAGTCGAGGTGCTGGTGTTGTCATCCATGCTGGCGGTTTTCTTGCTGCTGTCATGTGCGCAGCCCGCCAGGGCCAGGCTCACCAGCATGATTACGGAAAATTTCATATATCCCCCATTAGTTAGCCATGTGCGCGCCGGGGAAGTGTACGCCGTTCCGCAAACGGCCGACGCACGTCAAGCGGCAGGGCGCTTGCGCAAGCTCCACAAGGCCCACATCACCGTCGAGGCGATGATCGCGGCCGACATGTCGACCAGCCAGTCGTCGACCGAGCCGTGGCGGTAAGGGAAGAAGGATTGAACGAATTCATCGATGGCGCCCATGGTGGCGATGCCGGTTACCGCCTTGAGCGCACGCTGTGCCGGCTCGCCTTTGCAGCCGGTGAACAGCATGAAGGCCAGCACCGTATAGCCGAAGCTGTGCAGCACCAGGCCGCTGGCGTATTGCGCCGCCTCGGCTCGCGCGCCGGGAATCGATCCGATGATGCAGTTAAGTACGAAGAGGGTGATGGCGCCCCAGAAGCGCAAGCGTGCGTAGGCGTCGCTGAGGAACAGCAGGGTCAGGAATTTTTGCATGGGTGGGAAGATACCACGGAAGCGGTTGCGCCGGCACGAGGCCGGCGCACCTTCTGGCGCCACGCATATCGATTGCGTGTGCAGCAGATGTGACCATTATAGGGATTGGCTGTGACAGCACCATGACATAAATCAAGCTTTGTTCAGACTTTGAAGAAAGCAACAGCGTCGAGCAAGGTATCGGCCTGGCCGGCCAGTTCTTCGGCGGTGGCTGCAAGCTCTTCGGCCGCCGCGGCATTGCGCTGGGTAGCTTCGCTGAGCTGGTTGATCGCTGCGCTGATCTGGCTGGCGCCGCTGCTTTGCTCACGCGATGCGGCATTGATTTCCTGTACCAGTTCGGAAGTCTTGCGGATGCCAGGGACGATTTCCTTCAACAGCTTGCCGGCCTGGTTGGCCACGGCCACGCTGTCTTGTGCCACGCCGCTGATTTCCTGCGCCGCGGCCTGGCTGCGTTCGGCCAGCTTGCGCACCTCGGCTGCCACCACGGCAAAGCCTTTGCCATGTTCGCCCGCGCGCGCGGCTTCAATGGCGGCGTTCAGCGCCAGCAGGTTGGTCTGGTAGGCGATGTCGTCGATGATCGCGATTTCCCGCGTGATCTGCTGCATCGCGGCCACGGTGCGCGCCACCGCATCGCCGCCTTCATCCGCATAGCCGGCCACGCGTGCCGCCAGGTCGTCGGTGACGCGCGAGTTCTCATGGTTCTGGAAAATCGAGGCGCTCATTTCTTCAATGGAAGCGCTGGTCTGCTCCACGCCGGCCGCCTGCTCGGTGGAACTGGTGCTCAGGGCCTGGGCAGTAGCGCTGGCCTGTGCTGCCGCATTGGCGAGCGTATCGGCCGATTGACGCACGCTGGTGACGGTGGTGTGCAGGCGCTGTGCCATGTCCTGCACCATGTAGGCCAGGCTGCGGCGATCATCCCGATGCAACTGCATGCGCTGCGTGAGGTCGCCCTGCGCGACTTGCCGCAACACCTCGCATACTTCCGATGGCTCGCCGCCGATCTGGTAGACCAGGTGATGGCTGATTGCATAGCCGGCCAGGATCGCCAGCAGCGCAATGGTAATCACGCCACCGGCAAGCAGCGTGCGTGTCTCGCTTTGCTGCTGCAGCCGTTGTTCGATGTGGGCCGACAGCAGGGCAAACGCAGCATCGGCAGCGCTATATTGCTGGTCGATGGCGCGCGTGGCGGCGGCAATATAATCCGGCGCGGCATATTCCAGGGCATCGGCCATGACGATGCGGGTGCGCGCCAGTTCCGTTACTTCGGCGGCGGCAGCGGTGGCGGCGGAGACCGGGGTGTCGAGCTTTTGCTTCAGCACAGGATTGGCGGCATAAGCCTTGCCGATGGTGCGCTGCATGCTGGCGCTGGCGTGGCGCGCCTTGCTGAGAAGGCCGTACATGATGGCGCGGCCTTCGATATCGATCTTGCGGGTGGCCAGGAAGCCGGCGCCGCGCGCGCGCATCTGCCCCAGGTCTTCGGCCACGCGCGGCAAGTCAAAATATGTGGCGCGCATCAGGTAGTAGGAATCGGCATCGGGATCGAGCGAGAGGCCGGACTGGTCGGCCAACTGCTCGATGAAGAGCAGGACGAATTCGCACAGGGCGGTGTGGCGCTCGTAGCTTTCCAGTGTCGCCAGCTTGCGCGTGCTGACGTCGCGCGCCAGGGCGGTCCATTCGTCGCGGATGCGGGCGAACATCTTGCGGTCCTGGCCTTCGCCTTCAGCCAGCAGGGCCGACATGGCGAGCAGGTGGCGATTGACTTCCGCTTCTTTGGCGCTGCGTTCGCCGGCCAGTTGGCCGCCGCCGACGAATGCAGCCGACAGGCCGCGGTGCTGCTGGATGCTTTGCAGGAGGTCAAGCGCCTGGGCGCCCGGCTTGAGTCCGGTCTGCTCGAGGGTGGAAAAGTGCAGGCTGCGGCTGTTTTCCGACAAGAACAAATAGAAGGGGGGCGCGACCAGCAACACGGCAATGATGCCCAGCACCAGAAAGCGTTGCCATAATTTCATCCTATCCAGCAGGCTGGCCACTGCATTCTCCCGGGATTGGCAGGTCTCAACAGTGTAGCCGGGAATCCTTGGGCTCGATACCGCGGCATGCCATGTAGTTGTTAACTGGCAAAAAAACATTGTCACGATTGAATTGCGCGCCGAACCGCGCTGCTATAATTCCGCGCGGAAAAACTTGTGGATTATTTAACAGGCGCCTGTGTCCCCGCCGTCTATTTGTGAGACTTGAAAATGAAGAAAAGCACTGTATTGGTAGGACTCCTGCTGGCCGCCGGACTGGCGCAAAGCGCGTCTGCGGCTGCGAAAGTACCTCTGCTCAAGCGCAGCGCCGTCATGCAGTGCGCAGACCGCAAGATTGAACTGAAAGCCGAATGCTTCAAGCAGGACGGCATTGCGGGCCTGTCCTGCACCAGGCAGCGGCTGAGCATCAGCGATGCCGGCACTGGACAGGAACTGGGCAGCCAGGCCTTCAAGCCGGCGCCGCTGCAAGCGGGCGATGCCTACCCGATCATTCCTGAACGCCTGAGCGACGCCACCTGCATTGAGACGCCGGCGAAGGAAAAGTTCATCGTCATCATGATGAGCAATGGCGGCAATTGTGACGAATGCGAGTGGCAGCAACTGTATGGCTGGGACGGTAAGGTGCTTGGATCGAGCCTGAATGCCAAGCGGGATGCTGCGATCGCTGCCGCGCTGAAAGGCACCGGGAGCAAGAAGGCCAGGAAGCTGGGCGAGGGAGATCTCTATATTTACGCCGAAACGAACTAAGTTGTCTGGAGTAGCAATGAGTCGAGTGAAAGATGTTCTGCAAACTGGCCTGACGGTGCTGCTTGCATGCCAGCTCGGATCCGCTGCCGCTGGCGAAACCTACGCTCCGTTTGGCTTGAGCTGCAAGCGCGGCGGAGGCGAGCCCGGCGTGGAAATCAAGCAGGTGAGCGCGAGCTTTGACCAGCGCTACAGCGCAATCTGGGGCAAGGACTGGGCCTACCAGACGCTGCCCGGCAAGCGCATCGATCCCAAGGTGATGGAAGAAGTCGCGGCCATCGCTGGCTGTGCGGCCATGCTGGACCAGCCAGCGTGCTCGAACTTCTTTGATCCGGAGTTCGGCGGCAGCGCCACAATATTTACTGCACTGAGCAGCAGGGCGCCACTTCGCAAACAATTTGATGAAGCAATCGCGGCGCTTCCATCAGCCGAGGCGAGGAAGGCCGCGCAATACTGCATCAAGCTGGTAGGGAAGAAGTAATCGCATGAGCCGCCTGATTTCATCGTTGCAAAAGCAAGGACTGGTACTGGTCACGGCTATTGGGTTCTCTTTCCTTGCCGCGCCAGCGATGGCGGCTGGCAGCTATTCGCCATTTGGGCTGCACTGCAGCGCAAGCGGCACGGCTAAGGAGTCGGCCCAGGTTGCCGAGAACCTTGGCCGGCGGTTCGCCAAGGTTTGGGGCAAGGATTGGCTCAGCACACCAACGCCGCCGCAGCGCATCGATCCGACGGTCATGGAGGAAGTCGCGGCCATTTCGGCTTGCGCCGCGATCGTGGACTGCCCCAACTTCTTTAATCGGGAAATCGGTGGCGACCTGACCGTGTTTACCGACATCGGTCCCAAAGTGCCATTGCGCAAACAGTTTGACGAGGCGGTGGCGGCAATGCCCGCTTCGGAAGGCAAAACTGCGCTGCAAGCGTGCATGAAGCGCGAAGCGAAAAAGTAATTCTCCTGAGCAAAAAAAAGCCCGCTGGTTAAAGCGGGCTTAAACTATTTTCTTGGAGGAGAATAGTGGAGACATGTGCAATTATGGTGCGCCGCCACATATTAGTCCAATTTTCCTTTTCGATAATCGTTATTCAGATTTCGTATAACTATTCTTTAACTGGTACAACGTAGTTCAGCGCCATGCGGCCACCATCAACGAAAAGCGTCTGTCCGGTCATGTAACTGGCGTCGTCGCTAGCGAGGAAAGCGCATATGGAAGCGACCTCTTCCGGCTCCCCGCAACGCCCCAAAGGAGTGCGCGACAAAATGGTGCGTTTGGCTTCCGGGCTGGCCAGGACCGCCTGTTTGGCCAGTTCGGTCAGGATGGTGCCGGGGCCAATACCGTTGACACGAATGCCATACGGAGCCAGGTTCAGCGACATGACCTTGGTCAGCTGGTTGACGCCGCCTTTCGACACCACATAAGGCACCTGGTCCGGAATCGCCAGTTCCGAGTTCACGCTTGACATATTGATAATGCAGCCGCTTTGCTGCTTGACCATCTCGCGCGCCACAGCCTGGCCGCACAGGAACATCGATTTGAGGTTAATGCCAAGCACGCGGTCGAAATCGGCTTCCGCCAGGTCGAGGAAGCTGCACTTGTGGGTGACGCCTGCATTGTTGACCAGGATGTCGATGCGGCCAAAGGCGGCCAGGGTAGCAGCGACCAGCGCGTCGACATCGGCTTTCTGGCTGACGTCTGCTGCGAAGAAGCGGGCCTGGTCACCCAGGGCTTCGGCAGCCTGGGCGCCTTCCGGCTTGATGTCCACCAGCATGACCTTGGCCCCTTCGGTAATGAGGCGCTGGGCGCAGGCCAGGCCGATGCCCTGGGTCGCGCCGGTGACGATGGCTACTTTATTGGTTAATTTCATATCGCTTCCGCTATTCGGTTAGGAAGCTTATTTTAGAGGATGACTGCGTCGTTGGGCAGTTGGTTGGGGCGCGTGCCGTCGGCCGGATAGTGGCGCGCCAACAGTGTGTTCAGCTGTTCCAGCGCGGACAAGGTGGGGGTGTGGTAGTCGCCCTGGGCAAAGCCGGCGGTCATCGTATGGCAGATGGTTTGCCATTCGGTGTCGGCTACCAGGCGGCTGACGTGGCGATCGGCCACGATGTCGACGGCTCGCTCAGCGAGGTTGATGTAGATGAGGACTCCGCAGTTTTCCTCGGTATCCCACACGCCGTATTGCGCGAACAGGGCGCTGGCGCGCTGGCGGTTGGTGAGGTTGTCGAAGGCCGAACGGGCGTCCAGGCCAGGTTCCACGATCAGTCGAACTTCGGCGCGATGACGCTGCTCGCCTTGCGTGATGGCTTGTTCGATCGCTTGCAGCGTGGCGGCGGGGAAGGCGCGCTTGCCGGCGCCGGTACCGCTTGTCATGTGGCGCCAGGCGCGCTTGCAGCGGCCAAGGAAGGATGTCGCTTGGGTTGTCATCACCAGTCTCCCGAGGCGCCGCCGCCATCGAAGGTGCCGCCGCCACCGCTGAAGCCGCCGCCGCCAAAGCCGCCGCCACCCCAGCTTCCGCCTCCGCTGCCACGGCTTGCGGCCGCACTCAAGGCATTGCCCAGCGCAGCGCCGATCAGCACGCCCGTTGCATCCGAGCCCCATCCGCCGCGCCGCAGGCCCCGGCGCGAACCGCCGCGCAGCATAGGCAGGATGACGAAGACGCCGAACAGCAGCAGCGGCAAGAGCCAGCCAGCGGACCAGCCGCCGCCATCGCCGCCACCATGCCGGGCGCGTCCGCTATCTTCGTCTCCGGCACCGCCGCTACCGGCTGCGCCGCGCGCCGCGCTCGATCCTCCGCTGCCCGGGATGCCGCCAGCTCCCGCAGCTTCCGCCATCCCGGCGACCCCGCCGCCTGCAATAGCCGCACCGCCAGTTCCCGCCGCTTCCGCCACGCGGCCGCCGCCCCCAGCGACCGCGCCGCTGCCCGTCCCGCTACCGGCCGCCGAGCCTTCCTGCGCCCCACGCTGGCCGCCGGCCGGGGCAGGGAAGTGTTCCTTATCCAGCAAGGCCGCAATCGAGCTCACGCCCGCCGCGAGCCCGCCATAAAAGTCCCCTTGCCGAAAATGCGGCGCAATCACATCCTGCAAAACGCGTTTTGACTGGGCATCCGTCAGCGTCCCCTGGACTCCGCGGCCAGCCTCAATCCGCAGCCGGCGCAGCGAAGAAGGGTTATCCCTGGCCACCACCAGCAGCACCCCATCATCAACGCCCTTGCGCCCCAGCTTCCACGCATCGGCAACACGAATACTGTACTGCTCGATCGCCTCCGGCGCCGTCGACGGCACCAGCAGGATCGCAATCTGGCTGCCCGTCTTGCGTTCATAATCGGCAAGCATGCCGTCAAGGGCCGAGCGCTGTTGCGTAGTCAACATGCCCACCTGGTCGGTAACCCGGGCCGCATGCGCCGGCACCGCAACAAAGCCATCCGCCGCCCGAGCGCCAGTCACGACCAGGGCAAGCAGCACTAGAATCGCCACGCCAAGCACCACCCTTAGCCAAGGCGAGCCAGGCAGGATGGTCCAGCGCCGCGCATTCTCCGCCAGCCCGCCGGTACGCCGCGCCAGGTCGCGGTCCAGCAGCGGATCGCTTAAGCGATCTTCGTCGCGACCGGAAGCCTTGCCCCCGCCGCGCGTATGCCGTGGTGTGGTCGCCATAGCGACTCCTTACTTCTTGTTGAAGTCCACCGTTGGAGCGGTTGAAATGGATTTCTCGTTGTCGACGGTGAAGCTGGGCTTCACCTCATAGCCGAACATCTTCGCCGTCAGGTTGGTCGGGAAGCGCCGTGCCAGGATGTTGAAATCCTGTACCGAGGCGATATAGCGCTGGCGTGCCACCGTGATGCGGTTCTCTGTCCCTTCGAGCTGCGATTGCAGGTCGCGGAAGCTGGCGTCCGCCTTCAGTTCCGGATATTTTTCGGCCACCACCATCAGCCGCGACAAGGCGTTGGTCAGCTCACCCTGCGCCTGCTGGAACTTCTGCAGTGCGCCGGGATTATTCAGCACCTCCGGCGTCACCTGGACGCTGGTGGCAGAAGCACGCGCCCTGGTCACCGCCTCAAGGGTTTCGCGCTCGTGCGAAGCATAACCCTTGACCGTGTTGACGAGGTTCGGGATCAAATCGGCCCGCCGCTGGTACTGGTTGACCACTTCGCCCCACTGGGCCTTGACCGCTTCGTCCTTGGCCTGGAACTCGTTGTAACCGCAGCCGGACAAGAAAACCGTTGCCAGCACACCCATTGCCAGAAAGTTTCGCATTATTCGCTCCTTGGAACGTATTATCGAAATATACACGCAATCGGCCGGCGGCCATGTGCGGCAGTGCACACACCCGCCCCGTTATAATGTAGGGTTTGCAACGCAAAGAATAAAGAGGCCCGCTGTGACATTTATCGAAAAATTATCCGCTGCCTGGGCAGCCAACGATTCCCTGCTGTGCGTTGGCCTGGACCCGGATATGGCGCGCCTGCCTGCGCAGTTCCAGAACAACCCGCAAGGGATCTACCAGTTCTGCACCGAGATCATCGACGCCACCGCCGACCTGGCGTGCTCGTTCAAGCCGCAGATCGCCTATTTCGCGGCATTGGGTGCGGAAGACCAGCTTGAAAAAATCTGTGCCTACGCCAAGGAAAACTATCCGCACATCCCGATGATCCTGGACGCCAAGCGCGGCGACATCGGCGCTACTGCGAAGCAGTACGCGCGCGAAGCCTTCGACCGCTATGGCGCCGATGCGGTAACTGTGAACCCGTACATGGGCTCCGACTCCGTTGAGCCGTACATGGAGTGGAGCGACCGCGGCGTGATCATTCTTTGCCGCACTTCGAATGCCGGCGGCTCGGACCTGCAGTTCCTGAAGGTGGACGGCAAGCCGCTGTACCAGCACGTCGCCAAGCTGGTGGCTGAGAAGTGGAATGCCAACGGCCAGTGCGCGCTGGTGGTGGGCGCGACCTTCCCCGAGGAACTGGCGCAGGTGCGCGGGATTGTGGGCGATATGCCGCTGCTGGTGCCGGGCATTGGTGCGCAGGGTGGGGATATCGAGGCGACCGTCAAGGCTGGCCGTACTTACAACGGCACCGGCATGATGATCAATTCGTCGCGCGCGATCCTGTACGCCGCGCCGCAAAGCGGGGAAGATTTCGCCGCCGCTGCACGCCGTGTGGCGCAAGAGACGCGCGACGCGATCAACGCGCACCGCGCTTAAACCGGTAAACCGGTAAACCGGTAAACCGGTGTCTGACCCACAGGGTCAGACACCAGGTGCGCGTCCGTCGCAGGCAAGTGTCAGACCCTATGGGTCTGACACTGGTTTACCGGTTTCAGTAGCGCTCCGGCACAATCATCTCGGCATAGTCATACAAGGCAGCCAACACCTCCTGCCCCCGTTCGTCAGCCTCCGCTCCCAGGCGATCCAGCTCCGAAAACAGCTCATCGACCGTGCGCGCCCCGCCGGCGCCTTCAAACAGCCGCGCCGCACGATGCTGCTCCCAATGCTCGTGCTCCTCTTCCGACAACGTCTGTGGGAAGTTACGCGCACGATAACGGAAGAACAGCTCACCCAAGCGGTCATCCTGGAAATGCGGCGACGCGGTCGCCAGCTTGGCCGGATGCTCGCGCCGCAACGACTCCAGCAAGCGCTTGTCGCCATTGCTGACGAAACCGCCGTACAGATCCTCATCCACATCCGCCGGCTCACCGACCGGACGCCAGAACACCTGTTCCCAGATCGCCGCCATATCCGGTCCCGCCGCCGCACGCGCCGCGTGCGCGCGCGCCGTCTCCAGGTCCAGCCCCCAGCGTTCGGCCAGTTCCGGCCGCAGCGTCTTCAGGTTCGACACCAGCATCGGCGACTTGTTCAGGTGGATGCTCTTGATCGGCAGGCGCGTCATCCCCTCGGGCATGGCATCGGCGCGAGTGAACATGCGGATGCGGATCGTCTCCGCGTCCAGCGCAAACAGCTCCTGCGGGTCATACGAGCAATCCCACACCAGCAGTTCATTCTTGTTGGACGGATGCGGCGCCAGCGGCCACACCAGCGCCAGGCAACCGCGCTCCGCCGGGAACATGCCAGACACGTGCAGGAAAGGCTGGCGCAACTCGCGCGCCAGGTGCAGGCCGATCTCCTCCGCCACGCGATCCTTCTTGTGCAAGGCCAGGCAGAAGTCGAACAGCTTCGGCTGCTTCTGGCGGATCAGGCGGGCCAGGGCGATGGTCGCGCGCACGTCGGACAGCGCATCGTGCGCCGCCTCGTGCACCAGGCCATTGGCCTGGGTTAAATGCTCAAGCTTGAAGCTCGGTTTGCCGTTATCATTAAGGGGCCACTCAATACCCTCGGGGCGCAACGCATAGGTCATCCGCACCACATCCAGCAAATCCCAGCGCCCGCACTGGTTTTGCCACTCGCGCGCATAAGGATCGATCAGGTTACGCCAGAACAAGAAGCGCGTCACCTCATCGTCAAAGCGGATAGTGTTGTAGCCTACGCCTATGGTGCCAGGCTCCGAAAAGGCCTTCTCGACCGTTGCCGCGAACTTGTGCTCCGGCACACCCTGCTGCAAAGCTTGCTGCGGGGTAATGCCGGTAATCAGGCAGGCGACCGGGTCAGGCAGGTAATCGTTGGCTGGCTGGCAGAACAGCATGATCGGCTCGCCGATTTCGTTCAGCTCAGCGTCGGTGCGGATAGCGGCAAACTGGGCGGGGCGATCACGGCGTGGCACGGCGCCGAAAGTTTCGTAGTCATGCCACAGGAAGGTATGGTTACTCATGGTGCAAATGTTGGTTCTCGTTATCGAATGCTGAGGCAAGGAGGACTGTTGTGTCAAATCCCATTTCCGTCAACACCCGTGCCACGCCCGCCACGGCGAGCAGCGACACGGCCATTTCGGCGTCCACGCGCGCCAAGATGCAGCTAAACGTGTCGATCCTGCAGGAATCGGCCTCAGTTTCGCTGAATTCCGAGAATGACCCGCTGGCGCTGGTCTACAAATCGGCCATTACCTCGATTAACGAGCAGCTGGAGGCCGATTTCGGCCCGGATGCGATCCAGAACGCTGCCGGGCAGGATAATTCGCCCGAAGGCACGGCGGGCCGCATTGTATCGCTCTCGACCGCCTTCTTCAGCGCTTTCCAGCAACAGCATTCCGAACTGGAGGGCGACGAATCCCTCAACCGCTTCATGGACACGATCAAGGGCGGCATAGAGAAAGGCTTCAAGGAAGCGCGCGATATCCTGCAGGGCTTGAAGGTGCTCGGCGGCGACATTGCCGCCAATATCGACAAGACTTACGAGCTGGTGCAGAAAGGGCTGGATGCCTTTGTTTCAAATCAAAGGCAAGCCTCGTCCACCGACGAAGCCCAGAGTGGCAAAGTGGCGTGATAAAAGCCCGGGCTGACCCCGATTTTTATCTTGCGACTTCGACGCGGTTGCGGCCGGCTTCTTTGGCGCGGTAAAGCGCGGCGTCGGCGGCGGCGATGAGGGCGGTTTCGTCCTGCATCAGGCCGAGGGCTGCAACGCCGAAGGAACTGGTGATGTGCGGCAGTGGCTGGCGCATGTCGCTGAAGACGACGGCCTCGCGCATGCGCTGGCACAGGCGGCCGGCGACTGCTTCGGCCACCTGCACATTCGTGTCGGGCAGCACCACCATCATTTCTTCCCCGCCGTAGCGCACCGCGAAGTCGCTTGGGCGCAGGGCGCCGGTCAGCACTTGCGCGGCGGTGCGCAGCGCTTCGTCGCCTTGCAGGTGGCCGTGGCTGTCGTTGAATTTCTTGAAGTGGTCGATGTCGAGCATGATCAGCGACAGCGGCTTGCCGGTGGCCTGGGCGCTGGCGACCAGTTGCGGCAGGAAGTCGTTCAGCCAGGCCCGGTTATAAAGGCTCGTCAGGCCATCGACCATCGAAAGCTGGCGATAGAACTCGCCAAGCTTTTGCCGGCGCCGCAGTTGCGCGTTGGCGGCGCGGATGCGGAAGGACAGCATGCGCAGCAGGTTGCGCGCAACGCCGTTGGCGGCATCGATCAGCTCCCACGCCAGTTCCGGCTCGATCACCAGCAATTCGCTTTGCTCCAGCGCGGTAATGGTGGCCTGGTTGGCCTCTTCGTCGAGCACCGCCTGTTCGCCGACGCTTTCGCCGGGCAGTACCTTGCTGATGGTGGTGCCGTCGGACATGCCGGTGCTCATGTCCGCCGCTACTGACAGGGCGCCGCGCAGTACGATGTACAGGCGGGCGCGTTGCGGATCGGCCACCACTTCGCCTGGTTCGACCTGCACGATCGGGCATTCTTTCAGCAAGGGTGCGATGCGCAGGCTGTCGGCGCCGCGGAAAAGTTGCAAGGCCTGGATCTGGTAAGTGGATGCGCCGAAGGTGCCAATCGGTTTCAAGATGAACTTTCTTACTGCGGTATCAACAGGTGTTAATGATAGCCTAAGTGTGGTTCAATATCGCCCATGACTTTTACCGACATCCTTGGCCAGCAACACACGGCCGCTCCAAACGCCCGCATCGTCTCGCTGGTGCCTTCGATTACCGAGCTGCTTTGCGACCTGGGGCTGGCGCCGCAACTGGTGGGACGTACCGGCTTTTGCATCCATCCGGCGGACCTGGTGCGCGATATCCCGAAGGTGGGCGGCACAAAAGACGTCAACATCGAGAAGATCCGCAAGCTGGCGCCGACCCACCTGGTGGTGAACATCGATGAAAACGAAAAGCCTGCCGTCGACAAGCTGGCGCAGTTCGTGCCGAACATCGTGGTCACGCATCCGATCGAGCCGCGCGATAACCTGGCGCTGGTGCAGCTGATGGGCGGGGTGTTTTGCGCGCAAGAGAAGGCCGATGCCTGGTGCCAGGCGTTCGAGGCGGAACTGGCGCAGGTAAAGCCTGGCCGCCCGCAGCGCGTGCTGTACTGCATCTGGAAAGATCCGTGGATGACGGTGTCGCGCGACACCTATATTGCCCGCATGCTGGCGCTGATCGGCTGGTCGATTCCCGACATCGGCCAGGTGCGCTATCCAAGCTTCGAATGGAGCGATGCGCTGGTGCGCGATGTGGACCAGGTTCTGCTGTCGTCCGAGCCTTACCGCTTCACGGAAGAACATGTGGACGCGCTGGAGCGCCAGATCGGCAAGCCGGTGCAGTTGGTCGATGGGGAAATGATGTCCTGGTACGGCAGCCGTGCCTTGCAAGGTATCCGATACCTGAAAGGCCTGGCTGCCGGTAGCTGAGGATTATTCCTCAGCCTCTTCGAAGTTGGGCTGCGAGGTGTGGCGTTTGCCATCGTTCAGGCGGCCCAATGCGCTGTCGATGGCCCGTTGCAGCTTGTCTGCTGCGCCGTTGATGGATTGATGCAGGGTTGCGTCGTGGTCGGTGACGGCAATCGGCTGATAGCCGTTGACGCGCGCCTCGATCATGCAGCGGATATCTCCGTCAGAGGACTTCTGTGCATTGCCTTCGCTGAGGTGGACGTCGACGCGTCCGATGTGCTCGCCGAACCGGTGGAGTGCAGTCTTGACCACTTCCTTCACATGGTCATCCAGGCCTGCAGTACGTTCGATGGTTTTGTCGGTGTTCACACTGATTTGCATATGCTGCTCCCGTTTGTTAACCAAAACGTGTTGCCACGCGATTTCATCATACGCCTACATTAGCGAAGCCGCCATATTCACAAATAAACCCAGGATAAGAAGATTGAAGAAGAAGCTCAGCACCGACTGGCCCAGCACCAGCTTGCGCATGGAGGGGGCTTGCACCGAGACGTCCGAGGTCTGGGCGGCGACGGCGATGGTGAAGGAGAAATACAGGAAGTCCCAGTAATCAGGTTGGTTTTCTCCGCCGGGGAAGGAAAGGGGGCGCTGGCGTCCTTCGGCGTTGTAATACAGGTGGGCGTAATGGAAGCAGAACAGGGTGCCGACCAGGAACCAGGAGCCCACCAGCGTGAGCACCACGAAGGCGTAATGCAGGCCGCGTTCCTTGCCTGGCATGTCGCGCAGGCTGGCCAGTTCGCTGCTGATGGCGATCATGCTCGCGACTGTGGCGACCACCAGGCTGGCGAGGATGGTGGCGGCGCGTTCATCCTGGCGCGCGGCGATGCGCTTTACTTCGCGGTGGTCGGCGCGCATCATCATCCAGCCGACAGTGAGCAGGTACATCCAGACTGCGATGTCCCACGCCGACAGCATGCGCACCAAGGGTTTCCATTGCGATGGCAGGAACACGCTTGCCAGCGCGCCGACCGCGATGGCGGCGCTCAAATGGGGACGGCTGCGGATGATGTGGTAGCTCATGCGGCCAATCTTACTACTTGTCGTGATGCGGGAAGCGGTCCATGCGAGAGAGTATCGGGAAGCGCCAGGCCCAGATGCCTGTCACTGCCAGCGTTGCAACGCCGCCGAAAACCACGGCGCGCGTCAGGCCCAGCCAGCCGGCGGTGACGCCGGATTCGAATTCACCGAGTTCGTTGGAGGCGCCGATGAAGACCGCGTTGACCGCGCTGACGCGGCCGCGGATTTCATCAGGCGTCTCGAACTGCACCAGCAGGTGGCGCACGTACACGCTGATCATGTCGCCGGTGCCAAGCAGCAGCAGGCAGGCGAGGGCGAGGGTGAAGCTGGACGTGGTGCCGAGGATTACGGTGCAGATGCCATACACGGCAACGCCGCCAAACATCCAGGCGCCGACGCGCCGGGTGATCGGCCAGAACGCGAGGGCGATCGAGCACAATGCGGCGCCAGCACCAGGAGCGGTGCGCAGCAGGCCAAGGCCGGTGGGGCCGACGTGCAGCACATCGTGCGCCAGCGCGGGCAGCAGTGCGGTGACGCCGCCGAACAGCACGGCGAACAGGTCAAGCGAAATCGCGCCCAGCATGATGGGGCGCGACCAGACGAAGCGCAGGCCTTCCAGCACGCTGTGCCAGGTGGCCGGTTCCTTGCGGGTGGCCTGCGGGGCCGGGCGGGTGAGCGTCATCAGCACCACGGCTGCCAGCAGCATGAGGGAGGTGACGGTGTACACCGCAGCGGGGCCGTAGATGTACAGCAGGCCGCCCAGCGTCGGGCCGAGGATCACGGCAACCTGGAAAGTGGAACTGGAGAGCGCCACGGCGCGGCTGAAATCTTCAGTGGGCACCATGTTCACCAGCACAGCCTGCGTGGCAGGACTCATGAAAGCGCGAGCGCTACCATACAAGACCAGCACGGCGAAGATCGGCCATACGGCGCTGAAGCCGCTGTGCGTGTAGCCAAGCAGCGCCAGCCCGCACACCAGTTGCGCGCCAAGGCAGGTGGCGATGATGTTGCGGCGGTTGTAGCGGTCGGCGGCGTGGCCGGCGTACAGGATCAGCAGCAGGAAGGGCGCGAATTGCGCCAGGCCGATCATGCCGAGGTAGTAGAGGTTCTTGGTTTGTGCGTAGACTTGCCAGCCGATGGCGACGTTCTGCATTTGCACGGCGATGGTGCCGAGCAGGCGGGCTGACAGGTAGAAGGCGAAGTTGCGGTGGCGGAGGACGGAGAAGCCGTTGGATGACATATATGCGTGCTTGGGAAGCCGTGGAGCGCTGCGCGCCCCACGGCACGCAGCGCGGGGAAAGACTTAAGGTTGCTGGAGATCTGCTTCGGAAGTGAACGCGTCCGCGTAAAACTCATCTTCCGGCAGCTTGCAATCCTTGACGAAATCGCGTTTGGCCGATTCGACCACGATTGGCGCGCCGCAAGCGTAGACCTGGTAGCCCGACATGTCCGGCAGGTCGTCGATCACGGCCTGGTGGACAAAGCCGGTACGGCCGGTCCAGTTTTCTTCCGGCAGGGCGTCGGAAACGACCGGCACGTATGTGAAGTTGGGCAGTTCTTCTGCCCACTGGCGGCACAGCGCGTCCATGTACAGGTCTTGCGGGCGGCGGCCGCCCCAGTACAGCGTCATCGGGCGCTTGGAGCCGCTGGCACGTTCATGTTCGACAATCGCCTTGATCGGTGCGAAGCCGGTGCCGGAGGCCAGCAGCACCATCGGCTTGTCGGAATCGTCGCGCACGAAGAAAGTGCCCAGCGGGCCCTCAAAGCGCAGGATGTCGCGCTCCTTCATGGTGCTGAACACCTGGTCGGTGAACAGGCCGCCCGGCATGTGGCGGATGTGCAGGGTGATCGCGCCGCCTTCCGGTGCGGTGGCGATCGAGTAGGCGCGGCGCTTGCCGTCGCGCAGCAGGAATTCAAGGTATTGGCCGGCCTTGTACTGGAAGGTCTCGTTGGCCGGCAGTTGCAGCGTCAGTACCATCACGTCCGGCGCCATTTTCTCCAGCGCGTTGACGCGGGTCGGCATTTTCTTGATCGGGAATTCGCCGCTGCCCACCACTTCGCGCGCTTGCAGCACCAGGTCGGAATGCGGCACCGCGCAGCAGAACAGGGACATGCCGGCCGCTTCTTCTTCCTCGCTCAGGGCGCGGCGCTGGTGCGCCTTGTGGCTGACGGAGCCCGATACCACCTTGCCTTTGCAGGAGCTGCAGGCGCCATTCTTGCAACCGTATGGCAGGCCGACACCGGCGCGCATGGCAGCGGCCAATACGGTTTCATCGTCTTCGCAGGTGAATTGGTGGCCGCTAGGCTGAACAGTAATTTGGAAAGACATACAATCTTAAAAATGGAAATCAGTAAAAAATTCAACAAGCCGCGCCTGCTGGTCATTGGTTGCGGCGATGTGGGCATGCGTTTGCTGCCCCTGGTGCGCGCGCATTACCGCGTATTTGCCGTGACCAGCCAGCGCGAGCGCTTTGCCGAATTGCGTGCGGCGGGCGCCGTGCCCTTGCTGGCCAACCTGGACCAGCCCGCATCGCTGCGTCGCCTGGCCGGGCTGGCGCAACAGATCGTGCACCTGGCCCCACCGCCGGGCGAGGGTGTACTGGATCGGCGCACCCGCAATGTGACCGCCATTTTACCTGACCGGGCGCAAGTGGTTTATGTGAGCACCACCGGGGTGTACGGCGACCTGGGCGGGCGCTGGGCCGACGAAACCCGGACCGTTGCGCCACGCAATGCACGGGCGCTGCGGCGAGTCGATGCGGAGCAGGTGCTGCGGGCCTGGGCGTGCCGCGCGCAAGGGCGGTTGTCCATCCTGCGCGTGCCGGGCATTTATGCCGCAGACCGCCTGCCCCTCAAGCGCCTGGAACAGGGCACGCCCGCGCTGCGGCCGGAAGATGATGTTTATACCAACCATATCCACGCAGACGACCTGGCGCGCGTTGTTTTAGCCACATTACGCAAAGGATTTTGTAACCGTGTGTATCACGCAGTGGATGACACGGAGCTCAAAATGGGGGACTATTTCGACATGGTGGCCGATCATTTCGGTATGCCGCGCCCACCTCGCCTGGATCGTGCCACACTGGCGCAGGCCGTGGGACCGACCCTGTTGTCCTTCATGTCGGAGTCGCGCAGGCTGGCGAACCGGCGCCTGAAGAATGAGTTGCAGGTTCGGCTGCTGTACCCGGATGTCGCAGCCGCCTTGAGATGCATCAAGCGCCCGTGATGCTGGCGGCGCTATCTTGTGCCAACGTCTGCCAAGGAGGGCGCCATGTACAGCCATCCCACCAAGGAGCAAGTCCGTGCTTACCTGGCCCAGCGCGGCCAGGCCCACTTACCCCCGCCTTCCCCTGAGGAAATCAGGCGCCGCCTGGACTGGCGTTCGGAGTACACTCCAATGCCGGCGGCCCTGATGTATCTCCCTCCTGCCCTGGTCTGGATCACGTTTGCCTGGTTCTGTTTGCCATTTACTTTAGCAACAAACGACCAGAAGTAGTCTTTTTGTTAAACTATTTGAATTCCTAGCACAGCTTTGCGCGCTAGAATCTATCAAAATCTCACGGCGTTAAGCGAACGGCAATAAAACGGTGTATGATACCGTCCGTGTGCCGAAAATTGCGTCAACCACGGCTTTTTCTGGCGCTCTTTGTCGAAAATTCCGCCAATAATTTTGTTGCGACCGCGCAACACATTGAAAAAGTACTAGTCATGAGCTCTCTGAAAGAAATTACTGCATCGTCGTCTTACAATCCGAACCGCGTTCTGGACGCCATCATCGAAAAGCTGCAACTGAAAAATGACGCAGCCCTGTCCCGCGCGCTGGAAGTTGCTCCACCAGTGATCAGCAAGATCCGTCACAACACGCTGCCGATCGGCGCGACGATCCTGATCCGCATGCATGAAATCAGCGATTTCAGCATTCGTGAACTGCGCGAACTGATGGCGCACTAAGCCTTCGTTCGGATGTAAGAAAACGGCCGCACCTGCTAGCAGGTGGCGGCCGTTTTTATTTGCGCGCTTGAGTGGTCTCAGGCGGCTGCCAGGCGAGGACGGGCGGTGTAGAACAGCGATTGCGATGCCGCCTGGGCTTCGGCGCTGACGCGGCCGGAGTAAGCTGTCTGGGCTTCTGCTGCGACACGGCCGGAGTAGGCAGTCTGGGCTTCGGCAGCAACGCGGCCGGAATATGCCGTTTTCGCTTCTGCCGTCACACGGCCGGAGTAGGCAGTCTTTGCTTCGGCTGCCACGCGGCCGGAGTAGGCGACTTGCGGCGCGGCCTCGGCGGCTACGCGGCCAGAGTAAGCCACTTGTGGCGAAGCTTCAGCCGCCACGCGGCCCGAGTAGGCAACCTGGGGCGCGGCGTTCGACGCGACGCGGCCAGAGTAGGCAACCGCAACACGGCCGGAGTAAGCGACTTGAGGTGCGGCCTCGGCTGCGACACGGCCCGAGTAAGCCACTTGCGGTGCGGCTTCAGCGGCGACACGGCCAGAGTAAGCGACCTTCGGTGCGGCTTCCGCTGCAACGCGGCCAGAGTAAGCGACTTGCGGCGCAGCTTCAGCGGCAACGCGGCCGGAGTAAGCGACTTGCGGCGATGCCTCCGCTGCGACACGGCCGGAGTAAGCGACCTTTGGTGCGGCTTCGGCAGCGACACGTCCCGAGTAGGCGACTTGTGGTGCGGCTTCTGCGGCGACCCGGCCCGAGTAGGCAACCTGTGGCGAGGCTTCCGCGGCAACGCGGCCCGAGTATGCGACCTGCTGGCCCGCTTCGTCAGCTACGCGGCCCGAGTAGGCAACCTGTGCGCTGTCGGCAGCGGCAGCTTCAGTGGCAACACGGCCGGAGTAAGCAACCGCGCTACGGAAATAATCCTCGCCGAAGGTCTCTTCATACAGTTCCTTCATGCGATTGCCCACGCGCTCATGCGCCTCTTCATCATCTTCGCCGCGCAGGCCAATGTATGGGAAGTGGTGCAGGTAGTAGCCGAACACATTCTCACAGTCGATGAAGTACTTCATCGTATCGAGGATGTGGTAGTGCCAGAAGATGTCCACGTCCATCAGCGGAGCAGTCTGCTCGTTTGGGAACATTTTCATCAAGTAGAGGAAGCGGCGGTATTCGAACTCGATTGCGTTGACCTTTTCCAGCGACCAGCCTTCGCCAGATTCCACGTGCATCAGTTTCACCTTGATTGGTTCCAGGTCCAGGTCGGCAATAGCCTTGAAGCTTTCAGCAGAAATCATGAGTGACAATCCCTTTAAAAGTGA
>Ga0307408_100001150_pt1 | contig 20100 bp, 20 predicted proteins | sample 322Cmetagenome_FD_202116 | JGI IMG/M metagenome (GOLD analysis project Ga0307408, IMG submission 202116) | Maize rhizosphere microbial communities from greenhouse at UC Davis, California, United States - 322HYB-C-3 | ecosystem: Host-associated > Plants > Roots > Rhizosphere > Soil | place... | reverse complement strand
CGAGGGTCTCACGCACATTATGGTCGGTGATCAGGACACCGATATTGCGCTCCTTCAGGAAACGCACGATACGTTGGATTTCGATCACGGCGATCGGGTCGACGCCGGCAAACGGTTCGTCCAGCAGTACAAAGCGCGGGTTGGTGGCCAGGGCGCGCGCAATCTCCACGCGGCGGCGCTCGCCACCGGACAGCGACAGGGCCGGGTTCTCACGCAGCTTCTCGATCTGCAAGTCAGCCAGCAGCGCGTTCAGGCGCTGGTCGATCTCGGCCTTGGGCAGCGCCTTGCCGTCGACCTTCTGCAGTTCCAGCACGGCACGGATATTCTCTTCCACCGTCAGCTTGCGGAATACCGACGCTTCCTGCGGCAGGTAGGACAGGCCCAGCGTGGCGCGCTTGTGGATCGGCAGGCTCGACACGTCGGTGCCGCCGATATCGATGGTGCCCGCGTCGGATGCCACCAGGCCCACGATCATGTAGAAGGAAGTGGTCTTGCCGGCGCCGTTAGGGCCGAGCAGGCCGACCACTTCGCCGCAATCGACTTGCAGCGAAACGTCGTGCACCACCTGGCGTTTGCCGTAGGTTTTCTGGAGGCCGCGCACGACCAGCGTGCTGGCGCAGGTATTTGCTTGCATGCTTACTTTTTCTCCGATGGCGGCGTGGCAGGAGGCGTGGCAGGTGGTTCGGTACGGCTCGGCTGGATCACCATGGTGCCGCGGCCACCGCCCGGTTTGCTCTCGCCGCTGGCGCTATTGCGCACGCTGAAGAACTCCTTGCGGCTGTCGTAGGAGATGAACTCGCCCTGCACTTCATCGTTCTGCTTGCCGCCTTCCAGGCGGCGGATGGTGGCCTTGTTGAACATTTTCACCAGTTCAACCTGCTCTTCGTATTCGATACGGTCGGCATCGCCTTCCACCCACTGGTCGCCGGCGCCGTCGCGCTTCTGGCGGAAGGTGGCCTTCTTGCCATCGCCAAACAGGGTCACCTGCTGGAAGCCTTCCGGTGTCTGCTTGACGTAGGCGCGTTCGGCCGTCATGGTCAGGGTGCCGCGGCTCAGCTTGACGCCACCGAGCAGGATGGTGATCTGCTTGACGTCATCGATATCCATCGAGCCGTAGCTGATATTGGTCGGCTTGTAGGAGTCGGCTTTCTCGGCCAGCGCCGGAGCCGCAACTCCCAGCAGCAAGGCTGCCGACAAGAGTAGTCGTTTCATAGTCAATCCTCAGTTATTGTTCTGCTGCCTTGGGCGGAAGCTGCAGCGTGCCATTGCCGGCCAGGTGCATTTCGCGCGTCGCGTTATTGGCGCGCATGCTGTTTGCCGAAGCAGTCGTATTGCCCAGCCGCAGTTTCACCGGGTGGTCGGTTTCCATGCGGTCTTCATCCGGGTAGATCACCAGCTTGTCCGATTCCAGGTGCATCAGTTGCGAGTCCGGCGAGGCCGCGCGGTCGATCTTGACGTTGCCGTTCAGGGTGACGCGGCTGTTCGTGTCTTCCACGCGCGCCTTGTTGGCAACGATCTCCATCGGCGGCTTTTCACCGGACAGGCTGTGCACGCGCGGATTGTCGATTTCGGAAGAATCGTCGATCGGGCGATGGGTCAGCTTGTCGCCGCCGATAATGTAGCTTGGCTTGCCCTCCTTCGTCATGCGCACGAAGGAGAAATTCTCGATGATGTAGTCCGGCTCGTTCAAGCGCTTGTCGGCCTGCATCTGTTCGTCGGCGCGGTTCAGCAGCTCGAGCAGGTAAAAGCTGCCGAGCGCCGCCAGCAGCACGAAGATCATGCCAAGCGAAAGGCGGAAGCGGTGGGCGGTCCTCTGGTTGCGCATTGCTTGCTCCCTTACACCAGGAACTGGGCCATCACCCGCTCATAGCTGCCGGTAGCACGCAGCACGAACTCGCAGGCCTCGCGCACGGCGCCGCGGCCGCCCGCAGCTTCCGTGATGTAGTGGGAGCGCTCGTGCGCTTCCTTGCGTCCGTTCGGCACGCTGACCGCGAAGCCGACGCGGCTCAGCAGCGGCAAGTCGACCACGTCGTCGCCGATGAAGGCGACCTGCTCTTCAGCCAATCCCAGCTCGGCCAGCAAAGCCTTGAACGGCGTCAGCTTGTCATGGCCGCCCTGGTGCACGTAATCGATGCCCAGGTCCTTGGCGCGCGCCAGGACGATAGGTGTGCGCCGCGCGGAGATGATCGCAGTCTTGATGCCGGCTTCCTGCAGCAGCTTGATGCCCAGGCCGTCGTGCACATTGAAGGTCTTGATCATTTCGCCCTCGGCGCCGTAGCTCAGGCTGCCATCCGTCAGCACGCCGTCCACGTCAAAGATGAACAGCCGCACCTTGGCGGCGCGGGCAACCAGGTCTTCGCGTTTGGCTGCCATCAGATCACCTTGGCGCGGGTCAGGTCGTGGATGTGCAGCGCGCCGACCAGCGTGCCGTCCGGATCCACCACGAGCATCTGGTTGATGCGGAATTCTTCCATCACCGCCACCGCGTCGACCGCCAGCTGGTCGGGGCCGATGGTGCGCGGGTTCAGGTGCATCACGTCCTTGATGACGACCTTGCTGAAGTCCTGCACCTTCTCGATCATGCGGCGCAGGTCGCCGTCGGTGAACACGCCGACCGGCTTGTTGCCGGCATCGACGATGGCGGTCATGCCCATGCCCTTCTGGGTGATTTCCAGCAGCGCATCCGGCAGGCGGGTGTCCAGGCCAACGGCCGGGATGGCGCCATCCTTGCGCATGATGTCGCGCACGTGGGTCAGCAGGCGGCGGCCGAGCGCGCCGCCGGGGTGGGAACGGGCGAAGTCTTCTTCCTTGAAGCCGCGCAGGTCCAGCAGCGCGACGGCGATGGCGTCGCCCAGCGCCAGCGTGACGGTGGTGGACGCGGTCGGCGCCAGGTTCATCGGGCAGGCTTCCTTCGCCACGGACACGTCCAGGTGCACGTCGGCCAGCTTGGCCAGGCTCGATTGCGGCTTGCCGGTCATGGCGATCACGTGGCCGCCCATGCGCTTGACCACCGGCAGGATGGCCATCAGTTCGGCCGCCTCGCCGGAATAGGAAATGGCGATCACCACGTCTTCCGGCGTCACCATGCCCAGGTCGCCGTGCGCCGCTTCGGCCGGATGCACGAACAGGGCCGGGGTGCCGGTGGAGGCCAGCGTCGCTGCTATCTTGCGGCCGATATGGCCGGACTTGCCGATGCCGGACACCACAACGCGACCTTTGCATTGCAGCAACAAAGACACGGCCTGGCCCACGGTCTCGTCGGTTGCCAGGCGCGCATGCAGCGCTGCCAGGGCTTCCGTTTCGATCTGCAGGGCCTCACGCGCCAGTTCCAGGGCACGTGTTGCGGTCTTGGCATCAAAAGATTTCAGCATTGTTTTTTCATGGGTTACACTCATGCCCGAAGTATAGCCGAATTAGATAAGCAAAAAACTTGCCAGACAAAACAAACAACGGATGTTCTCCCCGCTTGAACTGACCCTCCTCCTCCTCGGCAGCGCCGTTCTCGGCGTGGTTGCCTTCCGCATGATGCACTTGCCGCCGATGCTGGGCTACCTGGCTGTCGGCATCCTGCTGGGCCCGCATGCCATGGGACTGGCCGAGCAAAGCCACGCGACCGAGTTGCTGGGCGAATTCGGGGTGGTGTTCCTGATGTTCTCGATCGGCCTGGAATTTTCGCTGCCCAAGCTGATGGCCATGCGCTCGATCGTGTTCGGGCTGGGCATGGCCCAGGTCGGGCTGACCATTGCCGCCACCATGCTGTTCGGCTGGGCCATCCATTTCCTGCTGCCGCCCTCGATCCAGCTGGGCTGGCAGGCTTCGTTCGCACTGGGCGGCGCACTGGCCATGTCGTCCACCGCAATCGTGGTCAAACTGCTCACGGAACGGCTGGAACTGGAGAGCGAGCATGGCCGCAAGATCATCGGCATCCTGCTGTTCCAGGACCTGGCGGTGGTGCCGCTGCTGATCCTGATCCCGGCGCTGGCGCAAAACCCGGCCGACCTGCCCAAGACCCTGGCGCTGGCCGGGCTGAAGGCGGCCGTGGTGCTGCTCCTGCTGCTGTTCGTGGGGCAGAAGGTGATGCGCAAGTGGTTCACCATCGTCGTGCTGCGCCGCTCGCAGGAGCTGTTCATGCTCAACCTGCTGCTGGTGACGCTGGGCGCGGCCTGGATCACCGAGCAGGCCGGCCTGTCCATGGCGCTGGGCGCCTTCGTGGCGGGCATGCTGATTTCCGAGACCGAATACAAGCACCAGGTGGAAGAAGACATCAAACCCTTCCGCGACGTGCTGCTTGGCCTGTTCTTCATCACCGTCGGCATGCTGCTCAATGCGCGCGTAGTGCTGGAGAACTGGTGGCTGGTATTGCTGCTGCTGGCCGGCCCTGTGCTGCTCAAGTTCGCCCTGATTGCCGGCCTGGCGCGCCTCTTTGGCGCCTCCACCTCGACCGCCATGCGTACCGGCCTGGCGCTGGCGCAGGCGGGCGAATTCGGCTTCGTGCTGCTGAACGTGGTGGGCGGCATGAAGCTGGTCGACCCGTTCGTGGTGCAGGTGGTGCTGGCCTCGATGGTGCTATCGATGCTGCTGGCGCCGTTCCTGATCGCGCAATCGGACAGGATCGTGCTGAAGTTCTCCGCCAACGAGTGGATGATGCAGTCGCTGAACCTGACCAATATCGCGGCGCGCACGATGGCGGCGCAAAAGCATGTGATCGTTGCAGGCTTCGGCCGTTCGGGCCAGTCGCTGGCGACGCTGCTGACCGAAGAGAAGATCCCCTACCACGCACTCGACCTGGACCCGTTGCGGGTGCAGGAGGCGCAGGCCGCCGGCGCCAATGTCTCCTATGGCGATGCGGCGCGGCGCGAGTCGCTGGTGGCAGCCGGCATCAAGCGCGCTTCGGCGGTGGTGATCACCTACGCTTCGACACCTTCCGCGCTGCGGGTGCTGCACCTGGTGCATGAACTGGCGCCGGAATTGCCGGTGATCGTGCGTTCGCACGACGATTCGGACCTGGACCGCCTGAAAGAGGCCGGTGCCGCCGAAGTGGTGCCGGAACTGATGGAAGGCTCGCTGATGCTGGCCTCCCACGCGCTGGTGATGCTGGGCGTGCCGCTGCGCCGGGTGGTGCACCGCGTGCAGCGTGCGCGCGAAGAACGCTATGCCTCGCTGCGCGGCTACTTCCACGGCGCCAGCGACAGCGGCGAGGAAGCGGAAATGGTGCGCCTGCATTCGGTGCCGCTGGGCGAGCAGGCTTCGTGCATCGGCAAATGCGTGAAGGACCTGGCGCTGGAGGAGACCGGTGCCGAGATTTCCGCCATCCGCCGTGGCAAGGTGCGGCTGGAGGCGGAGGCAGGCACGACGCTGGAGGCGGGAGACGTGGTGGTGTTGCGCGGTACCGCTGAAGAAGTGGCGCGCGCGGAAAACGACCTGCTGGCCTGAAACCGGCAAGTCTGGGTCAGACCCAAGGGTCTGACCCTTGGGTCTGACCCAGGTTTACCGGGTTTCAGGCAGCGTACCGGATCACCCGGTTCCGCCCGCCTTCCTTGGCCTGGTACAGCGCCTCGTCCGCCTGTTCGATCAGCTGCGCCGCCTGCTCTTCCGGCTTGCCGCCGTCCGGCACCTGGGCCAGGCTGGCCACACCCACCGAGGCGGTGATCGATACCTTCACGCCATGCGACAGTTCGATCATGCTGGCCGCAATGCCGGCACGGATACGCTCGCCGACGTAGGTCGCGCTCTCCAGGTCCGCATCGATCAGCAGCACCACGAATTCCTCCCCGCCGAAACGCGCCAGCGCATCCGACAGCCGCAGTTCGGCCTTGATGCGATTGGCCACTTCGCGCAGCACTTCATCGCCGCCGCCATGGCCGACCGTGTCGTTGACGCGCTTGAAATGGTCGATGTCGATGTACATGAACGACACCGGATACGACTGCCGGCGTGCGCGCGCGATTTCTTCGAGCAGGCGGCGGTCTACATAGCGGCGGTTGAACACCCCGGTCAGCGCATCGGTCAAGCCAAGGTATTTCAACATTTCATTGGAGATCACGTTCTCCAGGCAGATGGCGATGATCGATGCCATGTGCTCGACGAAATCGGTGCCCAGGCTGGGCGAGAAACGCGTCGGGTCGGCACTGCCCAGGTTCAGCGAGCCAATCAGGCGCTTGTTGCGCAGCAGCGGCACCACGCCCACGCTTTGCAGCCGCATGCCCGGCTGCGGGAACTGGCTGTGGTGTTTTTGCGCGTCGAACATGCCAAGGTAAGGCTTGGGCGCCTGCCCAGCTTCGATGTCAAAGGCCAGGCTTTCCACATCCGGCACGAACACCAGGTTGGGGAAATCGGCGAAATCGACGCCCAGCTTTTCCATCACGGTGCGGATATCGTCATCCACGTCGACCAGCGCCAGCGTCACCGCATCCAGGTCGGAAATTACCGGCAGCGTACGGAAAATGGTGCCAATCAGCTCGGGGAAGCTGGCTGCGCCGACGATCTCCAGGTCAAATGCCTGGTGGCGCATCATGATCGAGTGGTTGCGTTCGGCCTGTTCGATCAGGTAGGCAAGGCGGGCGCGCAGGGCCTGGTTTTCCGCTGCCAGTTCCGCCTGGGTGGGCTGCTTGCCCGTGATTTTCTGCGTGATCTCCATCGCCCTGCCGATATTCACTACTAAAACGACAGTGTAACCTCGATTGGGTCTCCAACCGATAGTTTTATGCCATCACCTGTTGTTACGATTGCATTCATGCCGAAGCAGATGCCGCCATCGACTTCCGCCTTGGCGCGGTAGCTTTGCAGGATGTCCAGCGGGTCGGGGCCGAATTCGCCGGTGGACTGGTCGACCGAAGGCATGGGGCAGCGCGCGCAGGGCTTGACCGGCTTCAGGGCGGCCTCGCCGATGCGCAATTCCTCGGTGTAGTCCTCTTCGAAGGCGTCCAGGTCGCCGACCACCAGGTTGGCGCGGAAGCGGTTCATCGGCAGCGGCTGGCGGCCCTGCTGCTGCAGCTTGTCGTTGAGGTCCTGCAGCGAACCGGTACCAACGACCAGTATCGGGTAGCCGTCCGAGAACAGCGTCGGGTGCTGCTCGCCGTTGGTCCACTTGCCGCTGGTAAGGCGCTTGGCGTTGGCATGAAAGCGCACCAGGCGGCATTCGGTGCCGAGGAACTTGCTGAACCAGGTGGCGCTGACTTCATCGCAATCGTAGGCCAGCACGGTGTCTTCCCACACCTGCACCTGCAGCGCCGGCGCCGTGTCCGGGTCGGGCAGGCCAAGCGGGATTTCGAGCTGCAGCATGCCGGGGGCACGCAGCTCCATGGTTTCCGCTTTCAGGCGAGGCACGATCAGCGCCATGCGCGGATGCTCGCGCTGGGTCAGCGCCACACCGTTGCTGTCGACCACCATCCATTCGCGGTCGTAGATTTGCTCGGTCATCAGGCCGGCGCGGGTCAGCGTTGCCTGCTTCAGCGACAGGCCGGCGCAGGACTTGATCGGATAAAGGGTGAGTTCGGAGATGAAGGGCATAGTGCCCGTGAGTATGGCAGAAAAAACATCGCCGCGCGGTGCGCGGCGATTCGTGAACCTTAAGCTTCCGCTTTCGGCTTCTTCGGCAGCTTGCTGCGCGCGGACGGCTTATGCATCCCCGGTTTCTTGGCGCGCTTCGGCGCCGCAGGCTTGGCTTCCGCCGGTGCTTCGGCTACTGCTGCGTCCACCGCTGCTGCTTCTGCCACCACGGCCGCTTCCGCAGCTGCCGCCAGCACGGCTTCCGCCTGCTGTACCGCATCCGCCGCATCGGCCGCAGCCTGTGCTACCTTGCTGCCGCGCGAGCCGGCTTTCTTCGCCGCCGGCTTCTTGGCGGCTGCGCGGGTGCGCTTGGCTGGCGCTGCGGCAGGAACTTCCGCAGGAGCTTCGGCCGGCACCTCCACCACTGGCGCGGCCTCCTCCACCGCTGCCACGGCAGCGACTTCGGCATCGGCTGGCACTTCAACGGCAGCGCCAGGAGCAGGCGCCGCCTCGCCTTCGCCGCGACGGCCGCGGCCACCGCGGTTGCCGCGATTGCGGCGGCCATCACGGCCTTCGCGCTCGCGACGGCCATCGGCCGATGTTTCCGCAGGTGCGGCGGCGACAGCTTCCTCGGCGCCTTCTTGCGGCTCGATTGCAGCTTCCACCACCACGCCGCCTTCCTGATCGGCTGGTGCCTCAACGGCTGGCAGCACAACCGGCTGGCTGCTGCGGTACACATACGCGCCCGATTTCTCGTCGCGGCCGAATTCCAGCAGGCCGCGCGCTTTCATTTCTTCCAGCAGGTTGCCGAAGGTACGGAAACCGTAATACGACTCGCTGAAGTCCGGCTTGCGGCGCTTGATCGCTTCCTTCAGCACGGAAGCCCAGATCTTGCCCTCGCCGCGCTCGGCAGCCAGCGCATCGAAAGTCGTGTAAGCGATTTCCACGCACTGGTTGCGGCGCTTGTCCATCTCTTCGCGGCGGCGCTTCTCCTCTTCCGGCGTGCGCTTTGGCTGCTGCTCGCGGTCATTGCGCGCCGCCTGGCGCTGGCGGCGCGATTCGCGTACCAGGTCGTCGTAGAAAATGAACTCGTCGCAGTTGGCCACCAGCAGGTCGGAGGTGGAATCCTTCACGCCCACGCCGATCACGCGCTTGGCGTTCTCGCGCAGCTTGGATACCAGCGGCGAGAAATCGGAATCGCCGGAAATGATGACGAATGTGTTGACGTGGGATTTGGTGTAGCACAGGTCCAGCGCATCGACCACCATGCGGATGTCGGCGGAATTCTTGCCGGACAGGCGTACGTGCGGGATCTCGATCAGCTCGAAGTTCGCCTCGTGCATCGGGGCCTTGAAGCCCTTGTAACGGTCCCAGTCGCAATAAGCCTTCTTGACCACGATGCTGCCCTTCAGCAGCAGGCGCTCCAGCACCGGCTTGATGTCGAATTTCTCGTAGTTGGCGTCGCGGACGCCCAGTGCGACGTTTTCGAAGTCGCAGAACAGTGCCATGCTGGCGTTATCGTTGGGTGAAGCCATGTTTTTTTACTGGAAGCTGTGCACAATCCAACGATTATACTATTTCGCCAACATTAACCCGGGAGACAACCGAATGAAACGCCTGCTGATCGCCGCCGCCACCGCCCTCATGATGCACAGCGCCCTGGCGGCCGACCCGGACAGCGAATTCCGCCAGCAGGTCAATGCCTTCGTCGACAGCTGGCACGAGGACGCGGCCAACACCCGTCCCGACTACTGGGACAAGTTCACGCCGGACGCCGTCTTCATCGGCACCGACAAGAGCGAAGTGTGGAGCTACAAGGAATTCAAGGCCTGGGCCAAGCGCTTCTGGGACCGCAAGAAGGCCTGGAGCTTCACCGCGCAAAAGCGCAATGTCTACTTCTCGCCGGATAAGAAATACGTGTGGTTCGATGAACAGCTGAACACGCAGATGGGCACTTGCCAGGCCAGCGGCGTGCTGCTCAACACAGGCAAGGGCTTCAAGATCGAGCACTACCAGCTGTCGCTGGCCGTGCCCAATCCGCTAATGGACAGCTTCACCAAAGCGATCGCCGAGCACGAAGCCAAGGCAAAATAGCACTCAGCCGCGCCTCCTCTCGCCGGCGCAGTCGGGAACGATGGCCGCCCCCAGCCCGCGCTGGCGGGCACATCGCCTCGTTCGCCAACAACGGCAAATGCCGCCGTAAACTGCTCTTTAAGACGGCTTAGCAATTCAGGCCGGATCCGGTCTTGCCCAGGATTGCAATTGCTCGGACATCGTTGTGCGACGCACCTGGTACCAGCTTCCCTCCGAGGAATGCCCTCAACCGAATATTCTGGAAACCCAAAAAGAAAAGCCGCGCAATAGCGCGGCTTGGCCGGAGCAAAGGATATCAGACGTTGAACAGGAAGTTCAGCACGTCGCCATCCTTGACCACGTATTCCTTGCCTTCCGCGCGCATCTTGCCCGCTTCCTTGGCGCCGGTTTCGCCCTTGTAGGCGATGTAGTCGTCAAAGGCGATGGTCTGGGCGCGGATGAAGCCGCGTTCGAAATCGGTGTGGATCACGCCGGCAGCTTGCGGTGCGGTGTCGCCCACGTGGATGGTCCAGGCGCGCACTTCCTTCACGCCGGCGGTGAAGTAGGTTTGCAGGCCGAGCAGCTTGAAGCCGGCGCGGATCAGGCGGTCCAGGCCAGGTTCGGCCATGCCCATGTCGGCCAGGAAGGCTTCCTTGTCGGTGTCGTCCAGTTCGGCGATTTCCGCCTCGATGGCGGCGCAAATGGCCACGATCGGCGCCTTCTGCGCTTCAGCGTACTTGGTCAGCTGGTCCAGCAGCGGGTTGTTGGCAAAGCCGCTTTCGGAGACGTTGGCCACGTACATGGCCGGCTTGGCGGTGATCAGGCACAGTGGCTTGATCAGTTCCATTTTTTCAGCGTCCAGACCCAGGGCGCGTACCGGCTTGGCTTCGTTCAGGTGCGGTACCAGGACTTCCAGCAGGGCCACCAGCTTGGCGGCATCCTTGTCGCCGGAGCGGGCTTTCTTCTGCTCGCGGTGGATGGCTTTTTCAACGGTGCCAAGGTCAGCCAGCGCCAACTCGGTCTGGATCACTTCGATGTCGTCCAATGGCGAAACGCGGCCCGACACGTGGATCACATTGTCGTCTTCGAAGCAGCGCACCACGTTGACGATCGCATCGGTTTCGCGGATGTGGGACAGGAACTGGTTGCCCAGGCCTTCGCCCTTGGATGCGCCGGCCACCAGGCCGGCGATGTCGACGAATTCCACGATCGCAGGAAGGATGCGCTCCGGCTTGACGATTTCTGCCAGTTGCTTCAGGCGCGGATCAGGCACTTCCACCACGCCGACGTTTGGCTCGATGGTGCAGAACGGGTAGTTCTCGGCCGCGATGCCGGCCTTGGTCAGTGCATTGAAAAGGGTGGACTTGCCGACATTAGGCAGGCCGACGATGCCGCATTTGAGACTCATGGAAAACCTTTAAATGATATTGTTCTGCTACGGAATTTTCCGCAAATAGACCGAGATTGTACCCCAGATCATGTCGCGAACCGCCCATATCACCCTGCTGGCCCGCTACAACGCGTGGATGAACAACAAGCTGTACGAGGCGGCGGCGGCCTTGCCGGCCGAAGAGCTGGCAGCCGATCGCGGCGCGTTCTTTGGCTCGCTGCTGGGCACCCTCAACCATATTGCGGTGGCGGATACCATCTGGCTCAAGCGCATCGCCAGCCATCCACGCTTTGCGCCGGCACTGGCCCCGGTCGCCTCCCTGCCGGCGCCAGCCGCGCTGGACCAGCCGCTCTGCGATTCGCTGCTGGCCCTGCGCGAGCGCCGCACCTGGCTGGACCGCCTGATCCTGGACTGGAGCGCCGGCCTGGCCGAGGCGGATCTTGACGCCGTCATCAGCTACCGCCGCCTGAACGGCGAATCGAATCATCGCCAGCTTGGCCTGCTGCTGCAGCATTTCTTCAACCACCAAACGCATCATCGCGGCCAGGCCACCACCTTGCTCTCTCAGGCAGGCGTGGACGTGGGCGCGACAGACTTGCTGTTGCTGGTGCCGGACGTGGCCATTTGAGCAGGATCAAATCCTGATACGACTTTGGGCAAACGGCGATACGGGTATCGCTGGTGCTTGTAATATTGTTACCGATGGAAAATAATGCCATTAGAACAATATAAGGAGCATCCATGGATTTGCTTTGGTTTATCGTGCTGGCAGTTGTTTCGCGCTGGGCCTGGCTTGCCCGCCGCGATGCCCGTCAGGCACGCGAGCAGGCCCTTCAGTTGCAGCGCGACTTTGCTGCAATGGAGATCACCCTCGACGGCCTCGCTCGCACCGCCGCCGCCAGGATGGCGGCTGGCGCAGCGGAAGCGCAAGCCGCACCAGCGCCTTCCGGCACTGCGGCCACTCCGGTCACTCCGGCAGCACCAGCCGCGCCATCCAAGCGCGCCGAGCGCGAGCCGCTGGTAGCGCGTGCCGCAGTGCCGCCACCGCAGCCCGTGCCGCCCCAGCCAGCAGCAGAAACGCCGGCCATGCCCGCAGCTGCGGCCCCGGCTGCCGCCGCAGCAACTCCCGTCGAAGCAGGCAAGCCTGCTGCCGTACCGCATCCGGAAGCGCCTGCCAGGACAGGCGATACGGCCGACCAGGCCTGGGCCGCCGCCAGGGAAGCCGCGCAGGCCAACGCGCCAGCGCGCGCCACTGCGCGGCCCAGCCTGCCACCGAAGCAGCCGCCGGCCTGGTTCAGCGCCGCCCGCAACTGGCTGTTTGAAGGCAACCTGGTCGCAAAGATCGGCCTCCTCATCCTCTTCATCGGCGTCAGCTTCCTGCTGAAATATGCCGCCGCCCGCGTCACCGTGCCGATCGAACTGCGCCTGGCCGCTATCGTGCTCGCCGACCTGGCTGCGCTGGCCTGGGCATGGCGCATCCGCATCAGCAACAAGGGCGTCAGCCTGCCGCTGCAGGGCACCTGCATGGCCGTGCTGATGCTGGTGGTGTTCGGCGCTTTCCGCATTTACCACCTGATCCCCGGCGGCATGGCCTTCGCCATGCTGTTCCTGCTCACGCTTGGCACTTGCCTGCTGGCCGTGCTGCAGAACGCGCAATGGCTGGCTATCTTTGGCATCACCGGCGGCTTCGCGGCGCCGATCCTGGCCTCCACCGGCCAGGGCAGCCACATCGCCCTGTTCAGCTACTACGCCCTGCTTAACGCGGGCATCCTGGCCATAGCGCTCAAGCGCTCCTGGCGCGCGCTGAACCTGCTTGGCTTCGCGTTCACTTTCGCTATCGGCACGGCCTGGGGCGTGCTGCGCTATGAGCCCGAGTTCTACCTGTCGGTGCAAGGTTTCCTCGCGCTGTTCTTCCTGTACTACGTCGGCATCGCTGTCGCTTACGCCCACCTTGAAGCGCCCAAGCTGAAAAGCTATGTCGACGGCACCCTGGTCTTCGGCACGCCGATGCTGGCGGCCAGCCTGCAATTCGGCCTGGTTAAATCCTTCGAGTTCGGCATGGCGTATTCCGCGCTGGCGCTCGGCCTGTTCTACGGCGTGCTGGCAATCACGCTGGCGCGCCGCCGTGCCACCTACGGCCTTCTGGTAGATGCCTTCACCGCGCTCGCCGTGGTGTTCGGCACGCTCGCCATCCCGATGGCGCTCGATGGCCGCTGGACTTCCGCCGCCTGGGCGCTGGAAGGTGCCGGCATCGTCTGGATCGGCCTGCGCCAGCGCCAGCCGCTGGCCTGGGGCTTCGGCCTGCTGGTGCAACTGGGTGCGTGGGTCAGCTTCATCGGCGCGGTGTCCGGCCTGGACCAGGAGGCAGCAATGCACTCCAACCTGTGGCTTGGCTTCCTGCTGCTGGCGATCAGCGCCTGCATCATGGCGACGCGCTTCCGCAGCCATGCGAGTGAAGAAGGGCTGGGCGGCCTGCAGTTGCTGGGTGCCCTGTTCCTTGCCGGTTCCGCCATCTGGCTGGTCGGCGGCGCCTGGACCGAAGTGATCCTGCGCACCAGCGGCAAGCTGCAAGCCAACCTGCTGGTGGCCAGCGCCCTTGGCGCCGCAGTCATGATGGCCCTGATCGGGCGCCGCCTGGCCTGGCCGATGGCGCGCGGACTGGCCATGGCCGCGCAACTGCTGGCCGGCCTGGTGCTGGCCTTCCTGCTGGCCCTGAACTGGCACGTTGCACCGGTCTCGCCGGACTTGTTTGCCACGCCTTTCCTTGGCAGCGTGATGCTGCTGGCAGGCGCCGTGTTCAGCGCCTGGACGCTGAAACGCTACGGCTCGCAATACCCGCCGTCCTGGTCGAACGCTGTGCTGGCGTATTCCGGCGCGTGGTGGCTGCTGGTGATCGTGCCAACGGTCGCCAACTGGCTGCTGGCCCATTACGAGATCGCCACTACCGGCAACTTCGAACAGCACAGCCCATTGCGCCCCAGCGCCTACAACCTGATGATCGCCGCCACCACGCCGCTGTTCGTCAAGCTGGCACAGCGCCTGTCGTGGCCGGCCCTGCGCGCTGCGGTGCTGCCGGCATGGCTGCTGTTCGGCATGACCACGCTCGGCATGCTTGGCGTACTGTATAGCAGCATCAACATGCCCGCCGGCGAAGTATGGTTCGCCTACGCCGCACTGTGGCTCCTGTCCGAATGGCTGATGCGTGGCAGCCAGCTGGGCGACGCGCCACTGGTGATCCTGCACACATTGCGCAGCACCGGCCCATGGCTGATGATCTGGCCAGTCGGCACCTACTGGATTGCGCGCGGGCTGGAAGGCAGCGGCGCCGATCCGGCCTGGGCCAACTTCCTGCCGGCCTGGCTGATGATGGGCGGCCTGGCCTGGGTGATGCGCCGCGTGCGTGCCGATGCCTGGCCGGTGAAGCCGGTAGCTGCATGGTACCGCGACGTCCTGCTGCCGCTGGGTTGCGGCTGGTCGCTGCTGCTGGTCGCGGTGTGGAACCTGACGCAAAACGGCGCCATGGCGCCACTGCCTTACGTCCCGCTGGCCAATCCTCTCGACCTGACCAGCATCTTTGCGCTGCTGCTGTCGGTGGCGGCTTACCGCATGTTGCAGGACAAGCTCTCGCCCTACCGCCCGCAATTGCAGGCCGGCGCAGCACTGGCCGCCTACGCCTGGTTCAACCTCGCCCTGCTGCGCACCGTCTCGCATTACGGCGGCGTGCCCTACCAGTTCGAGGACCTGTTTGCATCGCAGTTCGTGCAGGCCATGCTGTCGCTGGTATGGAGCGTGACCGCGCTGCTGCTGATGCGCTTTGCGACGCGCAAGCAGGAACGCAAGCTGTGGATCGCCGGCGCTGTGCTGCTCGGCGTCGTGGTGGCCAAGCTGTTCCTGGTCGACCTGTCCAATGTCGGCGGCGTTGAACGCATCGTATCCTTCCTCGGTGTTGGCGCACTGATGGTCGGCATCGGCTACCTCGCCCCCTACCCGTCCAGCCGTGGCGGCGAAACTGAAAAGGAAGCAGCATGAACGCGCTACTCCTGGCGGCTGCTGTCGCCACCACTGCCGCAAGCGATTTGCCGCAGGATTACACCCATGTCATTCCGCTGACGGTCAATGGCAAGCCAAGCGTTGTCCAGTTGCAGCTGCCGCGCGATGCCTACCTGAACGCGCGCTCGGCATCGCTCAATGACTTGCGCGTGTTCGATGCCAATGGCACGCCGCAGCCCTTCGCGTTGCGCCGGCCGGAAGCGCTGCCCAGCACAACGCATAAAGAACTGCCGGTGCGCATTTTCCCGCTGATGGCCGAACGCGCCGACGTTCCGCTGGCCGGGCTGGAAGTCAGCACCGCCACCGACGGCCGCGTGCTCTCTGTGCGCCTGCCTGCGCAACAGGGCGCGGCATCGCCTGGCCACGCGCAGGAACGCCTGGCCGGCCTGGTGCTCGACCTGCGCCAGGAAGGCATGCAAGAACCGCCGGCGATCGATGCCCTGCATTTCAAGCTGCCGCCTGGCCGCAATACCTATACTGGCCAGGTCTGGCTGGAAGCCAGCGACGACCTGAAACGCTGGGACGCCATCGGCGTGGCGGAATTGAGCTGGCTCGCCAATGCCAGCGCGGAAACGCTGGCCAACGACAAGCTGGAATTCGCAGCACGCCCGATGCGTTATGCGCGCCTGAGCTGGCGTAGCGGCGAACCTCTCCCGTTCGCCAGCATCAGCGCCCAGTCGCCAGTGCGCGGATTGGTTCCGGCGCCAACCGAATCGCTGATGCTGCAGCCGCAGCCGGGCCGCGACCCGCGCGACCTCCAATACAGCAAACCGGCAGGCATTGCGCCAAGGCGCATCGGGCTGCAGATCGACAGCGGCAATATGGTGCTGCCTGCAATGCTGGGAAGTTACGTGGAAGTGCAGCGCACCGGCAAGTTCCGCTTCGAGCCTGCCGTGCGCACCACGTTCTACCGCCTGGAAAAGGATGGCCAAACACGCACGTCGGACGACATCTCGGTCCCCGCCTGGCTCGGTGAGCGCTGGGTGTTGCGCTTCGACCTGCCGCCGCAAATCAAGCCTGCGCTACGCCTTAGCTGGGAGCCGGCCACGCTGGTGTTCGTTGCCGGCGGCACGCCGCCCTACAAGCTGGCCGTCGGGCGCGACAAAGCCGCGCCGGCAGCACGCGATATCAATGAAGTTGCGCCAGGCTTTACCCCGGCAGAACTGCGCACGCTGGACCGCGCCACGGCCGGTGCCGCGCAAGAGCAGCTGGAAGCGCTGGCCGACGCCGCCAGGCGCGCGAGCGCAGACAACGGCGCGGCCCAGAACCGCCTCCTGATACTGTGGGGCGTGCTGGTGCTGGGCGTTGCGGTGGTCGCGGGAATGGTTTGGCGCCTGTTGCGGCAGGCAGGCGCCAGCAGCACTTAATTGGTGTGCAGCTCCATCGTCGCCTTGGTGAAGTCGCCGGCGACGGCGGTGGGGATGATGCGCAGGGCTTTTTCGATCGCCTCTTCGATCAGCAATTGCTCTTCACGGCGCGGGCGGTGCAGCACGAAGTCGGCCACGGGCTGGTTCAGGTTCAGGGTGCGCGGGTGGCCGATGCCGATGCGCAGGCGCCAGTAGTCCTGCGTGCCGAGCGCGGAGGTAATGTCCTTCAGGCCATTGTGGCCGCCCGATGAACCGCCCTTCTTCAGCTTGGCCGCGCCTGGCGGCAAGTCCAGTTCATCGTGCACTACCAGCACTTCGTCCGGCTGGATCTTGTAGAAGCGCGCGATCGCGCCGACCGACTGGCCGGAACGGTTCATATAGGTCTGCGGCTCCAGCAGCCAAAGCTGGTTGCCGCCGATGATGGTCTTGGCCACCATCGCATTGAAACCCGACTCGCGCTGCAGGCGCGCATTCGGCAGCGAATTGGCGAGATTGTCCACCAGCCAGAAGCCGGCATTGTGGCGGGTTTGTTCGTATTCGGCGCCGGGGTTGCCGAGGCCAACGATCAGGCGGATGGGCATAGTCTTGCGGTTGCGAGTGCAAAACCGCAGATTATACCCGTGCCCCCTGCCGAGAATCAGCGGAACTATTTGGGCGGTGCGCTATCGGCGTTCCAGGTATCGCGCATATACAGCCACTTGCCGTCGACCTTCTTGCTGACGGACAGGAACTTGCCGGTTTCAACGACCTTGCCGTCCTTGTCTTTGACCGTGTAGCTGCCGGACGACCAGCCCAGCTTGCCACTGGCGCCGCCATCACGCTTGCCGCTGAAGCCGAATACCATGCCGGACTGGCTTGCGCCCTGGGCTTCCTTCAGCAAGAAGTCACGGATGGCTGCGCGGCCAGTAACGGCAGGCGCGCCCGGCGGCAACAGCACTGCCGCCTCATCGTACAGCCCGGCCAGCGCATCGCCATCGGCGGCACTGAAGGCCTTCAGCCAAGCCTGGTCGGCCGCGTGGATCGCCGCCACGTCGGCCTTGGCGTCGGCTGCAGACGCCGGTGCCGCGAACAGCGCTGCCACCACCATCATCCCTGCAAATTGCACTTTCATCGCCCTGCCCTCCTGTGGTGAATTCGTCCCTATCAGCATAGAACACTTGACAACAACTTCCACCTGTAAGATATTTATTACACGTGTCTTCAATTTAAAACAGAAAGGACGTGCCATGAAATACCTGACTACCCTGCTGCTTGCCGCGAGCCTGGCCGCGCCAGCCTTTGCCGCCGAGGCGCCCATGACGGACAAAGAGCGCATCGACCAGTTGCTCGAGCAAAACAGGATGCTGATCGCCCAGAACGCCCGGCTGTCCGAGCAATGCGAGCGTCCCAAAACCAGGGAAGAAGCTTTCGCCCAGTGCATGCAAGCCGCACGCGGCGAAAAAGGCGCAATGGCGACGGAATCGGTGAGCGCAAACTGCCGCTTGTTGCTGAAGTGAGTGAAATGCAAAAGCTGTTGCCAGTGCTCGAAGCGCTCGCCAATCCGCACCGCTTGCGCATCATCGCTGCATTGAAAACGGACGGCCGCAACTACGTCAGCCAACTGGCGCGCGACGTCGGCATCAGCCGCCCGCTGCTGCACCTGCACCTTGCCAAGCTGGAAGCCGCCGGCCTCGTCACCAGCAAGCACGAACTGTCGAGCGACGGCAAGGCGCTGAACTACTTCGAAGTGGCGGACTTCTGCCTGACGCTCGATCCTGCTGCGATCGTTGAAGCCGCCAAACATCTCAACCCGGAAGAGGAATAATCGTATGTCCGAGCACATTTACTTGCTGACCCTGGGCCTGCCGCTGGCCACCGTACTGGTTGTATTTGGCATGAAGTACTGGTCTGCCGCGCACAAGGCCCGCGCCGAAGCCGCCAGCGCCGAGGCTTACCGCGAACTGGCCGCAAAGTCGGCTGCGGTGCAGGCCGAAAACGCCGCCGCACTGGCCGCCATGCAAGCCACGCTGGCCAATATGAACGGCCGCCTGACCGAAGTCGAAACCATGCTGAAAGAGGTGGGCTGATGCTGGCCCGCCTGTGGCAGCGCGATCCGCGGCATGAAGGCGTCATGCGCATCAACATCTACTTGCTGCGCCTGCTCTACGCGCTGATGTTCTTCATGCTGGGGCAGACCACCTGGACCGAAATCCTGACCCACCAGGGCCCGTGGGAGCCGAACAAGGCGGTGGCGTGGACCGTGTGGACAGCCTTTGCCACCCTGGCCGGCCTGGGCCTGCTGCGGCCGGTGAAGATGCTGCCGATCATCCTGCTCGAGATCCTCTACAAAGTGATGTGGCTGGCGATCGTTGCCTACCCGCTCTGGTCGCGCGGCGAACTGGCTGGCTCGCCGGCGGAAAGCACGACTTACGCTTTCCTGGGCGTGCTGCTGGCCATGATTGCCGTTCCCTGGGGCCATATCGCGAAGGCTTACTTCACCTGGCCATCCAAAACCAACCCCGCCTGATCATGCCCTTCCTTGCCAGCGCAGTACTCGCCGCCGCACTCACTGCGGCGGCCGGATCGAAACAGATTTACCAGATGTCGCCGCAGGAAGCCGGCGCCTTTATCGCCGAGGTGCGGCGTGCCGAGCCCGAGCTGCGCAAGCGCATCGCCACCATCGGCCGCCGCAATATCGGCCAGCCCTACAAGCTGAACCTGCTGGGGGAATTCCCCTACGAGCTGCACGACACGCTGCCGATGTACAGCCTGTCGGCCAGCGACTGCCTGGTGTTCGCCGAGCATACGTATGCGATGGCACTCAGTTCATCGTGGGAGGAGTTCTTCTGGACGCTGCAGCGCATCCGCTACAAGGAGGGCGTGATCGGCGTTGCCAGCCGCAACCACTACATGGAAGTAGACTGGAACATCAACAACCGCTGGCTGCTGTCCGACGCCAGCGCCGGCGCCAGCTATGCGATGCGCGTCGACCGCGCACAATTCCTGCTGTCCCAGCACCACGTGCAGCGCGACATTCCGGTGCAGGACACGGTGGAAGGTTTCCTGCCGGTTGAACGCGCGCTCAAGGAGTTCGGCACGCTGGGCGAAGGCGATATGGTGGAAGTGGTATCGGTGCGCAAGGGCCAGCACATGGTAACCCACGTCGGCCTGGTAGTGCTCGATACGCAGGGCCAGCGCCGCTTCCTGCACTCCTCGGCACCGGAAGTGCGCGAGGAACCGTTCGAGGCCTTCATCGCGCGCACGCAGGCGCGTGCCGGCAACGGCCTGGCCGGCTTCAAGTTCATGCGCCTGAACGAGGCGATCGTCGTGCCGCCGGCAGCGCCGCAACCGCGCCCCGGCGGGTAGAAAAAAAAAACCCGCCGAGGCGGGGTTCTTCATTGCGGCAAAAGAGGATTACTCTTTGGCAGCAGCGGCTTCAGCAGCAACAGCGCCGGCTGGCACGGATGCGGTAGCGATGGTGGCATCGGAACCGTGGGTCACGATGGTCACGCCTTTCGGCAGGGTCAGCTGGGAAGCGTGGATCGACTGGCCGACGTCCATCTTCGACAGGTCAACGGTCAGGAACTCTGGCAGGTCAGCTGGCAGGCAGGAGATTTCGATCTCGTTGGCCACGTGGCTGATGGTGGCAGCGTGCAGTTTCACAGCTGGGGACACGTCAGCGTTTTCGAAGTGCAGGGCAACTTTCACGTGCAGTGGCTTGTTGGCGTCAACGCGCTGGAAGTCAGCGTGCAG
>Ga0307408_100001149_pt1 | contig 20100 bp, 31 predicted proteins | sample 322Cmetagenome_FD_202116 | JGI IMG/M metagenome (GOLD analysis project Ga0307408, IMG submission 202116) | Maize rhizosphere microbial communities from greenhouse at UC Davis, California, United States - 322HYB-C-3 | ecosystem: Host-associated > Plants > Roots > Rhizosphere > Soil | place... | reverse complement strand
AGCACGCCCGCGCCCACCACAACCCCTATCACTCTGATTTGGGCGCTAGATCCGGCGAAAAGCTACGGAGACGTTAACGGGCAAATCACGTCAGTGGAATACACCGCAAGCGCGGCTGACGTTCATATCGCGAATCTACTCACATTTCTGGTCGTCAGTGTGTGGGGGTTCTTCATCTTTGCCGTGTTCGTCCTTGTGAAATACAGGGTAGACAAAAAATGACGGAGGTACTCGCAACAATATTCGCTCCTGTGTTGGTGCTGCTGATTTTGGTCATGATCATCGAACACTTTATACGGGCCTGCCTGATCACAGCGGATTTTGTCTCACGCCTGATCAGAGGCCCCCAGCCTGCATCGCGGCCTGTGTCGAGAGTAGGCAAAAAGTGAACGAGGAGACACTTGGTCAATTTCTGGCAACAGTCTTTATACCGTTCGTGCCGTTCATTGGCAGCGGCGTAACGGCATTCATTCTCGTCATTATGTTTCTGGTCATGTTCAGGGGATTTCTCCCAGAGGACAAATAACTCATGATTTCACGCATCAACAAGGCCCGCATTGCCCTTTTTGCGCGGCTGAACCCGACCCACGTCAAGCGCTTCATTGCGGCGTATCTGATGACATTCATGCTCGTGTTAGGCGGCGCGTTCCCTGTGCCTGCTATGGCACAGACCCCTGTTCCGCTGGTCGTTCCGACCAACGAAATCTTTACCCAAACGAATACCTGGATGGAAGTCTTTGCGCCCGTGGTTGCCATCGGCGTGGGCATTGCCATCGCCCTTGCCATTTTGGGCTTCATAGGCAACGAAATTTTGAAAGCATTTCGTTAAAGCCGAAGCTCATGAAACTGAGACGAGAACCGCCTATCGACTATATCCCCCCTGGGTACCAGGTTGATCTTGACCGCGTTGTCCCCACAGGCGGGCAAGGTTGCGGGCGCGTTCTCGTTTTGCTGCTCATTGGTGTAGGACTCCTTGTGGGTATGTGCAGCGCTGCAATCACTCTGATCAATGCAGGCCGTTCACCGCGCGCCACAGCTACACCAACTCTCACCCCCGTAACATCTGTCGATCTCATGGTGGCGGCTGCAAACCTCCCTCAACCAACCGCCGCCATTATTCCAACGCTTGATGAGTGGTCACTACGTGGCACTGAGATCGCTCAGGCCACAGCAAGCCCAACCTTGGATTTTTGTTGGTGGCAAACACCAACGGCAATCCCCAGTGCTACCGCACAGCCTGTAACCCCTGATTCGTGGGCATTACATGGCACTGAGATCGCGCTGCAAACAGGCACGCCCACAAACACGCCCCAACCAACGCAGGCCCCGCCGCGCGCATGGTGTGATTTGGTCACGCCTGAGCAGACACCGACGTTTACGCCCTATCCTCTGAGTCTGCGCGACATACGACTGACGCCAGTGCTTACGCGGCTCACACCAACGCCCACCACAAGCCCTACGGCACGGCCAACGGAGAAACCAACGTTATTTCCTGCTATTCAGGAGGTTTATCCAACGGCGGCGGAATATGCCCCAGTGCAGCAGGCAATCGCCCAACCAAAGCCGCAAACTGTGTATATCGTGCAAACGCAGGTCGTTGTGCAAACGCAGGTGCAAGTGATTGTTGTCACAGCACGCCCAACGATCACCCCAACGCCAACGAGCACAGCTACGCCAACAGAGACGCCAACAAGCACGTCCACACTGACGGAGACGCCAACGGCAACCCCGACAGAGACGCCAACGGCAACCCCGCCCGCCACAGAGACATCGACCGCCACGCCCACAGAAACCGCAACGTTGTTCCCAACAATCGAGGTGATTGAATGAAGAGGCTCTTAGGTATTGTTGGGATCATCGCGGCGGCCATTCTGTCAGGATGCGCAGGCGGCGGCGCAATGCCCACCTTAGACCCGGCATTGAATGATTGGTGCTACACCTTTGATTTTCATGCGGATGCTCAGGGGTTTGCGATTGAGCATGGTGAACAAAATGTCTTAGGGCTACAAACAGACCCAAGCGGCGTCTTGATTGCCTCGTATGGGTATGATCGACGCGTTATTGCAAACTCAGTGGTTGTTTCTGTGCGCCGCCCGCCCGCTTCAGTTGGCGATATTACAGTCAACGCGGACAGCGCTATTTTTTCTGTCAAAGCGCAACTCTGGGATCAAGTATTACCTGGAGCCGTTGAACAAATATTTCTTCCATATGCCAATACTTCAGTGATTGATGAATCAGGGCTTCAAACCTACGATTACATTCGCATTCATGTTGAAGCCACACAACCTATTGTCATTGAATCAATCCAGGTGTTTGGGGATGGCGCAAGTCCGTTCCCTGAGAACGAATGCCAGCTTGCCACAAACACGCCCACAACCGAGCCAAGCACACCATTTCCAGGGACCGGAACCCCCACACCAACGCCCACCAGCACGCCAACGGGCACGCTGGCCACCCCTACGCCCACGGCAACGAGCACGCCCGGCCCGTGGACTTGTGAGTACGATTTCACCACAGGTGAGCATGGTTGGACATTTGGGCTTGGCTTTGGATCGTATCAAGACGAGAACGGTTGGAACGACGTTGCAGACGGCACGTATTACCGAGGCACGTCAATTGGATATCATTTCGATACTCTGACAACAATTACCTATGTTGAGTTTAATTTCTCGCTGACACAGGGTGAGCAAGCGGGGCCTCAATCTGTGTTTCATACGGTTCTCTCCAATTCACCTATCGCTGAACAGTTCCTGTGGGTCACACCTGGCGATTACCGAGACAATCCCTCATCACCCATTACCGCGTCTGGAGAGTGGGATCTAAACGACCTTTATATCATCCTGTATACAGGTGTTAAGGCAGGCGGCGGGGATCCTGGCGGCGACGCCACAATCACAAGCGCAGTATTATCGGGCGACGGATATAAGCCATGTGAAGATGAGCCAACCCCGACCCCAACGCCTGGGCCATCCCCCACACCGGGGCCAACATCGACCTTTCAGCCGTTGTGGAATGCCTGCTTGGACTTCACAGCAAATGCATTCGGATTCTCCTCTGAGGATGCAATTTATGTTGATGACTACGGATTTGCGCAGACGGCTGAAGAGTGGGCGTTTGGGCGGTCTGGCGTTGTGGCGGGGCAAAAGAAAAAGATTAGGATCGATTTTGGCGCGGGCCAAACTTTCACGGGTGATGTTCGCCTCAGTGATCACGGCACAAATGCAACGTCATGGAAAGCGGCGTCTGGCAATTCCATCATTGTGGACTTCACAGGTGAAGCCTGGCTGCCCAATACAACATTCTGGGTAGAGTTCGATGGCAATATGTCAGGGCTTATCGCTCAGAAACTGTGCTGGCTTGACCCAAATCCAGCAACGAAGACACCAACGCCTGGCCCAACGCCAACGGGGACACTACCCACACGCACGCCGTTTCCGTTCGCCTCACCTACCCAAACAGCGACTTCATACCGCACGCCCATTACGCCGTTTGTTATTACCAGCACGCCGGGGATCTTTATCACCAGCACATCAAGCGGCGGCGGCGGCGGCGGCGGCACTGCAACACCAGGGGCAAGCAGCACACCGGGCGGCGGCGGGGGTGGCACACCAGACGGAAGCGGCGATGCGGGTGATTTGCTTGGATCGGCGTGGGATATCGGGAGTGGGCTATTCAAGGTAGGCGGCGCGTATCTGGGGCAAATATCAGACGCTGCAGGCAGCATGATAACGGCTCTGAACACATCGGCCCCACAACCGATTAACGGCCTGCCTCAGTGCATGACCAACCCGATGAAGCATGATATTTGCGCCATTTACTACATCATGCATTGGACCCTGTTAGCCCCAAACACACCGGGCGCGCTGATTATCCCGCTGATCATCATTCTGATGAATTTTTTCATCGTCATTAAGTTTTTGCGCTGGGGATGGCGCATAGTTAGCCGTGGGGAGGAGATGACCAATGAATAAGGTTATGCTCTTTCTCTTACTTCTCGTGCTCATTCCTATCGCTCGTGCGGATACATGTGAGGGCGGAACGAACATCGGGCATCTGAATTTTGGCGGCCAATGCAAAAGCAACGCCATAGAACCCTCAGAGCTGGACAATTTCTATCAGCAGATGAGAGACGCAGCGGACCAAATCAACGCCCTGCCGGATGAGATCAAAAAGGCCGGACCGGGCGGCTCAACGTTGATTGATGCCACGGCGGGCGCGGCGCAAATCTCTGGCTATGTCAAATGGCTGTTCTCATACAACACGGCTCAGGAGCTGCTCGGGTCCGACTTTGCCCCAATTGGCGTGAACATCCTCATTGTGTTCACAATGACAGTTGCCATGATCGCGATCTATATCGCCATCAATCTCGTTGTTTTCACAATCAGAATGGTTGTGTGGATTGTGAACCAGGTCCTTAAACTCATTCCATTCTGGTAAGGATTACCATGCCAACGCCAAACCCTCTTTTCCCCGCTACGCCAACGCCACTTCCCGCGCCGCCCACTGCTCAGGTGGCAATTCAGGCAGCACAATGGCGTGTATGGGCATTTGCTGATGATGCGATCATGGTCTGGACTGAAATTGGCCCATCACGGACGCAGGTGATTCAGGTGGCAATCATCGTTGTGATTGTCATCGCCTTTGCCATGCTCGGAATCAAATGGCTGCAATCGATCACGAATAAGGGCGATCTATGATCAGAAATCTATGGCGGGCATTCGGGATGATCATCAATCGCAACCGTATACCCCCGCTTCCCCGTGGGATGCTGGCAACCGATTACAAGGACGTTGCCAGCGAGGAGCGCCGCGTGATGGCACGGTTGGGCGCGCGAGATCCCAAAGGCGTGAAAGCAGCCATGCGGCGCTATGGCGTCTCGACTGTGCAGGAGCTGGTTAATTTGTTGGAGCACTACAAGCCCAAGCGAAACATGCTGCATCGTTTTAAGGTGGGCGTTGGGCGGCTTATGGGCGGGTTTGATTATGATCCTCATGCGGAGGAGATACGCCGCGCCATGCGGACGCCCACACCTGCACAGAAAGACATTCAGCAGCGCATCAAGCGGGCCGTGCGCAAAGCAAAGGAGACCAAAGAGTGAACGAATTTCAAGCACTGTGGTTCATCACGATCATTCTGTTCATGATTTATCACAATGCCCTCGCAAAGGTGCTGATGAAGGGGTTTTATGCTATGTGTGGGATTTACTTCTACATCATCTTTTTTCTGGCGGCGGGATCGCTGGGGGCAATCATCACACAGGATTTCAGCATCATTGATGTCTTGAATGAATTGATCATCCCACATGCAGCAATGGCGGCTCTCATCCTGGCTGGATATACCATGCTCTGGTGTTTCGCGACTATGGGCTTTGTCGCTGACACGGCTTTTCGTGCTGGCATGAGATCCCTACGCGGTGATGATGAAAAGCGGAAACGGCACGACGATTCTATCCCCAGCCGACTCATTGACGCTTCACACCATGAGCTGTTAGCCATCGGTGAAGATTACTCTCACTCACACCATAGCGCCCGGCGATAAATCGCACGCTTGCGCCGTTGGTAATCAGGCCGCGTATCTCAGGCTCATAGGCATCGAGTTTTGACTTGCCCACACCGCGCGGCCTCCCTAGTGTTTTCCCCTGCCTTTTACGGGCTGCTAGCGCCTCTTTGGTGCGCTGGCTTATGAGATCCCTCTCTATCTCTGCAGCGATGGAAAACACCGCCGCCATGATGCGAGATTGCAGGCTTCCATCAAGAGTCCAATTGCCCTTCAACGCGTGAACCTTTAACCCCTTCTCTGTCGCGACACTGAGGATTTCCATAATCTCTAACAGGGATCGCCCCAGCCGCGACAATTCCGAGACAATCAGGGTATCGCCCGGCGCGGCCTTATCGATGATCTGAGCAACCTTGCGCTTGCGCCAATGCACAGTGCCTGAGATCGTTTCTTCGACCCAATGCACCGTCCCCAGTGATCGATCATTGGCAAAGTGGAGAATATCGGCTTTGTTCTTTTCGAGGTCTTGACCGTCAGTGGAAACACGGAGGTAGGAATAGGTTGCCATCGTCTCTCGCAAAAAGGTATCGGATAAGAGAGTTCTCTCTCAATTATACCGTGCCTTTCATCGCAGATTGTGATGCGTTAAAACGACCGTTTTTAGTAGAGAAAATCAAAACGTTCCGTCGTTCGGTATCTTTCGTTCATCTGGGGTTATATACTGAGGGTGCCTTAGATCGATTTGCAAATCCCCTCCATACGGGGATTTTTATTTGTCATCCCAATAGGGATCATGAGGGTGTGGCAGCTTTTCATCCTCCCAGAGATCGCGGCGGCCCTTCTTGCGACGCACGGGCCTATCGAGACTCTCGACATCATAATTCATCGGTCTGGGGCGTGGTGGCATGATGAACGTAAAGATCAGAGCCGCCAGCAATGCCACAACCAGGAACGCCAGAGCGAATGCCCCTATCACGATATTGGTGAGATTTGACGACTGAAAGATAGGAACCCCGCCTGAGCGTATCGGAGAGACATACATCCCTGAAACACGGACAAGCCCCGTGATCAGCGTGACAGAGCACAGAGACGACGCCAGAAGAGACAACGCCAGAAAGTACCAGTAGAATCGCCAGAAGATATACAACAGCAGTAAATTCAGGGGAACGATTACAGCGCTTGCCAGCGCAAAGAAAGCCCCTTCCTCAACAAATCCCGATAGGATAAACAGAAAGGAAAAGCTCAGGGAACCAAGCAGCATCACCAATCCGACTACAATAATGATCCAGCGCGGCACGATCACCACAATATCGTCAGTCCCTGCCGTGAAACGCCTCATACACCCGTTCCGCTATGGTCCGTCATTGCTTCTATAACCCTGAGTATTCGAATTTGATCATCGGGGGATGCAACCCTCACAACTGAGAGGATTTTATTTTCAGTTGTGTTCATAGCTTGCCCGCTATGCCCTGCTGGATCATCCGTTAGGCCAAGTAAATAATCAGAGGAGACATTGAACACAGTGGCAATCTTTGCCAACACATCAGAGGAAGGAAGATTTGCGCCATCTTCATAGCGGGGGATACTGGCCTCTCCTATGTCAAGCAAGGCTGCTAGACGTTGGCGGCTGTAGCCATATCGCAATCTCAATTCTTTCAGTCTATCGCCGCGCATTAACCATACTCGATCACATTGGAGACAATTTTCTAACCGTATTGTATCAAATTCGACTTGACACAATTGTATATAATCTTATACTGACAGTATCGAATTTGATACGCAGGAGGTTATAAGGGATGGCGAAACCGTATCGGTTGGATGAACTGGAAAAGACAGTAGGGGAACCTCTCGACAGTCTTATCCCGCGCATCGTGAATGAGAAGGGCAGCCAAAAGGTTGCAGCCAAAGCTCTCAACGTGGCAGAGAGTACCGTTTCACTGTGGTTGCGTCAAAACGGCTACACGGTGAAAAAGCAGTGGGTGAAGTGCAGCGGCGGCGGGGCGGCGTAGGGGGCGGCCGATGGAAAAGATTGAATTGGTGTTCCAACTGCTACAAGTCGCATCTGCAATGATATTGGTACTTGCCGTGCTCTTGATGATGGCTATCGCATTTTTCGTCAAGGCCACGCTCACACTCATGGCAAAGTCAAAAGACATTGACTACCACACCGGGGTCATTCGGGAGACAAAGCAAGACATCATGCAGCGCGTGATCGTTCGCCAACCGCCCAACGTGGCAGAGACGGAATAGGGGGCGGGGATGGAACCCAAGCGTTTTGCGACACTTACCCAAGCAGCGGCCCTTATCGCCGCCTCTGTCATCGCAATCAGGTTGCTGTCCTTTTTGATGATCGCCATCATTGAGTCCTTCCCGCCTGAGCAGTGGGCAGGGATCGCCTATGCCCTACTGTGCTATGTAGCGCCTGTGTGTTTCGCGTTGGCGCTGGCGTGCGGAGGCATCCTGATTCATGTGCAAATGCAGCTCAACAAGTTAAGGGGCGAACGATGACACCAGAATCAATTCTCACTATGTGGTTGTCTCTCGTGTGTCTCGTTGGCACACCTGCATTAGCGGTCGTTCTGGCGTTACTGACGTGGTTGGAGCGTCACCCCTCCAATGCGGAAGACGAATCATGAAATCGTTTCTCTGGATTGTGGCGGCGGCCTGCATTCTCACGGCGTTTCTGACGGGCCTGCCCTTTCAAATTCTGCCCTGCTTTTGTGTGGTGTTTGAGCTGGCGATTGTGGGGATTATCGCCCTGCAAATACGCAGCAAGTATCGAGAGGAGAATGTGAGTGGATAGTACGATGGGGATGGATATTGCCTTCCTCTGCATATTGGTGGGAATTGGATTCGCCGTGATTTTGAAGCTTCTGATCTGGGTTCTTACACCGAAAGGGAAACGCAAGAATGATGAGTGTCATGGCTGATAGCGCGGCCAAACTTGCCAAAGACCTTGAAGAGGCGTGTGACATTGCGCGCCGCGAGTGGCTGTTCAGTGGACAGCAAGCCTACGGGCCGCTCTGGGAAACGCTCACACCAGAAGGCCGCAAGAAAGAGTTAGCACGCGAACGTGACCTTAAACAGAAGTACGATCACGCGCGCGGCCTGCTCGTGAAAACGGCCCCTTCCCTGCTCAATATCCTCAGACAGGATGTTGACTACATCACGCCTTGCATCAATCTGGAAATCGCGTTGGATGTTGCAGGTGTGCCGTATCTCCCTGACAACCATATGCGCGTGATGCCCCGCCCCTGCCTGAATGGATACGAGCCGATCACGGATGCGCAAGAAAACACGGACGGACCCTATGGCGGCTAAATCCATTCGCATTCCATCTCTCAGCGATACCCAGTGGTCCACGCTTGATCGCATCGTTCAGTCTATGCCCCACGGCCTGCGCAACGATACATTGAATCTCCTCACGGCTGGATCGTTGAAGCGGCGCGGGCTGGTTATGTGGCATTCAGGGCGCAAGGCGTGGGGACCAACGGCGCGAGGCGTTGAGGTGAACTTTTACGGCAATCCCAACCGCAAGGATAAGGGGCAATGATCACACTAAGCGATCATATCAAGGCACTGCGCATCATCATCGAAGTAATTCGTCAGGCGCATCACAGCCACGACCGCCGCAACGGATACCTGCTTATCTTGCGCCGCATCATTGAACGACTGATGCAGCGCAACGCAGACGACACGGCTGATCTGATGGCCCTGCATACCCTCTTGCACGACACAGCGGACGCGGAAATCCATCGTGAGGTTAAGCAGCGCCTGTATCTGTTGGATGAAGTGATGGCATTTTTGGAGAAGAAATACCAGGAGGACAAAGCCAAAACAGATCGTATTCCATTCTGATCATAGGCAGGCGATAGCCCAACTTTGCGAGAGAGAAGCTATCACCGCCATATCCCAGACACGCGAAGATGACCACTGCGGCAAACAGTGTTCATCACCACCATACAGAGGGAAATGTAAGGCTCAATGACATTATAGCCAATGCGCGTGCTGAGGCTATAGCATTCTCATTAAATCCTTCCCCTTTCCCTCTGTAATAGGTCAATTTGCTCCAAGTCAAAAACGCTCTTTTGCAGCAACTTTGCATCCTTGACTTGGGGTACTTGGAGTAAATCAGGTTCGAACTCCAACTACTCCAACTACTTTGCCTACTCCAAAAGAGATTTACTCCAATTTTTTTCACAAAAAAAAGTGAAAAAAGAAGTTGGAGAACCTGGAGAAGTTGGAGCAAGTAGCACGCTTACATAAGAGGTATTACAGGAAGGGAAATGATGAGTACAGCACAAGCCGTTCTTTCGGCGCTCGGCTCATACAAACTCAAATCAGTGGGGCGCAATCAATATCGCTGTAACAGCCCGCTACGCGCTGGCAGCGATGGTATGAATTTTGCGCTCACAATTGAGCACGATGAGGCAGGCGCATGGTTCGATCATAAGGAGGATCGTGGCGGCTCGTTGTATGAGCTGGCAAAACTCCTCGGTGTCGAGACGCCCCGCGCTGACGTTGCCAGCACAAAGAAGCCCTATCAGGGTCTGGATGAATACGCCCGCGCCCATGGCGTTGATGCTCAGGAGTTTAAGCGCTGGCGCTGGCGTGAAACCACAGTGGAAGGCCGGGTCGCGTTGGAGTTCCCAACGGAGGGCGGCAAGCGTTGGCGGTTTATCGATGGACAAAAGCCCGCCTTCAAATCCGAACGGGGCTATAAGTCATGCTGGTATGGCCTGTCTCGTGAGATCGGTGAATCAGTTGGTGATGATTTGCCGCTGGTCATCTGCAATGGTGAGCCCTCTGTTGTCTCTGCTCAGGCGCATCTTATCCCGGCCATCTGCGTTACGGCTGGCGAGAAAGGCACAATCCCCGGCGCGCTCATTCAGGAGCTGCTTGATACCGTTGGGAAGTGCCCCGTGATTGTGGCGTTGGATTGCGATGAGACCGGGCGTAAGTCTGCTCTCGGCATGGTGTCTGCTCTGAATGCGGCCGGGTTCACAGCACGGGCCGTTGATCTTGGGTTGTCCGATAAGGGCGATTTGGGAGACTTCTGTACACTGCATGGCCCTGGTGCTGATAAGAAGCTGCTGCAATGCGCCCCTCTCTCTCAGGGATCTACGGCGCTTGCCGCCCCTGCTCAGGGCCGCGACTACGGGTTGCCAGCAGGAACGATCATCGGGCATGGCCGTTCGTGGGTGATGCTTCACACGGATAATCTGCGCTACCTGCCTAAAGTGACATGGCTGCTCAAGCCCTACATTCCCTCGCAAGGTCTGATCGTTCTGTACGGGCCATCCGGCACAGGGAAAAGCTTTTTGGCTCTGTGGTTTGCGCTCCAGATTGCTCAGGACAAACCGATCATCTACATGGCCTATGAGGGCGAATGGGGTTATCAGGCGCGCGTTGCGGCTGCTCAGCGTCACTATCACTTTGGGCGCGGCTTCAATATCACGCTCGGGCAAGTCGATTTGATGTCAGATGATGACTTTATCGAGTTCGTGGCGGCTGCAAAAAAGGTTATGCCCTCTGTTGTCTTCATCGATACGTTGGCTCGGTCTATGGGCGATCTTGATGAGAACAGCACGCAGGCCATGAACACGTATATCAGACGTTGCAATCTGCTTATGCAGGAACTGAACTGCTCTGTTGTGCTTGTGCATCACACGGGCAAAGCAGGCGCGGTAGAGCGTGGCTCAACTGTCTTACGCGGCGCGGCTGACGTGATGATTCGTCTTGAGGATGCTGACGAGCGTGTGCTCGTCGAGAACAGCAAAACCAAAGACGGTAAGCCCTTCCCCTCCTTTCACATTCGCCTGCACTCTGTTGATACAGGGCTGGCAGATGAACACGGACAACCCCTGTTCACGCCCGTGGCGGTTGTGGCCCATGAGGAAGACATTCCCGAAACGCTGCTCACAAAGAATCAGTCTGCGATCCTCTCTCAGGTCATCTTGTTTGACGATGAAGGCATGACCTACACAGAGATCGCCCGCGTTGTGGGTGATGCGATCAAACCCAGCAGCATGAACAATGCGCTGGCGTCTCTCAAAAAGAAGGGATACCTCAAGCAGGAGAGTAAGGGCGCGGCCTACGTGATCACCGAAACGGGCAAGGATGCTCTGAATGGTGGCAAGCCGTGGCGTGCCCCTGAACATGCTCCAACGCCAGCGGCCCCGCTCTCGCCTGCAACCCGTGGGCGTCTTCCTGGTATGCCGGGCGAGAAGAGTGCCTATCACGAGGCAGGGTTGTGATCATGGCTATGGATATGAGCCGCTACCCGCCCAATTGGAAACAGATCAGTCGTGAGCGTCGTGAACGCGCGGGATGGAAGTGCGAGTGGTGTAGGGTTCCGAACGCTGTATGGGTCTATCGTAAGCGTGGCACGAGAGATTATCTCGTGTGCGTGAATGATGAAGTTCATACCCCAGATGGCAGCCCTATCCGTCTCTCTGAACTCCCAGACGGATACGACTACGATCACCCTACAAAGATCGTTTTGAGCGTGGCTCATTTGGGCGTTGATTACCCAGACGGAAGGCCTGGCAATAAACACGACAAGATGGATTGCCGCGATGAAAATCTCGCGGCGCTATGCCAGCGGTGCCACCTGCTCTATGACATTCAGGAACATTTGGAAAACCGCAAAAAGACACTGATCTGCAAAAAGCACAATGCCCGGGTTGCAGCCGGGCAGCGCTCACTGAATTTGAAGTTAGAGGAGTAAATCACATGTCTACATTGTATCAGACAATCGCCCCGCTCAGTGATGAGCAGCGCATTGACGCCCGCGACCGGGCCGCAAAGATTGTTCTCAAGTCCGTGGGCGAACGCCCCAACCGCTCTCAATTTGCAAACAACAGTATCAGTAAATACCCGACATGGTTTACACGCTTCATCGCTGGCTTGATGGCCGTGGTGTTTGTGGCGGCTGCAATGCCCTCGTTGTTCCGTCTGTTCAGTGCCGGCCGCGATTACTTCCTCACTGGCATTAACGATCATTGGCAGGCCGCCATCGTGGGCGTAAGTACATTCCTCCTGTCCGAATTCCTGATTGTGCTCAGCACGATTGTGGCACGTGTGTACTTCACCGGGCGGGCGCGCCTCATTTTCATCATCCCCGTTGTGATGGGATTGCTTATGGCGTTGGTGGGCAATTGGACAGTTGTCCGCCCCCACGATGTGTTCAGCTTCTTAGAGGCAGTTATCCCCGTGTTCGCCGTGCTGTTCATCGCCCTCATTGGAGAGCGGATCATCTTGGAAGCATTGGAGACACGCCACGCCAACGAGCGGGCGTATCAAGAGGCCCTGCAATCATGGCAGGTTGCCAGCGCCACGCCTGAGCAGCATCCCCGCTATATGAGTGCTCTGGCGAATGCACTACGGGATGCAATCAAAGCAGCCAACGCAGAGGGCACGGGTGCAACCCAGCGCAAAGCCCTTATGAGCGCCTTCACTGTTGATCACTGGAAACCCCTTGTGTATCGCGAAATGCAGGCTGATCAGTGGTACGCGGATACAGGCGCGCCCGCTGAATTGCCCGCCCTGCCTGTCTTGCCAGAGACAATCGTTCCCCAGCGCCGCAAGGCCGCGCCTGAGCAGCCCCTTGTGGAGGCGGTGATTGTCGATGATGCGCGCCCTTTTGGAGCTATAGCCCAACCATTGGAAAAGGACGCCCACGGAAGTATTCCGATGATCGCAGTGCAACACGTGAGCGAGTACGTCGGTTCCGTCAACGGCAACGGGCATTAGATCAGTTGGCCGTGTAACGGTTAGAAGCAAATCAGGGCGGCGCGGGCCGTCCTGCACTAAATGGCATTATGTTCCCTCAGCAAGAATTTGAACTCGAAAAGGACTAAATCATGTGGCCTATTTGCCCGAACTGCTTCAATGAGCAGCAAGAAGGTATGAGCAACTGTGATAGCGGTTTCCCTCATTACAACGGGGGATCGATCTGCAATGACTGTGGCGCGTGCATCCTCGATGATCAGTGGATCTATGAGGATGATGACGAATTTGAGCGTGATCGCAAAGAGGACATTGAGCGGGCGGGCCGCATGTTCCAGCAGGATGAGATTGAAGACGAGGCATGCCCAGACTGTGGATTTGATCCGTGCGAGTGCGATACCGACGACCCAGACTATTGGGGTGAAGACAAGGCGGTGCAATCGTGAGATGCATCTCTCTCTGGCAACCACACGCCTCACTGATTGCGATTGGTGAGAAGACGCACGAAACACGCTCATGGTATACGCCCTATACAGGGCCGATTGCGATCCATGCCAGCAAGACGCAAGTCCCGGTCAAAGAGCTGAATAATCAGATCGCCATTCTTAAGGCAAAGCCTCACTTGTTCCCAGAGGATTCAGGCTTTACCCGCGCGGCCTATGACGCCTTCAAACTCTGGAAAGAGCGTGAAGGGTTGGAGACGTACAACTTAAGCCAGTTGCCATTGGGGGCGATTGTCTGCACAGCAGAACTGACAGGCGTCTATCAAGCTCACTTGCTCCATATGTCACTCACAGGGCGGGCAAAACACTTTGGAGATTTTGGGCATGGCCGTTGGGCATGGCGCTTAGAGAACGTGCGGATGCTCAAAGAGCCTATGCCGTATCGCGGTCAACAGGGCCTCTGGACATTGCCCGATGATGTTGTAGCACAACTGACCGCTGAAACCGTCCTGCCCTAAGAGGCTTTCTATTCCTACTGAGGATTTTGAACCATGCGCGTGCTGATTGCATGTGAGTTTTCAGGAACGGTCAGAGACGCTTTTGCGCAGCTTGGGCATGAGGCGTGGTCATGTGACATTGTTCCGAGTGAGAAACCTGGAAAGCATATCCAGGGCGATGTTCTCGCTGTTTTGAATGACGGATGGGACTTGATGATTGCCCATCCTCCGTGCCAATTTCTCTCTTATGCGGGCATGGCGTGGTGGAATAAACCGGGCCGGGCTGAACAGAGGGAATCTGCTCTCGCGTTTTTCATGGCTTTGGTGAATGCACCAATCCCATACATCTGTGTTGAAAATCCGCGCGGTTGGCCCTGCCAGGTATACAGACAACCTGATCAGGTTATTCATCCTTATATGTTTGGGGATGAGGCTTATAAGCGCACATGTCTATGGCTCAAGAATCTGCCTCCTCTCTGGCATTGGGACAAACCCGGCAGCTTGTTTGAGGTGACAGCGGTTTTACCACCACAGCCGGTCTCGATTGATCGGACAGGAAAGAAACGGCATTACGTGGATAGCGCAGTTCGCAAGTCATCAGACCGCGCCCGCACGTTTCCAAGTATCGCCCGCGCTATGGCCTCACAGTGGGGTCAGTATCCAGCGTTCAAGTTGGCTTAACAACGCAATCGGCACCTTGCGGGCCAACCGCCTGTAAGGTGCATTCTATCAACACTGAGGATTTTCACATGGTTCAACTGATTTACTGTGCTGCTGGTAGCACGAAATTTGCAGAGCAAGCGCGGGCGTGTCATTGGGACTATGGCGCAAAACTGCCTGATAGAACCTACACGAGAGATTTGGCTTTCGTAGACAACGATTGGCGCAATCCAGATTTGCCAAGCTATAAGGCTGCGATTGCAGAGTATCAGCCAGAGACAGCAACCGTGCGTGATTGGGATGAAACCACAACCCGCGATGAAGTGCTGGCATGGGCAGAAGAATTGGCCCCGATGATTGGCACGATCATCATCATTCCAAAGTTGACAGGCACGATTGATCAAATTCCGCACATGATCGGCGGGCGGCGTGTTGTGTTGGGGTTCTCAGTGTGGTCAACATGGTCGGGCACAGCAGCGGCTCAGTGGGAATTTGGGCGGCGGCCTGTCCATCTCCTGGGCGGCTCGCCCGCGAATCAACTGCGCTTGGGGAAATACCTGAACGTCGTGAGTGCAGACATCAATTACTTCCATGTGCCTTCGAAAGTAGGCCGCTTCTTTCATGGCGGTGCGTTGCCAAAGGGTCGCGAAAAACATTGGGGCTATCTCTCTGAGATTGGCAAAGGTGGGATGAAAGACGGAGTGTATGAGGCATTTCGTTTAAGCCTCAGTTGGTATCAAAAGGTTTGGCAAGCCAACCGTGGGTAAAGGATTTTATATGACTACTGATGTCATGGACAAAAAACCAAAGAAACAACGTCGCGCCCTGAAGCGTGAGGTGCGGGTGTTTATCGCTGAGATCGTCAAGGCCGTGCTCGATCAAGACGGGATTGATCATGCGATGGAAACGAATGGGTGGGACATGGATGACTCTGACACCGCTACCTGTGTCAGAAATGAAGTATATCGCATTGCCCGTAGCATTAATCCAGACTGCCGATAAGCGTCATTAGGTACACACAGCAAAAAGGGGCGCATATCGCGCGCCCCTTCCTTATAGAGAGAATTAAACGAGGATCAAATCGCCATGATAATGATTGGCCCTGTCATCATCATCATTCAGAATGCAAGCTCTACCGCTAGTTACACGGTAGATCCGATAGATGTTCCAGGTCTAGGCGTAACCACTCATTGCGAGTGGTGTACATGGAAAGGAACATATGCAGATGAGAGCCGCGCTGCTAAGGCTCTGGGGCGGCACAAAGGGCACTGCACGGCTAATCCGATTACAAATCTTCTGGGGCGCAAACCCAATCCCAGAGGCAAGGGCTAAGTTTCGTGTAGGGCGTATACACACCATAGTGTGCTAGTACATGTCTTGGTGTTAGTACGGGCGCTTATACGCCCTGAAATTATGTTCTATTTTACCACATTTTGCGCGGCAAGTCCGTATAGCCATCTTTTGCCAGTTTTGATCTCTTGACCCATCTCCGATAGTTCACATAGAAGCTACATAGAAGAATCAGCATCCCCAGCAATAACGCTAAAGCGGTCATATCTTTCCCCAGAGTGTTAACCCGATAACTGCCAAACTTCCTACCAACGCAAACGGCTCCAATGCCCACGCGGTCATCTTAAGCACTGGGTATGGCGCGGCCCGAAATGCCCGACGTGAAACGGGTATAAGGAGAGGAACGCCTTGGGGCGTGAGCATATCCGCTACGAGATGTGAGACAATCCCCACGCCCGCCGCCGCTGTGATCGGTATGGGTAGTCCTGCCAAAAGCATCAGTGCCATGATTGCAGCCGCAAACAGGACGGTATGGGTTCCTCCGCGATGCGATACAAATAAACGCGTGGCATGTCCGACGCCGGGCGTGTAGCCTGAGATGATTGCTTTTGGATGATCAATGTCGGGAAGCAATGACATGACCCCGGCAACCGCCACAACCGCTACTCTGAGCAGCGTATCATCTGGTGTGTGAGCAGCCCCCAATATCCCGGCGCTTATCCCGATCATTAAATGCGTGTGTCCGTTCATTCGTCTCCTCTTTGCGATATATGCCCAATGATCATGATGATAAGCAGCACGGTGCACACGGCTGTTAGCCTGAGATCCCCAGCTAAGAGCGTGTGTGATTGTGGGTGTGCGTAGTATGGCCTGAGCATGATTTCAAGTTGTGGTGTCATGCCGCGTCCCCAGTAGCCAATAGCCCTTCTTCTGTCTCCGTGGTTGGTTCGTCGTTTAGGCGTTCTTCTGGTTGGCCTATTGGCACAAGGATGTGATATTTACGGATTTTGCGGGGTTTGTAGCGTTTGCCTTTATGCTCGATAACACCATCGCCCATCGCCGCCCGTTCAAGGATGTCGTTAACGAGATCCTTCATGTCTTGCTGGCTCATAATCCCCTTTTCGACATGCTTAAAAATCTTTGTGGGGGACAACTGACCGTCAAACAAGGAAAGGGCCATCTCGATTGCATCATCCTCGCTGAATTTCGGTTTGGGGATGAGAACGGCGGCCTGTGTTGTGGCCTCAAATTCGCTGTTATCAGGGTCTGGGAACTCTCTGCTTAGGGCCACGGCCCGCGCAACGCTGGCATCGCTGATATAGGGAGACTGCGCAATTGTTTCTCTGCGCCCCATACTGAACACGAGACGCCCCGGCACATCTGGTAGCGTGGCGGCGGTTACACTGTCGAGGATAATCATAGACCCGGTATGGCTGGGCATTTTGCCAGCGATGCGCACGCCCATATTGGTCTTGACCCATCCGGGGAGAACATCAACGGATGGGTGCTGTGTGCAGAGAATCAGGTGAACGCCCACGGCGCGCCCCTGGGATGAGATGGCTCGCAGTTCATTGTGTATTTCGTTGGTGAGTTCTCCTAGGTTAATGAGCGTTGCCATTTCATCGATCACAGCCACGATACGGGGAAGGCGATCTTTGGCCTTGCTGTTGTAGCTTTCAAGATTCTTGGCTGCTATGGCCTCAAATGCGGCCAATCTGCGCTCCATTATGGAGCGAATGTATTTCAGCGCCTTTGGTACATCCCCAGCGGTTTTTACCATTGGCATCAGCAAATGTTTCAGGCCGCGCCAATGGGTGAATTCAACGCCGCCCTTGTTGTCGATCAGCACAAAACGCAGCTCGGATGGACTGTTGAGTGTTGCCATGAGTGCGATCATCTGATTGACGTGATTCGACTTACCCGATTGTGTTGTGCCTGCAATCAGAACGTGCGGATGATCACGGAAATTGAACCATTCGATCTTTCGATCATTCGTGATCCCAGCGGCCCACGGTGTTTTTTCGTGGTCCTGAGCGGGATAGAAATCAAGGACTTTCTCATAGAGGACGCGCTTGGGGATTCCATCGGGGCTATCAAGCCGTGAGATAGCCCAAAAGAGATTCACTGAGTTTGTACTGCGTTCAGCAGTGACAACGCGGCCCGTAGCGGCGCTCAGGTTCGCAAGCGTCTCCTCTGAGGTCAAATCGGTTACATCAACACCCAAGGGGAGATGATTCTTCCATCGCCCCAGCAATTTATAAATCGGGTTCTGAGAGCTGACTTTGATGTGATACAGAATGCGATCATCCTTGACGATGATCTTGTTGAAGTCTGGAATGTCGCAACGCCATCGGCCCCGGTCATCTTCCCAGCGATGATGTAGGCGTGGCGACTGCTTACACATAGCTTTCATCTGTTCACGCCAAACGCGGGCCTCACGAGAGAATGCCTCTTTGTTTTCGCGGTCCTCACGCTCCCATGCGATCACCTCACGGTGTGCCTTTAAGCGGTTGGTGATGAGTTCGAATTCGTCGGCCAATGGCTTTATGGCCTTAATTCGCGCATCAATCCTTTTGCCGTGGGGGATAATTTGGGCAAGCTCTTTTTTGAGTGCTTCCCTGTGTTGGCCTTTTGCGGCCTGTATTTCGTGCTGCAGTTGCTGGCAACGCTGAAACATCTGCCAACGCTGTTTAACGAGGAGATTCCATTTGGCTCGATTTAGTTTGCTATGGAGTTGCTTGTATCTCTGGCGTAGCTTGAAGAGTTGCCAGCGTGTGAGCCGCCCACGCACGCGGCGCGCCCGCTCCTCGATTTCCTCGTTAAGCAGCCGCTGATTGTCCTCGTGAATTTTGGGTTGCAGGGGTTCACCGGGTTTGGGGAGTTCTTCAAGCGCTAGTTCTGGTTTCACACATCACCCTGTAGACAAAACCGCCCTGATATTTGCGCGTCACAACCTCTATTCGTTGCGCAGAGATAAGCCGCTTAAGGATCGCGCGCCCTGTGTTGGCATGGCACTTAAACACTTCTGCGATCTTTTCGCCAGAAACTTGCGCCTCACCATAACCACAAGCAGCTTGTTGCTTAATCCATTCCATAACGCGTTCATCGCGAATGTGCATGTCGATAACCACAATCCCGACGCTCATAAGGTCTCCCTAAACCATAGCGCTTGATGCCTTAATTATACTTCACAATGCTTGTTAAGTGAGCCTCACCTAACAAATTTTGTTGAGTGGTCTAACTAAATGATTAGTAAGATATAAATGGGAAGGGTAAATCTATGCGCTTGCTTCGAATCATCGTTCTGATTGCGTTGGTATCTCTGGCGTTGCTGCCTGCTCAGGCACAAAGCAGCACGTATCGTCAGGGCGCGTATGAATGGGAGTCCCAAGCATCCCCTATCCCTATGACCTATAACGGGACTTGGAGCACTGTCACAGTCTATGGAAATGTGACGCGTACCACGTCTGTCGCGGCGTCAAACTTGACGTTTTTTGCGGAGGGCAAGCAGCTCATCATCTGGCGTTTAATGCGCTCAGTGGCGGGCGGCGCGTCGTCAATGAATGTGTGTCTGGGATCTCCCACGGTATGCACGCTTGTATCAAACCTGAGCGCGCATCCAGATGGATATTTTGAATCCTACGTAGTCGATCTCGCGCCGGGTTCGAACCTGGTGACGATTCAGTGGGTATCGGGACAAATCTGGCTCGACAAGTTCATGATCCTTGCTGATCCGCAACTGTATCTGACATCTATCGTGCCGACCGCAACGATTCTGCCATCGTCTACGCCTGCATTTACAGCCACGCCCGCGCCCACGAGCACGCCCGGCCCCAGCCCAACGCCCGCGCCCACGAGCACGCCCGCGCCCACCACAACCCCTATCACTCTGATTTGGGCGCTAGATCCGGCGAAAAGCTACGGAGACGTTAACGGGCAAATCACGTCAGTGGAATACACCGCAAGCGCGGCTGACGTTCATA
>Ga0307408_100001148_pt1 | contig 20101 bp, 10 predicted proteins | sample 322Cmetagenome_FD_202116 | JGI IMG/M metagenome (GOLD analysis project Ga0307408, IMG submission 202116) | Maize rhizosphere microbial communities from greenhouse at UC Davis, California, United States - 322HYB-C-3 | ecosystem: Host-associated > Plants > Roots > Rhizosphere > Soil | place... | reverse complement strand
TTCGACTTGCATGTGTAAAGCATGCCGCCAGCGTTCAATCTGAGCCAGGATCAAACTCTTCAGTTCAATCTCTGTTTTTCCGATATTGCTATCGGAGGTCACTCACTCAAAATACTGACGAAATCTCTTTCGAGACTTACGTTTAATATATTTGTGCGAGTGTTAGTTCAATAATTTGAGCTTCAGTATCTAAAAGATACCGGGCTTATCTCATCTAACACCCACACTTATCGACTGTAATTTTTTAAAGAAGGCTGCCTACTTTTCGTATTCGACGAAGCGTTGTGTTCGTCAGCAGCAGAGAAGCGAGATTATGCAGTGTTTCGTTTGAACCGTCAACACCCTCTTTTTCTCTTCCTTCGCTGCGAGCAGTGCTCAGCAGCGCGGGGACAGAACTATAGCAAAGCAGCACTGTAGTTGGCAAGGGGGCTTTTTAATTGAATTATTTACAAGCTGCCATCAGTTGGCTACCATCCACTTATCAAATAAACAAACCCAGCCTGGAGAACCGCCCCGGTGAAACTGGTCCGAAACTGCAGCCTGATTCGCAGGCAAACACGCACGGTAATTCACTGTGAAATCGAATTATGCGCAGCGGACGGTATTCCAGAGCGCTACGTCGTCAATCTCCGCCAGGGCCGTATCGGTGAATGGCGTGAAAGTACCCGCACACCGCAGCCGGTCGACTTGCCCACAGCGTTATCACTGTACACACAGGCATTGGCGGACCGCTGCGCCCAGGGGTTTGTGAACCAGGATGCAGACACATCCTCTCCGCAGTCCATCGCCGCCGTCGCGTCCCCGAAAGCCGCCGCCTCCGATTCCCACTCCGCTTTCGCCGCCGCCCCGTTCCTGCTCCAGCGCTTACAGCCAGTCAGGTGGAAACAGCTAACGCAGCGCCAGCGCAGCCGCACCATCTGGCGCATCGGCGAATTGCGCTTGCGCGCAGCGGTCCCCGCGCTGGTTGACTTGATCCAGCGGGCCGACGCCATGCAGGATTACTGCCTGGCCTGGACGATCGGCCGCTGCGGCGACCGCGGCGCCCTGATCGCCATGCAGGAATTGCGCGCACGCAGCCCGCACGATGCGGTAAGGCGCATAGCCCATCAGGCATGGCTGATGCTGGCGGACGATACCGCGCTGGCCAGCCATGCCGATACGCTGATCGCCGCCTGGCCGGAAACCGTGCGCGTAGCCTGGGTCGATCAAAATGAAAGCGCCCTGCTGGCAATGGCGGCGGGCGATGACGAATGGCTCGTGCTGCAAAAGTCCGACTGGCTGGAACAGCTTTATCAAGTCAGCCTGGTCCAGCCACTGGCGCGCCGCATACTGCTCACCCACATGCGGGCCATGCGGCTGCGTCCCGGTACATTCCGCGCTGTGCGCCGAATTTACAAGGCGGCTGAAATGCATTCCGATGGCGAGCTTTTCGGCTTGCTGCACCGCCGCTTTGAACTGTCGCCGCCTACCACGTCAGAACGCATGGTCAACGTGCGCCGCACCTGGGTACCCTATGCGAAGGAAGCCGCGCTCCCCGACAGCACCGTCGCCTACAGCAGCCGCACGCGCGACTACCTGCGCCGGCGCGGCTGGCGCATGCTGCGGCGGCTGGCGGAAGACGGCGCCCCTGCCTACACCACCATGGCACTGGGAGCGCTCGACGCCATGGATGACAGCGACGCGGGCGAACCATTCACGCGGGGCGGGCGCGCCTATGATCCCTATAGCCGCTGGCTGCTGTTCAACCGCATGCTGCGTGCACGGGGGCCGTGGCACAGCAACCGTGCCGGCACCAGTTGGTATCAGCAGCGCACCATCCTGCATGATGGCCAGCGCCATGAAGCCTATCCCGAACTGTGGGACGCCCATCCGGATGCACTGCATTACCTGATGCGGCAAAGCCGCTGCAGCGGCGTGCACGAATTTGCCGCACGCGCACTGCTTGACAATACGGACTACTGCGCCCGGTTGCCCATGCCGGCGCTGCGCGAATTGCTGTCCAGCCCTTACGCGGCAACCGCACGCTTTGCCTTCCTGGCGGCGCGGCGCCGGTTTGAACCCGGCGTACCGCCCGGCGAGTGGCTGCTGCTGTTCATCCAGTCCGCGCAGAAAGAGGCGGTCGATTATGTGCTCGACCTGATCACCAACGATCCGGGCCACTTCGCGGCGGATGCGCTGCTGGCGGCCTCCATCGCGTGTTGCACCTTGCCCACCGCACGGCGCCATGCACGCATGCTGTGCCAGTGCGCGCTGCCACTCCCCGGCACACCGGAAAAAACCGTGTGGCACATCATTGACTGGCTGGCCAATTGCGGAGACCTCGATGACGCGGAACAGCAGGTTCCCGCCATTTGCGCCGACCTCGCATGGCTGCTGGACAACCCGCTGCGCGCCGCCGCCGCCAACGCACCCTATGACGACTTGCTGCCGCTGTTGGCGCACCGCCTGGCGGCGGTCCGCGCACTGGCTTGCCAGTGGTTGCCATTGCATACGGCGCCCATTGCCATGCTGCCCGGCACGGTATTGGCCGCGCTGCTGCGCGATCCCGATGCCACGGTGCGCGCCCAGGCGGTAACGCTGTTCGGCATGCTGCCGGACCACGTCCTGAGTGCGCAAGCCGATCTGGCGGGCGTATTTGCCACCAGTCCCGATGCCAGCGTGCGGCGCGCCGTCGATGCCATGGTCCAGCGCATCGCGCCGGCCGATGCCGCGTTCCGCGATGCGCTGCTGGCCATTCTGCTCGACAGCCTGTTCCGCGCCGAGAGCGGCGACGGCGCCCATGCCGATGCGCTGGAGTGGATCGTCGGCCCGCTGCGGGCCGCGCAGGAACTGGCCGATCCGGCGCTGATTCAACGCCTGCTGGCGGCACGCAGCAAAGGCGCCCAACAACTGGGAGCGCTGCTGTTGCCACACTTCGATGCACAGCAATTTGGTGTTCCCGCATGGGCATCCTTTGGCCGCAATCCTGTCGCCAGCGTGCGGCAATGGGCCTATGCCGCATTCCGCGCCCACCCGGATCTTGCGCGCGCCCACCTGGAAGATGCGCTGCGCCTGTTCGACAGCCGTTTCGACGACACTCGCGAATTCGCCGCCACCTATTTCGCTGACACGTGCGGCAATGGCGACTGGACGCCGCTGCTGCTGGTCAGCCTGTGCGACCATCCGGAGCCGGCGGCCCAGCGCTTCGGCCGCGCCATGATTACCGCGCATTTCGACGTGGCCGACATCACCGACACCATGGCAAAACTGAGCCAGCACACATCGGCCAACATGCAACTGTTTGTCAGCAACTGGCTGGAAAGCGCCAGCGCGGGCGACGTGGGCCAGTTGCAGCGGCTCGAGCCCTACTTCCTGTCGGTGCTGTCGCAAGTCAACTGCGGCCGGGTCGTCAAGGGCCGCGTGCAAACCTTCCTGCGCGAGCAGGCCGCACTGTCGGAAGACATCGCCGCCTTCGTCGCGCGCCTGTTTGCACGCCAGGTCGTGACCGTCGCCATCGCCGACAAAGCACAATACATCGAAGGCTTGCGCGTGATCCAGCAGCGCTACCCTAACCTGCCTGCCGTCATGACAGTCCAGGCGCCGCGAAAAATACCATGAGATTCCAGTACCGCTATTACGGCGAAACCGCCGTCACCAGCAGCGCATCCTCAACGGATATGCGCTTTGCGCCCGATACCTTGCGCACTCCCACGCATTTCACCGGAGAGCTGAACCGCCACCTGCCATTCCGCGAAGCGATATCGGCCCTGCACGACGTGGTGGTGGCCGACCAACGCTACCAGGCGCCGGACAAGAGCGCCTACAAAGCTTGGGCGGCGGAAAACGAAACCATGCAGTTGGCCCAGTTCCAGGCCCGGGCCACCGACTTGCGCCTCAAGCTGGCGCCGCTGCAGGACGAATTGCGCGACCTGCGCAGCCGCAAGGAAAGCCTGATGCGGCCGTTCCATGCGGCGCGCCAGCGCTACTTCAATTACCTGTACCAGGCCAACCGCGAATTGTGGTTTGTGCTGGACCCGGTCATCACCGTGCATCCGGACCGCATTTTCTTTGAATGTTTCAGCCGCGATGAATCCAGTTACGCATCGCTCAGCTGCAGCCATAATATATTCGACCGCCTCGGCGAATTCGCCTGCGGCACCACCAACATCGATTATTCAGAAAGCCTGTATAGCGAATTCCAGAAAATCCGAGACTATAAAACCACGCGGCTGGCGATCGATCCTGCCGGTTTCCAGGTCAGCACCGCTGGCGATCCCGCCTTCATCGAAGAAAAGATCGATGTGCCGGACAGTTGGGTGCGCGGTTTCCTGCAAGTGAGCAGCGCGATGAATTTGCCGGCGCGCCGTTTCGACCTGCATCCGATGGACATTCACAACCTGTGCCTGCACCTGCGCCGCAAGAAAGAGCGCGTCGGCCCCCGCTCGATCCGCTTCAAGCTGGCGCCGGGACAGCCGGTGCGCATGGTGTTCGAGCCATGGAATGAAGAAGTCATTTGCCGCCGTTCGATTTACCAGGGCAATGCAATGGATGAAATCCGTGTTTGGGGACGGCGCCGCCTGCTGCTGCTCGAACGCCTGATCCCCGTGGCGCACAGTTTTACCGTGCACTTGATGGGCACCGGGTTGCCCAGTTTCTGGATCGCCAACCTGCCCGACATGCAACTGACGCTGGGCTTGTCCGGCTGGACCGCAAACGACTGGTCGCGCGCGGGCCAGTTCGATTTGCTTGCCCCGCGCGGTGATGTCGACAGCGCCAGCAAAACCACCGTGTTCAGCGCACTGGGTAAACGCTGGTTCGCCACGGCGGATGAACTGTCGGCCGACACGGGCTTGTCGCGCACCGTCGTCGAGCGCGTGCTGACGCTGTACACGCAAGCGGGCCGCGTGATCTACGATTTGACGCAAGGCGTCTACCGCCTGCGCGAACTGGCGTGCGAGCCGCTGCCGCTGGACACCTTGCGGTTTGCCAGCCCGCAGGAAGAAGATGCCGCGGCATTGCTGGCGCAGCGTGCTGTGCGCCGGGAAGCCGCGGTCGCCACCACGAATGGCGGCATCTTGTTGAGCGGCGTGGCCGCGCAGGGACAACGGCATTACCAGGTATCGCTGCGTCTCGATACAGACGAGCGCATCGTCGGCGGCGAATGCCAGTGCAATCACTACACGCAAAACCGCCTGCGCTATGGACCTTGCGCCCACATGCTGGCACTGCGCATGGCGCAGGCAGCGGAGGGGCGCACAGCATGAGGACCGGTATGAAAACACAATCCGAACTGTTATACTCGTTGCAACAGGCACGGCAGGAAGGCTCTTGCAACCCGAATGGCGGATCGCCGTTCACGTACTCAGCCCTTCCCATGCGTCACTGGTACGCTCTTCACTGTGCCATACAGGCGCAGGTGGCGCAAGACGGTGCGGCTTTTCGAAAGCCCATTTGCGCCACCTGCGCCGTATGGCGTCGAGTGGAGCGCACCAGTCCGAGAGGCTCTTCGATGAATCTCCTGCCGTGCCTGGAGCTTCGCCCATGAGCGCTTCCGACACCTCCCCTCCGATCACTACCCGCGCCCAGTTAATGGAGCGCCTGCGCACCTCATCGCGTGAAGAAGTCGTCCTGGAAGAAATGCAGCGGCTCGGCTTCTGGCCCAGCGGCGGCAAGCAGCCTACGCCTGCCGAAGACATGGTGCGGCGCGAAGCGGAACTGAGCACGGCGCTGCGCCAATTGGGCAGCGAATTGCAGTTGCTGGGCGATCCGGCGCAGGCGCTGAAGCAAATGCGCAAGGAACGGCTGGCCAAGGCACGGGCCAAACGCGAAGAAACCAGGCAACGGCGCGCCCGCGAACGTTACGAGCGCGCCACCGCCTGGCACCAGCGGCGCCAGCATGAATTGCTATACCTGGGCCAGGACGTCTCGGCCGGTTTGAATGCAGCGCACAGCGACGGCGACAAGCTGGCCCGCGCCGCACTGCCGCCCATGCACAATGCGCAAGACCTGGCGCAAGCCATGGGCTTGTCGGTGCCGGAATTGCGCTTCCTGGCCTTTGACCGGCGCGTTTCGCGCATCAGTCATTACCGCCGCTTCGCCATGCCAAAAAAAACCGGGGGTGAACGAATCATTTCGGCGCCGATGCCGCGCCTGAAACGGGCCCAATACTGGATCCTCGACAATGTGTTGGCCCGCGTTCCCATCCATGCGGCAGCCCATGGCTTCCGCAAACAGCGTTCCATCGTCACCAACGCCGCCCCGCACGTGGGCCAGGAAATCGTCATCAACCTCGACTTGAAGAACTTCTTCCCGTCGATCGGACTGCCACGCATCAAGGGCGTCTTCACACAGCTCGGCTACAGCGAACAGGTTGCCGCCACCCTGGCGTTGCTGTGCACGGAAGCGCCAGCGGAAGAAGTCAGCGTCGATGGTGAAACTTTCTTCGTGGCGTCGGGGGCGCGGGCGCTGCCGCAAGGCGCCCCCAGCAGCCCCGCGCTGACCAACATCCTGTGCCGCCGTCTCGACGCCCGCCTGCAAGGCTGCGCCGCCAAGCTGGGTTTCACGTATACGCGCTATGCGGACGACCTGACGTTTTCCGGCGGCGATGGCACCGGCAAGCTGGCGGGCAAGCTGCTGTGGCGCGCCAGGCAAATCGTGATCGACGAAGGTTTCACGCCGCACCCGGAAAAGCAGCATGTGATGCGCAGCGCGCAGCGCCAGTCCGTGACGGGCGTCGTCGTCAATCAAAAACCGGCCATCGAACGCGACACGCTGCGCCGCTTCCGCGCCACCCTGTTCCAGGTGGAGAAAGACGGCCCGGCCAGCAAGCAATGGAATGGCAATACCAATGTCATCGATGCGCTGGAAGGGTATGCCCTGTTTATCCACATGGTCGATGCCGCCAAGGGTGCGCCATTGCTGCAGCGGGTGCGGGCGGCGCGGGCCCGCTGGGCGCAAACGCCGGTGCCGTCCGCCGCCATGGCGCACCGCCCGGCAAACTTCCGCGCCCTGTCGGCGCAGGGCAAGGCGCCATGGGATGGTTTCTGGCAGGCGCAAGCGCCTGCCGCGCCCGTGCTGGAGAAAACCCGGCATCAGCTCAACGAGGAACGGAATGCAAAACGGGACGCAAAACAGGAAGCCCGGCGCCCTGAGCACAAGGCGCATGGAAGAGCGGATGCCCAGTCCGGGATACCGCGCATGCCGGCGGCCGGCCCCGCAACCGCATCCACTTCCCGCCGCCGCGGGTATTTTGCAGGCCGGCCATGGAAAGCCATCGCGATACAGCTGTACCTGGCCTGTGTCTTCAGCGTCCAGGCCCATAGCGGCTTGCCGCTGCTGTGCGCACTGGTGCTGGCCGTGATGTCATGGCGCAGTTACGGCGCGGCATGGTTGCGCTATGGCGGAGTCATGCTGGCCGCCATATTGGCCGCCAACATCCTGCGTTGATCACGGGTAGATAAACGACTTTACCAGCGTCAGCTCGCCGGGTGCGCGCATCGGTACCTGGAATACCTGCCGCTTTTCGCGTGGCGTATTTTCGTTGGTGATCACCGCCACCTGGGCGATCGTCAGCGCCCGGCCATCGCCGCCGCTGCCGTAATAATTGACGTAGACGTGGTACAAGCCGCGCGGCGGCGCGGCGCTGGAAAAGATTTCGGGGCCATAGCCCGTAGTGACGTCGACATCGATGGCGCCGCCATTTTTCATGACCCGGTTGCCATACCACGCATGCCCGCCATCCGGCGCCAGCACGTGCAAGTCCAGGTCGGTGCCGGGACTGTCCCAGGACAGCACCACGCGCAGCCGCGCCTGCGTCTTGCCGTGGTAACCGTCAAAAAATTGCGCGCGGGCGCGGCCCTTGCCATCCGGCGCACGCACTTCGACATTGTTCGAACCGCTGCCGAATCCATACGGCCGCCCGAAGCTGCCATCGGGCTGTACTTCCAGCGGCATCGGCACGCCATTGACCACCAGGGTGGCCGGCTTTTGCTTCTGGGCGCCACTGATGCGGCCCCGTATCTGCGCGCTGGCGGCCTGCCCCTGCTGCATCGAGACAGCGTTCGCCGGGTAATGGACGTCTTGCGTATAGTCTTCGCGCGCACCGGCGGAGTGCCGCCAGCCGCCCAAGGGCGTGTCCAGCGTCACCTGCGCCATCGCGGTGGGTGCCAGCGCCAGCGCCAGCAAACCTGAACAGGTTGGTTTCATGGCCATTAAAATTTGAATGTCTTCACCAGCGTCAGTTCGCCGATCCTGCGCAGCGGTATGACAAAACTTTCGCGCCGCTCTTTGACCGTGTTTTCATTGAAGACCAGCGTGATGCGCGACGTGATGATGGGCCGCTGCCGCGTCGCTTCATCAAAATGGTAGCCGTCTCCGCCGAAGTTGCCCCAATAGTTGATCCATACCTGGTACAAGCCGCGCTGCGGCGACGTCATCGTGAAATTTTCCGGTCCCGGACCATCAACCGTGTCCCCATCGAGTCCACCGCCATTGGTCAGCGCCGGGTGCGCCCAGAATGCATGCTGGCCATCCGGCGTCACGATGTGCAAATCGACTTCCGCCTGGTTGTCGTCCCACGCGGCAATCACGCGGATCACAGGCTGTGGCTTGCTGCGGTCCGCTTCATAGAATTGCACCCGTTTCAGCGATTTGCCATCCGGCGTGCGCACTTCCACGCTGTTCGATCCGGAACCGAACGCATAGGCGCGCGCATAGCGGCCATCCTCATCGGTGTACAGCGGCGTGGGATTGCCGTTCACCACCAGCGTGTGGAATGGGCGCTTTTTCCCGGCCTTGCCCAGGTTCCCCTCGATCATGCGGCGCCCACGCTGCGCGCCACGGTCGATCAGGTTGTAGGGGTAATTGACGGCCAGGTCACTGGACTTGTCGACCAGGCCCGCGCGGTTCCAGCCGCCGCCGGGCGACTTCAGTGCGTTGCCATCCTGAGCCATGGCCGGCACGCCGGCCAGCGCCAGCATCAGAGGGATCGATAACTTCATGGCGCCTCCAGTTTCAAATCCGTGAGCCGGCGCGCCAGCCGTTCCACGTAATCTTCATCCTGCCCGCGCGGATGGCGGCGCAAGCCCAGGTGCAGGTATTCATGCGCCAGCGTGATGCGGTCTTCGCGCGTGGCCAGCGGGCGCATGAAAATACGGTTGCGCGTCTGTTCGGAATAGGGTGCGCCGGAAGCGAGCGCGCAGACGGCAGGCAAACCCGCCGGCGCTTCATAACCCGCCTCTTGCCGCAGCACGCGCTGCCAGCGCGGCAATTCACGCTCCAGCCACGCCTCGTTTTGCGCCAGCCGCATGCAGCGCGTACCGCTGTTGCCGGCGGCGGCCAGCACGCCATGCGGATAAGCGTCGGCCAGCACTTCGTCAAAGGATTTGCCTTGCCGCGCCAGCGACACGGCCCGCGTCCACGCCAGCGTATCGGTGGACGGCGTGTCGCGGTGATAGCGCACGGGCACGCCGTCGATCACCAGTTGGTCGGTCCAGCGCGCGGCGGCCAGTGCGGCGGCGCTGGCCGGATTGGGGCTGACCCGCTGCGTGGCGCTGCTGTCGGTTATTTGCTGGCAGCCCGCCACTTGCCGCGCATTTTGCCGCAGATAGCTGCGCGCGGCGACCGCCAGCGCCCGCGCGGCTTCCTGCGGTTCCGCGCCGGCTTCGCGGTCGATCACGCGCGCCACATATTCATTCACGCCAAAGCGGCCCCGCAACTTCAGGCGGCCATCCGGTTCTTTTTCCAGCACCATGTCGCCCGCGCTGCGGAAAGCCAGCGCCTGGCCATTGTCGAATGTCACGCGGAAGCGTCCATGCAGCGGCCCTGGCGCAACGGAACCGTCATCGCCGCGCACCGCGCGCAGCGGATAGCGCGTGAAATACTCCACCATCACGCAGCCGCTGTCGTCCGGCTCGGCCTGCGGCAGGGCCGTTGCCAGCCGTGGCGCCCAAGTGCGCAATACCGTGCTGCTGGTGCCCTGCCCGGCAAACCAGACCGGTGTGCCACCGGCCAGCCAGCCGGCGCCGCCGCCCAGGCGCTCTTTTCCTTCGTGCCACGAAAACGTCTTGATGCGCAGGCGGCTGCCAAACCAGCGCACGGCGTCCGCACCGCGCCCGTCGAGCACCACGCGCAACAAGGCATTTTCCGCCTCCGCGCGGCCGGCCGGCGGAATGCTGGCCAACACCCGCAACAGGCTGTCGAGCCGCACCAGCCGCTCCGGCGTCAGTTGCGATGGCGCCGCCAGCCATGCGGTTTCGCCACCCGGCGCGGCGCCAAGGCGCTGGGTCCAGTAAGTACGCCAAGGGGCGACGGACAGCACCAGCCGGGACGGCGCAAAGAACAAGCCGCACGATTGCGCCAGCGCCGCGTCACGATTGACCGCCTGGCCCGCGTCGCAGCAATACACTTCCTCGGGGTCGCGTCCCGTGCAGCGGTAGTCCGGCAGCGGTGTTTTGCTCTCCACCGCATACAGATAAACAAACAGCTTCCACAGGCTACCCAGCGGCACCATGCGGCTGCCATCGAACGACGGTGGCGCCGCCCCGCCATGGCGCAATTGCGTGACCGTGATGCCGCCCCCTTTCCACCACGCGGCATCCAGGCTGGCGGCGGCGCATGACCCGGCCGCCGCCACGGCCATGGCGGCGCCCAGCAAGGCCGGCAGCAACGTTGGCAGCAACTTCGTCATCACTCGACCTTCAGCGCGCGCGTGGTTTTGCCTTCGCCCTCAAAGGCTTTTTGCTCCGGCTGGTACATGCGGTGGAAACGCGCCGGCGGCAGCACGTAGCTGCCTTTCTGTGCAAAGCGCAGCAAGTGGCGCACCGTGACATCACCCTCGAGCGGTTCGATCGGCACCGCATACCCGTCACGCCGCTCGGCATGGCGCGTGCGCTCCAGCGGCGCGGGTGGATCGCCGGCCATGACGATGCCCCAGGTACTCGCTTCCACCATGGCGCCCGGCGGCAGCGCGACTTCCAGCAAGCCAAAGCGGTGCTTGCTGCCAGCGGCGGGTTTCAGCGTGATTTCATCCATATACAGTTCGTCCGTGCGCAGCGCTTCGCCCGGCTTTACCAGTTCCGTCGTATAGCCCTTGTCGCCGCGCTTCATCCGCGCGATGCGGCGTTCGATCGTGACCGGCAGCGACGGTGTTTCCGTGGCGCGGCTTTCGTATTGCACGACAGCCACCGTGCCGGCCGGCGCCGGGGTGGCCGCGGCAATCCGCAACTGGTCCGGCAGGGCTTTCGCATCCGTCCAGCGCCAAACCAGCTGGCCGCCCCGGCTATCCGCTTTTTGCCACGGACCTTCCAGCGCCAGCACAGGCGGTTTGCCAAAGGCGCCACCACCGAGTTTTTTCTGCACCCACAGCAACGTCATGGCGCGGTCCAGGGTCGGCATTTCCGCGCGCACGGACGACAACACACTGTCCGCAACGGACGCCGGCAATTCTCCGGCCAGCATCAACAGCGCCTGGGCGGCCGGGGCCGGCGATGCGCGCAGGGTTTTCCAGGCGCCCGCCACTTGCTGCTGCAGCGCGGCCGGCAAGGCGACATTGTTTTGCGCCGCCACCACCGACGCCAGGCCCAATGCCATGGCCTGGCTGTTGCGGTCATCGTGGGCGCCCAGCAGCAGGCTGGATGTGACAGCCTGCTGGCCGGCCTTGTCGCTCAAGGTCATGGCGGCGATATCGTCGACCAGGCCGGACGCCAGTGTCTTCGTCGGCAAGCCCATCTCATTCGCCATCCACAGCACCAGCGCGCGCTCGGCCAGCCCGTCCTTCAAGCCATGCTCGGAATACACGGCCAGCATGTTGTTCCAGTGGTCAGGCGGCAGGTCGATGCGCAGCGCGCGGGCCGCGTACCAGTCCGCGTAATACGCATACGCCGTCATCAGCGCGCTGCCCTGGGTGGCGTTGCCCCACCAGCCAAAGACGGCTTTCGGCCCGGCCATCGACACCAGCCGCAAGCGCTGCGATTGCAAGGTCGCGGTCAGGCGCTCGCGCACCCCTGCCGTATCCGGCCCCAGGCTCTGGATCGCCATCGTCAACGGGATCAGGCGGCTGGCGGTCTGCTCCACGCAACCGTACGGGAATTCAATCAAGTCGTCGGCAATGCGGGCGAAGTGGCTGGCCGCACCCTGTGCAAATGCGACGCGGATATTGCGCGCGTCCGCCGGCAGCTTCAGCGCAGTCTCGCCGCCCAGTGGCACCACCTGCGACCGGGGACTGTTCCAGGCAACGGGCAAAGCCTGCAGATTGGTGTCCAGCGCGTCGACCAGCTTGCCATCCTGTTTAACTTCCAGCCGCATCATGCCGCCGCCACCCGCCAGCGGGAACTCCACGTAATTGACGCCGGGCTTCGCCGACAGCTTTTCGGCTTTGGGCTGAGCCCCGCCGGACAGGGTGACGTCCAGCTTTTGCTCCTTGTCGGTCTGGTTGAAGATGGCAAACGACGCGCGCGGCGCATCGCCCGCGCGTAGCCAGTCCGGCGCCGTCCATTTCGAATAAAACTGCTTGTCCGAGCGCAGGTAGCCGGTGCGCTGTCCCACGCGGCCCTGCGCATCCATCGCGCGGCCGGTGATGCGCCACCGCGTCAGCGCATCGGGCATGGTGAAAGTGACGCGCGCGCGGCCATCCGCATCCGTCTTCAACGAGGGCGCCCACAGCGCCGTATCGATATTGTCGCGGCGCGGCCGCTCCAGCACTTTCACGCCGCGCTCGTTGTAATTGTGGCGCGCCGGCGCGCCACTGGTGCGGCCCTGCGCCATGTCATAGCTGATGAAGGACAGGCTGGCCGTGGTGCGCACGTTGTTGCGGCGCGGGTGATAGAAGAAATCGGCAATGTCCGGCGCGATTTCCGGCTGCAGCACGTAAATCATCTCATCGACCACGCCCAGCGCCACCAGGGTGGACAAGGGTTTGCCTTCCAGCGTGGCCGTCACGTCCAGCGTGACTTTCTCGCCCGGCTGGTAGACCTCCTTATCGGTCTTGAATTGCAGCGCAATGCGCGGCTCGATCAGCAGCAGCCCGGCGTTTTCAAACACGAATTCGCCATTGCGCGTGTGGGCGACGGAGAACGTGATGTTGGGGCCATGCTCTTCCCTGACGGGGATGCGCACGCGCCACTGCGCCGGCGCCACCCGCACCGCCTTGTACCAGCCGGCGCCACCATTGAGCAAGCCGTGCTGTTCCACCTTGTCGCGTTCCAGGGTCAGCAAGGCCTGGTCCACCGGGTCGGAAAACGTGATCAGCGCTTCGGCCGTCTCGCCGGCGCGGTATTGCGCGCGGTCCAGCACGATCTCGATACTGCCCGGCGACGTTTTCACGCCGTCTCCGCTGACCCAGTGACTGGCCGCCGCCAGCAAGTTGCCCTTGTCATCGCGCAGCGCCAGCTGGTAAGAGCCGGACGCGGGAAACGTCACATCCCATCCCTTGGCGTTCGGGTCGAACGCGCCATTGGTCCTGGTTTGCTTTTCCAGCTGCACCAGCTCCCAGCGCACCGGACGCACGGTGGCCTGGCCATCCGGGATCAAGTCAAAATGCACGGCCTGGCCCGGATCGGAAAACTGGCGCGCGGCTTTCAGCTGGTAGCTGGTGGCGGAGCGCTCGATCATCAGCTCGCGCGTGGCTTTTACGCGGTATGCGGCACCATCGGTGGCCAGCACGGTCAGGATGTAGCGGGACGGATCAGTGGCCGGCGGCAGGGTGAACGCGGCGTTGCCGCTGCCGTCGGTTTTCAGCTCCTCGGACTTCAGCTCGATCGGGAACAGGCCGCCATAACGCAGCTCGCCTTCCACCATGGTGTTTTGCTGGCCCCGCACGGTCAGCGACAGGGCCGCGTTTTTCACGGGTTTGCCATCCGGGTAGCGCAGCGCGATCGTGCCGCTGACATTTTCACCGGTTTTGAATTCCGCCTTGGACGGCACGATATTGATTTCAAAGTGCGGCTTCACATATTCAGCCACGCGGAATGCCGCGCCATAAATACCGTCGCGGTAGGTAAAGCGCAATTCATAGCCACCGGCCGTGGCCTGCTCCGGCAGGCGGAAGCGCGTTTCCGTCCCGGTGTCGCCGGACAGTTGCAGCGCCTGCGTCAACAGCGGCGTGCCGTTCGGGTCATACACGGTCAATGCCAGCGGCGCCGCCAGCGCCGCTTGCGACACGCGTGCCGACTTGAATTCGCGGCCCAGGAATTTCACATTGACTTCATCGCCGGGGCGGTACAGCGGGCGGTCCGTTACCGCGTACAGCTTGGTGTTATAGATTTCGCTGTCATAGTAGAAATTTTCGGACACGAACACGCCGCCGTCGCGGTCTTCGCCCAGCACATAGGTATGTTCCGGGCTGCCGCGCTCCATGATGGCCACGCCATCATTACCGGATTTCGCCGATTGCAGCACGCCGGCGCCGTCGGTCCACGCGATACTGGCGCCCTGCACCGCAGCGCCATTGTCGCGGCGCACCGTCCACACCAGCATCTGGCCGGACGACACCTTGGTGACCGCCATCGTGTCCGACACGAACACCAGCGTGGTCGCGCGGTGTTCGCCGATAATGGCTTCCACCAGGTACAGCCCTGGCTTGCGCTTGCCGACCGGGATCATCACGTTGCCGCTGCCGGCCTGGATAAAGTCGCTGCTGGAACCATCGAGCTTGACGCCCTTGGGCGGCTCGATCTGCTTTGCCTGCCAGATCGGATAGCGGAAACTGTCCACCATCTCGTAACCCTTCAGGGGTTTGTATTGCGGATGGTTGGCAAACACCGTGGGACGGCGCAGCGCTTCGCCATTGGTGGCCAGCTTCGGCTGTTCCTGCGTGACGGCGCGGCGCGCTTCGGTGGAAAATATCTTGCGCCAGGCAAGGCGCGCCTGCTTCCACCAGCTATCCCACAAGAAGCTCAGCGTATTGGCCAGGCCCTCGCCCTGGTAATTGCCCTCGACCTGGATACGGTGCAGGTTGCGCTGTTTTTTCAGGAATTCCAGCGGTTCCGGCACACGGTACACCACAATGTCGACGCCGGAATATGCTTCCGTATTCAGGCGCCCCATGTCGCGGCCCGGCACTTCCAGCCGCACCCGGGCTTCATCCTTGCTGCCATATCCCGCATCGGACAGCAGGAAGAACGGTTCCCCCTTGAACCGGGTATAGCCGCTCGCGTCCTGGGCTAAAGCGCGGCCCGCCGGCGCAAGCACCAGCATCACGAACAGCCACAGCGCGAGCCGCAGCTTCAGGACAGAAACGACAGCCGGAAAATACCGGCGAAATTGGGATTGCTGGCCACTGGTTGCCACCGGGTGTCCTTCCATGTCATCAAGTGTTTGATATCGACGGCCCGCAAGCCGTTGTCGTCGGGTGTCACGGCGCCGGTGTGGTACGCAATGCGTGCGCCCATCCACACCATCAAATGCTGTTCCGCGCCCTGGTCAAAAAACAGCAAGTCGCCGGCCTGCGCCTGGCTCACTTCACGTGCAATAAACCGGCTGTTGTGCTGCACCAGCGCCAGGGCCGTGACGAAGTGGCCGACCTGGCCGCCGGTCTGTACCCAGCGGTTGCGCAGCGCTGCCTGTTCGCCATTCAACTCCAGTTCGGGCGGCAGCCGCCGGTCGGTGGTGATGCCATTGGCGCGCAGCCACTTCGCGTCGTGCGTGCTGAGCGCTTCATTGACCGCAAACCGTACCAGGCCGGCGCAATCGCGGTGCTGCCAGCGCGGTGTCGGTCCCAGTTCCAGCTGGGCGTTAATGATGCGCAGCATCCACGCCTGGAAGGCGCGCGACTGCGCCTGCGACAGCCGGACCTGCCGCTGCGCGGGGCCCTTCAGCGCATGGACGTGCGGCGCGGCCGCGGCCGCCCATGCGGCGGCCGCGATACGCAAAACCGCGCGCCGTGCCATCATCGCGGTCGTTGCCGTCATTGCATTCACTGAGTGACGGCTTGCCATTCCAGCGCTTGCCACGCCATGCCGCCGGCCGGCGCGGATTTCAGCACCATGCGGTACGCCGGGTACTTCTTCAACGCATCCAGGCGCGGCACCAGGTGTTCATCGGCGGCCGTGCGCAGCACCGGTTCCTGGTTGGCCGGCAACGTGGCGAACGCTTCCTTCTGGATCAGTTGCGCCAGCGACGCGGGGGCGATCAGGCCCACCGTGCGGCCGGGGTCCGGCATGCGGTCGCTTGCGGCGGGCGCCTGTTTGCGCTTGACCGCCAGCACCTGCTCCACCAGCCGCGCATCGGCGGAAAACACCACCGTGTTGCCGGCCACCGCCAAGGTTGGCGTGGTGTCGCCCAGTCTGGTGGATACGGTGCGTTGCCAGCGCACGGCGCCGCCTTTCGCTTCGGTCTTTTCCACCTGTCCGCCGCCGCCCACGGCGATATCGAACAGGCTGCCGAACAAGGCTTCGGCGCCTTTTCCGTCACCTGTGCGGCTGGCGATGAAGACCGGCGTATGCAGCCGCGAATTGCCATACCAGCATGCCGCCACCGGCCCGGCCAATTGCTCCGCCAGCGGTTGCACCGGCTCGCTGGCCTTGCGGCCGACGCGTTTCAAGACTGGCTGCATCGCAGCCCAATCGGCCGGCACGGCAAAGCAGCCGCCCGGATTGTGTGGCAGCGCGGGCCACAACGCGGCGCTGTCATAGCCGCCCTTGGCCAGCCTGGCGCCATCGATCAGGATTTGCGAACGCCATGCGCCCTTGCTGAAGTCGAAGCGCAGCGCTTGCAGCGCGCCAAAGAACGGCTGGTAGCCGAACGACAGGAAATCCGCCTTGACGGCGATGCTGTGTCCTTCGGCCGGGGCTTGGTCGAAGTGGAATTGCTCATGGAACGGGCGCTGCCTGGCTGCGGACGAGGCCAGCAAACCCGACACCACATCGGCCGCCGTGCTGTCGGCACGCTTGCCATCCTTGCCGCCATACAGCATGCCGGGATGGGACAGGATCACCATCCGTTCGCCATGCGCGGCCAGCAGCATGGTGCGGCCGTGGGCATAACTGAGCGCATAGACTTGCACGGTATCGCCATCGACCCGCAAGCCACCGGCGATTTTTAACTGGCTATCCTTGAGCGCGACCTTGCCGGCTTCTTCCAGCAGGCGCGTGAGCTGGCTGCGCGAGACGGCAATCGCGAAGTGTTTCAGCGAACCGTCGCCATCGCGCCACAGCGCCACTTCCGCCGGCTGGTCCAGCACCATGCGGATCAACTGATCGCCCCAGCCCAATTCATGTTCATAGGCGATGCGGCGCAACGTGCCCTTCAAACCCAGGCGGTCTTCGCTTTGCTCGTAATAAAACAGGAAGTCTTCGCGCAACACATCGCGCGCCAGGGGGATGGTCAGCAAGTCGCGCGGCAACGCGGACAGGCTGCGGGTGACGATCAGCGCATCGGGCTTGGCCAGGTCGAGGTTCAAGCTGTTCACAGGACTCATCAAGTCCCATCCCAAAGTGCGGTAACCAACCAGCGCGGCCGCACCGACGGCCACCACCGCAAGAGCCTTGCCCAGCGTCGCTTTCTTCATGGGGAACCTGAACGATTGCCATTAAAGTTAGCAATATATCATGCACCCCATGGTTACCGAAAAGGAATAATTACTTGTCGGTCAGCACCTTGCGCACATAGGCCGGGTCGTTGCGGATCTCGCTTTCCGAGAAGGGCAGCTTCACCAGTTTCTTGCGCGAAAACAGTGGCAACTGGTCGTCGTAATGCGGCGACTTGGGATCGACCGACTGGCCATAGGGCAGCAAGCCGCGCGCGACAGGACCGTCGCGGTCGAAGCCCACCACCTGGATATAGGAAGCGCCCCAGTTGACATTGCGGTAGCCCGACGGCGTCAGGCCGCCTTGCATGGTCATCGTGTTATAGACACCGTCCGTGTCCCCCAGGCCGCCGTGCAGCGCATGGCGTTTACCGTTGCGCGTCTCGGTCTGGTAATCGCCAAGGCGGCCATACAGCGGCACATTCTGCGCATTCAATTTGGCCACCGCGGTACGCAGCGCGTCCAGCAAGGCCGGCTTGGCGGCGGCAGCGACGCCGCGCGGCGTGTTGACCGGATCGGCCGGATCGAAGGGGATGGCCCACTTGTCCGGTACGGCGGCGGCGGCATTCCAGAATTCGCGGAACAGCACCGCGCCACGGCTGTCGATATCGGCCTTGCGGTCCCACGTTTTCAGCACGGCGCAAGCCAGCAGCAGGTCACGGTCATTGGCAGCCAGGCAGGCCGGAATCAATTCAGGCAACACCAGTTCCGCCGCATGGACCCGGTTGCTGAACAACAGGTCTTCCAGGTCGTTCATGCGCAAATGGCGTTCGCTGGCCAGCGCCTGCTCGACCTGCATGAAACCGATCCGGGTGCGCAGGGTTTGTTCGACACCGGGCGAGCCATACAGCGGCGAATAGCCGAATGGCGCGGGGCCCATCAGGGGCGCGCGCGCATTGGCCAGCCAGTACGCATCGTTGGAATTGCCGACATAGTCTTCGCGCTCCTGGGTCGGCATATTGGTTGCGCCGAAGACGCCACCGGAGGCGCCGTCATCCTGGCCCCATGCGCAAGCGCTGCGGGTACCGTCAAACCCCAGCAATGCCGGCACCACGAAGCAGTTCGACGCGAATTTGTCCGCGCCCATGTGGGGAACGCGGCTGGCGTCCATGTACAGTGTGCCGCCATCGCGGTCGGCCGCGATGGTGTTCACCCATGGCAATCCGCCCACACTGGACAGGCTGGCTTTCGCGGCGTCGACATTCCCGGCCTGGCCCAGCGACAGCCATTGCTCCAGCATGCGGGTGCCATTGCGGTTGGCGTCACCCAGCGCGAAGGCGCGCTCATTGGTCCAGCCGATTCCAGCGGCGGGATTGACGAAGACCGCGCCATGTTTGGTCGAGTAAAAGGTTTTTTGCTTCGATTGCAGCGTACCGTCGGCTTGCAGCACATCGATGGAGACCATGCGCGAGGTCATTTTCACGGGGGCGCCATCGTAGTAGTAGGTCGTGCCCGTCGGATCGGACGGGTCCAGCGCGAGTGCGAACGTGGTGAAGTGGATGGCTTTGGTGACGGTATGGGTCCATGCCATATCCTGGTTAAAACCGATCATCACGACGGGCAAGCCTGCCAGTGTCGCGCCCATGACGTCATATTTGCCAGGCACCGTGAGGTGCAGCTGGTACATGCGCTCCGTGCTGCTCCACGGATAATGCGGATTGCCCAGCAACAGGCCGCGGCCATTGGCGCTGGCCTCGCGGCCCACGGCCAGGCCGTTGCTGCCGATGCCTGCAGGCAGGCCGGTCGGCATCTTCGTTACGGCAGGCGGCATGGTTTTCGCGAGCGCCACCGGGGCGCCGGGGTCGCGTGCCGCGCCGACAATGCCGGCGGCAAAGACGTCGCCCGTCGCGTGCAGCGATTTTTCCTCCACCAGGCGGTACATATCGTCGACCGTGATGGGCTTGACCCAGGCGGCATTGCGGCACGCGTTCGGCAGTTTTTTCTGGTGGTCGTTCAGGTAGCGGTTGTAGCCTTCCGCATAGCCAGCCAGCACATCCCTGATTTCCTGTTTGCCCGCTGCGTAGCCGGCGCGCAGTTGGTCGAGGTCGACGTAACCCTTGTAGTAGAAATCGCTCTGCTCGTTGGTCAGATCGATGTAGCCGTTGGCGACGCCATACTCGCCGTTTTTCGGCCTGGTGGTATGCGCATCCGGGCCGAAGTAGCGGGAACGTTCTCCCCGCACTGTGAGGAAGGTATCTGCCAGCATGCAGACGTTATCCTGGGCATAGGCGTAAGCCACGCCATAACCAAGACTACGGAAATCATGGGCTTTGACATGCACGACACCGTAACTGGTGCGTGCGACTTCACTACGGATCTTATCTTTTGCGAGTTCTGCAGCGGTACCCGATGCCGCTATCGATGCCAATAGCCAACCCAGTGCGTATGTCTTCATACCTCTCCTTTTTGTTTTTTAGATAATTATCAAAACACAAAGAGAGTAACATTGACAATGGCCGGCACAAAGCAAAAAACCCCACCAAGATCTAACTTAGTGGGGTTTTTCTATATAACTAGCCTGACGATAACCTACTTTCACACTGGTTGCAGCACTATCATCGGCGCAAAGTCGTTTCACGGTCCTGTTCGGGATGGGAAGGG
>Ga0307408_100001146_pt1 | contig 20119 bp, 15 predicted proteins | sample 322Cmetagenome_FD_202116 | JGI IMG/M metagenome (GOLD analysis project Ga0307408, IMG submission 202116) | Maize rhizosphere microbial communities from greenhouse at UC Davis, California, United States - 322HYB-C-3 | ecosystem: Host-associated > Plants > Roots > Rhizosphere > Soil | place... | reverse complement strand
CGCTGCCGGTGCGATGCCGGATTCACGCTGGTCGAGCTCGTCATCGGGCTCGCGGTGCTCGCGATGCTGCTCGGGTTCGCGCTGCCCTCGATGTCGCGGTTCCTCGCCGAGCAGGAGCTCCTCGGCGAGGCGCGGCGGCTGTCCGAGGCGGTGATGCTCGCGCGAAGCGAGGCCGTCAAGCGCAACGGGCACGTCGTCATCTGCGCGACGACGCCGACGCAACCGTGCGGCAGCGCCCGGCACTGGCACGAGGGCTGGCTGGTGTTCGTCGACGCCAATGCCGACGCCGAGCCGGATCCCGGCGAGCCGATCATCGGCCGCGAAGGACCGGCTGCCGTCGGCGTGACCGAGATCGGCAACCGGCCCGTCGCGCAGTACTTCCGCTTCGACTATCTCGGCCAGGCGCGCCTCACCAGCGGGGCCCTGCAGATGGGGACGGTGGACGTCTGTCGGCCCGGCTTGCGCGGCTATCACGTCGTGCTTGCCAATTCGGGCAGGACGCGGATCGATCGCGCCGCCGGCATCTGCCCCTAGCGGCCGCCCGTTGTAATGCCCGTCGACAGTGTCTTTTCGCGGCTGGCACGACGGATGCTAGGGGGCGCAGCCGCTTGTTCCCCGCCCGCATCCTTCGATCGGGTGTTCGTTGTTCCGCGCGGGGGCGTTCCGTAGCATCGCCGCCGTGACCGAGGAGAAGACGATGCCGCGCGCCCCTTTCACGCCCGATCCGGCGTGGCGACGCTGCCACGCGAATCAGGCGGGATTCACGCTGATCGAGCTCATGATCGCCGTCGTCGTGCTCGCGATCCTGACGACGATCGCGTACCCGACGTACAACGAGTTCATCATGCGCTCGCGCATCACGGAAGCGACGTCGGGCATGAACGACTTCCGCACGCGCATGGAGCAGTATTTCCAGGACAACCGCACGTATGCCAACGCCGGCGCGTGCGGGCTCGCCGATCCTGCCTTCGTGCCGGGCGAGTCGAGCTTCCAGATCCTCTGCTCGGCCGCGAGCGCCACCGGCTACCAGCTCGATGCGAACGGCAACGCCGCCAAGGGCATGAGCCTGTTCCGCTACCGGATGCTGGTGAGCCCCGCTGGGGTGGTGCGGTCGTCGACCATCACCCAGCCAGGGTGGTCGGCGTCGGCGAACTGCTGGACGGTCCGCAAGAACGGCAAGTGCTCGTGACGTCGACCGTCGACCGCAGCGCGCGCGGCTTCACGCTGGTCGAGCTGATGATCGGCCTGGCGATGATCGCCATCCTGATGCTGCTCGCGCTGCCGTCGTACAACGAGTTCATGGGCAACTCGCGCATCCGCAACACCGCCGACTCGCTGGTGAACGGCCTGCGGCAGGCGCAGGTCGAGGCGGTTCGGCGCAATCGCAGCATCGAGTTCATCCTCGATCCGGCGAACGGCTGGCGCCTGTTCGATCCCACGGACAACGCGACGTTGCACACCGAGCCGTTCTCGGACGCCAACGGGCAGATCGTCGTCGACCCGAATCCGCCGGGTACGACGAAGCTCACCTATACCGGGCTCGGCCAGTACGTACCCGGGGCCAATCCGAGCGACGCGACGCCGGTGATGACGTCGATCCGCATCACCCACGCTTCGCTCGCCTCGCCGCACGATCTTCGCGTCACGGCCGACCCCGCATGGGGCGCCGGCGTGCGCGTCTGCGACAAGCGGTTCGCGACCACCGACCCGGTCGGTTGCCCAGCGGGAGTGCCATGACCATGACCGCTTCGCGCGTCCGCGCCCCGCGTCGACAGCACGGCGGCTTCCTGCTCGAAGCGCTGGTCGGCATCCTCATCTTCACGCTCGGCGTGCTCGGCCTGGTCGCGCTGCAGAGCCGCGCGATCGCCTACAGCAGCGACGCGCAGTATCGCGGTGAGGCCGCCTACCTTGCGAACGCCTATGTCTCGAAGATGTGGGCGGATGCGCGGGCGAACATTCCCGCGCGCTATGTCGCCGCCGGCCAGCCGGAGTACGACGCGCTGGCCGCCGCCGTCGCCCGCCTCCCCGGCGCCGCGGCCATCGCCGGCAACCCGAGCGTGACCATCGTGCAGCCGGCCGCGGGCGCGGAAACGAGCGACGCGCGCGGCGACGGCGGCGCGATCGCGCTGAGCGCCACCGGAACGCTAGTAACGATCGTCATCCAGTGGCAGCCGCCGAGCAAGGAAGACGTCCCGTCGCCCGTCCACAACTACACGCTGTCGACGATCATCGCGCACAACTAGCCATGGCGCCCACCTCACGACAACGCACCCACGCGCTGCGCCGCCGCGCGTCCGGCTTCGGGCTGGTCGAGATCCTCGTCGGCGTCACGATCGGCCTGCTAGCGCTGCTCATCGTCTACCAGGTGCTGTCGCTGTCCGAAGCGTACCGTCGTACGACGACGGCGGGTGGCGACGCGCAGTCGGCGGGCATGATCTCGACGTACATGCTCGCGCAGGACATCGGCAACGGCGGCCACACGATCGCCGACGCCGGCACCGAGCTCGACGTTTGCCCGAACACCGGCGCGTTCGCAACGACGTGGCGGCCGGTCCCGGTGCTGATCACCGATGGCGGCGCGGACGACGTGTCCGACTCGTTCGCCGTCGTCGCCGGCATCAATCGCCGGCTGGTGACGCCGCTCGACATCACGACCACGTACAACCCCGGCGGCAACATCACCGTCCAGAGCCCGCTCGGCTTCCACGGCAGCCACGATACCGAAGCGACGCACCTCTTCGTCATGGTCGACCAGGTGGCGCGCAACTGCGAGGTCGCGACCATCGGCAACTGGGGCGGTCCGACGGACGCGTTGCGCCGCCGCACGCCCGGATTCGATGCGGCCACGGGCATCGTCACCATCACACCCAACCCGGCGCTGGCGAACACCTATCCGCAGGGCCAGTCGTGGCTGGTCAACCTCGGCCCCAGCGACCGCGTCCGCAAGGTGAACTACGACGTCGCGGGCAGCGTGCTGCGAAGCACCGACCTGATGGCGCTCGCCCCCGTGCCGAACCCCATCGTCAGCAACGTCGTGCTGATGAAGGCGCAGTACGGCATCGACACCGACAACGACACGTTCATCGACACCTGGGTGTCCGCGCGCAACGCGCCGTGGGACCCGGCGACGGTGCTCGCCGCGCCGCTTGCGCAGCTTCGCCAGATCAAGGCCATTCGCATCGCGCTCGTCATGCGCAGCTCGCAGTTCGAGCGGCTGAAGGATGCCGAGGGCCGCAACGTCGTCGGCACCGAAGCCGGGTCGGCGGTCGACCTGTCGGGCAATTTCCAGACGACGCTGTTCAACTGCTTCGGCGTCGCCCCGCCGACCTGCACCGGCGAGATTCCCGCGGTCGTCATTCCCGGCACCGCGAACTACCGCCATCGCGTCTTCGAGCAGGTGATTCCGCTCACCAACCAGATCTGGAACGCGTCGTGAGCCGCCGCACTTCCTCTTCCGCCCGCCGCGCGACTGGCATGGCACGCCAGCGCGGCATCGTCGTGTTCGTCGCCCTCATCGCGGTCGTGCTGCTGAGCCTCGCCGCCGTCGGCCTGATGCGTTCGGTGCACACGAACACGCTCGTCGTCGGCAACATCGCCTTCCGCCAGGCGGCGCAGGCGATGTCCTCCGCCGCGGTCGAGCGCGCGATCTACGACATGTTCCCGCCGACCAAGACGATCGCAGACCTCAAGAACAACAACCCGACGCGCAACTACTACGCGGTGCTGCAGCCCGGGCAGGACCAGTACGGCATTCCGGCCGCGCTCCAGGGCGGCGGCCTCGCCACCGTTCCGCCGCTCTATCCGGCGGGCGGGCAGGTGATCCGCGACAAGGACGCCGGCGGCACCGACGCGTACGTGGCCTATTACGTCATCGAGCGCATGTGCGACCCGGACGCGATCGGCAAGGACGCGAGCGGCATCGACTGCGAAATGATCCCCCCCAAGCAGGGGCTCGGCAAGGAAGAGCAGCAGAAGAAGGGCATCCCGCTGCCCCGCATTCCCTATTACCGGATGACCGTCCGCGTGGACGGCCCCGGCAACTCTGTCGCCTTCTCCCAGGCGATGCTGCGCTGACGTCGAGGTCGAACATGAACAACACGAGACCGATCCACTTCCGCCGCGCGATCGTTGCGCTGCTGTCCCTGCAGATGGCGCTCGGACCGCTCGCCTCGCCTGCGTATGCCGCGCTCACGCTGCTCGCCGACGAGCCGATCGGCTTCTCGCCCTCGGCACCGCCGAACCTCATGCTCACCGTCGACGACTCGACGAGCATGCTGTCCGACTTCCTGCCCGATTACGTGATCGGATCGGTGCCCGGGGCGGCGCCGGCGGTCGGCGGCTTCTGCCGCGACAACACCGGACTGATGTCCATCGCCTGCGGCAACGCCGGCTCGCCGACGACGCCGCCGTACGTGTACTCGGCGGGCGCCACGCTCGGCGGTCTCGCCATTCCGTACCCGCGCTACAACGCATCGTTCAGCGCGAGCACCGTCCCCGACTGGATGCGTGCGTGGCCGGCCCCCGTCCACAACAACGCGCTGAACCGCATCTACTACGATCCCTCGATCACCTATCGCCCGCCGGTCAAGTACGACGGCACGTCGTATCCGGACCAGTCGGCGGTCGTGACGACCAACTGGACCAAGGTGGTCGCCGACCCGTGGGCCCTCGTGCCGAAGTACGAGAACCTCGCCGCGCAGGTGCGCGTCGGCATGTGGTGCAACTCGGACTGGCCGACCAACGTCGACTTCGACCCCACGGCGGGTGGCGGCGTCGGCGGCGGTGACCAGTGCCGGATCAACGGAACCGACTATTCCGGCGTCGCGCCTGCGGCCCCGGCCGATTACCAGTACCCGTGGCGCAAGAGCTCCGGCGCAGACGACGTGAAGTATTTCCAGGTCGGCGTCGGTGGCGTGGGCAGCGGCACCGGCAACTGGAACAAGGTGCTGTGGTGCGACGCGACGTCGGCGAAGTGGCCGAAGAACCTCGGCTCGTGCACGACGACGTACAGCTGTCCGGTCGGGCAGACGTACACGCCGCCGCCGCCGTTGGCGCAGGCGTGCTTCGATGGCGGCGTGAAGAACGGCTGCACCGGGCCGGTGACCTACACGCCCGCCGGCTGCAACACGAATCCCGCCTACGGCTCGCCCGGCCCGTGCGTCGGCGCGGAATGCCTGGTCTGCACGCAGAACGCATGTCCGACAGGGCCGGTCGGCCGCGTCGGTCGGTGCCACATCGCCTCGACCGGCCTCGGAGGCAGCAACGCCAATTGCGACTGCACGCCGGCGGGCTGCTCGATCAATCCGGCGAATGCGGCCTGCACCCCCTACCCGCAGTCGGGTGCGGGAACGTGCTCGGGCGGCGCCATTCCGACGCCAACGACGACCTGCCCGAACGCCGCCGGCGGTTGCGGCGTCAACCTGTACGACCCGGTATTGAAGACCAATACCGGCCCGACGATGCTGGCCGACGCCAACGGCAACGGGGACGTGTGCCGTCACAACAACCAGGCCTATCCGGACGGCACGGTCGCGCTGCCGTTCAACTACTCGGCGGCGCACGCGAAGTACAAGACCGCCATCACTTCCGGCTGTCCGGCGGTGAACGGCTTCGGCCAGATCCCGCGGCACTACTGGAAGACGAGCGTCGAATGGTGCTCGTCGAAGATCACCACCAACAACGACAAGTGGCGCGGCTTCGGCCTCGCAGGCACGTGCCAGGACGAGCACGATCTCGCGCACCCGTATCCGCGCTTCTACAAGTGGGGCGTGCCGAAGACCGACGCGGCCTACCTCGACAACTATACGTACGGCGCGTTCCAGCGCGTCGACCTGCCCGCGCCGCCTTCCACGGTGACGTACACGCACACCTACTGGAAGAGCGGCGCGTTCACGACGATCACCCGCACGCACGCCGAGGAATGGACGAACTACGCCAACTGGTTCGCCTACTACCGTACGCGTATCCAGGCGGCCAAGACGGTGATCTCGCAGAACTTCTCGTTCCTCGACGACACCTATCGCATCGGCTTCCACACGCTGTCGAACAACCCGACGACGTCGTTCGTCAACGTCGCGCCGTTCGACGCGCCGGCCGGCGGCCAGAAGGACCGCTGGTACACGCAGCTGTTCGGCATCCAGATCCGCATGGGCGAGCAGACGCCCAACATCAACGCCGTGGTGCGCATCGGCGAGCTGTTCAAGAACGGCTCGCAACCGGCGCTGATCGGATCGACCGATCCGATCGTGCTGTCGTGCCAGAAGAACTATCACATGCTCTTCACCGACGGCATCACCAACCAGACCGCGCTGCCGGCGATCGTGCCCGGCAACCTGGACAACACCGTGCCCGCGCTGCCGCAGCCCATCGTCGTGGCGCCGCCGATCGTCACAGGCGCGCCGTGGCCGCCGCTGTATCGCGAGAACGCGACCGCGCAATCCAACACGCTGTCCGACTACACGACCTATTACTGGGTGACCGACCTTCGGCCGGCGATGACGAACAACGTGCTGATCGGCAAGGACCCCGCGCCCTGGCAGCACATGAACTTCGCGGCGCTGTCGCTCGGCACCGAAGGCACGCTGCCGGGCGTGTCGCCGCAGACGGTCGAAGGCGAGATCAGCGCCGGCACGCGCACGTGGCCGACCGTGCTGCCGAACACCTGGCAGCCGAACGCGACCGGCGTCGACGACCTGTGGCACGCGGCGGTCAACGCGCGCGGCCGCTTCGTCAACGCGAAGACGTCGCAGCAGCTCGGGCGCGGCATCGCCGCGATCCTGTCGGACATCACGAGCCCGGCCGGATCGAACTCGGGCGCGTCGTTCGCCAACCCGAACCTGACCGTCACCAACAACTTCACCTACGTTCCGCGCTTCGTGCAGGGCTGGGGCGGCAACGTGCAGAAGATCCAGATCGACCCGCAGACGGCCGCGCCGCAGGCGGTGCTCTGGGACGCGGAGTCGGCGCTCGTCACCCAGACGACGCCGGACATCGTCAATCCCTCGCCTTGGTACACGCGACGCAAGATCGTCACGATGAACGAGAGCGGCGTCGCCGTTCCGTTCCTCCGCGCGAACCTCGGGCCGACGCAGCTCGCGACGCTCGGTCCGGACTCGACGACGCAGGACTCGGTCATCGAATACCTGCGCGGACGTCGCAGCAACGAAGGCGACGACGACGGCCAGTATCGCGTACGCACGAGCCCGCTCGGCGACATCGTCGATTCGCAGCCGCAGATCGTCGGCGCGATGTCCTGGGATTACTGGGACTACATCGAGGGCAACGACCCGGGCTACAGCGCGTTCCGCGCCGCGTATTCCGGCCGGCCGGGACGCATCTACGTCGGCGCCAACGACGGCATGCTGCACGCCTTCGACGATACGAACGGCCAGGAGGCGTGGGCGTTCATCCCGCGCGACTTCTACCGCTCGGCGCCGCCGGTCAGCAACGACAAGGCGGGCCTCGTCGGCCTCACCTACCAGCCGGGCGGCCTGCCGATCTACGCGCACCGCTTCTACGTCAACGCCACGCCGCGGGTCGTCGATGCGGACCTGGGCGGTGCGCTCGGCTGGCGCACGCTGTTGGTCAGCGGGCTCGGCAAGGGGGGCAACAGCTACTTCGCACTCGACGTGACCGATCCCGCGGCCGTGGTCGACGAGAACGCCGCGGCAGCCAAGGTGCTGTGGGAGTTCCGCAACGCGGACCTCGGCTACACCTACGGCCGCCCGATGATCGTCAAGACGCGCGCCTTCGGCTGGACGGTCATCGTGACGGCCGGCTACAACAACCCGAGTGGCGAGGGCAAGCTCTTCTTCCTGCGCGCCCGCGACGGTCAGCTGCTGAAGACGATGACGACGAGCTTCGGAACGCCGGGCAGCCCGAGCGGCCTCGCGCACATCGCCGGCTACACGAAGGACTACCGCAACCAGCTGACCGAGCAGATCTACGGCGGCGACCTGTACGGCAACGTGTGGCGGTTCGACGTGTCGGATGCCAACGACGCCAACTGGGTCGTGAAGAAGTTCGCCTACCTCACCGACAGCGGTGGCCAGCCGCAGCCGATCACGACGCAGCCGCGCATCGACATCGACGTCACCAACGGCGTCGATCGGTGGATCTTCGTCGGCACCGGGAAGCTGCTGCACGTCGACGACCTCGACGACACGCAGTCGCAGCGCATGTACGCGATGCGCGACGGCACGCACCTCACGCCGACGCCGCAGGCCAACCCGCCGCTCACCGTCGCCGACCTGGACCTCGTCAGCGGCGTCGCGGGCCTCGGGCCGGGCGTCGTCGCGACCAAGGGCTGGTACGACGACCTTCCGCCGGGCCAGCGGATCGTGAAGACGCCGGTGACCGCGGTCGGGCTGATCGGCTACATCTCCACCGGCCTGCCGCTCGACCCGTGCACCGTCGGCCAGCCGGTGAACATTTACGTGCGCCAGTTCGGCAATGGCGAATCGCGCCTGCAGAGCGGCGGCAGCTACGTGGAAACGATCTACGAGCCCACCGGCGGCGCCTCGGTCGACGTCGTCGCGACCTACGATCCGACCTGCACGGCGAACTGCGTGCCGAACATCAAGATCGTCGTGACGTCGGCGACCAACAGCCAGGTGCTGCTCTTCGACGCGAAGCTGCCCGATATCCTCGGCCAGCACAGGTTGTCGTGGAGAACGCTCTCGCAATAGCGGCCGCAGCGCGGCCGGTGGATGGCCCCCCGGAAGCGGGGGGCCATTTTTTATCGCGCACCGTCGACGCGTTGCATTCCCGCCGCGACGATGCGAGCGTACGCGGCGTGACTCCGATGCCCGCCGCCGTCATCGCGCTCGATGCGCGTCGCCGCCAAGCTCGCGTCGACGGCACGCGCCGTCGCGTGGGCACTGCAATGGCCGGCTCGCTGGCATTGCATGCGCTTGCCGTCGGCCTGCTCGCCGCGATGACCAGCCTCGGCGAGGGCGGTCGCAGCGAGCCCTTCGGCGGGCAACCGATCGTCGCGACGCTCGTCTCGGCGCCGACGAAGTTCGTCGTGCCGCCAAGCCAACCGGAAGCGGCGCGGCGCGCCGAGACGGTGACGTCCGCGCCCGGGGGCGAGCGATCGATCCTGCCGCTGCCGCTGAAGCGCAGCGCCCCCGTGCCGGTGCCCGCGGGTACGCCCGAAGGCGTGGCGACGATGCAGGTACTGGAGGAGCCGATGGCGCCCGAGCCGGCGCTCGACGCCCTGCTGCGGGGCTTGCACCCGCAGGCCGTGCGCGTCGCTCCGGTGTTCGTCGTCGAGCCGAGTCCCGTCTATCCTCGCGAAGCATTGCCCGAGCGTCGCCAATACGAGCAGACGGTCGTCGTCGTCATCGACGAGCACGGTCGCGTGGCCGCGCTCGATGGAACGCTCGGCGTGTCGCCGTTCGACCGCTCGATCCGCGCGGCGCTCGCGCAGGCGCGCGCGCAGCCCGCGCTGGTGGACGGCCAGCCGCGCGTGAGCTGGACGCTGGCGCGCTTCGCCTACGAGTTCGTCGGCGTGCGGCAATAAGCCCGCGCGCCGGTCGCGCGTGGCGCGATACTCGCGCTTTGCGCGCCGCGCGCCGATTGCAGCCGACCGAACGGGTGCCTGTGGCGAGTCGCAGCCGGCGCTGTATCCGCGCCGCCGATCGCCGCCGGAGTCAGGCGGCAATGCGCGACGCATTCAACGCGTGCGCGGGCTACCCCATCACCGGCATGTGGAACCCCGGCGCGGCGCTGCCGTCGTCGGGCCAGCGCGCGGTGACCGCCTTGCCGCGCGTGTAGAAGCGGACGCCGTCCATGCCGTGGACGTGCAGGTCGCCGAACAGCGAGTTGCGCCATCCGCCGAACGAATAGAACGCCATCGGGACCGGGATCGGCACGTTGATGCCGACCATGCCGACTTCGGTCGCTTCCTGGAAATGGCGCGCCGCGTAACCGGAGCGCGTGAACAGCGCGACGCCGTTCGCGTACGGGTTGCGGTTCACGAGCGCGATCGCGTCCTCGAGCGACTCGACCCGGGTGACGCCGAGCACCGGACCGAAGATCTCTTCCTGGTAGATCGTGTGCTGCGGCTGCACGTCGTCGAACAGCGTCGGGCCCACGAAGAAGCCGTTCTCGTGCCCGGGCACGCGAATGTCGCGGCCATCGACCACCAGCTTCGCGCCTTCGGCGCAACCGCGGTCGATCAGGCCCTTGATCCGGTCGCGCGCCGCGCAGGTGACGACCGGTCCCATCTCGACGTCGTGCTCGCCGCAGCCGGTCGTGACCGTGCGTGCCCGCGCCGCGAGTCCTTCGACGAGCTTGTCCGCGACGTCGCCCACCGCCACGATGGCGGAGATGGCCATGCAGCGCTCGCCCGCCGAACCGTAGCCGGCGCCGATGATCGCCTCGACGGCGAACGGAAGGTCCGCGTCCGGCATCACGATCGCGTGATTCTTCGCGCCGCCGAGCGCCTGCACGCGCTTGCCGTTGCGCGTCCCGGTCTCGTAGATGTACTTCGCGATCGGCGTCGAGCCGACGAACGAGATCGCGCGCACCTCCGGGTGCGCGAGCAGCGCATCGACCGCCTCGCGATCGCCGTGCACGACGTTGAACACGCCGTCGGGCAGCCCCGCCTCCTTCAGGAGCTCGGCGAGCCGCAACGACGTCGTCGGGTCGCGCTCCGAGGGCTTCAGCACGAACGTGTTGCCGCAGGCGATCGCCACGGGGAACATCCACATCGGGACCATCGCCGGGAAATTGAACGGCGTGATGCCCGCGCAGACGCCGACCGGCTGCCGGATCGAATACGCGTCCACGCCGGTGCCGACGTTCTCGCTGTGCTCGCCCTTCAGGAGGTGCGGGATGCCCATCGCGAACTCGACGACCTCGAGGCCGCGCGTGATCTCGCCCTCGGCGTCGACCAGCGTCTTGCCGTGCTCCTGCGTGATGATGCGCCGGAGCTCCTTCTTGTTCGCGTCGAGCAGTTCGCGAAATCGCATGAGCACGCGCGCGCGGCGCAGCGACGGCGATGCGCGCCACGCGGGAAGCGCCTGCGCGGCCGCGCGCACCGCGCGATCGACGTCGGCGGTCGTTGCGAACGGCACGTGGCGAACGACTTCGCCGGTTGCCGGATTGGTCACCTCGCCGTAGCGAGTGGTCGTGGAGGACACCGGCTGGCCGCCGATCCACAGGGGCACGCGTTCAAGCGTCGTCAGGTCCATCGTCGGTCTCCGAAGGGCGCCGCAAGTCGCATTCATGATACTGCGGCGGCCAGCGGGGCGCCGGCCACCCGGAAATCGAGGGCCCCTACGCGAGCATGTTGGTGTCGCCGCAGACGGACAGCAACTGGCCGGAGATCGTGCGAGCGCGCGGGCTCGCGACGAACACGACGAGGTCGGCGAGCTGGTCCGCGGTGACGTATTCCTTGATCGACGTGAACGAGAAGGCGAGCGTTTCCATCGTCTCGTAGGAGACGCCGCGCGCCTGGGCCTTGGCCTCGAGCACCCGGCGCTGGCGATCGCCGGCGACGATGCCGGGCAACAACGCGTTCACGCGGATGCCGTCGGCGCCGAGCTCCGCCGCGAGCGACCGGGTGAGGCCGATCACGCCCCACTTCGCCGCCGCGTACGGCGTTCGCAGCGGAAACCCGAGCCGCCCGGCGAGCGACGACACGTTGACGATGCTCGCATTCGCCGACGCCCGCAGTGCGGGCACCGCGTGCCGGATGCAATTGAACTGGCCCGTCAGGTCGACGGCCAGGCACCGATCCCACGCTTCCGGATCGATCTCCTCGATGCGGCCCGTCGGTCCGGCGATGCCGGCGTTGTTCACCAGGCAATCGAGGCCGCCGAGCGCGGCGAGCGCGCCGTCGAAGAAGCGCCGGACATCGTCGCGCTGCGACACGTCGCAATGCCAGCGCCCGAGCATCGGGTCGCTGGCGGCGATCGACGCGAGCGCGCCGTCGTCGACGTCGCAGAGCTCCACCCGCGCGCCTTCGCGCACGAACGCCCGGGCGATCGCGAGCCCGATGCCGGCGGCACCTGCCGTCAGCATGACCCGCAAGCCCTGCAAACCAAGGTCCATGGGGCAAGTCTAGCGTTGTTGCGCGAACCGGGTCGCGTGCCGCACACTTGCCGCGGCAACGCGTACCGGCACCATTCGATGCGCCGCGCGGCGGCAGCCCGTCGCCGCGCGGACGAACACGAGACTCCCCGCGAGGGGAGCCGCCAAAGGAGGAAACATGGACGAACCGAGCAATGTCTCGCGACGCACGCTGGTCAAGGCCGCTGGCGCCGCGGCTGCCGTCGGCATCGCCGGATTCCCGGCGATCGTGCGCCCGCAATCCGATGCAATCCGCATCGGCCACCTGACGCCGCGCACCGGCTTCCTCGGCCCGCTCGGCGAGTTCGCCGTCCAGGCTGCGGACCTCGCCGTCGACGAGATCAACGCCGCGGGCGGCATCAACGGCCGCAGGATCGAGCTCCTCAAGGAGGACTCCGTCAACCCGCAGACCGCGTCGACCAAGGCCGAGCGCATGGTGGAGCGCGACCGCGTCGCGTGCATCGTGGGCGAGATCTCGTCCGCCTCCGGGCTGACCATCAGCCAGGTCGCCGAGCGGACGAAGACGCTGTTCATCAACACCGGCTGCAACTCCGACGAGCTGCGCGGCAAGGGCTGCAAGAAGTACATGTTCCACATCGAGAGCCAGAATTCGATGTACGTGAAGACCTGCGGACGCGCGCTGCTCGCGCAGGGCCTCGTGCAAGGCAAGAAGTGGTACTCGCTGACCGCCGACTACGCGTTCGGGCACGACCTGCTGCGCGTCGCGAAGCGGTTCATGGCGCAAAGCGGCGGCACGTTCGCCGCCGACAAGCTCGTTCCGACCGACGCCACCGACTTCTCGCCGTTGTTGCTCGAGATCCGCAGCGCGAAGCCGGACCTCGTCATCTCCAACCTGGCCGGCAACCAGATCACCAACTTCCTCAAGCAATACTCGGAGTTCGGCCTGCCGTTCCCCGTCGCCGGCTTCGGCTTCGACACCGCGGTGGCGTGGGCCGCCGGCAAGGGCTCGTTCCTCGGCACCTGGCCGCTCGTGTGGCACCACCTGATCGATACGCCGGCGAGCAGGAAGTTCGTCGCCGACTTCACCAAGCGCTACAACCGGCCGCCCGAGAACCAGGCGTGGGGCGACTACAACGCGATCAAGCTGGTGGCGCAGGCGATGGCGGAGACGAAATCGACCGACTCGACCAGGCTGGTCGAGCATTTCGAGAAGGGTGCGAAGTTCCCGCTGATGAAGACGCGGGACGGCTATTTCCGCAAGTCGGACCACCAGATGATGCACGAGATGTACACGGTGACGGCGCTGCCCGCGGCCGAGATCCGCAACCCGTACGACATCTTCCGCTCGTCGGCCCCCGTGCCCGGTCCGAACGAATCGCTCGAGCTGATCGCGTCGACCGCCGAGGAGAACGAGTGCAAGATGGCCTGACGTGATCCGTGCCCGGCCGTTCGCGTCGCGAACAGGCGGCGTGGACGGTGCGGGCGATTGCGACCCGCCGCGCCGCCCGCGATCGCTGCGCTCGCGTCGCGTGCCACCGCCCTCCTGGCCGATCCGAAGTCACGCTAGCTGGTGCTCCTCCTCCAGCATCTGCTGAACGGGCTCCTGTCGGGCGCGTACTACCTGCTGATCGCGCTCGGCCTGTCGCTGATCTTCTCGCTCGGCGGCATCGTCAACCTCGCCCACGGCGCGTTCTACGCGATCGGCGCCTACCTCGCGGTGACGATCGGCGAGCGGCTCGGCTTCGCCGGCGCGGCGGTGATCTCGCCGGTCGCGGTCGGACTGCTCGGCATCGCCATCGAGCGGCTGCTGTTCCGTCGCTTCTACAAGTCCGACCCGTCGCTCTCGCTGCTGTTGACGTTCGGACTGGCGATGGTGATCGAGCAGCTGCTGCGCATGATCTTCGGCGCCCCGCCGCTGTCGTGGTCGATTCCGCCGGAGCTTCGCGGCCAGGTCGTCATCGGCGAGTTCATCTATCCGCGCTACCGGCTGATCGTGCTGGCCGTCGCCATCGCGGCCGTCGCAGCGCTTTGGCTGCTGCTCCAGCGCACGCCGTTCGGACGCGTCGTGCGGGCGGGCGTCCAGAATGCCGACATGGTCGGCGCGCTCGGCATTCCGCTCGCGCCCTACATGGCCGCCGTCGCATTCCTCGGCGTCGGGCTGGCCGCGCTCGCGGGCGTGATGCTCGCCCCGATCTTCACTATCCACCCGGCGATGGGCGCGGACATCATCACGTCGGCGTTCGTCGTCGTCGTCATCGGCGGCCTGGGCTCGTTCTGGGGCGTCGTGATCGCCGCCGCCATCGTCGGCGTCACCAAGGGCGTCGTGACCGCGATCGGGCTGCCGCAGTATTCCGAGGCGGCGATCTATGTCCTGATGCTGCTCGTGCTTCTCGTGCGTCCGCGCGGCCTGCTCGGCGAGCGGATCCAGCGGTTCGAATGAGCGCGCGCCCGCCAGCGTCGCGCGGTCGGCGCGCTCGTCGCCTGACGAAACGATGCCGCGCTCACGTGATCTGATCGTCGCCGCGCTTGCGCTGGCGGCCCTGCCCTTCGCCCTGATGGCCGCCGGCCTCGGCGTGACGTCGGCGACCGAGGTGGTCGTGTTCGCCGTCGCCGCGATGGCGCTCAACATCCTGGTCGGCTATACGGGCCTCACCTCGTTCGGGCACGGCGCCTGGTTCGGGCTCGCCGCCTATGCGGCCGCGCTCGCGCAGCGCGCATGGTGGCCCGACAGCTTCGTGCTTCCCGTCGCCTTCGGTGTCGTGGTCGTCACCACCGTTGCCACGGCGTTCGGCTTTCTCATCCTGAGGCGCCGCGGCGTCTATTTCGCGTTGCTGACGCTGGCACTGTCCGCGGTGCTCTATTCGGTCGCGTTCCGCTGGACCGAGGTGACCGGCGGCGAGAACGGGCTCGGCGGGATCGCGCGTCCGGCGTTCGGTGGTCTTTCGTTCGAAAGCGCCGCCATGTACTACGGCCTCGTCGCCACCCTCGCAGCGGTGCTCGTTTTCGCACTGTGGCATTTCCATCGCTCGCCGGTCGGCAGCGTGCTCGTCGCCATCCGGGAGAACGAGGACCGCGCGCGCTTCATCGGCTACCCGACGAACCGCTACAAGCTCCTCGCGTTCGTCGTGTCGGCGACGCTGACCGGCGTGGCCGGCATGCTGCTGCTCTTCAACAACCGCATGACGTCGGCCGAGCCGATCTCGGTCGCGTTCTCGGGCGAGCTGCTCGCGATGGTCATCATCGGCGGCATGCGCTCGTTCCTCGGTCCCGCGCTCGGCGCGCTGTTCTTCGTGATCTTCCGCGACTACCTGTCGCGGATCACCGAGAACTGGCTCCTCTACTTCGGCTTGCTGTTCGTCGCGTTCATCGTCTTCTCCCCGACCGGCCTGGTCGGCCTGTGGCAGCGCGTCACGCGGCGCTGGCGCCGCACGACGGCGGACGACGCCGCGATGGCGCGTCGCCAGGCCGGCGACGTCGCGCTGCCGGCATTCCTCAAGCGCCGTGAAACCTCCGAGCGCCCGGTGCTCGAGGCGCACGGTCTCGCCAAGAGCTTCGGCGGCATCCACGCGGTGCGGGACGTGAGCTTCGCCGTGCGCGACGGCGAGTTGCACGCGCTGATCGGCCCCAACGGCGCAGGCAAGACGACGGCGTTCAACCTGGTCTGCGGCGCGTTCGTCCCCGAGCGCGGAACGATCACGCTCGCCGGCCAGTCGATCGCCGGCCTAGCTCCCGAGGCGATCACGGCGGCGGGCGTGGGCCGCTCGTTCCAGATCACCAATCTCTTCCCGACGCTCAGCGTCGTCGAGAACGTGCGGCTGGCCGTCCAGGCGCGCGATCAGGCGCGCTTCAACGGGTGGACCGACGCGCAGCGCCTGTCGAACGTCAACGAGGAAACGCGCGCGATCGTCCAGACGATGGGCCTGTCCGGCATCGAGCGCGCCGAAGCGGCGTCGCTCTCCTACGGCGGCCAGCGCCTGCTCGACATGGCGCTCGCGCTCGCCACGCGGCCGCGCATCCTGCTGCTCGACGAGCCGCTCGCCGGGCTCGCCGCGGCGGAGCGCGACCGCGTCGGCGCGCTGATCAAGGCGATCTCCGCGGACCTGCCCGTGTTCCTCGTCGAGCACGACATCGACCGCGTGTTCGCGCTCGCCGATGCCGTCACCGTCATGAACGACGGCGAGGTGCTCGTCGACGGCACCGTCGACGATGCGCGCGGATCGGCGCGCGTGCAGGAGATCTACATCGGATCGGGCATGCACGCGCTGGCCGAGCGCCACCGCGCCTCCGCCGCGCGCGACACGACGCTGCTGCGGCTCGATCGCGTGAACACGTTCTACGGCAAGAGCCACATCCTGCGCGACGTGAGCCTGCACGTGAACGACGGCGAGATCGTCGCGCTGCTCGGCCGCAACGGCGCGGGCAAGTCGACGCTGCTGAAGACGATCGTCGGCATCGCGCCGCCGGCCGACGGCACGATCGAGCTCGCCGGCGCGGCGCTCGCCGGCCGGCCGGCGTCGGAGATCGCGCAACGCGGCGTCGCCTACGTCCCGCAGGGACGCGGCTTGTTCGCCGGCATGTCGGTCGCGGAGAACATGGAGCTCGGCCGCCTGAAACGGCGCAATCGCGCGGGCACGTACTGGGACGACGAGCGCATCTTCGCCTTCTTCCCGCGCATCCGCGAGCGCTGGCGTTCGCCGGCCGACTATCTGTCGGGCGGCGAACAGCAGATGGTCGCCGTGGCCCGCGCGCTGTCGGGCGACACGCGCGTGCTGCTGCTCGACGAGCCGTTCGAAGGCTTGGCGCCGGCGGTCATCGAGGAGTTGTTCGAAGCCTTCGACAAGCTGCGCCGCGACATCGCGATCGTCATCGTCGATCATCATCTCGATCTCGCGCTCGCGCTGTCCGATCGCACCGTCGTGCTCGAGACCGGCCAGGTGACGCACGTCGGGCCGTCGCAGCTGTTGTCGGAGAACCTCGACATGCGACGCAAGGTGCTCTGGCTCTAGCGGGCTCGCGCGAACGCCTGCGCGCCGACGCGGCCGATTCGCCTCAGCTTCGAGCCACCGCCGACCGATTCCGTAGACGAAAGGACCTCGATGCCAACCGCTGCAATCGTCGGAGCAGGCCTGATCGGCTGCTCATGGGCGCATGTATTCGCGCGCGCCGGATGGGAAGTGCGCGTGTGGGACGCGGCGGAAGCGCAGCGAAGTTCCGCGACGCACCGGATCGCGGAGTCGCTTCGCGACCTCGAGCGCCACGGGCTCGTCGACGACGCGGAACGCGCGTCGCGGCGGGTGCGCGTCTTTCCGACGCTCGAGGACGCCGTCGCCAGCGCGGACTACGTGCAGGAGAGCGGGCCCGAGACGCTCGACGTCAAGCAGGACCTCTTCGCGCGCATGGACCGCGCCGCCCGACCGGAGACCGTGCTCGCCTCGTCGACGTCCGCCATCGTCGCCTCGCAGTTCACGGCGGCATTGCCGGGACGCGGCCGCTGCCTGGTCGCGCATCCTGTCAATCCGCCGCATCTCGCGCCCGTCGTCGAACTGTGCGGCGCACCGTGGACCGATGCCGGCTGCATCGCCCGCGCGCGCGAGGTCATGGACGCCGTCGGCCAGGCGCCGGTCGAGGTGCGCCGCGAGATCGACGGCTTCATCCTGAACCGCCTGCAGGCCGCGCTGCTGTCCGAGGCGTTCCGGCTCGTGCAGGACGGCTACGTGACACCCGCCGACCTCGACCGCACGATCGCCGACGGGCTGGGCCTGCGCTGGTCCTTCATGGGACCGTTCGAGACGATCGAGCTCAACGCGCCCGGCGGGATCGCCGATTACTGTCGCCGCTACGTCCCGTGGTTCCGCCGCTATCTCGCGGCCCCGCCGCCGCGCTCGGTGTGGGACGATGCGAACTGGCAGCGCGCGGCGGACGCGTGGGGGCCGCCGCCGGACGAACGCGCCATCGCGGAGAAATCGCGCTGGCGCAACGACCGGCTGGCGGCGCTGGCCGCGCACAAGCGCACGCAACCCAAATCGTGAACGACCGAGACGACGAGGACGCCATGCCCGACAAGCCATCGAAGCCGACGCGCAAGGTCATCATCACCTGCGCGGTGACCGGCGCGATCCACACGCCGACGATGTCGCCGCACCTGCCGATCACGGCCGACGAGATCGCCGACGCAGCGATCGGCGCCTGGGAGGCCGGCGCGTCGATCGTGCATCTGCACGCGCGCGATCCGCGCGACGGTCGTCCCGACCAGCGGCCCGAGGCGTTCGCGCCGTTCCTGAAGCGCATCAAGGCGGCGTGCAACGTCGTGATCAACATCACCACGGGCGGCGCGCCGACGATGAGCGTCGAGGAGCGGCTGAAGCCCTGCGCGCACTTCAAGCCCGAGGTCGCGTCGCTCAACATGGGCTCGATGAACTTCGGCCTGTATCCGATGCTCGCGCGCTATCCCGAGTTCAAGTTCGACTGGGAACGCCCCTACCTCGAGGGCTCCGAGGACCGCATCTTCAAGAACACGTTCAAGGACATCGCGAACATCCTCACGACCTGCGCCGGCAACGGGACGCGCTTCGAGGTCGAGTGCTACGACATCGGACATCTGTACACGCTGAAGCACTTCGTCGACCGTGGTCTCGTGAAGGCACCGCTGTTCATCCAGTCGGTGTTCGGCATCCTCGGCGGCATCGGTCCGCATCCCGAGGACGTCGCGCACATGAAGCGCACGGCCGATCGGCTGTTCGGCGACCAGTACCAGTGGAGCGTGCTCGGCGCCGGCCGCAACCAGTTGACGATCGCCGCGCAGTCGGTCGCGCTCGGCGGCAACGTGCGCGTCGGTCTCGAGGACTCGCTGTGGATCGCTCCCGGGAAGCTCGCGCGCACGAACGCCGAGCAGGTGCGCGCGGCGCGGCAGACGATCGAGGGTCTCGGGCTGGAAGTGGCGACGCCCGACGAAGCGCGCGAGATGCTGCGGCTCAAGGGCGGCCACCAGGTGAACTTCTAGCGCGCATCGACGCGACGCGCTGCATCGGTGCTACGAGCGGTCCGTCTCGAGGAGTCGCGCCGCATAGCGCGCCATCAGGTCGACCTCGATGTTGACGCGGTCGCCGGCGGCGAGGCGCCCGAGCGTCGTCACCGCGAGCGTGTGCGGAATCAGGTTCGCCTCGAATTCCGCGCGCCGCACGTCGTTGACCGTGAGGCTCACGCCGTGCACGGCGACCGATCCTTTCGGCGCGATGAAGCGCGCGAGCGCGTCGTCCACGGCGACGACCAGGCGCCGGCTTCCCGCATCGTCCTCGCCGACGGGATCGCACGACACGATGCGGCCCACGCCATCGACGTGCCCGGTCACCAGGTGGCCACCGAGACGATCGGCCAGCCGCAACGCCTTCTCGAGGTTCACGGGGCCCGGCTGCTCCAGCCCGGCCGTGCAGCGCAGCGTCTCGCGTGAGACGTCGAACGCGAGCGTGCGCGCCGGGTGCATGACGTTCACCACCGTGAGGCAGCAACCGTTGACCGCGATCGAATCGCCGAGCGCCACATCGGCGATATCGAGCTTGCCGGGATCGACGGTGAGCCGCGATGCGGACGGGCCCTCGCTCGTGGAGAGCAGCGTCCCGATCGCCTGAACGATACCGGTGAACATCAGCGCGCGTCCTCGCGGAGCACGCGCGCACGCACGCGAAGATCGTCACCCACCCGGTCGATCGCGTCCCACGCGAGCCGCACGCGACCCGCCAGCGGGCGCAGCGCGTCGGCGTATTGCGCGATGCCGCGCGCGGGATCGCCGAGGAGCGCCGGTGCGACATACACGAGGAGCTCGTCGACCACGCCGGCGGCGAGCAGCGCGCCGTTGAGCCGTGCGCCGGCCTCGACGTGGATCTCGCCCAGCTCGCGCCGCGCGAGCTCGCGCATCATCGCGACGAGATCGACGCGCCCCTGCCCGTCGGGCAGCGCAAGGTGCGCCACGTCTTCCCCCCATTGCGCGTTCCGCGCGCCCGCGGTGACGACCAGCGCGCCGCCCCGCAGGACCTTGGCATCCGGCGGCGTCTGCGCATGCCGGTCGACGACGATGCGCAGCGGC
>Ga0307408_100001145_pt1 | contig 20144 bp, 19 predicted proteins | sample 322Cmetagenome_FD_202116 | JGI IMG/M metagenome (GOLD analysis project Ga0307408, IMG submission 202116) | Maize rhizosphere microbial communities from greenhouse at UC Davis, California, United States - 322HYB-C-3 | ecosystem: Host-associated > Plants > Roots > Rhizosphere > Soil | place... | reverse complement strand
GCGGGCGCCATCCTCGAATCGTTCCACGGCCAGTGATAGCCGGTGCTAACATGGCGCCCATGAACACTCCGTCCCCCCGCCCTCCACTTGCCCTGTTCGCGCCGCTGCGCGAAATGCAGCGCTGGGCGCTGGACTGGGTCGTCAGCTGGTGGCAATTGCTGCACTTCACGGTGCTGGTGGCCACCCTGGCGCTGGCGCCTTCCAGCTACAGCCGGCGCGCCCGGCCCGTGCTGGCGCGCGAAATCGTCTTGGGCACGGCGCCGCATTTGCTGTGGTTTTCGCTGATGACCACCTTCATCAGCCTGGTCATCATCCGCATCGTGGTGGTGACGTCCAGCAGCTATGGCTTGTCGCGCTATGCGCTGGAAATGGTGGTGCGGGTGCTGGTGCTGGAATTGATCCCGCTGACGGTGGCGCTGTTTGTCGCGCTGCGCAATACCTTGCCGGCCGGTGTCGCGTTTGCGCAGGCGCTGGCCGAGGTGCGCGGCAATAGCGGCGGCTTTCCGCTCGCGCATGGCGCGCGGCTGCCGGACAGTGTCCGCCGCGCCGGCGGGACGGCCGCCGACACCGGCAGCCCCGCGCCGGCGGAAGGCGCCATGCCGGCCGCCGGCGCCACCACCGCAGGCGCCGAATCCGCGGCGGACGCCCCGGCGCCGACCCTGGGCGAAACCGCCGAAGCGGCAGCCGCCGCCGCGCCGGCCAAGCTGGCCGCCGCCGCCGGCCGCGACGCGGAACTGCGCGGCATCAGCGGCTTGCAGCGCGAATTTTTTCCCCGCGCCATGGCGGGCATCTTTGCCGTGTGGCTGCTGGGGGCCGTCAGTTGCGTGCTGACGCTGGTGCTGGCCTACCTGACGATCTACGGATTTACACCGTACGCATTGCAAGGCTACACCCGCGTGGTGGGACAGATCTTCAATCCCGCCGTGTCGATGATCCTGATGCTGAAGATCGTGTTCTTCAGTTTCGCGGTCGGCATGATCCCGCTGGCGTCGGCGTACTTTGGCGCCAGCGAGCGGCTGCGCCATGTGCATGGCCTGTCCGACATGGTGCGCATGTTTTCCGTGCTGCTGCTGATCGAGGCGGCTTCGCTGATGGGCAATTATTACTGAGGACCACACTGAGGACCACATGGAAGAACCACAAGCACCCGCCGTCCCGCCATCGCTGCGCAATGCCGAACTGAAAGCGGCGCTGTTGCTGGGGCTGATGCTGATCCTGGTGGCCGGGCTGGCCGTGTACCTGATGTATGCGCGCGGCGCGTTCGACGCCACCCAGCGCCTGGTGCTGACCGCCGATGATTCGGACGGCGTTGGCATCGGCATGGACGTGACCTTCGCCGGCTTTCCCATCGGCCGCGTGCAGCGCATCGAACTGGGACCGGACGGTAAGGCCCGCATCCTGGTCGACGTGACGCAAAAGGATGCGCACTGGCTGCGCACGTCCAGCGTGTTTACGCTGGAACGGGGGCTGGTGGGCGGCGCCAAGCTGCGCGCCTATTCCGGCATTCCGGCCGACCCGCCGCTGCCCGACGGCGCCACCCGCGAATTGCTGGTCGGCGACATGGCGGGCCAGGTGCCGCAATTGCTGTCGGCCGCGCGCGACCTGCTGGCCAACCTGAACAACCTGACCGCCGCCGATTCCGCGCTCGACCTGACCTTGAAGAACGTGCAGGGCGTGACGGGACGCCTGAATGGCCCCGGCGGCGCCATGGGCCTGATTGCCGGCGAAGACCAGAAGGCGCAGCAATTGCTGCGCAACGCCAATGCGCTGATCCTGAAGGCCGACAGCCTGGTCGGCAATGCGGACAGGCAGGTGTTTGGCAAGCAGGGCGTGATGACCGACACGCAGGCGGCCGTGGTGGAATTGAAAGGCTTGCTGGCGGACGCGCGTTCCAGCCTGAAGAAAATGGATGCAGTGCTGGCCGAGGCGCAGGCGGTGGGCGCCAATGCCCGTGTCGCGACGCAAGACCTGGGCGCGCTGCGCGCCGACGTCGACAGCAACTTGCGGCGCATCGAGCAGTTGATCAATGAGATCAACCGCAAGTGGCCATTTAAACGCGATGCGGAGATCAAACTACCATGAGCCGCCCTGCCCTCCCTGGCCTGCTGGCCGCCATGTCCCTGTTATCGGCCTGCAGCGGCGGCCCGCCGGTGCCGGACTGGCAAATGAATGCGCACGGCGCGCAGGAACGCGCGATCTCGGCCTACCTGGCCGGCAAGGACAAGGTGGCGCAGGCGGAACTGGCCCGCGCCCGGCTGGAAGTGGGCAGCACCGGCAAGATGGCGCTGGCGATCCGGATCGAGCTGGCGGCCTGCGCGGCGCAGGTGGCGGCGCTGGTGTTCGAGGAATGCCCCGGTGTCGAGCGGCTGCGGACCGATGCCTCGGCGGCGGACCTGGCGTACCTGCATTACCTGTCCGGCCAGCGCGCCGAGGCGGCGCTGCTGCCCGAGCAGCAGCGCGCGGTGGCCGCCGCGCTGACGGCGGGCAATGACGTTGCCGCCGCGGCGGCCGTGGCGGCGATGGCCGATCCCTTATCGCGGCTGGTCGCGGCGGGCGCGGTGCTGCGCGCCGGCCACGCCGCCCCCGCCGTGCTGACGGTGGCGGTGGAAACCGCGTCCGACCAGGGCTGGCGCAAGCCGCTGCTGGCATGGCTGCAGGCGCAGGCATTGCGCGCGGAAAAAGCCGGCGACACGCTGGCCGCCGAGCAAGTGCGGCGGCGCATGGCGCTGGTGACGGAAAGCAGTACGCCGGCGCGTTGACAGTCGTACCTCGTAGGGCGGTTTTCGCGCAAGCGAAAGCCGCCGTGCATGCGTCACCACCAGTACCGGTTGCACCGCCGTGCATGCATGGCGGCTTTATAAAAACCGCCCTACCGATTCAAGCGTCCGTGGCTGCGGCGGCGGCCGCCTCGCGCAACTTGTCCTTCTTGCTCTTGCGCTTGCCCTTGATGCCGCCGTTGACGGTATCGGTGGCGGCATGCACGGCCGGCGCGGCCGTTGGCACCGGTTCAAAACCGGCCACCCGTTCGCGCGGCACACGGATCTTTTGCCGGCTCTCGATCAGGCGGAAATGCGCCTCGGTGGCGGCGCTGACAAAGCTGACGGCCACGCCGCTGGCGCCGGCGCGGCCGGTGCGGCCGATACGGTGCGTATAGTCGGCCGGCGAACGGGGCAAATCAAAATTCACCACCGCCGGCAAATGCGCGATATCGATGCCGCGCGCCGCCACGTCGGTCGCCACCAGCACGCGGATATGCGACACCTTGAAGTCGGCCAGCATGGCGGTGCGCGCGCCCTGGCTGTGGTCGGCGTGGAAGGCTTCCGCGTGGATGCCGTTGCGGCGCAATTTATCGGCCACGTGGTCCGCCGCGTACTTGGTGGCGACAAACACCATCACGCGTTCCCAGCCGTTTTCCAGGATCAGGTGGCGCAGCAATTGCACGCGGCGCGGTTCATCGACCAGGATCGCGCGCTGCGCGATATCGGGCGCGGTTTCCGGTGTACTGGCCACCTCCGCGCGCACCGGGTTGCGCAGCATGCCGTGCGCCAGCGCCTGCACGGCCGGCGGGAAGGTGGCGGAAAAGAACAGGCTCTGGCGCCGGGCCGGCAACAGCGCCAGGATGCGGTTGACTTCGTCGGCGAAGCCCATGTCCAGCAAGCGGTCCGCTTCATCGAGCACCAGGGTGGCAACCTTGTCCAGCTTGAGCGCGTTGTGTTCCACCAGGTCCAGCAAGCGGCCCGGCGTCGCCACCACGATGTCCGCGCCGCCGCGCAGCGCCATCATTTGCGGGTTGATCGACACGCCGCCAAAGGCCGTCACGACTTTCACCGGCGCCGGCAAGTGCGCGGCCAACGTGCGGATCGCCTCCCCCACCTGCGCCGCCAGTTCACGGGTGGGCGCCAGCACCAGCCCGTGCAAGGCGCGCGGCCCGTTACCGGCATGGCGGCGCGCCAGCAATGCCTGCAGCATCGGCAGCACGAACGCGGCCGTCTTGCCGGAGCCGGTCTGCGCGGCGCCCAGCACGTCATCGCCCCGCAATGCGGCGGGAATCGCGGCGGACTGGATCGCGGTCGGCTCAAGGTAGCCGGCTTCGGCGACGGCATTCAGTAACGGGGCCGCCAGGCCCAGCGTGGAAAAGGTCATGTGGATATCCTGCGTGAACAACCCGCCAGTATAGAGCAAGTCCGGCTTGACGCCCGTCGCGCCCCATGCGAGGATGCTTTTTTTACAACCCCGAGCCTGCACATGATCCATTGGGACGCCCATACCTGCCTGCCGCAACATCCTGACGCGTCGTTCGAACCGGTCGCGCGGCTGCACGCGGCCGGCGTGCACTACACGTCGCTCAATGTCGGCGCCGACATGAACCCGCTGTCCCAGGTGATGTCCGTGATCGCCGGCTACCGCGCCACCATTGCCGCGCAGCCGGAGCGCTATGTGCTGGCGGCCACAGTGGCCGATGTAAAGCGCGCGGCCATGGAAGGCAGGATGGCGCTGACGTTCGACCTCGAAGGGTCAATGCCGCTGCTGGACCGGCCGGACATGGTGGCACTGTATGCGCAGCTGGGCGTGCGGCAAATCCACTTTGCCTACAACCGCAACAACAGCGTGGCGGGCGGCTGCCACGACGAGCCGCGCGGCCTGACGGCGCTGGGCCGCCGCATGGTGCAAGCCGTAAACGACGCCGGCATCATCATGGATTGCGCCCACACCGGGCTGCTGTCTTCGCTGGAAATCATGGAGGTTTCCAGCAAGCCGGTGGTGTTCAGCCATGCGAACCCGTACGCGCTGACAGCGCACGGGCGCAATGTCACCGATGAGCAAATCCGCGCCTGCGCCGCCACCGGCGGCGTGGTTTGCGTGTCGGGCCTGTCGTGGTTCCTCGGCGGCACGGCGCCCTCGGCGGCCGACGTGGCGCGCCATGCCGCTTACCTGGCCGACGTCGCGGGCGTGCAGCACGTGGGGATCGGCACCGATATCTGTTTTTCGCAACCGGAACTGGACGATACGCCGCCGGGCGGCTTCGATCCGTCGTACTGGTGGCCCGCCTCCGCAGGCTACAGCCGCGACAACCCGCCCACCTTTGTCGCGCCGGAGATGTGGCGCGAACTGGCGGCCGAACTGCGCCAGGTCGGCATGTCGGACGCGGAGACCGCGCAAGTCATGGGCGGCAATATGCTGCGGGTGGCCACAGAAACCTGGCCAACGTAGGGCGGCATTGTCAATGCCGCCGTGCCTGCGCCGCGTTGACGCACACACGGCGGGTTTATAAACCCCGCCCTACATCCCCACATCGCCATACGGCCCGGCGATCACCACCACATATCCGTCCGGATCCCGGATCCAGATTTCCCGGTGCGACGCGTTGGTGTTTTCCTTCGGTCCCTCCAGCACCGTGGCGGACAGCGCCGCCACGCGCTCGACGGCGTCATCGAAATCCTCGGTCCAGAACCACAGCAGCACGCCATTGCCATACGGGCGCGATTCCGGGTCGCCCAGGTGGCGGTGGCCGTGCGCATCCCAGCGGTGCAGTTGCAGGACCATGCGCTCGCCGTGCCACAGTTGCTCATATTCGCGGCCGCCGTGGCCGCTGCGGGCCGCCAGCAGGGTTTGATACCAGCGGCTGCTGGCCGGCACGTCCGAAACCGCAATCAGGGGTTGTGCTTGCATGGCGGATCTCCTGGCAAGATGGGAATGACAATGATACGCCGATTGATCGCCATTCAGCCGGCATAGGCGCGCTGCAATTCCGCGATATCGAGCTTTTTCATTTGCATCAGCGCCGCCATGGCCCGTTGTGCGCGGGGCGACTGGGAATCCTTCAGCATTTCAGTCAGCACGCTGGGCACGATTTGCCACGACAGGCCATATTTGTCCTTCAGCCAGCCGCACTGCTGAGCGGCCGGGTCGCCGCCCTCGCCCAGCCGGGTCCAGTAGCGGTCGACTTCCTGCTGACTCTCGCACATGACCTGGAACGACACCGCTTCGCTGAATTTGAAAATCGGGCCACCGTTCAATGCCGTGAATTTCTGGCCATTGATTTCAAATTCCACGGTCAGCACGGTGCCCGGTTTCTGGCCGTGCTGTTCCTGGCCCACTTCGGTGTAATAACTGACTTGCGTAATGCGCCCGCCGTCGAAAATGCCGGTATAAAACTTTGCCGCTTCTTCCGCCTGCGAGTCGAACCACAGGCACGGAACGATGGATTGGATGTTAGCCATGGCATGTCCTTTCTGGTTGAGGTAGTAAATCAGGCCGGACGCCGTCCGCCCCCATGCCAGAACGACGTTCGACATGGCAGGAAATCGACAGGCGGGAAAATAATTCAGGCGGCAGCGCGGTCCATCTTACCGCGCACCGCGCCAACGGCGCGCACGGGCAGCGACTGCGCCACGAACCAGGTAAATTCCGGCACCATGAACAGCCACAGCCACAGCCGCGGGAATGACGCAGGGAAATAAGGCGGGATGGAGAATTTTGCATGCAAAAATCCCCCATCGGCCATATTAAATACCCCTCATGGCCCCGTCCCTGCGCGCCGATTGCTCGCTGGCGCTATAATCACTGGTTCCGATCTCGCCCTGTACCCTGTAACCTGCCCCTGGTCCGCCCGTGAATCCACATCTCGACAAGCTGCAATCGTATCCGTTCGAAAAACTCCGGCAATTGTTCGCGCAAGTGACGCCGAACGCCGCCTACCAGCACATCAGCCTGGGCATGGGCGAGCCCAAACATCCGACGCCGCCGTTCATCCAGCAAGCGCTGGCCGACAGCCTGGACGGCTTGGCCAGCTACCCGCTCACCATCGGCAACGAAGCGCTGCGCAAGGCCATTTGCGGCTGGCTGGAACGCCGCTATGGCTTGCCGGCGCTGAACCCGGCCACGCAAGTGTTGCCGATCAACGGTTCGCGCGAAGCGCTGTTCGCCCTGGCGCAGACCGTGGTCGATCCGACCCGGAAGGATGGCGAGCGCGCCATCGTGGTGTCGCCGAACCCGTTTTACCAGATCTATGAAGGCGCGGCCTACCTGGCCGGCGCCGAACCGTATTTCGTGAACTCCGATCCGGCCCGCAATTTCGGCTGCGATTACGACAGCATTCCCGAGGAAGTCTGGCAACGCACGCAATTGCTGTTCGTCTGCTCGCCGGGCAACCCGACCGGCGCGGTGCTGTCGCTGACGGAATGGGAACACTTGTTTGCCCTGTCCGAGCGCTACAACTTCGTGATTGCCGCCGACGAGTGCTACTCCGAGATTTACTTCGACGAGCCGCCGCTGGGCGCGATGCAGGCGGCGCACATGCTGGGCCTGGCCACCATCGAGCGCCCGTATGCGCGCCTGGTGGTGTTTTCCAGCCTGTCGAAACGCTCGAATGTGCCCGGCATGCGGTCCGGCTTTGTCGCCGGCGATGCCGAAGTGCTGAAAAAATTCCTGTTGTACCGCACCTACCACGGCGGCGCCATGAGCCCTCCCGTGCAGGCCGCATCGATCGCGGCCTGGAACGACGAAACCCACGTCGAAGCCAACCGCGCGCAATACCGCGCCAAGTTTGCCGCCATCACGCCGCTGATGCAGGACGTGATGGACGTGGCGCTGCCGGACGCCGGCTTTTACCTGTGGGCCGACGTCACCCGCACCGGCCTGTCGGACACCGAATTCGCACAGCGCCTGTACGCCGAATATAATGTCACTGTATTGCCCGGAAGCTACCTCGCGCGTGACGCGCACGGCATCAACCCGGGCCGCAACCGTATCCGCATGGCGCTGGTCGCCGAAACCGAGGAAGGACTGGAAGCTGCGCAGCGCATCGTCCGGTTCTGCAAAACCCTGTCTAAATAAGTCACTCAGTCCATAAAGAAGATCATCATGACCCAACAACTGCAGCAAATCATCGAACAAGCGTGGGACAACCGTGCCGAGATCAACCCGGGCAACGGCACCGCCGAACTGCGCGACGCCGTGTCGCACGTGCTGGCCGGCCTGGACAACGGCTCGCTGCGCGTGGCGCAAAAAGACACCGGCACCTGGGTGGTGAACCAGTGGATCAAGAAAGCCGTGCTGCTGTCGTTCCGCCTGGAAAACAACGTGGTGCTGCCATCGGACGGCACCATGCAGTTCTACGACAAGGTGCCGACCAAGTTCGCCAACTACACCGAAGCCGACTTCCAGCAAGGCGGCTTCCGCGTGGTGCCGCCGGCGGTGGCCCGCCGTGGTTCGTTCATCGCGAAAAACGTGGTGCTGATGCCGTCCTACGTCAACATCGGCGCCTACGTCGATGAAGGCGCGATGGTCGACACCTGGGCCACGGTGGGTTCCTGCGCGCAGATCGGCAAGAACGTGCACTTGTCCGGCGGCGTCGGCATCGGCGGCGTGCTGGAACCCATGCAAGCCAACCCGACCATCATCGAAGACAACTGCTTCATCGGCGCCCGTTCGGAAATCGTCGAAGGCGTGATCGTGGAAGAAAACTCCGTGATTTCGATGGGCGTGTACATCGGCCAGTCGACCAAGATCTACGACCGCGCCACCGGCGAAGTGACGTACGGCCGCGTGCCGGCCGGTTCGGTCGTAGTATCGGGCAACCTGCCTTCGGCCGACGGCAAGTACAGCCTGTACTGCGCGGTGATCGTCAAGCGCGTCGACGCGCAGACCCGTTCCAAGACCAGCATCAACGAACTGCTGCGCGGCGTTTAAGCCACGCCCGCGTCCCGTCCACCTGGACGGGACGTATTCTTTGATCTTGAGGAGAGCACCATGGCCATGGACCGCCTGTTCCAGTTGATGAAGGAAAAAGCCGCATCGGACATGTTTTTCGCGGTGAACTCCCCCGTCCATATCAAGATCAACGGCACCCTGATTCCCATCAACCAGCAAAAGCTGGAGCCGGAAAACATCCACGCGCTGCTGTCGGAAATCTGCTCTCCCGAGCAGATGGACGAACTGGAGCGCACCAACGAACTCAATGCCGGTTATTCGGTGCCCAACCTGGGCCGCTTCCGCCTGTCGGCGTTCCGCCAGCGCGGCAGCATTTCCGCCGTGTTCCGCTTCGTGCCCGCCTCGATCCCCGCGCTGGGCGACCTCGGCTTGCCGCCGGTGCTGGCCGAACTGATCATGGAAAAACGGGGCTTGCTGCTGCTGGTGGGATCCACCGGTTCCGGCAAGTCGACCACCATCGCGGCCATGCTGGACCACCGCAATGAATTGAAGCCGGGTCACATCCTGACCCTGGAAGACCCGATCGAGTACCTGTTCAAGAACAAGAAATCCATCGTCAACCAGCGCGAAATCGGCGCCGACGCCAAGGATTTCTATACCGCGCTGCGCAATTCCATGCGCCAGGCGCCGGACTGCATCCTGATCGGTGAAATCCGCGACAAGGAAACCATGGCGGCCGCCCTCGCCTACGCGCAATCGGGCCACCTGGTGCTGGCGACCCTGCACGCCAACAACAGCTACAACGCGCTGAACCGCATCATCAGTTTTTATCCGATTGAAAACCGCGCGGCGCTGTTCCAGGACATGTCGGCCACCGTCAAGGCCATCGTGTCGCAGCGCCTGATCAAGTCCGCCAGCGGCGGCAGCCGCACCGCCGCGGTGGAAGTCATGGTCAATACGCGCTACATCTCGGAACTGATCGAAAAAGGCGAGATCAGCCAGATCAAGGAAGCCATGGAGAAAAGCCTGACCGGCGGTTCCCAGTCGTTCGAGATGGCCCTGTTCAAGCTGGTCCAGGATGGCAAGATCAGCCAGGAAGAAGCGCTGGCCAACGCGGATTCCGCGACCAACCTGCTGTGGCTGCTCAATAACGGGCCCGACGCCAAGAAAGACGAGCCGGAACAGGCGGCGGCTTCGGGGTCGCCTGAAACGTCGTTCACCGAATTCAAACTGGGCTAGTGGGTCACTTGGCAACTGGAGTGGCAAGCGATGGCTTTCTGCGCCAGGCAAGGCGCAGCGATAGCGAGCTATCGCGAGGATTTGCAACGCCGCATGGCACAGAAAGGCGCGCTTTTATGTCACGGTCTGTTGCCAAGTGACCCACTAAGCCGCCGGCGCCACGCGCGGGAAGGTCAGGCGCACGGTGGTGCCCTGCCCCTGCACGCTGTCGACGCTCAGGCCGCCACCCAGCACCACCGTCACCAAACTTTGCATGATATGCATGCCGAGGCCGGAATTGCCGGCGCTGCGGCGCGTGGTAAAGAAGGGGTCGAGGATGCGCGGCAGGTGTTCCGGCGCGATGCCGGCGCCGTTATCGGAAAACACGATTTCCGCGTGCTCGTCGCCCAGCTCGCGCACCGCGATATGGACCTTGCCGCCCAGGCCGTCCTGGCCGCCGAACGCGTGGTCTTGCGCGTTGCTGACCAGATTGGACAGGATTTGCGCCAGCGGGCCGGGGAAACTGTCCATCCTGATGCCATCGGCCGCGTCGATCTCGGCGTCGATACAGGCCAGCTTCAGTTGCGGCTGCAAACTGGCCACCACTTCCCGCACATACGCGCCCAGGTCGAATTCCCGCCGCTGGCCGCTGGCGCGGTCGGTGGCGCCGGATTTCAGCCGGCCCATCAAGTCCGCCGCGCGCTGGCAATTGATCATCAGCGCCTGCGCCAACTCCTGGCTCAGCGCAAAGAATTGCTCCAGCTTGCTGCGCTGCAACTGGTTGTCGCGCATTTTCGCGGCCACCAGCCGGATCTGGTCATTCAAATGGCTGGCCGCCGACAGTGCCACGCCCAGCGGCGTATTGACTTCATGCGCGATGCCGGCCACGACACGGCCCAGCGACGCCATGGTTTCCGACTTGATCACTTGTTCCTGCGCCAGGCGCAGGCGCGCCAGGGAAACTTCCAGCGCATGGCTGTGGCTGACCACATCGGCGGTGCGCTCGGCCACGTCCCGCTCCAACTGGTCGCGGTGTTCGCGCAGCGCCTGCTCCGCCGCTTCGCGCACCGCCACTTCCCGCTGCAATGCGGCGTTTTTCCGGGCCAGGTTTTGCTGCAGCGTGTGCAGCGCGATATGGGTGCGCACGCGCGCCAGCAGTTCGCCCAGCAACGGCGGCTTGCTGACGTAATCCACGCCCCCCACGCTGAACGCGTGCATTTTTGAATTTTCATCAGCCAGCGCGGTCATGAACATGACCGGGATGTCCTTCAGCGCGTCATCCGCTTTCAGGCGCGCGCAGGTGTCGAAACCATTGATGCCTGGCATTAACACATCCATCAAGATCAATGCCGGCCTGGCCTGGCGGGCCTGTTCCAGCGCGGCCTCGCCATTGTAGGCATGGCAGGTCCGATATCCGGCGTCTTCCAGGTATTCCTTCATCACCAGGACGCTGGAAGGCGAGTCGTCGACGACGAGGATGATGATGGATTCCCCTGGCACAGGCTGTTCGGTGTCGTTCACAGCAGTCCTTTGTTAGACGGGACTCAACCATTGTACGCCCAACTGTTGCTAACCGATCTAAGGGTTATCCTTATGGTATTTATCAAATTAACACTTCCTGTCAACATGGGACTAGAATGATGGAGAGCAATGCACCGGAGCACCATCAGATGATTTCGCCCGACACCAGCGACAGCATCGCCTTCCTGGCGGAAGATGCCTGCGCCGAACCCTGCGGTGAATTGTCCCCATGGAAAATCCTGATTGTCGACGACGATCCCCACGTCCACGCGGTCACTGAACTGATCCTGCGGCACATTACGTTCCGCGACCGCACGCTGCATATTTACAACGCGCAATCCGCCGCCGAAGCCCGCGAACTGCTGCACAGGGAATCCGGTTTCGCGTTTGCGCTGATCGACGTGGTCATGGAAACGCCGGATGCGGGCCTGGAACTGGTGCGCCACATCCGGGGGGAGCGCAAGGACCGGGCCATCCGCCTGGTGCTGCGCACCGGCCAGCCCGGCTACGCGCCGGAACAGGATGTGGTGCTGGCGTATGAAATCGACGATTACAAGTCCAAAACGGAACTGACCGCGCAAAAGCTGTTTACCAGCGTGATTGCCTGCCTGCGCGCCTATGAACTGATCACGGAAATCAATGCGCTCAATGCCGAGCTGGAAGCGCGCGTCGCCATGCGCACGGCGGAATTGCAAAAACTCGCCATGCTGGACCCGCTGACGGGCGCCGGCAACCGTCGCCACCTGGAAGAACGGGCCATGGCGGAAATCGCCGATTGCCAGCGCACCGGGCGCGCGCTGGGCGTCATCATGTTCGACATCGACCACTTCAAGCACATCAACGATACCTGGGGCCACACGGTGGGCGATGTGGTGCTGCAAAAAGTCGTGCAAGTGGCGTCGGCGCAATTGCGCGCCATGGATTTCCTGGCCCGTATCGGTGGTGAGGAATTTGTCATCCTGGTGCCGGGCGACGGCCTGACCGGCGCAGCCCGGATTGCCGAACGCATCCGCGCCGCCCTGGCCGCGTGCCCGCTCTGTGCGCAGACCGTGGCGGTGGCGGTCACGTGCAGTTTCGGTGTCACCATGGTGACCGAAGCGTCGCTCGACGCGGCGCTGGTGCGCGCCGATGGGGCGCTGTACCAGGCCAAGCATGGCGGCCGCAACCAGGTGATGGCCGCCGCGTAACCACTTCGCCGCCGCATGCGGACGAACCAGGTCTGCCACCCGCTATAATGCGCATTGGCGCCGCCGTCCGGTCGGCGAAGTACTTCCATTCATCCCATGATCACTCTCTACGGCATCCCGAACTGCGACACCGTGAAAAAAGCCCGCGTGTGGCTGGCGGACCAGCAGCATGACTTCACGTTCCACGACTTCAAGAAACAAGGCTTGAGCGCCGACACCGTCAACGGCTGGCTGGCCAGCCTGGACTGGGAAGTGCTGGTCAACAAGAAAGGCACCACCTGGCGCGGCTTGCCCGATGAGCGCAAGGCCGCCATCGTTGATGCGGCCAGCGCCCGCGCACTGATGCTGGAATTCCCGTCCGTGATCAAGCGCCCGGTGCTGCAAGGCGCGGGCGACGCCTGCCATGTCGGCTTTTCCGCCGCCCGGTACAGCCAGATCTTTGCTTAACATATATGACCACCTCCCGTACCCTCGCGCTGACCGAGAAACTCATCGGCCGTTCATCCGTCACGCCGGAAGACAAAGGCTGCCAGGACCAGTTGATCCACTTGCTCGAACCGCTGGGTTTTAAATGCGAAACCATCCAGTCCGGCGACGTGACGAACCTGTGGGCGCGCCGTGGCACCACGGGACCGGTGCTGGTGTTTGCCGGCCATACCGACGTGGTGCCGACCGGCCCGGTCGAACAATGGTCGTCGGAGCCGTTTTATCCGACCCAGCGCGACGGCAAGCTGTATGGCCGGGGCGCGGCCGACATGAAAACCTCGATCGCCGCGATGGTGGTGGCGTGCGAGGAATTCATTGCCGCGCATCCGGACCATCAAGGCTCGATCGCCTTCCTGATCACCAGCGATGAGGAAGGCCCGGCCACCGACGGCACCGTGGTGGTCTGCAACATGCTGAAGGCGCGCGGTGAACAGCTCGATTACTGCATCGTCGGCGAGCCCACGTCCGACCAAGTGCTGGGCGACATGATCAAGAATGGCCGCCGCGGCTCGCTGTCCGGCAAGCTCACCATCAAGGGTATCCAGGGCCACATCGCCTATCCGCAACTGGCGCGCAATCCGATCCACCAGGCCGCGCCGGCGCTGGCCGACCTGGTGGCCGAAGTCTGGGACCACGGCAACGAGTACTACCTGCCGACGTCGTGGCAAATGTCGAACATCAGGGGCGGCACCGGCGCCAACAACGTGATTCCCGGCGATGTCGTGATCGACTTCAATTTCCGCTTTTCCACCGCCAGCACGCATGAAGATTTAAAACGCCGCGTGCATGCGATCCTCGACCGGCACGGCCTGGAATACGACCTGCAATGGACGCTGTCCGGTTTGCCGTTCCTGACGCCGCGCGGCACCTTGAGCAGCGCCATGGCCGATGCGATCCGGCTTGAGACCGGCGTCGAGACGGAACTGTCGACCACCGGCGGCACCTCGGACGGGCGCTTCATCGCGCAGATCTGCCCCCAGGTGATAGAATTCGGCCCGCCCAACGCCAGCATCCACAAGATCGACGAGCATATCGAGCTGCGATACATTGACCCGCTGAAGAATATCTACCGCCGCACTCTGCAGTTATTGCTGACTTAACCCGCTTTAACCTGTTTTAACCTGTTGACCTGATCACACGAAAGGCCAGGAGACCACCATGCCAAATACCCTGTTTACCACGCCGCGCGACTTGCTGCGCTACGCCGTTACCCGTTTTAACACCGCCCAGCTGTTCTTCGGCCATGGCAGCGTGGAAGCCATCGATGAAGCGGCTTACCTGATCCTGCACACCCTGAAGTTGCCGCTGGACAAGCTGGACCCGTTCCTCGACGCGCGCCTGCTGCCGGAAGAAGTGCAGTCGGTGCTGGACGTGATCGAGCGCCGCGCCGTGCAGCGCGTGCCGGCCGCCTATATCACGAAAGAAGCGTGGCTGGGCACCTATGCCTTCTACGTCGACGAACGCGCGCTGGTGCCACGTTCGTTCATCGCGGAACTGATCCCGCAATACTTCTCGCCGTGGGTGACCGATCCCGATGACGTCACCAACGTGCTGGAACTGTGCACCGGCTCCGGTTGCCTGGCCATCATGATGGCCGACGCGTTCCCGAACGCGCACGTCGATGCGGTTGACATCTCGCGCGATGCGCTCGACGTGGCGCGCCGCAATGTCGACACCTACGAACTGCAAGACCGCGTGACCCTGATCGAGTCGGACCTGTACCAGAACGTGCCGAAGAAAAAATACGACATCATCGTCACCAATCCGCCCTACGTGAATTCCGCGTCGATGGCCAAGCTGCCGCCGGAATACCTGGCCGAGCCGCAACTGGCGCTGGCCGGCGGGGTCGATGGCATGGACCTGGTGCGCCGCATCGTGTCCGGCGCGGCCGAACTGCTGACCGACGACGGCTTGCTGATCGTGGAAATCGGCAATGAGCGCGAGTTCGCGGAACAGGCGTTCGGCGACCTGGGCCTGACCTGGCTGACCACCAGCGCCGGCGACGACATGGTCTTCCTGCTGACCGCCGACCAGTTGAAACTCTAAAGCTTACTTATGATCCGTCTGAACCAAGTCAGCCTGATGCGCGGCATTAAGCCGCTGCTCGATCAGGTCGACCTTACCCTGAATCCCGGCGACAAGATCGGCCTTATCGGCGCCAACGGTGCCGGCAAATCGAGCCTGTTCGCCATGCTGCGCAACGAGCTGCACCCCGACCAGGGCGATATCGATTTCCCCGCCAAGTGGCGCATGGCCTACGTGGCGCAGGAAACGCCGCCACTCGAGCGCGCCGCGCTCGAGTACGCGATCGATGGCGACGTGACGCTGCGCCGCCTCGAAGCCGAACTGGAACGCCTGCAAAGCGAACCGGAAACCTCGGAAAACGGCATCGCCATGGGCGAAGTCTATAGCGCGCTGGCCGATGCCGACGCCTACACCGTACAGTCGCGCGGCGAACAGTTGCTGCTCGGCCTGGGCTTTTCGCTGGACCAGATGCGGCAACCGGTCGCCAGCTTCTCCGGCGGCTGGCGCATGCGCCTGAACCTGGCGCAGGCGCTGATGTGCCCTTCCGACCTGCTGCTGCTCGATGAACCGACCAACCACCTGGACCTGGACGCGATCATCTGGCTGGAAGACTGGCTCAAACGCTATGCCGGCACCCTGATCATCATTTCCCACGATCGCGACTTCCTCGACGAAATCGTCAACGTGGTGGTGCACATCGACGAGCGCAAGCTGAAGCGCTACTCGGGCAACTATTCCTCGTTTGAACGCCAGCGCGCGGCGCAAATGATCCTGGCCGCCGGCACGCTGGAAAAGCAGCAGCGCAAGCGCGCCCACTTGGAATCGTTCATCGACCGCTTCAAGGCCAAGGCGTCCAAGGCCAAGCAGGCGCAAAGCCGCATGAAGGCGCTGGCCAAGATGGAAGAACTGGCGCCGCTGCGCGCGGCGGCGGAATTCTCGTTTGAATTCCGCGAACCGCTCAACGCGCCCAATCCGCTGATGGTGATGGAAGACGTCAATTGCGGCTACCGCATCGAAGACGACAAGACCGGCAACGTGACGGAAAAAGCCATCGTCAAGCGCGTCAATTTCTCGCTGCAGATCGGCCAGCGCATCGGCTTGCTGGGTGTCAACGGCGCCGGCAAGTCCACGCTGATCAAGACCATCGCCGGCGAACTGACGCCGCTGACCGGCGACGCGACGATCGGCAAGGGCTTGACCATCGGTTACTTCGCCCAGCACCAGGTGGAAATGCTGCGTCACGACGAATCGCCGCTGTGGCACTTGGCGAAAATCGCGCCGACCGTGCGTGAACAGGAATTGCGTAATTTCCTGGGCGGCTTCAACTTCCCCGGCACCATGGTGACCAGCCCGATCCGCCCCTTCTCCGGCGGCGAAAAAGCCCGCCTGGCGCTGGCGCTGATCGTCTGGCAGCGTCCGAATTTGCTGCTGCTCGATGAACCGACCAACCACCTGGACCTGGAAACGCGCGAAGCGCTGACCGAAGCGCTGGCGCAGTTCGAAGGCACGCTGGTGGTGGTATCGCACGACCGCCACCTGCTGCGCGCGACCACCGACCAGTTCATCATCGTGGCCGACGGCAAGTTGCAGCCGTTCGACGGCGACCTGGACGACTACAAGGACTGGCTGTTCCAGACCAAGCTGGGCAAAGGTACCGATGTGCTGCCCGCCGCCGGCAAGGCCAACAAGACCGATTATCCGGTCGCGTCGCCCGTGGCCCCGGCGCCCGCCGCCGTCGACAAGCGCGACCAGAAACGCCTGGATGCCGAGCAGCGCCAGCGCCTGTCCGCGCAACGCAAGCCGATTGAAAACAAAATCAAGCGGCTCGAAGAACAGATCGCCAAGCGCAATGCGCAAAAGGCCGAGATCGACGGACAACTGGGTGAGAGCACCATTTACGACGCGGCCAACAAGGCCAAGCTGAAAACCCTGCTGACCGACCAGGCGTTCTATACCAAGGACCTGGAACAGCTCGAGGGCGAGTGGCTGGAATTGCAGGAACAGCTGGAAGCGCTGGCGGCCTGACGGCGGCCACATCCGGCATGCCGCGTAACCCCGGGTTATGCGGCATGCAATTCCCTGCCGCGCCGGATCGCCATCAACTTGTCGATGTCGACCACGATCAGCTTGCGCCCCGCCACCGTCTCGCCAATGCCCAGCAAATACTCCACTTCGCGCGCCTGCCCCGGCATCGGCCGGATTTGCGTTTCATCGAGCATCACCACATCGGTCACGCCATCCGTGACCATCCCCATCACGCAGTTCGTTAATTGCAAAACAATCACATCCGTGCGCGGGTCATGTTGCGGCGGGCGAGGACCGAAGGCGATGCGCATGTCGACGATCGGCATGATCACGCCGCGCGACATGGCCACGCTGCCCAGCACGGCGCCATCCTCGGCAAAACGGTCCATGGCGGACAAGGGCCGCAGTTCGCGCACGTTGCGGTAATCAAGCGCATATTCCAGTCCGCCCAGGCGGAAACTCAGGTATTGCCGCAGCACGGCCCTGGCGGCGCCAGGCTTCATCGAGGTGTGCATCATGTTCCTTTCGCAGTGAGTCACGCGTGGAACCATGCTAACCGTGCCTAGCTGCAACAAGTTGATTGCGCGCAACAAAGTCCCTGTGGCGGCGCCGCGATTGCATTCGGGCAAAGAGGCGGTACAATAGCTTGCGATGCCCGAGAACATTGATCGAAAGGCCGTCATGTACCAGTGGCTCAAGCGCATGATCCTCGGCGCAAGCCCGCCTGAAACGCCTGCCGGCGCCACTGGCGCCGCCGTGGCGCCGGCGCCGGCCGCCGCGCCGCCGGCCGCCCCCTCCCCGGCGCCAGGCGCCGATCGGCCCGATCCCGGTACCGCGCCCTCTTACCAGCAAAAGGAACGCATCGATACGGCCTATGCGGACTGGCTGTTTGGCGGCTGGCGCGCGGACGCCCCCGGTACCGCCGCCGCCGAGGCCCGCGTGCTGGAATCGCTCAACGCCATCGCCCGCTCGCAGCATTCCGGCGCCGACCTGATGCGCCGCATGCCAGGCGTGGTGCCGCAATTGCTGCAAAGCTTGCGCAGCGAAACGTTTTCCGGCGCGGACATCGCGCGCAAGATTTCCAGCGACGTGGTGATGGTGGCGGAAGTGATCCGGCTGGCCAACAGTTCGGCGCTGGTGTCCGGCCAGCCGGTGACCAGCGTGCAAAACGCGGTCCTGGTGATCGGCCAGGAAGGCTTGCGGCAACTGGTGACGTCGGTCGCGTTCCGGCCCATCATCGACTTCAATGCGGGACCGCATACGCGCCGCATCGCACCGCGCATCTGGGACCATGCCGAACGCTGCGCCCACACCTGCCGCAAGCTGGCGCCGGCGTTCGGCGTGGAACCGCTGGACGCCTTCCTGGCCGGACTGGTGCTCAATGCGGGCTTGATGGTGTCGCTGGGGATGATGGACCGCCATGGCCAGGATGGCCAGCGCCTCGGCAGCGCGGCGTTCACGGCCCGCCTGATGCCGGCGGCGCGGCTGGTGGCGTCCGGCATCGCCAAAGAGTGGCGCTTCCCGGACGGGGTCAGCCAGGCACTGACGGAACAGGTGGCCGTCCGCAAAGGCGCGGCGATGTCGGACATGGGCCGCCTGCTGGCGCAGGTGGAATACCTGTGCAAGGTAAAAATGCTGGCGGAACAGGGAAAAGTGTCGGCCCAGGACAAAGGCCTGTTCGACGGCCTGCCGGCCGGCGTGCAAGCCTGTTATGCGGGGATCGTGAAGACCTCGGCCGCTTACCAATAAAGGGGGTAACTCAGGAAACCGGCGGCATCGGCGGCGGCGCCATGCCGCCGGCCGAGGTCCAGTCCACCGTGCCGCTAGCGCCGGCGAAGATGGGTGCGGTGCGGTGCGCCGAAGCGCGCAGCCGGGCCTTGACATCCTTGGCCGGCTGGTCGTACGGCGCGCCATGGTCCGGGCTGAAATCCATGGTGCGCACCACGGTATCGCCGTTCACCATGGCGACCTTGCAGGCGCCCCGCCCCCCCATGTCCTGCTTGCGCTGGCGCACCTGCGCCACCATCTCCCGCACCTTGGCCTGCTCGGCCAGCGCCTCCTTCGCACCCAGCGACAGCTTGCCGACCGTGCGCAGCGCCGGCCCCACCTGCACCGCCATTTTCTGGAACAGCGCCAGCTGTTCCGGCGTCAACATCACTTCCTGCTTGCGCACGCGGGTCGCCAGGGTCAGGTAATTGCGCACGTCCGGCTCGTTGGTGATGGCGTCGATTTCCCCCTTCACGCGCGCCGCCACGGCGCCATGGCGCGCCCCCTTTTCTTCCAGCTCCACGATGGTCTTGTCGTACTTCGACGTGTCGGGCACCAGCGGGAACAGCAGCATTTCAATTTGCCTGCGCGGCCCGGCACTGCCGATGGCAATCCGCTGCGCGGCCACCGCGCAGCCTTCGGCCACCTTGATTTCCACTTCGTCGGCCATGATTTCGCAATTCGACGCTTCGCCGATCACGACCCGGGTGCCGGTGATGACGCAGCTTTCGGCGCGGCCCAGGGTCACCACGCCCTTTTTGGTTTGCACCACGGAGCCCGACGCCACGCCTTTTACTTCGATGTCGCCATCGGCATTCATGGCCGCGCCACCCATCAGGTTGCGGCGCAGGCTGATGGTGCCGCCGCGCGAATTGATGTGGCCAAACACGTCGCCATGGATGGTGATGCTGCCGCCATCGACGCTGCGCTGTTCCTGCACTTCGCCGAATTCCTCGTATTCGCCGGTCAGCTGCAAATTGCCGGTGGTGCGCACGCTGACGCCTTCGCGGCTGATGATCTTGGGACCGATGGAAATGCGCTTGCTGCCATCGATCGACAGGAAACCTTCCGTGGTCGACACCAGGAATTGCACGCCATTGGCTTCTTCGACGGCCGTGCCGGGGCCCGCCATCGCCGCCAGGTCGATATCGCGCGGCTGCGGCGGTTCCATTGCAATGCCGGACAATTCATAGCCCCGGATGCCCGGCACGGGGGGCACCTTGCGCAGCAGCCGCACGTGCGGCGGCATTTGCGGGAAACGGT
>Ga0307408_100001142_pt1 | contig 20201 bp, 18 predicted proteins | sample 322Cmetagenome_FD_202116 | JGI IMG/M metagenome (GOLD analysis project Ga0307408, IMG submission 202116) | Maize rhizosphere microbial communities from greenhouse at UC Davis, California, United States - 322HYB-C-3 | ecosystem: Host-associated > Plants > Roots > Rhizosphere > Soil | place... | reverse complement strand
CATCTGGGGCGGGTGGGGGTTCGGGGGGCAGGTCCCGATGACATTCCCGCAGGATGACATGGTCGTCGTGTTCAATGGCTGGAACATTCTTCCGGGACGGCCCGCGTTGCCACGCGGGCAGGTGACGGCGCGTCTCGTAGGAGCAATCGTCGGCCCGTGACGGGCGAACGTTATGGGAACACCTAACGTGCATAATGCCTTACCTGTTATCGTTCGACGGGCCCATCCTGGTGGTGCGATTCTTCGGGATCGTCACCGAGCGCGACCTCATGGGCTCGGCCGATGATGTCATGACCCTCGAGGATCAGGGACGAAACTCACGCCCGCGGCTCACCGATCTGCGGGGAGTCGCCGATTCTTCCATCGGCTACAGCGAAGTCGCGAGCATCGCCGAGCGCGTGGGCGGCCGTCCGCTGTCCGTGGCCATCCGGTCAGCATTCCTGGTCGACCAGCCGGTGCAGCTCGGGTTTGCCCGAATGTTCCAGACACTCAATAAGCACCCACAGGTCACCGTCGGCATCTTCGAGGATGAAGCGTCGGCACGTCGCTGGCTGCTCGACAGTTCGGGAGATCAGGTCAGTGGCTGACGCCACGGGAGGGAGGAACAGGATGCGACGTGCGAAGCTGATGGCGTGGGTGATGACGGGCGTGCTGCTTGGCGTTAGGCTTGCCGCCGCGCAGCAGCCGCGGCCGACGGGCGGACTGCAACGGCTGCTCGAGGCGGAGCTCGCGCGGTTTCCCGGCAAGGCGGGCGTGTGGGTGAAGCATCTGACGACCGGTGAGGAGGCCGCGGTCCGCGCCGACGAGGCGTTCAACAGCGCGAGCGTCATCAAGCTCACCGTGCTGGCCCTCGCGTTCGAGATGGCCGACAAGGGACAGCTGTCGCTCGCCGATCGGATCACGATCAACGCGTCGGATTATCGGGGTGGGTCGGGGGTCTTCCAGTTCAACGATCCCGGCCTGCAGCCCACGATGCGCGACGTGCTGTTGCAGATGGTTATCACGAGTGACAACACGGCGACCGACATCGCGATCGCGAAGGTGGGCGGTATCGAGCGCGTCAACGCCTGGCTCCGCGACCACGGCTACGGTGATGCGCTCCGCCTCAACTCGACGGTCAACGACCTCTTCGCGAAGTACCGTGCGCTTCCGAAGGGCACTAACTGGAACGAGAAGACGAACGCCGACCGAGGTTACTGGTTAGGCGCCATGACGCCGCGCGCCACGGGGCGGCTGATCGAGTCGTTCCAGACGTGCAGCGACGGCAAGGCGCCGAGCCCTGCGATCGCGGTGCAGAAGTCGTGCGCCGACATGATCCGCATGATGCGCGCGCAACAATCCGGCGAACGACGCCTTCCGCACTATCTCGACGTCGAGGTCGCGCACAAGACGGGCGACTTTCCGCCCGTCCTCGCGAACGACGTCGGCGTCGTGTACGCGAAGTCGGGCCCGATCGTGGTCGCGTTCTTCGGGAACGCGATCGAGGGCTCCTACGGCGAGGCCGAGGACAGGATCGGTCGCATCGCGCAGCTCATCGTCGAGTACTTCGACGGCACAAGGTAATCAGGCGCCGACGGCGCCGCCGGCGAAGCGAGTCGATTCGACCTGGCCAGCACGCAGCCCGGCTGCCGTAACGATCAGCGCGAGTGAGCTCCACACGGACATGAGCGTGCCAAAGAAGGCCTGGATGGGAACCGTTGGGAGCGTGATCGCGAGCACCACAGCGGCGCTTCGGAGCATGTCCGTCCGCGCGGCGGAGTCACCGGCCGCGAACCGTCGTGCCGCAGCCAGACATCGAATCCCGCGGTCGATGAGCAGAACACCGAAGAGCAACAGGGAATACGTCCGCCAGTTGTACGTGAACGGCGAGCCGTCCACCACCGATCGGTTCCTGAGAACCAGGTTATGGGTGATGTCCGCGCAATGCGCGGCCATCATCGCAACTACTCCGACGCCGTAGAACGACACGAACACGAGCGCGGCGAGTCGCCATCCCCGCTGGCCGCGACGCCAGTGGTCGAGGCCGACTCCAATGAGGCCAATGAGAAGAAGGATCTGAACGACCTGGTCGATGGTCATTGGCGGAGTTGTGGGGCGAAGGCGATCCCGATGGTCGAGCGCCAATGAACCAATCGGGCATTCGAGACGCAAGTCGGGCAAAATACGCGACGCTCGGTCTGCTTATGGCGCAGCGCTCCGCACGGCGGTCCGCGTCCTGCGGGCTCTCGCGTGGTGTAAGCCTGACGCGCTGAAACCCGAAGGACCCAATGCCTCTCCAATACGAGAATCTCGATCCGGCCACGCGCCGTCACGCGATCGCCGAGCTCGACGGCGACCTGGCGAGCGGTGCGTTTCACGCCTCCGACCGTCTTCGCCCCACCGCGATCGGCGATTACCAGCGCCTCCTCCGCGACGCGATCCGCTACTACGACGACCTCTGGCTCGAGCAGCACGCGAACGATCTGCTCGTGGACTTCGAGCCACGGACCACGCGCAGCGGCGCGCAGACCACCGCCAAGGTCCCCGAGATGGCCGCCCGCATGCTCGCGGAAGGGGACTTCAATCGTTATTACATGCGTGGCGTCGCGTTACGCGCGATCGACGAAAGCCGACAGGTCGTCGAGGTCTATCGCGCACGGCTGTCGCTCGAGCCGCGACCGGAGTCGGCGGAGCTGGAAGGCCAACGACTCCCAGCCCGCGAAGTGCTGGATTACCTGCGCGGACAGCGCGTCGAGGACGCCTCGACGGCGCGGCTCGGTCGTCCGAACTCGGGGCTGAGCATCCGCCTCGTCTAGCATTTCAACGGGTCATTTCAAGGGGTCAGAGCCCTTGAATGTGAGCTCCCTATGGGATCGAGGTCCCAGAATTCAAGGGCTCTGACCCCTTGAAACGTACGGAGACAACGTGATCCAGGAGACGACCCACGCCGCGCTCGGCGGGTGGGAGGACTTCTATCTGATCGTCGGATCGGCGGCGGCTGCCCTCACCGGACTGCAGTTCGTCGTCATCACGCTGGTCTCGGAAGCGCAGAGCCGGTCGACGTCGACCGGCGCCCTCGGTGCGTTCGCGACGCCAACCATCGTGCATTTCTGCGCGGCGCTATTCGTGTCGGTAGTCATGTGCGCGCCGTGGCCGCAGCTGTCCGAACCGGCGTTCGTGATCGGCGCTGGTGGCGCCGTGGGATTGGCCTACACGGGAATCGTTGTCCTGCGTGCGACGCGCCAGACCGCCTACCAGATGGTGGCCGAGGACTGGATCTGGCACGTGACACTTCCGCTGGTCGCGTACGGTGTGCAGCTGGTTGCGGGGTTCCTGCTATCGCGCGCCACAGTTGGCGCATCGTTCGCGATCGCTGGCTCGTCGCTGTTGCTGGTGTACATCGGCATCCATAACGCGTGGGACACGTCGACGTTCATGATCGAGGAGCGGCTCAAGCGGGAAGCCGCCGCCACACGCGAGTCGGCACCTACGCCTTCTGTCCCGGCTCCTCCGCCAGTTGCTGCCCCGGCCGACGGGCTGGCAACACCGACAGAGACTCGTTAGGGCGATTCTTGCCGCTCCGACCAATGACGACAACACGGCCCGACGTCGCGTGCCCGGGGTGTGGCTACGTGCCCACCCCCTATGATCGATGGGTCTGCGAGCCGGACGGCTGTGGCAACGTCTGGGACACCTTCGAGACTGGCGCGCGGTGCCCGAGGTGCGATGCGCAGTTCCCCTGGACCACGTGCCCGGCGTGCAGACAGACGTTTCCGCACCGGGCGTGGTATCGGCGGTCTGCCTAACGATGTCCTCAGGGTGATCTGTACGTCAACCCCAGAATCGCGAACCCGGTCGCGGCGTCACTCATGAAATTCGCAGCAGGGGTGGCGGGATCACGTCGGCGATTGAGCGACGTCGCAGTCCACTTCCCGGTTGCGCTATCCTGATGCGCCGACAGCCAGGCGAGCGCAGAGGCGAGATGCACCTCGTTGCTCCCATAACCCGCGCGTCGGAGCGCGAACGTCGCGAGGCCGGTCGCATATCCATCGCTCAGGGTGTCGAGCGTCGTGCCGTCGCTTCGCTTCCAGTCGCCGAGTCTCGCGAGCGCCCACCCGCCGTCAGCGTTCTGTCTCGCGAACAGTGAATCAGCGATCGCGCTGCGTTCGGCAGTCGTGAGCAGGTTTGGCAGCACCGAGGCGGCCCACAGCAACACGGTGCGATTGAACACGCTCTGCATTGCCGCGTCCTGACGGAGAAACGTGCGCAGCGCGCCGACGCGCTCCTGAATATCCGGCTGGGCGGCGTAGCCCCCTGGCTCGGTTCCGACGGCGACCGCGGCGAGCGTCGCCCCGTAGTACGCGGCGTCGTCCGCCTCCCATGGCTCGAGATGGAAATTGAGCCACGCCCACGAACCCGCGGGCTTTCCTCGGCGGAACTGCAACGCCCACATATTGTCGAACGCAGCGCGCGCCTCATCGCTCGGCTTGCCCACGGCAGCGTCGCGGGTCGCGAGCACGAGCGCGTTCAAGACGGCTTCGGTGCCGCGCGACTCGCTCGTCTTCGGCAGGCCGACGGTTTGATCCGGATAGAACGGCTCGACGTCGCGCCACATGCGCACCCGCTTCACGACGTCATCGAGGAGCTTGCGCTCAGGGCTCGCCGGCTCTTTTTCGTGCAGGACGGCGCGCAGCGACGGCCGGGCGAGCGCGTATGGCAGTGCAGTGTGGCAGGACACGCACGCGGTCTCGTGATCCCGCGCCGCGGTAGGCCAGGCCGACCACCAGGTCTGACGTGCGTCGAGATACGCCGCCGCGGCGCGCATGTCCCATCCTTGCGCAGCGACAGAGCGGGCGATCAGAGTCAGCGCAACAATGGCGGCGGTACGCATGGCTGAATAGCATGCGGAACGAGCGTCCGCTCGACAAGATATACAGAACCTTCTCCCCCGATAAATGCTCATGCGTCACTTGTACGGGCCCGCGCTGCTTGCTGCCGCGCTCGCGATCAACGTCGGCCAGGCGCAGGACACGCGCGCCCTCGTCCGCTACGTCGACTCCGTCGCTACCGCCGCCGTCGCGGAGCACCGCACCGCGGGCGTCTCGGTCGCCGTCGTGAAGAACGGCCGCACGGTCCTCGCGAAGGGGTACGGCTTCGCGGACCTCGAGAACGACGTGCCGGCGACTGCGGAGACGGTCTACCGCATCGGCTCGGTCACCAAGCAGTTCACCAGTGCGGCCATTATGCGCCTCGTGGAGCAGGGAAAGGTCTCGCTCGACGACACGGTGCAGAAGTTCCTGCCCAACTTCCCGACGCAGGGCAACCGCGTCACCGTGCGGCACCTGCTCAACCACACGTCCGGAATCAAGAGCTATACGAGCCTTGGGCCCAAGTGGCAGCGCGTCAACCGGCTCGACCTCGCGCCAGACTCGCTCGTCGCGCTGTTCGCCAACGAGCCGTTCGACTTCAAGCCGGGTGACAAGTGGCTGTACGACAACTCGGGCTATTTCCTGCTCGGCATGATCATCGAGAAGGTGAGCGGCAAGCCGTACGGACAGTACCTGAAGGACGAGCTCTTCACCCCGTTAGGTCTCAAGAGCACGATCTACTGCGACCAGGCGCCGCTCATCAAACACCGCGCACAAGGCTACGCGGTGCGTCCCGACAGCACGTTCATCAACGCCGAGCCGTTGAGCATGACGCAGCCGTACGCGGCGGGCTCGCTGTGCTCCACGGTGACCGACCTCGCCGCGTGGACGCTCGCGCTCTCGAGCGGCAAGGTGGTGAGCCCCGCCTCGTACAAGGCGATGACGACACCGGGCACACTGAACGACGGCAAGCCGCTCAGGTACGGGTTCGGCCTTGGTGTCGGCACGGTCGGCGGCCACCGGCAGGTGAGCCACAACGGCGGCATCAACGGATTCATCTCCGAGCTGCATCACTACCCCGACGACTCGCTCGTGACGGTCGTGTTGACGAACACCGGCGCGCTGGCGGCGGTGCAGCTCGAGCGGCTCATCGCGCGTCGCGCGCTCGGGATCAAGGACCTGCCCGCCGTGCCGATCGACGCGTCGGCGCTCGAGCGCCTCGTCGGGGAGTACCAGATGGGGAATGCCCGCGTGCGTGTATTCGTCGAGGGCGGTCGCCTTCGCGCGCAGTCACCGGGTGCGCCGGCGTTCGGCTTCAAGCACGTCGGCAACGGCCGCTTCGTGCGCGACGACAACGACGACGTGCAGTACGAGTTCGCCGCGGGAACGCCGGCGCCGAGCTTCGTTAGGCGTCAGGGTGAGGACGAGACGACAGCGAAGCGCGTTCCCTGACGGTGCGTCGATGATGGCTCGCGCCAGTCGCTCCGTGACGAAGCGCCGAAAGGTCATCGTCAACATCGGAACCAGCGCGGACGGCTTCATCGCTCGTCCGGACGGTGATCTCGAGTGGCTGACGTCACACCCGGCGCCCAAGGGGTTCTACGGGATGAGCGCCTTCGTGAAGTCGATCGACACGAAGGTGCTTGGCCGGAACAGCTACGAGGCGAGCTTGCGCCTCGGAGCCAGGTTCGAGCCGCCGACGCGGTACATCGTCTTTTCCCGTCAGCCGCGACCCGCCGACGCCGCGTTAGGCGTCGAGTTCGTGAGCGAGGCAATCGGCCCGTTCATGAGCGACCTTCGAGCGCAGCCCGGCAAGGACATCTGGCTGATGGGCGGCGGTGATCTCATCGCCTCCTTCCTCGACGAGCGTGCGATCGACGAGTTCGTGATCACCGTGGCGCCGGTGTTCATCGGGGACGGCATTCCGTTGATCGCGCGGCGTCATCGGCACGTGCCCCTGGAGTTGCTTTCGTCCGAGCAATTCGAGAACGGGGTGGTTCAACTGCATTATCGCGTTCAAGACGTTGCGCCCTGATCTGGGCCCGCGGTCCGGGTTAGATTTCCGGACGGCGCCCGTCGGAGCGCCGCCGGTCCGCGGAAAGGGACGGTCCCATCCGACGCAGGCGTAAGCCAAGGACAACTCAACCTCTTTTCGGACCCACGTGGCGGACACGGGTCGCGTCGAAAGGAGGTCGTATGCCAAGCACCAGCCCCACCCCGGGGCGCGGCGAGCCGATCGCGCCCCATGTACGCCTGCTCCCCAGCGCCCCGAGCCTCGAGTACGAGCGCAAGGAAGCAAAGGCGCTGATGAGGCGGATCCGCGCTGGCGACACCGACGCGTTGCATCGCGTCCAGACAACGCATCCCGTCGCCTTGCGCGATCGGCCGCCTAACGAGTTACGGCTCGCGGACGTGCAGCACCTCATTGCCCGCGAGTACGGCTTCACGAGCTGGCCACGCCTTGTGGAGTACTTCGAGGAAATGGAGCGGCACCGGAACGGGCTGCGCTACAACAGCTCGGATGGCTCACTCGATCACTTCGAGGGTTTAGCGCGTTGGGTCATCCGACGACATCAACGCGGCGACCCGATCATCGCGCGCGAGCTCGCGCATTTCGTCCCCCGCTTCTACGGCCGGTCCAGGTCCGAGATTCTGGCGACGCCGATCACCGAGGACGAAGCGCGGCTCGTGGTGGCGCGCGAAAACCGTCGCGTCAGCTGGGAAGAGCTGGTCGAGCGCGCGAACGCCTCGCGGGCGATGCAGGACCGTGATGTGTGGGAGGGTAGAGACACGCCCATCGCCCGCGCGCGGCTCGCGATCCGCACCCATGACGTCGACGCGGTGGCGGCCATTCTCGATGAGCACCCCGAGCTCCTCACGCCGTCGATGATCGACCGCGAGTGGCGCCGCACGCTCGCGTCGATGGCGGTCTCGTACGAGTGCGAGGCGAGGACGACCGAGGCGCGACGGGTCACGGACTTCCTCGCATCTCGCGGCGTCGACGTGCAGCGTGAGCTCAACGAGCGCCTGCTCGGTTTTCCTAACGATCGAGCGCATCCGGAGCGCGTGCGCTGGTACCTCGACCGAGGCGCGGATCCGAACTGGACGCCGCCAAACGGGATCACCGTCCTCGAGCATGCGCTCGTCATGTTCATGAGCGCCGACTGCGTCGATCTGATCGCGGAGCGCGTTAGGCCGCGCCGGGCATTGTGGATCGCGGCCGGGCTGGGCGACGTCAGTGGTGTGCGGAGCTTCATCGCAGGAAAAGGAACCCTTACGCCGGAGGGTCGGCTCAATCTCCCCGATCCGATGGCGATCGGATGGTTCGTCGGTCTCCCACCGAACCTCGAGGCCGACGATCTCGAGATCATGTGGGAAGCGTTCCTGATCGCAGGCTTGAACGATCGATGGGCGGCGATGGATGTGCTACTCGAGGCGGGGTTGCCGGTGGACCACGCGCCAATGGGCTGGCCCCTATTGATGGTGGCGACCGGGACTCTGCAGCGGGTGCCGCTCATCGACTACCTCATCAAACGCGGGGCGAGCCTCGATCGCGAATGGCCACCGCAGGGCTCGGCCCGCGCGCTCGCTCGACAGCTGTTCGAGGGATATCCGCAGAATGAAGACTTCAGGCGTGTGCTCGCGATCTGCAACGCGGGAACGCCCGAAGAGATCCTCGCCGAGCTCGACGCGACGCGGCAATCGCCGCCGCCGCCGGAGTCGCGGACGTTGCGCGCGATGCAGCTCGCCGCAGACGACGCGGCGCGAAAGGGTCAGTCGGTCGTGACGACCGAGAATATGCTCATTGGGCTGCTTCGACTGATGGGTGGCGTGTTCGCCGAGTTCCTCACGGCCACAGATACCGACATGCCCAGACTACGGGAGATGATTGGAGCCCGGCTTCTTCCGGACGATGATCCGCTCGTTGGCCAGGAGCTTCACGCCGACCCCGGTGCGGAGGCCGCACTTCGGGTGGCCGCGGCCGAAGCGGATGCGCGTCGGCGCGAGAGCGTGAGTCCCCTGTATCTCATCAAGGGTATCCTGAGCCAGGAACACGAGCCCGGTGCGAGGTTGCTCGCCGTAGTCGGGATGAATCGCGCACTGGTGGTGGAGCGATTGGACCCTGCATTGTAGCCGTCGCCATTACGCGGGCAGGACATGAACGAGATCGCGGCACTCTTTCGTCGGCTATCGGTCGGCGTGTACGTCATCGGCGTCGCGGATGGCGAACGGCGCGGCGCGTTCACCGCGGCCTGGGTCACTCAAGTCTCGTTCGACCCACTGCTGCTGGCGTTGAGCGTCAATCCGCAGAACGCGTCCTACGCCATCCTGCGCGCCGGCGGCGCCTTCACGGTCAACGTGCTCAAGCACGGACAGATGGAGCTCGCGCGGAGATTCGGTACATCCTCGGCCCGCGACCACGACAAGCTCGCGGGCGTTCCGTGGCACCCCGCGGGCAATGGAGCGCCGGTCCTGGACGATGCGCTTGCGTACTTCGAGTGCACGCTGCGAGACAGTCGCCCGGCCGGCGACCACGAGCTGGTCGTCGGCCTCGTCGTCGGCGGCCGCGTCCTCGACCCTGACGCCGCGCCGATGCTGTACTCCGAGACCGGAGACATGGATGGCAGCAGTGCGCTGTTCGGCGTAGCTCGCCAGCCGTCACAATGGATGTGATCCTGATTGGGCCAATCGGCGCCGGCAAGTCTACTCTCGGAAAGCTGGTTGCGGCCGCCCTCGGGATTCCGCAGGTCTCGATGGACGACATTCGATTCAGGTACTATCAGGAGATCGGGTACGATGAGTCGATCGCCAAACAGCGGTACGCCACGGACGGGTTCTGGGGTCTGTACCGGTACTGGAAACCCTTCGAGGCCTATGCCGTTGAGCGAGTCGTGACCGAGCACGCCAACTGCGTCATCGACCTCGGCGCAGGGCACTCCGTTTATGAGGATGAGGCTCTGCTCACTCGGGTGAAGCAAGTCCTGGCGCCGCATCCGAACGTCGTCCTTGTCTTGCCATCAGCCGACCTCGCGACGTCACTCGATGTGCTTCGGGATCGCCGGCCGTTCCTGGCCGAAATAACGCCGGACATTAACGAGCACTTCCTCACCCATCGATCGAACTACGAGCTCGCGACGTTCGTCGTCTATACCGCCGGTCGCACGGCCGAAGAGACGTGCGCGGAAATTCTGCAGCGCATCACGGACCGCGATGCGACAGCACCATCATGAGCGGCGGTTACGGCACCTTCTCGTTCGCGGTCGGAAACGGCGACGCCGGATACGGTCCGATCGCTTCGATCGTGTACGCGCTCGCCCAGAAGTCAGGCGGGTGCTGGCTATCAGCCACCTTGTTCTTCACCGGCTTGATCCCGCGCTTGAGGTACGCCGCGATGTCGCGCAGCTCCTGGTCCGTCATGTGACGCCACGCCGGCCACGGCATCGGCGGAGCGAGGTACCTCGGCTGCGCGGGGAAATTTCCCTCGCCAGGTATCGTCGACGTGATCTCGACATCCGGCGTCGCGCTTGGGCTCAGTCCAAAGCGGAGCGCGTTGAATATCTGCCGCTCGGTGAACCGCCCGAGTCCCGTCTCGGCATCCGGCGTTAGGTTGCGAGCACGGGTAGTGAACGAGCCGACCTGAAACGTATCCGTCTCGGTCCGCGCGCCGATGAGCCACCCTTCGGCGGCGGGGTTGTCGGTGCCACCGTGGCAATCCCCACAACCGTGATGGATGACGAGCGCTCGGCCCTGCTGCACCCGGGTCTCGCCGGCGGCGGTGGTGATGGCGATCTCGTTCGCGGTTGGGAAAGCCGGCGCCGGGTGCGGTCCGATCTTCTTCGCGTAGTAACTCGCCCAGAAGTCCAGTGGTCCTTCGCTGTCGGCGACACGGTTTCTCACCGGCTTTACGGCGCGCTTGAGATACGCGGCGATGTCCCAGAGCTCGCGATCGGACATGTGGCGCCAATCCTGCCACGGCATTGGGGGTGCGAGGTATTTTGGGCGCGAAGGAAAGTTTCCCTGGCCCGGCGTGCTGGACGTAATCTCCACATCCGGCGTCTCGCCTGGGCGCAGTCCATACCGCAGCGCGTTGAAGATCTGCCGCTCACTGAATCGGCCCAACCCCGTCTCGTTGTCGGGAGTGAGATTGCGCGGGCGGGTCTTGAACCCTTCGATCGTGACCTCATCCGCCGCCGTTCTCATGCCCGCGAGATATCCGGTGACGGCCGGGTCGAAGAAGCCGCCGCTATGACAGACGCTGCATGCGTGCGCTATGACGAGCGCGCGGCCGCGTTCGACGTCGGGCTCTTCATGCGCCGGACCACGCCCGGCGGCGACAAGGAGGAACGCGAGACTGGCGAGGTGTCGATGGATGCTGCGCCCTGATCGCATCACGTCGGCCTCCTGATGCGCGTCACCTGATCTCGAGAACGCCCATCATTCCGTGATCCTCGTGATCCAGAATGTGGCAGTGGAACATCCATTTGCCGGGATGGTCGTCGTACCGCACAACGAACCGCACCGTCTCGTGCCTGGGCACGTTGACCGTGTCCTTCCATCGACGAACGCGCTCGGGTACGCCGTTGCGCTCGATCACCTGGAACTGAAATCCGTGCAGGTGGAAGGGATGATCCATGCCGACGAGGTTCTCTACCTGCCAGATCTCCGTCGCCCCGAGCCGCGCCGCGATATCGACGCGGCTCATGTCCATCATTCTGCCGTTGATCATGTGCTGGCTGAGCGACACCACCCGCGTGACCGTCACTTGCGTTGTGTCGAGCGCCGAAACGGCGCGCAACACGTTAGGCAGGTCGACGAAGGGCATCGGCGCGTCGGGCAAGTACCGCACAGTCATCAGGTCGCGAGGGCGATTCCAGTCCTTTGGTCGCGTCTGCGGGATGTAGCGATCGTAGGGCAGTGACTGGAGCATGGTTTGGCTGCCCGGCGCTCCGATTCCGCGCACGAGGAGCTCGGCGCGCTCACCGCTGGCGAGCGTGATCTCGGTGAGCTCGACCGGACGCTCGAACAGGCCACCGTCGCTTCCCACGTGAAGGAACGTGTGCCCGGCGAGCGACAGCCGATATACGCGAGCGGCGGAGGCGTTGATCACGCGCCAGCGCTGCACCTCGCCGCTGCGGATGGTCAGCGTCGGCATCACCTGGCCATTCACGAACATGACGTCGCCTTCGCGTCCGTTCTCCGCGTCCGCGCTGCCCTGCGGTGTGGACTCGTCAGGCAGGTCGACCGATCCATTGCCGAGGAACCGGTTGTCGGACAGGATCAGCAGCTTCTCGCTCAACGAGGCGGGAAGTGGATCGTCCGGTGCCATGATGACGATCGCGCCGTACAGTCCCTTCGCTACCTGATAGCCGGTTTGATGATGGGGATGCGGGTGATACCAGTACGTTCCGGCCGAGCCGGGGAGAATTGTAAACACGTAGTCGTGCTGCTCACCGGACGCGACCGGGACGAAGGGACTTCCATCCGACGTGGCAGGAATGTGGAGGCCGTGCCAGTGCACCGTGGTCGGCACCGGAAGGTCGTTCCGGAAATGCACGATCACCCGGTCGCCTTCGCGCACGATCATCGTCGGCCCGGGCACTTGGCCGTTGTAGGCGTACACATCGGTCATTGATCCCGGCACGAGCGCGAGCCGTCCGGGCGCTGCGGTGAGGCGGAACTCCGCGGTGCGAGGGTCCGGGGAGACGTCAGTCAGGGTGCTCGGGCTCGCGAGCGGGCTCCCGGCCGCACTGCGCGTCGGCGGGGCGCCGGTCGACGTTGCTGGGTTACTCTGAGCCCCGACCGCACGAGCGCCTAACGCCAAGGCCAGCGTGATGCCGGGCGCGATGCGGGCGATGCCGCGCGTTCTCGACACAGGAGTCAAGACGGCCGAACGAGAGCGGAGTACCGACGACGTCCTCGTCGTCTGATCGCGTGCGCTGGCCTGCCGGCGGCCAGACAACACGCGCCCGAGCCGGGCTGACCATCAACCTGCTACCACCTCGGGAAAAGCGCAACGATCCGCTAATCAAAGGAGGCAGTATTCGCCCACCCCGCCGTGGCGAACGCTAACGCCGGAGGGCGGCGCTTGCGCACCGCCCTCTCACCATCGCGTTAGGGAACCACGCGCTGCGGGCCTAACGTGTACTTCGTCATCCAGTCCAGCTCGCGCTGCATCTTGTCGAACTGGTGATAGTACTCCGCGAGCCCGTGCCCTTCGCGCGGATAGAAGACCAGCTCGACCGTCTTCCCGCGATCCTTGAGGGCGCGGAAGAACTCCATCGACTGACCGGTGGGTACGCGCTGATCGTTGCCGCCGTGCTGAATCAGGAGTGGCGTCGTCACGTTGTCGACGAACGTGATGGCCGAGCGCGCACGATAGAAATCCAGCGTCTTCTGCGTCGGGATGCCGCTGAAGAACGTGCCGATGTAGCCCGGGATATCCGTCGTCCCGTACATGCTCTGCAGGTCCGACAGGCCGGCGCCCATGCGTGCCGCCTTGAACCGGCTCGTCTGGCTCACGACCCACGCCGTCATGTAGCCGCCGTAGCTCCAGCCCTCGAACGCCATCTTCGATGAGTCGGCGATGCCGCGTTTCACCACGTCGTCGACGCCGGTCATGATGTCGCGGTAGTCGCCGCCACCCCAGTCCATGATGTTCGCTTTCGTGAACTTCTCGCCGTAGTTCGTCGATCCGCGCGGGTTCGGGTACAACACCGCCCAGCCCTGTCCCGCCCACACCTGTCCCGGGGATCCCCAGTTCGCCTTGAAGGCGGCGCTCGTGGCGCCGGTCGGGCCGCCATGCGCCTCGACGAGCAGCGGGTACTTTCGCCCGGCCTGGTACCCCACCGGCTTGAGCAGGATGCCTTCCACCGGCGTCCCGTCCGTGCTCTTCCACGTGATCACTTCCGTCTCGCCTAGCGCGATGTCGCGCAGCTGCGGGTTGACGTCGGTGAGCTTCTTCGGCGACGCGAACGTCAGGTCGCTCACGTACACCTCCGCCGGGGCGTTCGGCGAGCCTAACGTGTACGCAACGAGCCGCCCGTCCTTCGACATCGACGGCTGCCCGATCAGCAGCTTGTCGACGACGCGAGTCAGCTTGCCTGACGCGACGTCGTACGCGTACACCGCCGACCACGCGCGCTCGCCCGTCGTGAACAGCACGCGCGAGCCGTCGGGCGTCCAGCGCGGATTGCCAGCCGAGATGTCGACCTTGGGGTCGTAGGTGTCCTTCGCCTTGCCCGTCGCGACGTCATAGAGCACGAGATGGTCGTTGCCGATCTCGCGGTCCATGATGCTGTCGGCGCGAGCCGTGTGACTCTGCGGCAGCACGTTGAACGCGATCGTCTTTCCATCCGGCGACCAGGCCGGCGGCGATGCCGCCTCGGACTTCGCCGTGATCTTCTTCATCGACTTGTCGGCCACGGTGACGACGTAGATGTCCGACCGCGTATCGCGGAGCATCGTAGTCGGCACGGCCTGGAACGCGAGGCGCGTTCCGTCAGGCGACCAGCTCGGCGCACCGCTCACGGTGAGATTGCCGTGGGCGACCTCGGTGGCGCGCTTCGTCGCCACGTCGACCACCCAGGCGTGCGAGAGGCGGAAGTTATCCTCGAACACCTGTGGATCATCTTTCCGAGCGGTCTTCGCCTCGTCGGTCTTCGGCAGCGTGTCCACCGCCAGGAACGCGATGCGCGAGCCGTCCTTCGACCACTCGAAGCCTGTCACGTTCTCCTTGGACGTCGTGAGCTGATACGCTTCGCCGCCGTCCATCGGCAGGACCCAGATCTGCGTCTTGGTGTCGGTGCCGGCGCCACGAGAGGAGAGGAAGGCGAGCGCTCGTCCGTCGGGCGACCACTGCGGCGCGTTCTCGCCCTTCTCGCTGAACGTGAGCTGGCGCGGCGTGCCGCCGGTGGCGGGAACCATCCAGAGGTGCGACCGCATCTCGTGCTTGTCGCCCTTCGCGGTGTCCGGCTTGGTGGAGTCCGTGGACGGAACCGCGCTGGGATGCTCCCAGCCGCTCACGGCGTACGCGATCTTGGAGCCGTCGGGCGACAGCGCAACGCCGCCGACGTTCTTCAGCTCCATGATGTCCGTGAACGTCATGGGGCGCTTGCTCTGCGCGCCCGCGGTGGCTGTCGCGGCCAGCAGTGCCGCGACACACGAGATTCGGCGCGGCCAGGGTGAAATCATGTAGGGCTCCATGGGAGGGACGCGCGAATTTTGCAATCGGGCACCCGGCTCCGCCATTGCGAAAGAGATCCTTTTTCGGCGAGCGCATCGTGGTCCGATGGCCTGATGCACATCTACTTCGCCCCGCGCGGCGCCTTCGTGCCCGCGACCGGCAGTCGCACGCGGAACACCGTGTGTCCCGGTTGCGAGCTGAAGTCGAGATCGCCCTCGTTGAGGTGCGTGAATCGGCGCGCGATGTCGAGTCCGAGGCCTGTGCCAAGACCGACCGGCTTGGTGGTGTAGAACGGATCGAAGATCCGGGCGCGGTGCTCCTCGGGAATGCCAGGGCCATCGTCCATCACTCTCACGACGACGAAGTCGCCACGCCTCGTCGCGATCACTAACACGTTCCCCCCGACCTGCACAGCGTCGATCGCATTGTCGATCAGTTTTTCCCAGACCTGATTGAGCTCGCTGCCGAAGCCGTTGACAGTCGGCAGGTCCTCCGCCGTTTCGATCCCTACCCGCACCGACTTCGAGCGCGACTTGTTCTCCAGCATCGCGACCGTGTCGGCGAGGCCGCGCGCGATGTCGACCTCCTCGCGCACGCGTTCGCGGTCCATGAACGTGAACCCTTTGACCGCGTTGACCAGCGCGTGGATGCGTCCGGTTGCCGCCATGATCTGCGCTGCCCCCTCACGAACCCCGGCGAGACTCGCGGCCCAGCCAATGGCCACGCCCAGCGTCTCCCTCGGCAGGACGTCGGCGAGGTGGTCGAGCGAGGCCAGGCTCACATTGGCGGTCGCGAGTGTGGACGCCGCCATCGGATCGACGCCATGCGCAAGCAGCCACTCCGAGAATTCGTCCTCGCGGTCCGCCATCTCGAGCGGGCTCCTTGGTTGTGCAACGTCCGTACACATCCGGCGAACCGCATCGACGCACTCGATCTGTTCGTCGGTCAGATGCGCGCGTGCCAGCGCTCGTGAGGCGATCTCCAGATCGGCGACCGACGCGCCGAGCGATCGCGCGTGACTCGCCGCCCCCGATGCGGGATTGTTCAACTCGTGCGCGAGGCCGGCCGCCAGACGGCCAAGCGACTGCATACGGTCGTCGTGCATCTCCGCGGTGCGGAAGTCGCGTGACCGATCGAGCAATTGGTGCACGAGTGCCGACGTGAGCTCCGGACATTCCCGCACGAGGTCTGCGAAGTGCGAGCGGCTCAGCGCGCACAGCGTCGTATCTTCCTCGACGGCGAGTCTGGCCGGGGCTTTCCGCATGCGCGAAAACGGCATCGCGCCAATCACGGCTCCGGGGCCGGACTCGTGAAAGTTGCGCCGGGCGCCGCTTCTCTCGACCTGCACGGCGAGTCGCCCGGCGAGGACGATCCACATGTCATCGATCACCGCCCCGGTGTCCCGCAGGATGGTGTCGGGGGCGAGGCGGACCACGTCTGCGCGCGCACACATCCACTCGAGCTCCGCCCGCGGCACGGGCGCGAAGAGCGGGAACGACGCGATCGTATCGAGGTGGTCCTGCGTAAGCATTATGGAGCTTCGCGACTCGACTTTGGGAAGCGCAAGCCCTCGGCGGTGGGGTGGTGCAACTTCGCCACCGGGTTCAGAATCAACCGTGATGCCGGGATCAAGGGGTCAGAGCCCTTGAAACCCGGGTTTCAAGGGCTCAGACCCCTTGATCGCCTCCTTCCGAAAACCAATCAGCATGCCCCGCCACCACGCACTCCTCGCCATCACTCTCCTCGCCGCGTCCGGAACCGCGAGCGCCCAGAACATCATCGGCGTGCGCGACACCCGCGCGCTGCGCGCCGACAGCGTCTTCCAGCGCTTCGACCGCACCGACTCGCCCGGCTGCTCGCTCGGCGTCTACCAGGACGGAAAGATCCTCTACGCGCGCGGCTACGGGATGGCGAGTCTCGAGCACGGCGTGGCACTCTCGCCGCGATCGGTCCTCGACGTCGGGTCGATCTCGAAGCAGTTCACCGCGATGAGCATCCTCATCCTCCAGAAGGAGGGCAAGCTCTCGCTCGATGATCCGATCCGGAAATACATCCCCGAGATGCCGCCGTACGCGGACAAAATCACGCTCCGCCGCGCGCTCAGTCAGACGAGCGGCCTGCGCGACCTGTACGTCATGATGGGGCAGACGGGCCGCACGTTCGCCGGCGACACCATCGACGCGCTTCGCGTCATCACGCACTCGGCCGAACCGAACTACGAGCCCGGCGCGCGGTACCTCTACACCAACTCCGGCTGGATCCTCGCCGCGCAGATCGTTTACCGCCTAACGGGCAAGACGCTCGCCCAGTTCGCCGAGGAGCGCATCTTTGGACCGTTAGGCCTGCACGACACGCGCTACCTGGCCGACGTCGCGACGATCATCCCGAACGGCGCGGAGGGATACGCGCCACGACCGGGCGGCGGTTTCCGTGTCGCACGCTCGACGTACGACGGCGCGATCATGGGAGCGGGTGCGGTGCACACGTCGGTCGAGGACTTCGGCGTGTGGCTCAACAACTACGACGCGGTCACCGTCGGTAGCCGCGACATCGTCGAGACGATGACGACGCCGACGAAGCTGAACGACGGGTCGCCAGCGACCTCGGGACCGAACCTGGCGTACGCGGTCGGGCTCACCGTCGGCACGCTGCGCGGACTGCGCGTCGTGGCGCACGGCGGAAGCTGGGCCGGATACCGCGGGCACTTTCTCCGATTCCCCGACCAGCACTTTGCCGTCGCGACGTTCTGCAACCTGACGACATCCGGCCCGGATACGCTCGCGCGCAAGGTCGCCGGGATCTACCTCGCTGACCGGATGCAACCGGACAGCGATGCGACATGGATCGCGGCGCTGGACGGCGCGCCGCCGGCCAATCTGCCGGCGGCTGGCTTCCGCGCGCTTGCGGGTGTGTGGCGCAATGTCGTGCGCGGCGAGGTGCGGCGCACGCGACTGGTCGGTGACACGCTCTTCGCGATCGCGGCCGAGCGCACCCGGATGGTGCCCCTCGGCGACGGTCGGTTCCGCGCCGGCCCCGGGACCGAGGTGCGCTTCGATAACCCGGAAGCCCCATCGCGCATGGTCGTCCGCACGACGGCGGAAACGGTCACCTTCACGCGCGCGGACAGCGTCGCGCTCACCCCGGCGCAGCTCGCCGAGTATGCAGGCGATTACCGGAGCGACGAGGTGGAGACGACGCACACCTGGAAAGTGGAGAAGGGACAGCTCGTCGTCTACGCGAACGACCGGCGCCTTGGCGTGCTCGAGCCCTCGTACAAGGACGGGTTCACTCGCGGCACCACGGTGGTCGACGTGCAGCGCGACGCGAAGGGACGCATCACCGGGTACGTGGTGGAAGCGGGGCGCGTTAGGCACCTGCGATTCACGCGGGTGCGATAGCGGTTCCCACTGGCACGCTCGCCTGAAACCGGCATATCACAGGGAAAGATTTCGAAAGCGCGCTCGCGTCGCCGACGCCATCATACTACGGCATGACACCTGTCCAGAACACTGATCGGGTAAGCTCGGCTGCGGCGTTCGTCGCGCGCGAGGTAGAGCTCTTCCCGGCCGAGGTGAGGGAGCTCCCCGTGGCGCCCGACGTGACGCCTGCGGAGATCCGCGAGCACCTGGCCGAACGGTTCTCGTTCGCGGAGCCCAGGCCACTCGACGCGATCCTCGCCGACGTTGCCGCCATGATGCGCCTATGGACCCTTCACGCCACGCATCCGCGGTACTTCGGCCTCTTCAACCCGGACGTCCACGAAGCCGGGGTCTGGGGCGACGCGCTCGCGGCCCTGTACAATCCGCAGGTCGGCGGGTGGTGGCACTCCCCGGCGGCCTGCGAGATCGAGCGTCACACGCTCCACTTCTTCGCACGCGCGATGGGGTGGGAAGTGGACGGGATGACCGCACACTTCACCAGTGGCGGGAGCGAGGCGAACCAGACGGCCGTGCTGGCGGCAATCGCGTTGCGCCATGGAGACTCGCTGCGCGACGGGCTCACGAATCCGGCGCCCGCCCTGCGGTGTACGTGTCGCGCGAGAGCCATCACTCCTTTCACAAGATTGCGAGGATGTCGGGCCTCGGAGACGACGCCGTCCGCGTCGTCGACGTCGACTCGCGATGGCGCATGGATGTGGCCGCGCTCTCTCGGCAGATCGCGGCCGATCGCGCCGCGGGTTGGCAGCCCATGATGCTCGTGGGCACGGCAGGCACCACCGCCGGTGGCGCGATCGACCCGCTGCCCGAGCTCGCGGCTCTGGCGCGACGCGAGGGGCTGTGGTTCCACGTCGACGCCGCGTGGGGCGGGAGCGCCCTCGTGTCACCGTCGTTAGGGGTCCACCTCCGAGGCGTCGAGCTGGCCGATTCGGTGACCTGGGACGCGCACAAGTGGCTCTCGGTTCCGATGGGGGCAGGGATGTTCTTCTGCAAGCATCGGGAGCCGCTCGTGCGGATGTTCGACATCGAAACGGGCTACGTGCCCCACGGTGTCGAGGGCGAGGATGACCTCTATCGCGTGAGCATTCAGTGGTCCCGTCGCCACATTGGGCTCAAGGTGTTCTGCACGGTTGCCGCGTTAGGCGCCGGCGGGGTGTGCCGGATGATCGAGCACCAAGCGGCGATCGGTGACGTGCTGCGGGCGAAGCTGGCGGAGCGGGGGTGGATCGTGGTCAACGACTCGATCCTCCCGGTCGTGTGTTTCACGCACCCGCGTGTGGGCGACGGATCGTGCTCGGCTAGCGAGCTGGCTCGGCGCGTGTGTGGCGGTGGGCGGGCCTGGATCTCGGAGGTGCGGCTCACCGGCAAGGCGCCCGCGCTACGAGCGTGCATCACGAGTTATCGGTCGACGGAAGCCGACCTGGAGATTCTCATGGAGGAGCTGCAGCGTGCGCTGGATGGCGCATGTGGGCCACGTTAAGCGTAAAAGTAACATTACCCCGCATACAAGGACTGGGTGCGGTCATCGATGGAGTCGCTGCAAGGCACGGTCACGCCTGAGTCGGGGATCTGAGGTCTCGTCTGGTACTTCTTGGCCAGGTCTCGAAAGAAAAGGCGTGTTCTTCCAGGAGGTCGACGAGCATTGATGATCCTCTAGCTCAACACCAAGCGGCACCAACTGATTCACACTCGCGCGCGGTTCCAGCGTAGGAGAGTATGAACAGCATTCCCGCC
>Ga0307408_100001141_pt1 | contig 20201 bp, 5 predicted proteins | sample 322Cmetagenome_FD_202116 | JGI IMG/M metagenome (GOLD analysis project Ga0307408, IMG submission 202116) | Maize rhizosphere microbial communities from greenhouse at UC Davis, California, United States - 322HYB-C-3 | ecosystem: Host-associated > Plants > Roots > Rhizosphere > Soil | place: USA... | reverse complement strand
GAACCAGATCGAGATTGTCGGTTACACCGACAGCACCGGCAGCCGCCAGCACAACATGGACCTGTCCCAGCGACGCGCCCAGAGCGTGGCGACCTACCTGACGTCCCAGGGCGTGAGCGGTGCCAATCTGTCGGCCCGTGGCGCCGGCCCGGACAACCCGGTGGCGAGCAACGCCGACGTCAATGGCCGCGCGCAAAACCGTCGGGTCGAGGTTAACCTCAAGGCCATTCCCGGCCAGCAGTACCAGGCGCCGCAGCAGCAGGGCCAGACTTATCAGCAGTATACTTGATCGATGGGCTGTAGGTGAAAAAGGTGTAAACCTATTTCAGGACTAGACACTTCATCTAGTCCTGGTGTCACGCTTGTTTTCCTTGCAGCTCTTTCATTGACGAGGGTGGCCAATTCGGTGATTTCAGCGCTTGTCAGGAATCGCTGGGTTTGCTCGAGGACGCCACCCGTCAGGGCATATTCGTCCAAGGTCTGGGTGCCTGCCGGATCGTCGTGTCGGATCAATTGCCCGCATTGGTTGTGGGCCGCGAAATCATCATCGGCATCGGCATCGGCATCGGCATCGGCATCTGCATCGGCGTAGGCATAACGCTCGGTGCAGCGAGCGGCTTCGCCTTTGCCTTGTTCGAAAACAGCCAGCGGGCGTAGCAGGTCGTCATAGTAAATCCGCCGCTGAGTCTCGCGGCTGTCCCAAGCCTGAACAAGCTGATCGCCATCGCCGAGGGGCACTGAACATCCAGTGTCGTCTCTTCTTCAAAGCAGCTATGACAGGGAACTAGCGCTATGCGCTCACATCTTCATTGCTCTTGCCATCAGGCAGCGTTACTTCGGAAAAATCGTTGTAAATATCCGCGTTTTGTTCCGAAACCAAACACGTCATGGTCAATTTTTTGTTGTACTGCTGTGCGTGTCTCGGTAATTCGACTCAGGAAAGCTTTGGTTTCCAATTTTGAAAGTGTAGAGAATTTTTCAGCTAACAAGTTTTTCCAGTCTTTTATGGTTGTGTTGTTGAACTTCTCCCAGGTTTCGGTGTTAAAGACTTCTGAAAGCTCAATGTTGTTCAAGTTGTAGGTGGCATTTTTCTTTTCGGAAAAAGCTGATTCGTGATCAATGAGATAGATGCTTCCTTGGGTATCCCAAAGCTGGTTGCCAGAATTGTCATCGAATTCATTGATCAAGTAGTAAAAGAGTTTTGCTCTTTCGGGTAATGCATGTCGCTCTTTGGTGTTTGTGCTGGTGTTCGTAACTCTCTGCTGGATCATTGACTTCGCCTTCGCTTGAGTTGGCGGTACGAAATGAAAGCCGAGTCGCTCGCTTACTTCATAAGCAAAAGCCTCACTCTGTGACTCTTTTGGTGATTGCATTTTTTTAACAAGAAATTGTATTCCCTGTACATCGGAGTCAGCTTGGTAAATTGAATTGTTACCCCGAGACTGGAGCACAGTCATCGATGTCAGATCGACCTGAGGTATAAGTGAATGAACCCATGCATTGATTATTGATGCGTCGGATGTAGATTCAATACGAGCGGTAGCAAGGGCTTCGGCATATCGTTCTTGATTAAGCAGACGCCCGACGGAGTTAGAAGTAATGAGCTCCGCTGGAAATTTTATAAGGCCCTGTGCATCTACAAAGTTCATCGGTGCGTTCGAGATAAAACAAAATAAGTTCAGCCCATCCACACCACCAGCCGGATCCGGATTAACCCACCGCTGCAACCACACCGCGTAATACCTGAACCCATAATAATAAAGCCCCGTCGCATCCCGCTCTTTCGCTGAATAACGCACCGTCTTGTAACTCGCTTCCACTTCACTGCGCCCGGCAAACCAGGCCGTGCCGCCGAATGGGTGATAGGTTTCCTGGCTGATTATCTCGGCCTCGCTATCCAATTCCAGGCTGCTGGAACCCAGATGGTCGGTCAGGTTGTAGCGGTACTGATCGTTGGAAATACCGGCAGGTGGTACCCTTTCCCAATGTAGTACCTGCATCGCGCTGCGTCCGGCCTGTACGCAGATCACTTGCAACACTTCGCCCTTGCCTGCGTGAGTACGAATTTCCAGGTCCGGCAAATAACGAACTTCCGAAGTCAGCGAGCGGGCATTGGTTTGGATCGAGCGGACTTTGCGCCGTCGCATTCCATCGCTGCCGTATAAATACAGCTCGCGATCATCCTCGGAACCTTCACGTTCAACCGGCCGCACCTCGCGCAACTGATTGCGCAGATCCCAAGCCATCGCTTGTCCCGGTTGCAACTCCAGTAAGTTGCCGTTGCCGTCAAATGCGGCGGCTATCTCGTCTTCGGTCGGTGGCGGGCCGTTCCGTTCCGGGAGACAGCGGTTGCTGTAGCGCGCCGCCGTCAGTTTGCGGCTGTGGCTTTGCGGGCCGACATGGATCAGTTCTAGCAAATTACCGCCCGCGTCGTAGTGATACGTTTGCTCATAGTTGGCGACGGCGCCCGGATCGTCGAAGCGGTTGAATTGCGGCCCTCGGTTGGCACTGCCAGCCTCCCAGCCGGTGGCCCTGATCAGTTGATAAAGGCTGTCGTAGTCATAACGGTTGATCGGTTCAACCCGCTGGTTGGCGAAATAGCGAACCGGCAGGGCAGCGTCTTCGATGCTCAGCACATTGCCCACTGGGTCGTAGGCGTAGCGAAGATCCTGCAGCGGTTCGTCGGCATTGCGGGCGGCGTGTAATCGCAGCAGGCGTCCGTCCTCGGCACGGTAGTTCAGTGTGCTGATTACGCCGTTACCTGCGGTTTCCTGTTCGACTTGGCCGTAGGGGTTGTAGGCGAGGGCGCTGACCAGCGTTTGAGGCGTGGCCTGACCGCTCAGTTGCAGATGGCTGGCGAACAACTGGCCATCGACGGTGTAATCGAACAGTTGCCGATTGCCTTTGGCATCGATCTGCTCCAGCACATCGCCCAGCGAGTTGAAGCGCGTCGCGCTGGTTGCCGATTGCGCCACGGGTTCCAAGAGTTCGTCGCGCTCCGGCAACCCAAATGGCCAATCCGGTGGTTCCAGCGCTCGCAGGAATCGCTGGGTTTGCTTGAGGACGCCGCCCGTCAGGGCATATTCGTCCAGGGTTTGGCTGCCCGCTGGATCGTCGTGTCGAATCAATTGCCCGCATTGGTTGTGGGCGGCGAAATCGTCATTGGCGTTGGCGTATGCATAACGCTCGGTGCAGCGAGCGACTTCGTCTTTGCCCTGTTCAAAAACGGCCAGCGGGCGTAGCAGGTCGTCATAGTCAATCCGCCGCTGAGTCTCGCGGCTGTCCCAGCTTTGAACAAGCTGATCGCCGTCGCCGAACAGGCTGATACGTTCGCCGGCGTCGACGCTGAGCGAACCCAGTACTTTGCCGGATAACGAATAGTGGTTGGATGAATTGGCGGGTGCGGTTTTTGAACTGAGTGCCCACAGCCTGGGATCCCACTGTTTGACCAGGCGCCCGATTGCGTCGTGAGCGCTGCGGTTGATTCGTTCTTCGGGAGCCGCCGTTTCGATGGAGCGGTAGTAAGCAACTGAACGTACATCGAGCCCGCGAGGATCCACTACGGCCAAGGTAGGTGTGTGGACGTGAATGCTGGCGGTAAACCTCGACATGCTCAAACCTCTTTTAACCTTCAACTAGGAAGCTAATAGACTCGATGGATTCCCCAATGAGGACTCTTCCAACGTATCGTTCTCATCCTCCGAAATCCCATACCACCCCAGATACCGCTGACGCCGCCAATACCCCATGGCCGTCACGGTCAACGTAGGCCGCCCGAGCGGATCGTAGAATTGCTGGTCGCAATGCCCAAAACGGCGGAACGATTCGTCCTTGATGTAGCGATGGCCGTCGGCGAAATACGGTCGATAGACGCGTACCGCCAGGCCCTTGTTGTTGTATTCGACCCGTTCACTGACCCGCCAGCGCTCGGCGGCCGGCGCGGTGACGGGCTGGTCGTCGCCGTCCAGGACGAGGGTGCCGTCGTCTGCGATCTGATAGGCGTCTCCCGGCTCGACCATCTGCTTGCTTTGCAGGACGCGGCCAAAGCCGTCCCAGCACTGAACGGCGATGCGGATCTTGCGCTCGGGGTTGTCCGGGAGCTGCGGGTAGCGGTCGGCTTGCAGAGTCACCGCGTGGACCGGTTCACCCTCGCGCATCCAACTGAAGGGGTCGCGAAAGCAGGCGCTGGCGGCGCCTTGCAAGGCGGCCTCCGGATCGGCAATGGCTTCGGCGGGAGACCGGGTAAACGGTCGGTGCTCGTCCAGCGGGGCGAAACCTACGTTTTCGCCCCGCCCGGTCCCGTGGAAACTGCTGGCCGACAGTTCGCCGAAACCGTCATAACGGGCCTCTTGGATGTTCTGGTTCGGATCGACGATGCGACGCGGCAGCAGGAAGCGATAGTCCGTGGCGACCACGCGGGTGCTGCAGCCGTCGGCCGTTGTGACATTGACCGGCAGACAGTAGTAGGGATCGAAACCGATATCCGTCGCCCCCTGGCTTTGGGTGGCTCGGCTGCTGATGACGCGATAGAAGCCTTCCAGTCCGGCATAGGTCATGAAGCCCTTGCGGATCGACCACAATACTTTGTCCGGTTCTGCCGGCAGCTGGGCGGCCATGGGGTGATAACCAAGTTGGGGCAGACTGGCATCCAGTTCCTCGGGGCTGAGCACTGATGCATAGGCCTGTAAGGCCGCTTCATCCAATTCGGCGGACTCAAGGTAGTCGGCCAAAGCCTCGAAACTGGCTTCTCCCGCCGGCAGGGTCTGGCCTCCCTGTTGGTACCGCTGCTCGGACAGGTGCGCCAGTTGCCGTTGGAAATGTTCGCCGGGCGGTGCATTGAGACGATCGAACATCGCCTCATGGGAAATATCCTCGGGGCCCAACATTGCCTTCGGCAACACCAGCGCATTGCCTCGGGACCGATAGGGCAGGCCCAGACGCCAGGCTTGCGGATCGTCGTCCAGATGAATGAACTGGGCGCGGCTTTCGCTCAGGTAGTAGTCGCTCTGCGCATCATCGTGGGAGGCACGCCACCAGGTTTTTTCATGGTCTTCATCGAACGGCGGCTCATCATTGATGTTCTTGCGCCGGGCATAGGCGACGGTTACTTCATGGATCAGCCCGCCATAACGATCCCAGGCCAGGCTGATACGGTGGTGGCACAGCGGGTCGTCCGGCAGGCGCTCGTAGGTATAGGCAATCGATTCCAGTTCCAGTGGTTGCATTCGGCAATAGGGTTGGTAATCGCCGCGTCCTTCCCATAAACGCACGGCAAAGCGCGATTGCTGTACCGAGTAGGGACGGGCCTGCCATGGGTCGTCGGCGTCCAGACCGAATACCTCGACCCGCAGCGGCATGCCGGCCAGGGCGTAGGCCATGTCGTGCCTGGTATCGTCGTCAGCGTTGCTGATGATTTCGTCCGGCAGGTCGTCTTTCGGTGCCAGCAGCAATGCCCTGCCTAGGGGCTGCGCGGCGCTGTCCGAGGCGTCGTAATCCAGGCCCGGTAGATCGGGGGTACGACCGGTATGGAACCAACTCTTGCGCAGCACCGGCGCGGTAAAACCGGCCTGTCGCTGTTCGTCACCAGCGATTTCGCTGTCATTTTGCAACACCAGGCCAAAGCCACGAAACTCGCGCTCCTGGCCGTCATAAAAGCCTTGGCGATACTCGAAACGTTGGGTCAACTGGTTGCCGGTGATTTCATCCAGCTGGGTTTGCCGTGATACCAGCGGCATCGGAAACGGTACATAGCTGGCAATTTCCGTGTTCGTTACCCGCAGTTCCTGTTTCTCATCCAGCCATTCCTGGGCCGAGCTGCGGTAGAACACTTCGCCGATGGCGCCCATATTGTTGTTTGTCCGGTGCAGCAGATACGGTTTGGCCTCGACAAAATCGCAGCGCCAGTGCCGTGGCTTCATATGTGGAACGGTCAGCACCAGGCTCGAACAACCCAGTCCTTGCAAATCCGCGGCGCTCACTTGGCATAACCGGTCGTAACGCACGCCCGTCGGCCAGGGCAAAATCTGCGCGTGGGTTTCAAAGCCCATGCCGGTGCGGTTCATGTAGATCTCGGCATGGTCGCTGGTGAGGTAGATCAGGTCAGCGGCGCCGGAGCCGTCCAGGTCGGCCAGCAAGATTCGTGAGGCATCGAAAGACTTGTAAGTGTAAGGCAAGCAACCTAGCCGAAAGCCTGGGTCGAAACGGCCATGGCCGCGGTTGGGCCAACAGATAATTTCGTTGTGGCGAATGCGCACCAGATGCTGCTGACCTGTGCCCAATACGTCGCTGAACGCCACCAGTTCGGTCTGTGCCTGGCTCAATAAAGGCAGGCGATCCTTAGGTGCGGCTTCGATGCGATGCGGCACATCCAGGCCCTTGGCGAAACGGCCTTTGCGGCGATTGGCATACACCCGCACGCTGCGTGGCCCGATCAGCGCCAGGTCGGACAGGCCGCCGCCCACCAGGTCGGCCAGTTGGCTTTGAGGATGAAAGAACTCCCGGGGGAAGGCCGCAGAGGTGACGAAATTCGACCAACTGCGATCCGGGTTGAGGGTAAAAAAGCCGCTCACGCCGGGTTGCGCCATGACCCAATCCAGACGGCCATCGCCGGTGAGGTCCATCAATGACTGGCGAACCGGTTTGCGGCTGTCCATCACGGGAATCGCATCCAGTCGTTGCCACTCGTCGTAGGCCACCTCATCGGTCGTTCGCGCCGGTTGGGCCCGGAGCGGCTCGCGGTAGTACCAGGCCTTGTCACTGCGATAAAGCACGCCTGGGACACCCTCGCCATACAGGTCGACCAACTGGTATTGCTGGCCGTCGTTGAGGCCAGGCATGGCCTCGAACTGTTGATACTGGGTGTCGTCGGTCTTGAACGGCGAATAGTCGAACGCCACTGGCGGTCGCGATTCGATTTGTCCTTGTTCGTCATAGCCTTGTTGGTGCGTGGCGGATAGCAAGTTGTAGCCCAACTCGGTGGTCTGATATTCGAACAGCAGGCGTTGCACCAACAGCGGAAGCGGATCGCTGCCCAGTTCCGCAAAACTGTGGAACATCAGAACTTGTCGACACAGCCGCAGGTTACCCAGCAGGAAGCCATAGCCGTAGGTCGCGAAAGGATCGCTGCGCACTGGCCACGCACGGATTGGATCGTAGGTGGGGATTTCCTCGAGTCCGGTGCTGCGCTCGCCGTAATCGAAGATCAGGTCGAAGTGCCATTGCGCCTGATCCAACTGTTCTGGCGCCCAATGGAAGAGGTGGGCATTCGCCTCGGCATTGCCATAGCGCACCCGGCTCAGATAGCACTGGGCGCGGAAGTCGCGTGGTGTATCGGTGAGCATGCCGGCATGATCTTCGCCGGCATACTCATAGAGGACATGTTCACCGTGGGCGTTCATGGTTTCTTCCAGCAGCCATTCGCCGACGCGTAGGGCGTCTTCCAGGTCGGTGCTACGTGACGAAGGGTTGAAACCGTACAGCTGCAAGCTGCCGTCTGCCCCGTGAATCAGCCAGAACCCCGGGTAGTCATCCGCTGAGCGCCAATGTTCGATACGGTCGAAAGCACCCTCGATACGCGGAAAGTAGCGGGCTACCTGATAGTCGGTGCCCAACGCCAGGTCTTGATAGGTGCTCACTGTCGTGCGAATGATTTCTCCGGCGCTGTTGCGCTCCGGCATCCAGACCGTGCCATCGGGGCCCAATATGACATCGTCGTCGGTGTAATCCGGAACCCCCTTGCTGGTCCGTCGTGCCACGCAGCCCAGGGACAGCACCCAACCGATCCCGAACAGGCTGTTACCGACGCTGCTGCCGTAACCGAGTTGCAGGGTGGGGGCATAGCCGCGCCCAGGAGAAATCGGCAGGGGCAAGTCGAAGGACGCCTTGCCGGAGGCACCGACGCCACCCCAGCCTTTGCCGATGCTCTGGATGGCACCGCCGCCCTTGGGCAGGGAAGGTGGCGTGATGCTCAAACTTTCCTGCTGGTCCATCGCCGGGCTCCGAGCGCGTGTGCAGGTGCTCAATTTGGCGCGAATCGGCGTGCCCATCTACTGTCAGGATTGACAGTTGCTTAGTTGTTAATGGAATAAGAAAACGGCGACGGAGGTTTATTTCGTTTTGCATAGGGCGAAGCGTGGTGTAAATAACACCGTCCAAAACCGGCGAGTCGTTGACTCGGTGCTCTGTGCTCTGTGCAGGAGCAATTCCAAGCCGGCCCCAGTCAGGAACTGGCAGGCCTGGCGATGAACAGATCCACTTCAACCGCTTATCTAAAGTCCGCTGCGACCTGTAAGTCCTGACAGTAGCCATTGCCCAAAGTCTGGAGTTTGATTACCCCACATACCGAAATGGTACGTGTCCCCGAAATTAATCGGGAGCGACGCCCGCAGGGCGCTCCAAAACTTTGGAGAAGCTGATGCCATCCGACCGTATTTTGCCTTCGAATCCTGACCCCTCAGCGTCCCGGGCGCCGCTGACGACAACCATGGCTGCGCTATTGAATCCGTCAGGAAGCGAAACCATCAATGCCATTGTCGCGCAGGCAGGTTCTATTCTTGAACTTGCGCGCGGGCGCCCTGAGCGATGGATTGCTCAGGGGCTGCGCAGCGGGCCGGCGCAAGAGTTGCACGAGCGCGCGATGAGCGCGGCAATATGGATTGTGCGCCAATACCGCGAGCGCGAACTTCGTGGAGCCGATAGCCTGACTTACGATGTGCATCGGGGTTTTGCTTCGCTCACGGATGGGGCGCGCTATGACATGGAGTTCGACGAGGACTGGTCAAACATGGCCCGCCCGAACGCCATCGAAGCACGAACCTCGCCAGTCGCTTATCTGGTCAGTCTGTACAAAAAAGCGCTCTCGCTGGAGCAAGCGGGAGGCGAGGATAATCGGTACCGTCTAGAGGTTCGGCGGCCGGATATCGCCGCCCAGCGGCTTGATTCGGCGGCGATGACACGGGAATGTTCGGTGCTGTCGCTGTCGACGAAGATCTTGGAAGCATCGCTGCTCAACGCGGGGCGATCATCGGAGTCCGATGCCGTTGAGGCGGATAGGCTACTTGCGAGTGCACGTTATCCGCTTAGCATGCCGTACGAGCATTGGGTCGAGCAGCTTGAAGTGATCTTGTCGCTTTTTGACCAGTCGGTTTCAGCTTTTGGTGAACTGGCGCGTGCCACCGATCCGGATTTTCATTACTTTGCCTTGCCCGGCATGCAGACCGACCGCGGCGACGATACGTTTCTCCTGAGTCTGCCGATCGGCCCGGCGCGTCGGGAACTTCTCCTGGAGGCGCGATTCAACGGCGCCCAACCAACAAACGAAGCGCAAATAGCGGACTTTTACTGGACGACCTATCGGGTTTATTCCAAGTCATCTTTGGAAGACAGTGCGGAATTTTGCACGCGTACTGGGGCGACGCGCGAAGCACTGCCAGGATTGTTCGCGGTGGGGGAAGAGGCGCCGACGTTGTCCCCGCATTTGTCGCCATCGACCGTTTCCCAGCAGGAGCCCGGTCCACAGGATTTTGGAGCGGTCTACATCAATGGTGCGATGCCCCCTGCCATCGAGCTGCGGGCAACGGATGGAACGCAGCGCCCCCATCTGCAAGAGGACATGGAAACTGTCCCAGTCAATCCACCGGTTCAGCTTGAGAACCTGACGAATGACCACGCGGATCGGATCCACCGGCTTATGCGGCTTAGCCGATGGCTTGGCACCTCTTTTCGAGAGATGGATCAACTGATCGTCGCGGCCCATCGCGCCGAGAAGAAAACCGGAACGCCACAAATCACCCGCAATACCCTGAAGGTGCTCGGGATTTTTTGTGAGATGCGCACGCGTTATGGCGTGACTGCCGAGGATTTTGCCGCTTGGCTCGACAAGGTATCGATTTTTGGCTCCGGAGAAATGCTTCCCCAGTACGACCGCATCTTTGTCAATCACGGGCTTTTGGGGAAGCCCTTGATTCTCGACGATTCGCCGTTCAGCGCACGGGTAGAAGACAACCTGGACGAACGCGGGCGGGAAACCGTCCAGGCGATTTGTGCCAGCCTTGGCTTGGATACGTCCGAGTACACTTACATGGCTCGGGTTATCGCCAGTGCCTACGACCCGCCGCAACTCACCCGTAATCTGGAAATTTTGTCTTCCTTTTATCGCATTGCCAGCATCGCTCGGTACCTGCAAGTTCCTCCGACGGTCTTGATCGGGCTCGTGCAGACGCTCGGCCAGAGCGGGCCGATTCTGAAGCAGATTGCTGGCGTACCATCAATCGATGCACTGCCTTCGCTGGGCGCGACGGACTTTACCGCCGCGTTGATGGCTGTTGTCGAATGCGTGCGTTGGTGCCGGGACAAAGCCATCGACCTGGCCTGGCTTGTGCAAGCGCTGCGCTCAAATACGACCGTCCCCGTGGCCAGTGATAGCGAGCGGCAATTGGTCGTCAGCTTGCATACAAGTTTGGAAGGCCTGCGTATTACCAATGAGGTCCTGGGGCAAGCCGGTGTTCCACCAACGCTGGATAACATGGACACCAAGGTTGGTATCGACTGGGTTTCGGCACTTACGGACGTTGTCGATGCACAGGGCATTGTACTTGACGGCGTCTCGGGCTCGGATACGGACTATGCGCTCAGCATTCACAACATTGTGGCCGATGTGGTGGAAAGGCTCGCCTCAAACGAGGGTTTGTTCCGGGAGGACCGGGGTGAGGCGGACACCCTGAAAGATATGGTGGTGGAGTCCGTGACGGCGGTCATCCTGCGAATGCGGGCTTCCCAGCGCGCTCTGGTCGAAGAGCATCTAGCCACTTACCTGGCGATATCGTCCGATCTCGTGCTGCCTCTTATGGATTGGGCCGACCAGAGCGTTTACGACATTTTGCGCTGGGTGTGGGAGACGGATGGCGTGGTAACCCCCGCGGCGTCGTTGCTCGCGATGGCTTTGCAGCGGTTGAGCCGCTCCGATCCGGTGGCACGACGTTTGCGCGCCGCCGTCTTGCCCAAGGACGCGGCCTTCATGGGCGAGGAAGACGACCTGGAAAACTGGAGTAATGTTGACGTTATGCTCCAGAAGCTGGGGAGTTTGCGTCGTTTGGCTGATATTGCCCGTCAGTTCGAGCTGGATGGCGAGTTCCTGAGTCGTCATGCGGCAAACAAGCGGCAGGTGGAAGGTTGGACTGACGCGCCCGATTTATTTGGATTTCGGCCAGGCTTGGATGATAGCGGAGCGATCACGCTCGCCACGCTGTACCACCTTCAAACCTATCGTGATGTCGCGTCTCGGATGCAGGCGTCCCCCTCGGCATTGATGGATTACTTGTCCTTGGTCAACGATCCACAGGCGTTTGACCCTGATCTTTTCATCGAGAGTGAGGATTACGCGCGGCTGATGCAGGATGCGTCCGCCGTCAAGGTCGCGGAGATGCTGGGCCTCAGCGCGCGCGAGGTGCTTGAAGCGGTACGTTTCATTGCACCGTCGGGAGTGCTTACACAGCTGAGTCAATTCAATGGTTTGATCCGCATGCTGGAGATGGCCCGCACGAGCGAGCTAAGCATTCTGGCCCTGCATGAACTTGGCGGATTGCCGGTGTCCGCCAATACCGAAGATTATCGCAACGCCGTGCAATACGCGCTCGGTAGCCTCTACGCCGGTCGGCTTCAATTGGGCGGTTCCGGCAACGCCCCCGAGGTTGGCCAGGCGACAACGAGCGAGACATCGGTCGACCGGACGCGCCTGGTGGCCAACGCGCTGGAGTCAGCGCCGGTAAAAGCACAGGCAAGGTATCGCCTGCTGGTGCGGGACTTGAGCGGAAAACCGTTGGTCAACATCCGCGTGCGTTGGGCCCTGACAGGCCCAGGCATCTTGGACTCGGATATGTCGCATACCGATGTCGATGGGGTGGTCAATGTCACGTTGACGTCGGCTTCCGAGATGGGCATTGCAACGGTTTTTGCGATCATCGGACTCGACCAGCGTATTGCAATGCCTACGGTGACAATCGACTGCGACGAGGAAACGCTAGGCTTGCGCCAGCCCAGGCCCGAAGTGGACGGCGCGCCAAAACTCGCCGGTCGCCGTGAGTCCTTCGAATTGTCCGCCACGGTGTACGACGGTTTTGGCAACCGGGGACGTAATCGGCGTGTACGTTGGAACGCTGTCGAAGGCGCCGGTCAGTTCAAGAAGGATACGACGATTGCCGATGCAAACGGTGTCGCCCGCGCCCAGCTGTTCAGCAACGAGGAGGGGATAACGAAGGTCCAGGCCAGCCTCGGTGCGGGGCTGACCCTCGAAGGTTTTGCCACGTTTCGCTTCATCGATGCGCCTTATATCGATAAGAACTTCTACAGGCTGCGCTTCAAGGGGCCGAATGTGCTCGGCCAGGACGTAACAATCGCCTGCCGCGTTCTCTCGCTGAGCGGAGCGGGCAAGTCGGAAGCACAAATCGAATGGAATGTGCGATTTTCCGATGGGTCAGCGTACGCACCGCAGGAAGTGGCTGTTTCCGATTCTGATGGATACGCAGTTTTCGAGCTGCCTGCGTCGCAGCTCAGGGAAGGCGCCATAAGCGTTCGCGCAAGCCTCTTGCCTCCAAGCAAACAGGACGACAGAGAGGACTCGTTCGAACAAGCCATGGTCATTCTCCCCGTGCCCAGGCTTGCCGCGGCGTCCCCTGCCAACGTGCTGGTGATTGCCCAGGCGGGTGAGGTGGTGCATATGCGGGTGCGGGTGGAGGCCGAGGTCGAGACGGGCTCCCCGGCGGGGTTTGAGGGGGTTGGCGAGTATCCCGTGCAATGGATGATGGACGATGCCGATGGACCGAAAGAGACGCGGACCGATTCCGAAGGCATGGCGGTTTTTGCCGTGCCGATCGATCGAGCTGGCGAATATGCGCTCACGGCAACACTCGATGCACTTGAGGGGCAGGTGGTCAGCTTCACGATAAAAGTCCTTGCCGAGCCGAATTGGCAATTCACCTTGACGCGGGTCGATCAGAAGGCGACCGAAGCCGAGTCGGACTCGCTGACCTTCGTCGTCGGCCAGCGCTACACCCTGACCCTGGTGGATACGTCCGACGCCAGTGATAGGGCAGATCGCAAGATCGCCCTGACCTGGAGTGGGGTCAATCCGGTCGGTCAGGGGTTGGTGGCGAACCCGAGCTTCTTGCAGATGCGCCAGCTTCCCGAGGGGGGCAGCTTGACCTGGCAAATCGACTGCCGACAACTGCCTGATCCCAGGGCGGTCTTTTCGATCGGGGCGGCGCTGCAAGGCACCCGTTATAGCCGGATCCTGCGCACGAAAATCCAATGGGATGGCCAGGCATCCCGACGACCGGGGTCCTGAACGGGCCCTTACCCATTCACACGCACATCGACGCTCCCTGCGGTGATCCCAGGATTGGAGCAGCGAATCAGCCATCAGGTATGAAATCCCAGAGGCGTGGTCATGAAGGATCTTACGACGAAACTTGAAGCCTTGAACAAGCAGCGCCAGGAGGCACTTCTTGAATGTTACTTGGGCGCCGTGGCGGCCCGGGACGGCGATACCCATGTGCTGGCCGCGGCCGATGACCTCGATGCCTATCACCTGTTCGACCACCATGTCGACACGGCGCCGAAAACATCCGCCGTGGGCGAGATGATCGCCAGCTTGCAGCGCTATATCCACGGCATTTATTCCGGCGACGAGCCGGGTTTCGGACAACAGTTCGATGAGAGGGAAGTGGAAACCTGGCGTCAGTGGGAAAGCCGTTATGCGATTTGGGCGGGCGCTGAGAAACTGCAAAGTTATCCGGAAAACTATATCGATCCGCAATTGCGCATTGTCAAAACGCGCTTTTATGAAGAGTTGGAAGGGGGCCTTGCGCAAGGACGTCTCAATACCGAGCATGCACAATCGTCCGTGCTCAATTATCTCGAGCAATTCGAAGATATCGCCGATATCCAGGTGCTCAGCGGGTACATTGATGGGCCTTTTGTGCTGTCCGATTCAACTGTTTATCAAGCGGACTATTATTTCCTCGGGCGCAAGCCCGTCGATAACAAATATTACTGGCGCAAGGTTGGCATCGTTCGCGGTGAGGGGCAGACACGGATTCCGCCCAGTGCCTGGAGTGAGTGGGAGCCCCTCGAGGCCGCCATAGGCGATGCCGTGAGTGTGCGCCTGATTTTTTTTGGCAGCCGGCTTTATGTCTTCTGGGTGAGCAGATCATCCTTGAATGATATTGGCGAGGTTGAAGGGCTCCATTGGGACCAGTTTGATATTCGCTTTTCTTATCGCAACCTGAGCGGCGGCTGGAGCCCGCCGTTTGTCGTTGACACGGTCATGCTCAAGCGCGAAAGCCCGCAGCCCGATCAGCGCCATCGGCGCGCACGTGCGACAGAAGGAAACAATAAGCTTCTGGCAATCACGAGTGATAGCGGGATTACCAAAGAAGCGGCGCAGATGGTGCTTGGCGTGGTGCTGTCAACCGCCGATGGGGAGCGCACCACGTGCTATTACGCATGGGATGAGTTGCTGAACCGCATCAACCTCGAGCTAGAAGAGAAGGAGCACATCGATGAGTTGTTCCAGCAATATTTGCCGGAGGGGTCGGCTCAGGGGACGTCTTATCTCCAACGACGCCTGCCGCAGCTGGGTGGCGAACGAGACTACAAAGGGTGGAGAGTAGAATCCATTCAAGTCAAGCCCCCCGAGGGCGAGCCGGGATATACGAATTACCTCTACCTACGGGCAATAAACGTCGCTGGATCTTCTCTTTTGATAACAGTCGGGAGTTCTCATAGGCTTTCTGAGAAACGGATATCAAATTTCCGCACGCGCGTTCATGAAAATATTTTGCAGTCGTATTCTTTTATTGATATTTCTATGGCTGGGTCTTTCTGGAATGTTCGCAACGACCAATACTACAAGATAGTCTTTGACTTTTCCTCGGGTAACTTCACGGCGCCTGCACGGGTCGAATTTTTAGATGAGCAGGGTGTGGCAGGGGCGACCGCGACGGTTGGGGGAGGTAGAGGTACAGTCTCCTTGGCTATATCGGCTTTTAATAGCGATGGTACTTATAAGCGTATCTTTCGGCACATGGCAAACCTGCCAGGCGACCAATATGCCAGTCATGGAACCTGGTTGAGAGTCACTAGCAATAATAATTCGGATTTTATAATCAATGGCCAGTTTTCAAACCGTGGAACTGGATCAGTAGGTTCTCTCTCCCTGCCTATCTGGGTCGGTGAGGACAAAACGCCCGCGGGGGATCTTCAGTCGTTTACATTCAATGGGGCCGCGTTGCACTTAAACTGGCTTGCGTTGGATAGCAATCCGAAAACCGTTGCCGTCGGGTTGGGGGAATATAAAAACGGTATTTGGAGCGGGGGCTATCAAGAGTACGAGATTGCACTCAAGGCCCCGCCAGTCGAAGGGCCAAAAATTGTCTTAGGGCCCAAGACTGATCAGGGCCAGGCCAGTCAGTTTCTCGATTTTGGTACTGAGTTCGGAGATAATAACGCCGTCCAATCCATCCGCTTGAACACCACGTTCGGTCGCGAGCTGGTGGCGCGGGCGGGGCTTTCCATTGGCAATTTGCTTTCCTGGGACAGCCAGCACACCGAAGAGCCGCCGCGCCCTGGCTCGGTTGAACCAGAGTTTTTAGATTTCCATGGCGCGAACGGGCGTTATTTCTGGGAAATATTCTTCCATCTCCCGCATCTGGTAGCCGTACAGTTGCGCCGCGAAATGAGCTTCGAGGATGCGCTGGGATGGTTGCACTATCTCTTCGATCCGTCCGCCAAGATCAATCCGGGACGGACAGAAACCACCCCCTATTGGCGCTCGCGGCCATTGCTGATGGAGGGCGATCCAAGCTTCGAAGTGGCATCCCCCGCCGATCCGGATGCCATCGCCTACAGCAATCCGATTCATTACCGCAAACGGATTTTTCGCGATTATGTCGAGACGCTGATCGAATGGGGGGATTGGCTCTACAGGCAGTTGACACGTGACAGTTTGACCGAAGCCAAAATGCTCTATCTGAAGGCCGCGCGCATGATGGGACCGGCGCCTGATGTGCGCGGGGCATCCAACTGGACACCAAAGTCCCTCGGTGAACTGGAAGGCGCACGCAACCTTGAGTGTTTCGACGCGCTCATTCAATCGCTGGCGGTCGATACACTGATCAACCTGCCGCCGACTTCCGACCATGGTCTGTCGGCGCCCCTGGTGGATCACCCGGATTTTCGCGCGGAAATCAATCGCGACCTGCTGGATGTCTGGGACGTCCTAAAGGCACGATTGCACAACCTGCGGCATTACCTGACCCTCGACGGCAAGCCCATCGACTTGCCGCTTTACGACACGCCCATCAACCCCAAGGATCTGATGCGGGCCCAGGCTGGCGGTGGTGGCTTCAACCTGCGTGACATCCTGACGCCACCGATCGTACCGCCTTATCGTTTCATGGCCATCTTGCCTCGCGCGCAGCAAGCGGTACAGACCCTGTGCCGGTTTGGTGACCAGCTTCGGCAATATATGGAGCAGGCGGATCGCTGCGACCAGGAAACCTTGCAACAGGAACATCTCATCGAGATGAGCGATTTCAGTCGCGAACTGCAAACCGAATTGTTGGACCATGCCAAAGTCACACTCGAGGCCCTTGAGGCTTCCCAGCTGATGGTGGGCGAGCGAAAAAGCTATTTTGATGGATTGGTCGAGAAGGATTTGAACAAGGAGGAAATCGAGGCGGCCGAGAATCTAAAGCGTGCAAGAAAAGGCGCCGTGGCTGCGGGAGCTACCGCCAGCTTCGGACACGCAGTGGATTTTGCCGTCAACATTGTTGGGTTGGCGGCTGGCGGCATGAAGTGGAGTGCCCCGGCACATTCTGTCGCCGCAGCGACGAGCGCCAACAGTCAAAGTGAATCGTTCTGGGCCAACCTCCGTGAGCGTTACGGTTCACAACGGCGCCTGCGCGAAGAGTGGGAATTCCAGCATAAGGCGGCGATTGCCGAACTCGAGGCACTGGGAAAACAAATGCAAGCCCAGCAGATCCAGATCCAGGCATCGACGGTCTCGGTCAATCAGCAAGCTCGGGCCATCGAACAGGCCAAGGAGATGTATACCTTCCTCACCCAGACCCGCACCTCCCGGGCATCGCTCTACCGCTGGATGCAGAGCAAAATGGCCACGTTGTATTTCCAGACCTACGATGCGGTGACCGCCCTGTGTTTGTCGGCGCAGGCCTGCTGGCAGTACGAAATTGGCGATTATGAAAGCCACTTCATCCTGCCCGGTGCATGGGTCGACAGCCATCATGGTTTTACTGCTGGCGAATCGCTGACGCTGGGTCTGCTGCGCATGGAGTCAGCTTTTTTACATCGCTATGAACGGCGCTTGACGATAAGGAAGTTGGTATCGTTGCGCGACTATTTCGGGGATGCCTGGCCAGATACATTCGAGACGCTCAAGGTTACCGGGAAATTGGATTTCACCCTTGATAGCCGGTGCTACGACAGCGATTATCCCGGCCATTATTTGCGCCAGATTCGTCGCGTGTCGATCACCCTGCCGGCGCTGTTCGGTCCCTACGAGACGGCGTGCATGACGCTCACGCAACTCTCCAGCAAGCTGCTGATCAAACCCGATCCTGGTGGTGCCCAGCATCTCTATGATCCGGCGCATGCTGACGCCGATACCACTTATGTGCGCTATAACCTGCGCGCCCAGCCGCAAATCGCCGTTTCCGACGGACTGGACGATGACGGCATCGGCTCACGTTTCGCTTTCGACGAAGACCGTTATGCGTCCTTCGAACGAACCGGCGCGATCGCTTCGTGGCAAATCGCCTTTCCACACCCCGACTCCGACAAGCAAACAGAGATTCTGGAGTCGTTGACCGACATCATCGTCGAAGTGGAATACACCGCCCACGATGGCGGCAAAGACTTTGCCGAGACCATCACAGAGCTTTTAAAAGAGACGGTGTTTCGCCAGTAGGACGAGGCGTCCATAAACCTCGTTCAAGCTTGGCCTGTAGTCACCGAACTGACGTAACACAACCTGTCAGGGAGCGTGGACATGAGCGTGCAGAAAAAAATCGAGCGCAACTTGCTGGGAGAAGCAGGCGATTTGCTCACGAGTACTTGGCCTTCGCAATGGACGAGGCGCGCACCCGGGAACGACGACGGTGCCGATCTCGTCTATGTAATGAGCCCCGACATCCAACGCCGTTTTGTCTATCTCTATGGCGCGGCGGAGGCCTCGATCGAATTCGATCTGCCAGTCGACCTTAACCTGACGGCAGAGGACGGGTATCAAGTCAGGTTTCTTTATCAACCGACACAACGGTCGAGCGAAAATCCTAAAGTGCGGGCGTACTTCAACGCCAGGGCGCATTACTGGGAATACGAGTTGCACACGAGCAACATGAGAGAAGGCGTGGAGCAGCCACGAGACTGGTTGACCTGCGACGAAACGATCGTTCTGAACAACGAAAACAACCAGCCAAAAGCTGTCCTGGCCTTTCAATCCGGACTGTTCGATCCATCCAGCCCTGATGTCGATATCACGAGCGGGCCAGAAAACGACCAGCCTGTCGCCCAAGAGCCTGGTTGGCCGGGTGGTCGTGGTGAGTTGCATTTTTCCGGCAAGGCCCAAGGATCGGATGTCGCTCCCGAAGTGGCCTTCGGTGTGTCGTTATTCCTGCACCTTAAACCGTTGCAACTGACCACCGATCAACCCATGCCCGAATTGGATGGCGTCAGCGCACGCTATTGGGTGGAAAAAGACGGCCGTGCCTATATGCCGATCTGCCGGGGGGGAGGGACGCATCACCTTGACTTGCCGGTGGCTGAAGACTGCGGCTGGGCCGGCGGCGGGGTTTATAAAGGCACCAGCGCCTACGCGTCCTTCACCAATCAGGACGAGGCCGGGCAGGCCTGGCTGCAAGTGACGCCGACCGAACCTGACGACGATGATGATGATGCCCAGCCTATCGCCACGGGCTGGGAAATTCGTAACGATGGTGATGCTGGCGATGCCAGCGTTGATGGCAAAACTGCCACCCTGCGCTTTGAAAGTGTCTATCACGCCCCGCCCCATGAAACGTTGGCCTGCATCGTCGGGCCCTACAAGCTTGATATCGTCAGGCACATCCTGCGGGACTTCTGGCCAAGCGTGGCGGAAGACGAGACCATCGATCTTCATGTCAAGGTTCGTTACACCGTTTCCGATGAGATTGAGCCTGGTATCGACGTGCAATGGCGTCATGATGACGAGCTACTGACCACCATTCCCACTCGGCCTGATGGTTGGTCTGCCTATGTCTACCAGCCCACTGGCGATACCCAGTTGGTCGCGACCATCGACAGCCCTTACAAGTCCGAGGCCGATAGGCATGCGCAAGTCTTCGACATCAAGACCATCCCTACCCGTAAATGGGCACAGTTCGAACTGAGTGTCGACGGAGAGGAGATTTCGCCCGACGATCCTTGGCTGATACTGCCCGGCCAGTCTTACGAACTGAAGCTCAAACCCAGCTCCGACAGTGTGTTGACGGGTGAGGACCTGACGCTCACCGTCGATCAGTCAAGGCTGCAAGTTGAGCCGACGCAGGCTCGAACGCTGGTCGAGGATGGCCTCACTTGGACAGTTACGACGTCAAGCGACGATATTGGTGACTTTACCCTGAGCCTCGACTGCGTTCGCTTCAAACAATCGCCGACCTGGACGGGAACTACCAACCGTTTGCCTGCCTTGACAATCACCGAGGCGGATGGCAATCAGCTCGATCCGCTTGCGGCGGTGGCCAATCTGACGGCGGTAGTGCCGCACTACGATGACATGCGGAGCACCGACCAGATCAGCGTCACCTGGACCGGTGCGACGGGTAGCCCGGAGGAGGGATCACACAGTACGGTACCGGTTGAGGTGGGAACCGTCGGGCAGAAGACGATCGAACTGCCGGTGGGGTTGATCGCCTACGCCCTGGGCAAGCCGGTGACGGTTACCTATACGGTGACGCGTGGTAGCACGTCGCTGCCGGCACCGGATTCGCTCACGTTGAATGTGAGCGCCTTGCTGGAGAATGCGCTGATGCCGAGTCAACCGCGCATCCTCGAGGCCGATCAGAGCGGCGAATTGGATATAGGCACTTTGTCGGGAAATGCCAGAGTGCGTATTGAAGGTTGGCCGCACATTGCGGCGGGCCAATATG
>Ga0307408_100001140_pt1 | contig 20204 bp, 14 predicted proteins | sample 322Cmetagenome_FD_202116 | JGI IMG/M metagenome (GOLD analysis project Ga0307408, IMG submission 202116) | Maize rhizosphere microbial communities from greenhouse at UC Davis, California, United States - 322HYB-C-3 | ecosystem: Host-associated > Plants > Roots > Rhizosphere > Soil | place... | reverse complement strand
ATGTTCATGCCCGCGCCGGGCTGCACCACGTTGGCCACCACCAGCCCCACGACCAGCGCCAGCGTGGAGAAGAACAGGAAGTACGCCATGGCCTTGCCGAACACGCGGCCCACGGTGGAGAGCTGCGACATGCCGGCGATGCCGGTCACGATGGTCAGGAAAATCACCGGCGCGATGATCATCTTCACCAGCTTGATGAAGGCATCGCCCAGGGGCTTGAGCGCCTCGCCATAGGCGGGCTCGAAATGGCCCAGCAACACGCCCAGGACGATGGCGAGCACCACCTGGAAGTACAGTTGCCGGTAAAAGGGCAGTCGCAGGGATTCTGCGGTGGGGGCGGGCAGCGGATGCATGGAAAGGTCTCCTGGCTTTGCACCAGCGGGGTGCGTTGAGGGTGCCGTTTGTACCGCCGCCCTTCGTTTCGGCCGATAACCTATTGGTATTAGTCGGCAGCACCACCAGAGGGCGCCCGTTGCCCCAATATAGGGAAAACCCTGATCTTTCACCGGGTGCGGCACACTCCCGGACCACCATTTTTTGGGCCATGACAACGCAGCGCCTTCGCCAGCTCCGGACCCTGCTGATCTTGCTGGGCGGCATGGCCGCCAGCATGTTCCTGGCCGGGCAGTGGGCCTGGCGGCATTCGCTGCACGAGGAAAGCGACAGCGTGCAGCGCCAGCTGGCCCTCTACGGGCAGACGCTCGCCCAGCGTATCGACCGCTACCGCACGCTGCCCGAAGTGCTGGCGCTGGACGCGCAGCTGCAGGATGCGCTGGCCCGCCCGCTGGCCGCCAGCGAGGTGGAGCAGCTCAACCGCAAGCTCGAGCAGGCCAACGGCGCGAGCCAGTCGTCCACGCTCACCCTGCTCAACCGCGACGGCCTGGCTGTGGCCGCCAGCAACTGGCGCACCGCCACCAGCAACGTGGGGGTGGACTACAGCTTCCGCCCGTATGTGCAGCAGGCGCTGGCACAAGGACGCGGCAGCTTCTACGGCATTGGGGTGACCACGGGGGAACCGGGGTACTTCCTGTCGCAGGCCATCCGCGGCGCCAGCGGCCAAGTGCTGGGCCTGGTGGCGATCAAGATCGCGCTGCAGGAGCTGGAGCGCGAATGGCTGCAGACGCCCGACATCGTGCTGGCCTCGGACGCGCATGGCGTGGTGTTCCTGGCCAGCCAGGACGCGTGGCGCTACCGCTTGCTGGAGCCGCTGGGCGATGATGAGCGCCGCGAGCTCAACGCCACGCGCCAGTATTCGGACCAGCCGCTGCGCCCGCTGGAAATCCGCGTGGACGACCGCATGGACAACGGCGGCCGCCTGGTGCGCCTCTTGTCGCCCGACCTGCCGCCCCTGCCCGGCCGCATGCTGTGGCAAACCCAGCCGCTGCCCGGCACGCCCTGGCAGCTGCATCTGGTGCACGAAACGCAGAGCAGCGTGGCCGACAGCCGCTGGGCCGCCGCGGCGGGAGGCGGCGGGTGGCTGGCGCTGGCATTGCTCGTGATGTTCGTGCGCCAGCGCCAGCGCCTGGCCCGACTGCGCCAGCGCAGCCGCCAGGAGCTGGAGACCGTGCTGCAGCAGCATGCCCAGGAGCTGCGCACCGCGCAGGATGGCATCGTGCAGGCAGCGCAGCAGGCCGCAGGGCAGACCGACAAAGGCCTCTCCCGCAGCCTGGAGCACCTGCCGCAGGGCGTGGTCATCATCGATGCCGACCTGAACCTGGTGGCCTGGAACTCGCGCTACGTGCAGCTGTTCCGCTTTCCGAGCGACCTGATGCGCGTGGGCCAGCCGATTGCCGACCTGCTGCGCCACAACGCGCGGCGCGGCCTGCTGGGCCCGGGCCCGGTGGACGAGGCCATTGCACGCCGCCTGGCCCACCTGCGCAGCGGCACGCCGCACCTGCACGAAAGCGCCAAGGACGACGGCACGGTGCTGGAGATCCGGGGCAACCCGCTGCCCGAAGGCGGCTTTGTGACGAGCTACGCCGACATCACCAGCTACAAGAATGCCGCGCGCGAACTGCGGTCCCTCGCCGATGCGCTGGAGCAGCGTGTGGCCGACCGCACCCGCGACCTGGACGCCGCCCGGCAGGAGGCCGAGCGCGCCAACCGCTACAAGACGCGCTTCGTGGCCGCCGCCGTGCACGACCTGCTGCAGCCGCTGAACGCCGCACGCATGTTCACATCGCTACTGCGCAGCCATTTGCAGGGCGATGCCGAGCGGCACGCGGTGGACAGCATCGACGGCGCCCTGGCGTCGCAGGACGCGATCCTGAGCAGCCTGCTGGACATTGCGCGCATGGAATCGGGCCAGCTGGAAGTGCGCGTGCGCGACGTGGCCCTCGGCCCGCTGCTGCAGGTGCTGGCGCACAACTTCGGTGTGCTGGCCGACAGCCGCGGCCTGGCGCTGCGCTGCGTGCCCACCACCGCCGTGGTGCGCACCGACGAGAACCTGCTGCGCCGCATCCTGCAGAACTTTGTCTCCAACGCCATCCGCTACAGCCGGCACGGGCGCATCGTGGTGGGCTGCCGCCGGGACGGCGATGGCCATGTGCGCATCGAGGTGCACGACCAGGGACCGGGCATTCCCGAGGCGCTGCAGCGCGAGATTTTTGAAGAATTCCGCCGGCTGGACGAAGGCCAGGACGGCGACCGCGGCGCGGGGCTGGGCCTGGCCATCGTGGACCGGTTGGGGCGATTGCTGGGCCACCCGATCGGTTTGCGCTCGCAGCTGGGACGGGGCAGCGTTTTTTCGGTGCGCGTGCCGCTGGGCGACCCGGCCGCCGTGCAGCCGCCCAGGCTGCCCGATGCCCCGCTGGCCCCCGCCGGCGACGCGCCGCTGCACGGCAGCAGCGCCTGGGTGATCGACGACGACGGCCCCACCTGCGCCGCCACCCAGGCATTGCTGGAGCGCTGGGGCTGCCAGGTGCCGCTGGCCGCGGGCGCGCCCGCGGCACTGGCCCAGGCCGCGCCGGGCCAGGCCCCGAAGCTGGTGCTGCTGGACGTGCACCTGGGCGCGGGCCACCACGGCCCGGACGTGTTCGCGCAGTTGTGCCAGCGCTGGGGTCAGACGCCCGCTGTGATCCTGGTCACCGCCGAGCGCGACGCTACCCTGCGCCGCCAGGCCGCCGAACGCGGCTGGGGCTTTTTGGCCAAGCCCGTCCGTCCGCCAGCCCTGCGGGCGCTGGTGAGCCAGACGTTGCTGCGGCTGCAGGAGAAGTAACGCGGGCCCAGTGCAGCAGCATGGGCCTTGTGGAGCCGACGTGCGCCTGGCCGTTCACGCTGAGCCTGTCGAAGCCAGGACGATACCGTCGCCCCGCCCTCGCCTTCCGTTGCTGGCGAACAGCCAGAGCCCGCCTCAAGAAGGCACGCCGTCCTCCGTCTCCAGGCCCTTCACCAGCACCGCCGCCTGCGTGCGGCTGTAGCACCCGAGCTTTTTGAGGATGGCCGTGACATGCACCTTGACGGTGTTTTCCGCCAGCCCCAACGTCGCCGCGATCTGCTTGTTGAGCAGCCCATCGGCCAGGCACAGCAGCACGCGGAACTGCTGGGGCGTGAGCTGCGCCAGCTTCGCGGCGAGTTCGGCGTCGGCCTCGGACCGCTCGGCCGCCATGGGCGGGAACCAGCTGCCGCCTTCGAGCACCGCCCCGATCGCCTCGCCCATGGCGTCGGCCGGGGCGGACTTGGGGATGAAGCCCGCCGCGCCAAACTGCTGCGCGCGGCGGATGACGCGCGGGTGGTCGTTGGACGAGATGATGACCACGGGCAGCTCGGGATATTCGCCGCGCACGTGCAGCAGGGCCGAAAAGCCGCGCGTGCCGGGCATGCTCAGGTCCAGCAACACCAGTTCGATCTCTGGGTGCTCGGCCAGCATCTGGCCCAGGGTGGCAGCGCTGGCGGCCTCCAGCGTGCGGAACTGTGGCAGGCGCCCGTGCAGCACGTGCAGCACGGCGGCGCGGAACAGCGGGTGGTCGTCAGCGACCAGGAGCGTGGGCTCGGACATGGAGTGCGCAGTCTGCCACGGCGCGGTCATGCACGTGGCGGCGAGCCCTCGAAAGCGCTCCCAGGGGAAGGGCGCGACGCGGCTTGGCGGAAGTCACGTCCCCTTCCAGAACGCGGGCTGGGCATAGTGGTGCTTGAGGAACTCGATCCACAGCCGCACGCGCAGCGGCATGTGCTTGCGCTGGGGAAACACCACGAAGATGCCGTTGGGCGGCGCGGCAAAGTCCTCCAGCACCGGCACCAGTCGCTGGGCGGCGATTTCGGCCTCCACCTCCCAGGTGCTGCGCCAGGCGATGCCGTAGCCAGCCAGGCACCAGTCATGCAGCACCTGCCCGTCCGAGCAGTCCAGCGGCCCACCGGGCTTGAGGAACACCACCTCGGTGCCACCGCCGTCGGCCGGCATGCGAAAAGCCCAGCCTCGCGTCTGCGAGGCTTCGCTGGACAGCGTGAGGCAGTCGTGGTGCAGCAAATCCGACGGATGCTGGGGCGTGCCGCGACGCTGCAGGTAGGCGGGCGTGGCCACGCACAGGCGGCGGTTGTCGGCCAGGCGCACGCTGACCAGCGACGAGTCGGGCAGGTCGCCCACGCGCACCGCGCAGTCGTAGCCTTCGCCCGCCAGGTCCACCACGCGGTCGCTGAGGTTCAGCGAGATCGTCACGTCCGGGTGGGCGCTGCGAAAACGCGGCACCAGCGGCGCCACGTGGCGGCGGCCAAAGCCGGCCGGGGCGGTGATGCGCAGATGCCCGGTGGCCTTCACGCCGCCAGCCGATACGCTGGCCTCGGCATTGGCCACGTCGGACAGCAGGCGCTGGCAGTCTTCCAGGAAGGCGGCGCCTTCATGCGTGAGCGATATGCGCCGGGTGGTGCGCACCAGCAGTTTCACGCCCAGGTGTTCCTCCAGCGCATCCAAGCGGCGCCCCATGATGGCGGGCGCCACGCCCTCGGCCTTGGCCGCCGCCGTGAGGCTGCCGCGGGTGGCCACCGACACAAAGGATTCAAAGGCCTTGAGCTTGTCCATGGGAGAGAAATCTGAGAAAAATTGGGCTCTGGCGCTTACCTGCCAAGCGCTGCCAGCTCATCTTTCAATAGCAGCGTGCGCCAAGCTTTTCATGGTAGCTACTTTTGCTAAAAAGTCACTGGTTTAGAGATTTTCAGCGTATTTATATGCACGGTCATTTGCAATACAGTCTTTCCATTGTGGCCATCCCCGGCTTTTGATTCCTTTTTTGGAGAGCTTTTCCATGACCGAGCGCACCACCGTCCACGGCCTGCAAGTGGCCACGTCCCTGTTCCGTTTTGTCGAAGACAAGGTGCTGCCCGGCACGGGCGTCGCGAGCGACGCTTTCTGGAAGGGGTTTGGCGCCATCGTCACCGACCTGGCCCCGCGCAACATCGCCCTGCTGGCCGAGCGCGACCGCCTGCAGACCGAGCTGGACACCTGGCACAAGGCCAACCCCGGCCCGATCCAGGACATGGTGGCCTACCGCAGCTTCCTCGAAAAGATCGGCTACCTGGTGCCCCAGCCCACCAATGTGCAGGCCACCACCGCCAACGTCGACGACGAACTGGCCACCCAGGCCGGCCCCCAGCTGGTGGTGCCCATCCTGAACGCCCGCTACGCGCTGAACGCTGCGAACGCCCGCTGGGGCAGCCTGTACGACGCGCTGTATGGCACGGATGCGATCCCCGAGACCGACGGGGCAGAGAAGGGCAAGGGCTACAACCCTGTGCGCGGCGCCAAGGTGATCGCGTTTGCGCGCCAGGTGCTGGATGACACCGCGCCGCTGGCCACCGGCTCACACAAGGATTCGACGGGCTACAAGGTGGAAGGCGGCCAGCTGGTGGTGTCGCTCGCCAATGGCAGCACCACGGGCCTCAAGGACGCATCGCAGTTCAAGGGCTACCAGGGCAACGCCGCCGCACCCTCGTCGGTGCTGCTGCAGCACAACGGCCTGCACCTGGATATTCAGATCGACCGCTCCACCCTGATCGGTCAGAGCGACGCTGCGGGCGTGAGCGACCTGGTGCTGGAAGCGGCCCTCTCCACCATCCTGGACCTGGAAGACTCCGTGGCCGCCGTGGACGCCGAGGACAAGGTGCTGGGCTACAGCAACTGGCTGGGCATCCTTCAGGCCACGCTGACCGAGCAGGTCAGCAAGGGCGGCAAGACCTTCACGCGCGGCCTGAACGCCGACCGCATTTACACCGGCCCCCACGGTGGTGAAGTGCGCCTGCATGGCCGCTCGCTGATGTTCCTGCGCAATGTGGGCCACCTGATGACGAACCCGGCCATCCTGTGGACCGACGCCCAGGGCCAACAACGCGAGATCCCCGAAGGCATCATGGACGCGGTGGTGACCACCGCCATCGCCCTGCACGACCTGCAAGGCCATGGCGCGAACGGAATCCGCAATAGCCGCAAAGGCAGCGTCTACATCGTCAAGCCCAAGATGCACGGCCCCGCCGAGGTGGGCTTTGCCGCCGAACTGTTCGGCCGCGTGGAGCAGCTGCTGGGCCTGCCGGACAGTACCGTCAAGCTGGGCATCATGGACGAGGAGCGCCGCACCTCCGTCAACCTGAAGGCCTGCATCGCGGCCGCATCCAGCCGCGTGGCCTTCATCAACACCGGCTTCCTGGACCGCACCGGCGACGAGATGCACACCGCCATGCTGGCCGGCCCCATGATCCGCAAGGGCGACATGAAGACCAGCGCCTGGATCCAGGCGTACGAGAAGAACAACGTGCTGGTGGGCCTGTCCTGCGGCCTGCGCGGCAAGGCGCAGATCGGCAAGGGCATGTGGGCCATGCCCGACCTGATGGCCGCGATGCTCGAGCAGAAGATCGGCCACCCCAAGGCCGGCGCCAACACCGCCTGGGTGCCCAGCCCCACCGGCGCCACGCTGCACGCCCTGCACTACCACCAGGTGAAGGTGAGCGACATCCAGGCCGAGCTCGAAAAGACCGATGTGACCGCCGAGCGCGACAACCTGCTGACCGGCCTGCTGACCATCCCGGTCACCGCCAACCCGAACTGGAGCGACGCGGAGAAGCAGCAGGAGCTGGACAACAACGCCCAGGGCATCCTGGGCTATGTGGTGCGCTGGGTGGACCAGGGCGTGGGTTGCTCCAAGGTGCCCGACATCAACGACGTGGGCCTGATGGAAGACCGCGCCACGCTGCGCATCAGCAGCCAGCACATGGCCAACTGGCTGCACCACGGCGTGGTGACCGAGGCCCAGGTGCGCGAAACCTTCGAGCGCATGGCCGCCAAGGTGGACAAGCAGAACGCGGGCGATCCGCTGTACCGCCCGATGTCCGGCCACTTCAGCACCAGCATGGCCTACCAGGCGGCGTGCGATCTGGTCTTCAAGGGCAAGGAGCAGCCCAGCGGCTACACCGAGCCACTGCTGCACGCCTGGCGGCTGAAGCTCAAGGCGGCGCAAGCCGCCTGAGCGGGCCGCAAACCCGGTGCTGCATCGCACGGTGCGGCGCTCATAAAACAATAGCTTCCAGCGCTTGTTCGGCAAGCGCTGGAAGCTATTTTTATTGATAGCTCGCGTACCGCCAAGCGCCGAGAGCTCAGATCTCGATCTTGGACCCCAGCTCCACCACCGCGTTGTTGGGCAGGTGCAGGAAGTCCGCGGCGCCGCTGGCGTTGTGGTGCATCTGGGCAAAGAGCTTTTCGCGCCAGGGCGCCATGCCGCCGCCCATGGTGGGGATGACGGTGTCGCGCGAAAGGAAGTAGCTGGTGGTCATGGACTCCAGCTCGCAGCCGCGGCCACGCAGCAGTTCCAGCGCGCGGGGCACGTCGGGGTCGTTCTTGAAGCCGTAGTGGATCACCACCTGCCAGCAGTCGTGCCCCAGCGGCTCGACCTGCAGGCGCTTGTCCAGCCCGATCCACGGGGTTTCGTGGTTGTGCACGGTGACGAACAGGTTCTGCTGGTGCAGGACCTTGTTGTGCTTGAGATTGTGCAGGAGCGCATTGGGCACGGCCCCGGTTTCGGCCGTGAGGAAAACGGCGGTGCCGTCCACGCGCGTGGGCGGGCTGATGAACACCGACGCAAGGAAGTCTTTGAGGTCGATGGCGTCCGCGCGCAGCTTGTCGTTGAGCAGCCGGCGCCCTTCCTTCCACGTCATCATCAGCGCGAACACGATGCCGCCGATCAGCAGCGGGAACCAGCCGCCCTGAAAAAGCTTGAGCAGGTTGGACGTGAAGAAGGCCAGGTCCACCACGAAGAAGCAGCCCGTGGCCGCGATGCACAGCGCCAGCGGATAGCCCCAGCCATAGCGGATCACGAAGAACGTGAGCGTGGTGGTGATCAGCATGTCCAGCGTGACGGCGATGCCGTAGGCCGCCGCCAGGTTGCTCGACGAGCGGAACATGACCACGGCCAGCACGATGGCCGCAAACAGGCCCCAGTTGACCAGCGGCATGTAGATCTGCCCCGTGTCGCGCACGCTGGTGTGCTGGATGTTCAGGCGCGGCAGGTAGCCCAGCTGGATGACCTGCTTGGTCACGCTGAACGCCCCGGTGATGAGGGCCTGCGACGCGATCACCGTGGCCATGGTGGCGAGCACCACCAGCGGAAGCAGCGCCCAGTCGGGCGCCATCATGTAGAAGGGGTTCTTCACGGCCTCGGGCTCGGCCAGCAGCAGCGCACCCTGGCCAAAGTAGTTGAGCGTGAGCGCGGGCATGGCCACGCCAAACCAGGCCAGGCGAATGGGCCGTTTGCCAAAGTGGCCCAGGTCGGCGTAGAGCGCCTCGGCGCCGGTCACGCACAGCACCACGGCGCCCAGAATGATGAAGCTGGTGCCCGGGTTGGCCCACATGAACCCGAGGGCGTGGTGCGGGCTCAGCGCCCACAAAATTTCAGGGTGGCCGACGATGTGCGAAACGCCCAGCAAGGCAATGCTGAGAAACCACATCAGCGTGATGGGCCCGAAGAACTTGCCGATCCCGCTGGTCCCGCGCTTCTGCACGGCAAACAGGCAGAACAGCACGACCAGCGTGATGGGAATCACGTACTGCTTGAAGTGGGGCGACACCACCTCCAGCCCCTCGACCGCCGACAGCACGGAGATGGCCGGCGTGATGACCCCGTCGCCGTAGAAAAGGGAGGTTCCAAAAATCCCCACCGCCAGCAGCACGCCGCGCAGCTGGGGTTTGTCCTTCACGGCCTGCGAGGCCAGCGCCAGCATGGCGATGAGCCCGCCCTCGCCATGGTTGTCGGCCCGCAGCACCAGCACCACGTACTTCAGCGAGACGATGACGGTGAGCGTCCAGAAGAAGATGGAGAGGATGCCGTAGATGTTGTCCTGCGTGAACGGCACATGGCCGGACCCGAAGACTTCCTTGACGGCGTACAGCACGCTGGTGCCGATATCGCCATAAACCACACCGATGGCGCCGAGCGTGAGCGCTGCGAGCGATGACTTGGAGCTTTGCACTGACCTCCCCCGCGCCGAGCCGGGCGGGGTTCCGTTACTTTTGGGAACGCTATTGTGCGCCTGAGCCAGATCAAGCGCCTCTGGCACCGCGCCATGTTGCGATGCAGCAACTTGCTCTTGGCAAGCGAGCGTGGGCATGGCAGGCCGTCCTGCCTGCGCAGGCTTGGATGGCAACGGTGGCCGGTCGCCTCTGGCGAGGGCTCCGAGGCGCGAAGCGGCTCAGCGGGGGCCTTCAGTCATACACCTCGGCATCGGGATTGGTAGCTTCCAGCTCGTAGCTGGCGGCCAGCATGGCCAGCCGCGCGACCACGCCATACATGTAGAACCGGTTGGGTGCACTCACGCCCGGGCGCACGCCCGGCTGGGGCATGTGGGTGCTGTGCTCAAAGGCCAGCGGCACGAAGCTGGCGCCCGGTGCATTGAGGTTTTCGTCCACGCCGCGCTCGGCATGCATGCGGTAGAAGCCGCCCACCACATAGCGGTCCATCATGTAGACCACGGGCTCGGCCACGGCCTCGTGCACGCGCTCCTGCGTCAGCACGCCTTCCTGGATGATCAGGTCGTGCACCGGCTGGCCGTCCTTGATGACGGACATCTTGTTCCTGGTCTTGCGGTTGACGGCATCGAGCTCCTTGGCGTCGCGCACCGTCATGATGCCCATGCCATAGGTGCCGTTGTTGGCCTTGACGATGACAAAGGGCTTTTCGTTGATGCCGTATTCCTTGTACTTGCGGCGCACCTTGGTCAGCTGCGCATCCACGGCGGCCTGCAGCTTGTCCATGCCCACCTCTTCGGCAAAGTCCACCCCGTCGACCTGGCTGTACAGCGGGTTGATAAGCCAGGGGTCAATGCCCAGCATTTTGCCGAAGCGCTTGGCCACCTCTTCGTAGTTCTTGAAATGGGTGCTCTTCCTGCGCACGCTCCAGCCTGCGTGCAGTGGGGGCAGCAGGTACTGCTCGTGGATGTCCTCGAGGATGCCGGGCGCGCCGGCGGAGAGGTCGTTGTTGAGCAGGATGGTGCAGGGGTCGAAGTCCTTGAGCCCCAGGCGCCGCTTGGTGCGCACCACGGGCTCGAGCGTCACGGCATCGCCATTGGGCAGCTCGATGCGGGTGGGCTTCTTGATCTCGGGGCTGATCGAGCCTACGCGCACGTTCAGCCCGGCCATGTTGAAGATGCGCTGCAGCTGCACCACGTTGGCCAGGTAGAAGGTATTGCGCGTGTGGTTCTCGGGGATGATGAGCAGGTTGCGCGCTTCGGGGCAGATCTTCTCGATGGCGGCCATGGCGGCCTGCACGGCCAGGGGCAGCATCTCCTTGGTCAGGTTGTTCCAGCCGCCAGGGAACAGGTTGGTGTCCACGGGGGCGAGCTTGAAGCCGGCGTTGCGGATGTCCACCGAGGTATAGAACGGCGGCGTGTGCTCCATCCACTCCAGCCGGAACCAGCGTTCGATGGCGGGCATCGAGTCGAGAATGCGCTGTTCGAGTTCGTTGATCGGCCCGGTGAGGGCCGTGATGAGATGCGGAACCATGGAGAGCCCTCAAGCGAGACGGAAACGATTGCGATCCATTGTAGGGTTGGGGCGTGACCGGAAATTCGCAAGCCCGCCCGGCGTATTTTTGGGCGCTCCGTCCTGGCTCAGCGCCGCCAGAACGCTGGCGTGAGCAGGGCCATGAAGCTCAGGATTTCCAGCCGCCCCAGCAGCATGGCCAGCGTACACACCCAGATCTGGAAATCGCTCAGCACCGCGTAGTTGGAGGCCGGGCCCACGCTGCCCAGGCCCGGTCCCATGCAGTTGACGCTGGCGATCACGGCCGAGAACGCGGTGACCGGGTCCAGGTCGGTCAGCAGCAGCACCATGCTCAGGCCGATGATGGTGGCGCCGTAGACCAGCATGAAGGCCAGCACCGAGAAAATCACCCGGTTGTCCACCACGGCGTCACCCAGCAGTACGGGCTGCACAGCGCGCGGGTGCACCAGCCGGTTCATCTCGCGCCGCGCCTGCTTGAGCAGGATGAGCATGCGCACCATTTTGATGCCGCACCCGGTGGAGCCTGCACTGGTGGCCACGCCTGACAGCAGCAGCATGAACACGGGCGCGAACACGGGCCAGCTCAGGAAATCCACGGTGGCATAGCCTGTGGTCGTGGCGATGGACACCACGTTGAACATGCCGTAGCGCAACGCGTCCAGCGGCGCATAGACACCTTTGAACCACAGCAGCACCGATACCAGCAGCCCGCCACCCACCAGCGTGAACAAGGTGGCGCGCAGTTCGGGGTCGCGCCAGAAACCCTGCCAGTTACCCTTGCGCAGGGCTACGAAATACAGCGCGAAGTTGCAGCTGGCCACCAGCATGAAACCCACGGCGATCGCCTCCAGCAGCGCGGACTGATAGAAGCCAAAGCTCGCGTCGTGCGGCGACAGCCCGCCCAGGCTCACGGTGGAGAACATGTACATGAGCGCGTTCACCGGGTCCATGCCCCCGGCCCAGTAGGCCAGAGCACAGGCGGTGGAAAACAGCGCGTACACCCCCCAGAGCCCTTTCGCGGTTTCGGTCATGCGGGGCGTGAGCTTGGCGTCCTTCACCGGGCCCGCCGCCTCGGCCTTGAACAGCTGGCTTCCGCCCACGCCCAGCAGCGGCAGCACGGCCACCGCCAGGATCAGGATGCCCATGCCTCCCAGCCATTGCAAAAAGGTGCGCCACACATTCATCGACACGGGAAGCGCGTCCAGACCCGTCAGCACGGTGGAGCCGGTGGTGGTCAGGCCCGAAACGGCCTCGAAGTACGCGTGGGTGAACGACATGGGCCGCCCGATTTCATGGGTGGCGAGCATGAGCGGCAGGGCCGCAAACAGCGGCAGCAGCACCCAGACCAACGTCACCAGCATCACGCCATGGCGCGGCTGCAGTTCGCGGCGGAACAGGCGCAGCTTCCACCACAGGCCCGCGCCAAAGGCCACGGCGGCGGCGATGGCCACGGGGTAGGTGTGCCAGACGCCATCCTCCATGAACCACGACACCGCCAGCGGCAAGCCCATGGACGCGCCGAAGATCATGATCAGGATGCCCAGCACCCGCAGGACGGGGAACATGTCTGTCATGGCGACTGCCTGTTCTCCAGCACGCTGCGTCCCCCTGCCCGCTGCGCGCAGCGCTGCGAGAGCGGGGGCTGAGGGCCGCGGCTCCGAGCCTGCCTGCGCAGGCTTGGACGGCCCTGAAGGGCTGATGCCTCTGGCAACTGCACGGAGGCGCGAAGCGACTCAGGGGGGTGCATCAGAAAAAAGTTGCGCTCACGCGGAAGAGCTTTTCCACGTCGCGCACCAGCCGCTTGTTGGGCAGGAAGAACACCACGTGGTCGTTGCTCTCGATGACGGTGGAACTGCGCGGGATGATCACCTGCGGTTCGCGCAGGTCTTCGGCGGACACCTCGGACGAATCGGGCAGGCCGCGCACGATGAGCCCCATGTGCACCTCGGGCGGCAGCTGCAGCTCGCTGATCTTGCGGCCCACGACGCGCGAGCTCTTGCGGTCGCCGCGGGCCACGATCTCCAGGGCCTCGGCCACACCCCGGCGCAGGCTGTGCACGGCCTGCACGTCGCCCTGGCGCACATAGGCCAGCAGCTCACCCAGCATGGCCTGCGCGGGCGACAGCGCAATGTCGATCTGCGTGCCATGCATCAGGTCGGCGTAGCTGCGGCGGTTGATGAGCGCCAGCACGCGCTTGGCACCCATGCGCTTGGCCAGCAGCGATGACATGATGTTGTCCTCGTCGTCATCGGTGAGCGCGAGGAACAGGTCGATCTCTTCCACACTCTCGCCGCCCAGCAGGTCTTCATCCGTGGTGTCGCCCTGCAGGACCAGCACGTCGGACGGCAGGGTGGAAGCCAGCTCGATGCAGCGGTCCGGGTCGGCCTCGATCATCTTGAGGTGGAACTTGCCCGGCGCCTTGGCCAACTGGCGCGCCAGCCGCTGGCCCACCCGCCCCCCGCCCGCGATCATGATGCGCCGCACGGGCTGCACGGGTCGCCCATCGCGCCGATGCAAAGCCGTGAGCACGTCGGCGATGTGGCCGCTGGCTGCCAGGACAAACACTTCGTCCCCGGGTTCGATGCGCGTGTTGCCGTCGCAGGCCACAAAACGGTCGGGCTCGTCCTGAAAACGCCGGTAGATGGCCACGAGGCGCATCGCCACGTCGGGCGAGCTTTCGCGCAGCTCGCAGATGGTGTGGCTCACCATGGGCGCCCCAGCCCGCGCGCGCACTGCCACCAGGCAGGCCCGCCCGCCCGCAAACTCGCGCACCTGCATGGCCTCGGGGTATTCGATGAGCTTGCCGATGTAGCGGGTCAGGGACTCTTCGGGACAGATGATGCGGTCCACGCCGAAACCCTCGGGACCGCTCAGCCGCTCGTCCAGCGTGAAGCCGGTGGAACGCACCCGCGCGATGCGCTTGGGAATGTTGAACGCCAGCTGCGCCACCTTGCAGCACACCAGGTTGGTCTCATCCTGCGCAGCGCAGGCCACAAGCAGGTCGGTGTCGTTGGCGCCCGCCTCGGCCAGCACGGCGGGCTCGATGCCGTTGCCCACCACGCCGCGCAGGTCGTAGCGCGACTCCAGGTCGCGCAGGCGCTCGGCATCGGTGTCGATGACGGTGATGTCGTTGCGCTCGGACACCAGGCTTTCTGCCACGCTTTGGCCCACGCGGCCCGCGCCGAGGATGATGATTTTCATGGGCTACCGAGGTTTGGTGTCCTGCAGAGCTGCAGCGCTTTCCAGACAAGCGCAAGCAGCTATTAAAAAGTGAGCAAATTCAGCTGCGCACTTCACCCTCGCCCAGCACCACGTACTTGAGCGAGGTGAGCCCTTCGATGCCCACCGGGCCCCGCGCGTGGAACTTGTCGGTGCTGATGCCGATTTCCGCCCCCAGGCCGTACTCGAAGCCGTCGGCAAAGCGCGTGCTCGCATTCACCATCACGCTGGCCGAATCCACCTCGCGCAGGAACTGCTGGGCATGCATGTGATCGCGGGTGAGGATCGCATCGGTGTGGTGGCTGCCGTAGCGGTTGATGTGGGCAATGGCTTCCTCCACATCGGCCACGACCTTCACGCTGATGATGGGCGCCAGGTACTCCTCGCTCCAGTCCTGCTCGGTGGCGGGCACCAGCTTGGCGCCGGGCACCGTTTTCAGGAGGGCCAGCGATTCGGGGCAGCCGCGCATCTCCACGCCCTTGGCGGCATACACCGCGCCGATCTGCGGCAGAAACTCGGCCGCTACCCCGCGCGCCACCAGCAGGCCCTCGCTCGCGTTGCAGGGGCTGTACTTTTGCGTCTTGGCGTTGTCGGCCACCTTCACCGCCATGGCGATGTCGCAGGGATCGTCGACATAGGTGTGGCAGTTGCCGTCCAGGTGCTTGATCACGGGCACCTTGGCATCGCGGCTGATGCGCTCGATCAGCCCCTTGCCGCCGCGCGGGATGATCACGTCCACAAACTGCGGCATCGCAATCAGCTGTCCCACGGCCTCGCGGTCGGTGGTCTGCACCAGTTGCACCGCGTCCTGCGGCAGGCCGGCCTCGGCCAGGGCCTGCTGCACCAGTTTTGCCAGCGCCTTGTTGGAATCGATGGCCTCGGAGCCGCCGCGCAGGATGCAGGCGTTGCCGCTCTTGATCGACAGCGACGCGGCCTCGATGGTCACATTGGGGCGGCTCTCGTAGATCATGCCGAACACGCCAATCGGCACACGCATCTGCCCCACGCGGATGCCGCTGGGCTGCTGCTTCATGCCCAGGATCTCGCCAATGATGTCGGGCATGGAGGCCAGCTGCTCGCAGCCTTCGGCGCAGGTTTCCAGCACCTTGGGGCTGAGCTTGAGGCGGTCCACCAGGGGCTCGGCCAGGCCGGCGGCACGCGCGCGCTCCAGGTCGCGGGCGTTGTCGATCTGCAGCGCCTCCACGTTCTCGCGCAGCAGGCGGGCCAGCGCCTTGAGCGCTTTGTTTTTGATAGCTGCGGGCGCTTTGGCCATCAGCGCGGAGGCCGTTTTGGCCTGCAGGCCAAGGGTTTGCGTGTATTCAGCGACGTTCAGGGCGTTCATCCGGCGATTTTGCCGCACCCGTGCTGGGTGTGGGTGTTCTCAGGCAAGAGCCCTCGCGCAGCACCACAATGCGGTGTCGCGCTCCCTCCCGCACCTGACCATGCCCTCCCCTGCGCCACCTTCGCCGCCGCCCCCGTCCGCTGCGCCCCGCCGGGCCGCCATCGCCTGGGTGCTCATCCCCTTGTTGCTGGCGGCCGCACTGGCATCCTGGGCTGCGTGGCCGATCTGCGTGGTGCTGCCTGACGCAGCGGTGACGGAGGCCCATCCGCCGCTGGCGCAGCGCGAAGACCAGGTCTGGCACGTGCGTACCTTTCAGCAGCGGGAAGGCCAGTGGTACCACTGCAAGCCCCGCATCGCCCGCGCTTTCTTTTTCTGATACGGCAGGGCGCGCTGATAAGCTGCCGCTCCCCCCTCAACCACCCGGCCCCCGCCATGTCTTCTGAAATGTCCCTCAGCGCCCTCACGCAATTGAACACCCTGCAGCAGGCGCTGCAGCAGACGGCCACCAACCCGGGCCATGCCACCCGCCTGAGCGCCACCGCGCGAGAACAAGCACAGCTGCTGGCCGCCCTCCCCCCGCGCTACACAGAGGTACTGCTGGGCCTGCTGGACCGGCTGGAATCCAGCGCGCTGTTCTCTGAGGAGAGCTGCTCCTTCAGCCAGAAAGACCTGCTGGACAGCCTGCAGATATGGGTAGACAAGGCGCGTGGGCTTCTGCTGCAGCAGGCGTGAGTCGCGGGGGCATGCGCGCGTCATGCTACTTTTTTGATAGCTTTTTGCGCTGGATGGACAAGCGCCAGCGGCCAAAAAACGACTAGGTTTCGGGGTGCCTCACCGCGCCGCCTGCGTCAGCCGGCACACCTGCAACGCCAGCCGCTGCAGCGCCTGCCACCCATCCGTGGGCCAGTCGGGCTGCTTGAGCCCCTTGACGATGCCATCCACGACGTGCGCCGACTGCAGCAGGCGCGCCAGCGCGGCATCGCTGGCCTTGGGCAGGATGCGCTCGAAGAGCTTTTCCTTGGGGCCCCAGACGCGGTTCTCGCGCAGGGCCATGGGCAGGGGCCGGCCCGCGTTCATGGCGTCTTTCACGCGCTTGAGGGCCCGGATGTCCTCGGCCAGGGCCCAGTGCACCAGCACCTCGGCCTCGCCTTCGGCCTGCAGGCCGTCGAGCATGCGCTGCACGCGGGCGGTGTGGCCCGAGAGCACGGATTCGGACAGCTTGAACACGTCGTAGCGCGCCACATTGAGCACGGCGGCTTCGACCTGGGCCTGGGTGAGTTCGCCCGCGGGGTGCAGCAGGGCCAATTTCTGAATCTCCTGGTGCGCGGCCAGCAGGTTGCCTTCCACCCGGTCGGCAAAGAACTGCAAGGTGCGCTGGCCTTCCTCGCCTGCCACCACGCGCTGGCCCTGCACGGCCAGGCGCTGGGCAATCCACTGCGGCAGCTGGGCGCGTTCGATGGGGTCGATCTGGATGGAAACGCCGCTGCCTTCCAGCGCGGCAAACCAGGCGCCGGTGCGCGTGGCCTTGTCCAGCCGGGGCAGCGTCACGAGCGTCAGCGTGCTGTCGTTGCCCCGGGCGGATTCCGCCACCTGCTGCAGCGCCACGCTGCCGTCCTTGCCGGGCTTGCCCGAGGGGATGCGGATTTCCACGATCTGCTTGTCGGCAAACAGGCTTAAAGACCCGCCCGCCGCGAGCACGGCGCTCCAGTCGAAGTGGGCGCCCGCCACGGTGTAGCTGCTGCGCTCGGTATAGCCCTGGGCGCGGGCCGCGGCGCGGATGGCATCGGCCGCCTCCTGCTGCAGCAGGGGTTCGTCGCCATGCAGCACGTACAGCGGTGACAGGCCCTTTTGAAGGTGCGAGGAGAGTTGGGCCAGGGCGACTTGCATGCGGCAAAGTTTATCGCCTTGCCCTGCAGCGCCCGCCCTGCGCAGGCCGGGCCTTGTGCATATCGGCAACGCAGCCTCGCACAATGCACAGTTAGCTGCCGGTTTTGCGCGGCTGTCCGACTTTCCGTTGGCGCCCTCTGCCATCACAATCCCGCCACCGGCGCAACAGCACCCTGACGCCCCGGCCGCTCTGCACCCTTACCAAGGCACCGCCCATGACCCCTGCACCGACCCATCCCCTGCCCACCATCGCGCTCATCGGCGCGCCCACCGATGTGGGCGCAGGGGCGCGCGGCGCCTCCATGGGGCCCGAAGCCCTGCGCGTGGCGGGACTGCAGCCAGCCCTGGAAAGCCATGGCCTGACGGTGTGGGACCGGGGCAACCTGAACGGGCCCGCCAACCCCTGGCAGCCCCCCGACCAGGGCTACCGCCACTTGGCCGAGGTGGTGGAATGGAACCAGCATGTCTTCGATGCGGTGCATGCCGAGCTGCAGCAGGGCCACCTCCCCATCCTGATGGGCGGCGACCACTGCCTGGGACTGGGCAGCATCAGCGCGGTGGCCCGCCACTGCGCCACCGTGGGCAAGAAGCTGCGCGTGCTGTGGCTCGACGCCCATGCGGACTTCAACACCAGCGCGCTCACGCCCAGCGGCAACGTGCACGGCATGCCCGTCGCCTGCCTGTGCGGCTTTGGCCCCCCCGAACTCACGCAATTGGCGGGCATGCCCGGCGGCGGCCCGGCCTTGCACCCCTCGCAAATCCGTCAGATCGGCATCCGCAGTGTGGACCCGGGCGAAAAGCGCTTTGTGCACGAACAGGGCCTGGAAGTATTCGACATGCGCTACATCGACGAGGTGGGCATGCGCCACACCATGCTGCAGGCATTGGCGGGCGTGGACGAAGGCACGCACCTGCACGTGAGCTTTGACGTGGACTTCCTGGACCCGGACATCGCGCCCGGCGTTGGCACCCTCGTGCCTGGCGGGCCGACCTACCGCGAGGCCCAGCTGTGCATGGAGATGATTGCCGACAGCGGCCGGTTGGCGTCGCTCGACATCGTGGAGGTCAACCCCGCGCTGGATGTGCGCAACCGCACGGCGCTGCTGGCGGTGGATCTGGTGGAATCGCTGTTTGGCAAAAGCACGCTCATGAGGCGATCCCCCTGAGGCGTTGCGCGCCTCGGTGCTGGTCGCCGCCAGAGGCGACAGCTCTTCGGGCCGTCCAAGCCTGCGCAGGCAGGCTCGGAGCCTCGGCCCTCAGCTCCTTCTCTCGGATCGCGTTGCGATTCGGGAAGGGGGACGATGCCCTCGCACTGGGGCGCGCCAGTGTTTACGGGCGGCGCCGAAATGCAGCCCCATCCAGGTAGTTCCCCAGCGGGACGCTAACGCTTAGAAACTCGTCAAAGCCTGACGACCGCCAGGCGGCGCAGCAGCTGTTGCACGATGTCCGTGCGCATGTTGCGGTAGAGCAGTGCCTCTTCCGCTTCCTTGGCCAGGGCGATGGTTTCGTTGTAGCTGATGTCGCGCTGCTGCAGGAGTTCGGTTTCGGGGATCAGCTCCGTGCCGGCCGGGGTGCGCAGGCGAAATTTCACGCGCAGGCGCAGTTGCAGCTCGCGCACCTGGCCGGAGGCGTTGAGGCCCACCACCACGCGCTCCTGCTGCTCCATCAGCAGGTCCATGATGGCCTGGGCCGTCGTCATGCCGGTGGCCTCGCGCACCACGCGCAGCTTGCCCCCGGAGCCTTCCAGCGTGCGCGCGAGTTCACGCGCCAGCGGCGATGCGGGGGGCGCGGCAATGTAGAGCGTCTCGAACCCAAATTCGGGAACACCCCGCAGGCGGAAGCCGCAACCCGCCAGCATTGCGGCGGGGGCGAAGGTCAGCAGCGTGCGTCTTTGCATAGTTCAGTTTTCTGCGGCGCGGCGCGCCATCCAGGGCCGTTGAAGACAGCGGCGCACCCAGGCAAGGGCACGCCTTGCGGAAGGCCCGCGATGCCATGGGGTGCGCACCAGCGCATCAGACCACCACGTTCACGAGGCGCCCAGGCACCACGACCACGCGCTTGGGCGCGGCGCCGCCACTGTGCGCGGTGAAGGCTTCGCTGGCCAGCGCAATGCGCTCGATTTCCGCCTTGTCGGCCTGCGCGGGCACGTGAATGGAGCCGCGCAGCTTGCCGTTGACCTGCAGCATGAGCTCGATCTCGTCCTGCACCAGCGCGCCGGCATCGACCTGCGGCCAGGGGGCGTCCAGCAGGTCGCCCAGGTGGCTGGCATAGCCCAGGCCACTCCACAGGCTGTGCGCGATGTGCGGCGTCGCCGGATACAGCACGCGCAGCAGGATGCCAAAGCCTTCAATCAGCGCCACCTGGCCACCGGCCGTGTCCGTGGCCTTGAAGTCTTCCAGCGCGTTGATGATCTTCATCGCGCCCGAGACCACGGTGTTGTACTGCATGCGCTGGTAGTCGTAGTCCACCTGCTTGAGCACGGTGTGGATCTCCAGGCGCAGGGCCTTGGCCTCTTTGCCGAATTCCACATCTTTCAGGCTGGTGGCGCTGGCCACGCTGGCGGTAGCAGCTCCCATGTCCATGGCAGACAGCTTCACGCCGAAGTTCCACACGCGGCGCAGGAAGCGGTAGCTGCCCTCCACGGCGGCGTCGTTCCACTCCAGCGTGGCTTCGGGCGGTGCAGTGAACATGGTGTACAGGCGGGCCGTGTCGGCGCCGTACTTCTCGATCAGGTCCTGCGGGTCCACGCCGTTGTTCTTGGACTTGGACATGAACAACGGCGTG
>Ga0307408_100001139_pt1 | contig 20205 bp, 11 predicted proteins | sample 322Cmetagenome_FD_202116 | JGI IMG/M metagenome (GOLD analysis project Ga0307408, IMG submission 202116) | Maize rhizosphere microbial communities from greenhouse at UC Davis, California, United States - 322HYB-C-3 | ecosystem: Host-associated > Plants > Roots > Rhizosphere > Soil | place... | reverse complement strand
TTTGTGTGCTATGTTTGGATATAGAAACCATTATACACCGGTAAGGAATTACCCCCTATCTTACAAGTATTAAGATCTGATTAAATTAAATATGAACACACAACAACCTGTTACTTTCAAAATCAGTTATATCTTAGGTATATCTTTTATTTCGGCACTCGGAGGATATCTGTTTGGTTTCGACTTTGCTGTAATTTCAGGAGCTTTACCATTTTTGCGCACCGAGTTTACTTTAAATGCATGGTGGGAAGGTTTTCTTACGGGCTCTTTAGCTTTAGGATGTATTGTTGGATGCCTGTGGGCAGGTAATTTAGCCGATAAATACGGAAGGAGGCCGGGTTTAATACTTGCCGCTTCAATTTTTGCCCTTTCATCATTAGGAATGGCTTTTTCCCAGGGACTCACAATTTTCGTTCTGATGCGGTTTGCAGCAGGTATAGGGGTAGGCATGGCTTCTATGTTAAGCCCAATGTACATTGCCGAAGTTTCGCCCGCACATATGAGAGGCCGGAATGTCGCCACCAATCAGCTCACTATTGTTTTTGGGATCTTAATAACCAATTTAGTAAATTATACACTGGCCGATAGCGGACCGGATGCCTGGCGATGGATGTTCGGCCTTGGAGTTGTTCCTTCCGGTTTATTTTTCCTTGGGGTACTTTGGTTGCCAGAAAGTCCGCGCTGGCTGGTTAAAGCTGGAAAACCGGAGCAAGCAAAAAAAGTACTAGATAAGATAGGAAACCTTGACTTCGCCGAAAACACGTTTAACGATATACAAAAATCCCTGCAAGGGAATACCAAACAATCTTACAAAGCAGTTTTTGCCAAGAGCGTTCGTCCTGCGGTTGTCGTGGGTATTACACTGGCAGTTTTTCAGCAATTATGCGGAATAAATGTAGTATTCAATTATACCTCAACAATTTTTGAATCGGTTGGTGCAAATCTGAATCAGCAGTTGTTCGAAACTGTTTCGATAGGCATCGTAAACTTAATATTTACTCTGGTAGCTATGTGGCAGGTCGACAAATTGGGCCGTCGTCCTCTAATGCTGGTCGGATCTCTTGGTTTATCAATCGTGTATATCGTTCTCGCGTTTTTACTTCAGAGCCAGGCTGCAGCCGGACTGGTATCCATATTCGTGTTGCTGGCCATTGCCATGTATGCCACCTCTCTTGCCCCGGTTACCTGGGTGCTTATTTCCGAAATATTCCCTAACAATATACGTGGTGTTGCTTCGTCTGTGGCTATAGTTTCCTTGTGGGGAGCATATTTTATTCTGGTGTTCACTTTCCCAATACTTGCTGAGAAACTGGGTGCTTTCGGACCGTTTTATTTATACGCCGTTATATGCTTTTCCGGGTTCCTGTTTGTGAAAAGCAAAGTGAAAGAAACCAAGGGGAGAACATTAGAAGAGTTAGAAATAGATTTAGTAAGACATTAATTCAATATCAAGATCCTGAAAAATGACGAATATGAGTGAGCTTTATGTAAATATATGGGAAGAGAAAGTGAGTATTCCCACTTATGGTATTGGCAAACCGGATAAAAATCCAATGTTTTTTGAAAAGCGGGTTTATCAGGGAAGCAGCGGTGTAGTATATCCAAATCCGGTAATTGAGAAAATTTATGACGAGAAAACAGATGTTGAATACACTGGATTATTCCTCGAAAATAAATACCTCAAAATAATGATCCTTCCAGAATTGGGAGGACGTGTGCAGATGGCTTATGATAAAGTTAAAGAACGTCATTTTATTTATTACAACCAGGTAATTAAGCCTGCATTGGTTGGCTTATGCGGCCCCTGGATATCCGGAGGGATAGAATTTAACTGGCCGCAGCACCATCGTCCCAGTACTTTTGAACCGGTTGATTTCAGCATAGAGGAGAACCCTGACGGAAGTAAAACAGTTTGGGTAAATGAAGTAGAACGGATGTTCCGCACCAAGGGAATGGCTGGCTTTACCCTTCATCCGGATAAAGCTTATCTGGAAATTAAGGCAAAGTTATATAACCGCACCAGCTTGCCTCAAACCTTTTTATGGTGGGCAAATCCGGCTGTAAAAGTAAATGAGGATTATCAATCGGTTTTTCCACCCGATGTAAATGCAGTATTTGACCATGGTAAACGTGATGTTTCTACGTTTCCAATAGCCACCGGAACCTATTATAAAGTGGATTATTCTCCAGGCACAGATATTTCGAGGTATAAAAATATTCCTGTACCAACATCATACATGGCCATCCGATCTGATTACGATTTTGTGGGTGGTTATGAAAATGATACTGAGGCTGGCGTATTGCATGTGGCCAATCATCATGTTTCTCCCGGTAAGAAGCAATGGACCTGGGGGCATAGCGATTTCGGCAAAGCCTGGGATAGAAACCTTACCGATGAAGACGGGCCGTATATTGAGTTAATGACAGGCGTTTTTACCGATAATCAACCTGATTTTTCGTGGTTAATGCCTTATGAGGAAAAATCTTTCACGCAATATTTTATGCCTTACCGGGAGTTGGGCGTGGTGAAAAATGCTACGAAAGATTTGATGGTATACATTGATACGGAAGGTAAAAAAGCCAGTGTCAAAGTATTTGCAACATCGGTACAAAATGCAAACAAACTAAAACTCTACATCGGAACTGAACTGGTTTATTCTGAAGTGATTGATGTTTCTCCCGAGAATCTTTTCAAAAAGGAAATAGTTTTACCGCGTGAAGTTAAGGAAGAGGAAATTTTACTGCTTGTAGAGAACGCACAGGGGAAAGAACTTATTCGTTATGAGCCAGCTACAAATCGTAAAAACGAAATTCCGGAGCCTGCAAAAGCAGCTCTAGCGCCAAAAGATACAGAAAATAACGAACAGCTTTTTTTAACCGGTTTGCATCTGGAGCAATACCGTCATGCAACTTATAACCCCGTAGATTATTACGAAGAAGCATTACTTCGTGATCCAAAAGATATTCGTTGTAATAACGCTTTAGGCAAGTGGTATCTGCGCCGGGGCCAGTTTGATAAAGCGGAGTCCTATTTCCGAAAGGCTGTAGAAACATTGATCCAACGGAATCCGAATCCTTATGATGGAGAACCCTGCTACAATCTCGGTTTATGCTTGAAAATTCAGGGAAAGAATGAAGAAGCGTACGAAGTGTTTTACAAATCCACCTGGAGCAGCGCTTGGCAGGATAGCGGCTATTTCTCGGTAGCGCAATTGGATGTATCAAAAGGTGATTATGAATCTGCCTTGTATCATATTGATTGGGCACTTGACAGGAATTCCCGCAATAGTAAAGCATGGGCTTTAAAGGCCGTAATTCTGCGCAAGCTAAATCGGCTGGATGAAGCCCTGGAGGTTTGTGCGACCGCATTAAAACGCGATTTGTTTAATCTAACTATCTATTCTGAACAAGCTAAGCTGTATCGTTACTTAGGTAGTGACGACAAAGCGCAGGCTTCGATAAATTCCATGCTTCGTTTATCACGCCAAACGGCGCATAACATTAGCGAATACGCTTTGGATTATGCATCGGCCGGGTTATATAAAGAAGCGATCGAATTGTTGAGCTTCGCTATAAGCGAGAATGCTAATGAAACTTATCCTATGGTATATTATTACCTCGGTTGGTTTCATCAGCAGTCTGGTAATCAGGAAGAAGCTTTAACTTATTATAAAAAAGGTGCATTAGCTGATTCAACTCTTTGTTTTCCAAACCGCATAGAAGATGTTAATGTCTTAAAGGCTGCTTTGGAAGTAAATCCTGAAGATGCAAAGTCTCCGTATTATCTGGGTAATTTATGGTACGATAAACGCCAGTATGATAGTGCTATCGCGATGTGGGAGCTATCGGCAGAGAGGGATACTTCTTTCCCTACAGTGTTTCGCAATCTGGCTATTGCCTATTTCAATAAACGTAACCGACCGGAAAAAGCCTTGGAATGTTTCGAAAAAGCTTTCGCGCTTGATCAAACAGATGCCCGCGTATTGATGGAACTTGATCAGTTGTACAAACGGCTTAACAAAGCTCCCGGCCAGCGACTTGCATTTCTTGAACAACATTTAGAACTCGTTGAACTTCGCGATGATGTTTATCTCGAAAGAGCTGCATTGTATAACCTACTAGGCCAATATCAAACAGCGTTTGATTTAATAATGGCACGCCAGTTCCATCCATGGGAAGGCGGCGAAGGAAAGGTTTCTGGTCAGTACATTTATAGTCTGATTGAAATGGCCAAACAGCATATCCATGATCAGGAATATCAAGAAGCAATACAAAAGCTGCAAATGGCCCGGGAGTATCCTCATAATTTAGGTGAAGGAAAACTTCATGGTGCCCAGGAAAACGATATATTTTATTGGTTAGGATGCGCTTACGAAAATATTGGCCAAAAAGACATCGCTAAGGAGTGCTTTAACGCAGCTGTGAATGGCCTTTCAGAGCCTTCGGCAGCCATGTTTTATAACGATCAGCAGCCAGATAAGATTTTCTATCAGGGATTAGCCTGGATAAAACTTAATGAAAAGGAAAAGGCTGAAAGTATCTTTCAGAAGCTGATTGATTATGGGAAAGCGCATATAAACGACACGGTTAAGATAGACTATTTCGCAGTGTCGCTTCCCGATTTGCTGATTTTTGAAGATGATCTGAAGATGCGGAACACTATCCATTGTCATTATTTAACAGGTTTGGGTTTACTCGGATTAAAGGACTTCAGTAATGCTAAAAAGGAGTTAAAGCTGGCTTTAGTGCAAGATGCGATGCATTTTGGAGCATGTTCTCATCTGCAGGCAGCCGAACAGCAGGGCGAAGCTGCTTTGGTGATTTAAAAGAGTGCCTTTTATGCTCAGGTATGCGGAGTAGGTAAGCTTATTCCGCAAATCATCAGCTTTCAATTAATTTATCAACCAATTATTATGAGATTTTCAAGTGCGATTTTAATATGCGGCCTATTGTTTTCTAACCTGTTAGTGAAAGCACAGGAGACAATTTCTCTGGAAGGGAAGTGGCATGTTAAACTTGATTCGCAAGACATAGGAATTCAACAGCAATGGTTTAATCAGCAATTTGAAAACACCATTCAGTTACCCGGTACACTTGACGATGCCAGTATTGGAACTAAAACTAATCTTTCTGCCGACAAGCTGGAGAAAGAAGTTCTGTTGAAATTAACCCGTAAACATTCTTATATCGGTGCGGCATGGTATACCAAAGAAGTAATTATTCCGCAAAACTGGAAAGATAAGAATGTTCGTTTATCCTTAGAACGGGTAATCTGGAATACAAAAATCTGGATAGATGGAAAAGAAGCCGGGACTCAGGAGAGCCTCAGTGCTCCTCAGCACTTTGATTTAAGCGAATTGCTGACACCTGGAAAACACCTGATTGCTCTTCGTATTGATAACCGCAGGCAATACGATATGAGTTTCTCAAATTTTGCTCATGCCTATACTGATGGTACCCAAATTATATGGAATGGTGTAATTGGTGAAATGCGCTTAATTGCAAAAAGTCAACAGCATATTAACCTGGTGCAAACGTATCCGAAATTTGCAGACAGATCAATTACCGTTTCCACGCTTTTACAGAACAACTCTAAGAAGAGGAGAAAAAGTGGATTGCTCGTACAGGTTCTTGACAAAAACCATAACGTGGTAGCCAGTCAGAGTTTAAAATTAGAACTCTCTCCTGGCGAATCAGCGAAAAGCATAAAGTTAGACCTTAGAAAAGATGCTTTATTGTGGAGCGAGTTTAGTCCCAATCTTTATACCGTAAAAGTTCAGTTAACAGCCGCGTCATCGGCAACAGACATTGTTACTACTACTTTTGGCCTTCGTGAAATTGAAAGCAGGAACAATAATATTTTTGTAAACGGGACGCCGGTATTTTTCAGAGGTACGCTAGAATGCAATATTTTCCCGCTAACCGGTCATCCGCCGATGGATAAAAATGGCTGGTTAAAAGTGTTCAATACGGCCAGAGAATATGGATTAAATCACCTTCGTTTCCATTCCTGGTGCCCGCCGAAGGCTGCATTCGAAGTCGCAGATTCGCTGGGCTTTTATCTTCAGGTAGAGCTTCCGCTATGGAGCCTTGTGGTTGGAAAAGATGAAGGAACCAATAGTTTTCTGGAAGCGGAAGCAGAACGTATCAGCAAAGAATACGGCAATCACCCATCGTTTTGCCTTTGGTCTTTAGGGAATGAATTGCAAGGCGATTTTAGCTGGATGTCTGCGCAGGTAAAAAAGTTGAAGGCACTGGACCCGCGTCATTTATATTCTACAACCACTTTCACTTTTGAGAAAGGTCACGGTGTTTGGCCCGAACCCGACGATGAATTTTTTATTACCCAGTACACAAAGAAAGGATGGGTAAGAGGGCAGGGTATATTTAATACTTATCCGCCGAACTTCTCCACAGATTATATTAAGGCTGTAGAAGGAATGGCTGTGCCTTTGATTACGCATGAAATCGGACAGTATTCTGTTTATCCCAATCTGGATGAAATTAAAAAGTATACCGGCGTGCTTGATCCTTTAAATTTTAAAGCCATTAGAAACGATCTTCAAAGAAAAGGACTACTTAATCTTGCACCTTCATTTACGTTAGCTAGCGGAAAGTTTGCTGCTAACTTGTATAAAGAGGAAATTGAAAGAGCTATGAAAACCAAAGGTATAAGTGGTTTTCAATTATTGGATCTGCACGATTTTCCTGGCCAGGGAACGGCTTTAGTTGGTATTCTTGATGCGTTTTGGGACAGCAAAGGTCTGGTGACTCCCGAAGAACATCGTATGTATGCTTCATCTGTTGTGCCTTTAATTCGTTTCGAAAAAGCAACATACATCAATACCGAAAAATTTGTGGCGACTGCTGAAGTAGCCAATTTCGGATCCGGTACATTGCAAAATGTAACGCCTGTATGGGCGGTGAGTGATCAGCAGGGAAATAAGATTTTTAGCGATGAATTAAACAGCCTGAACATCCCGGTAGGAAATGGAATACAACTAGGTAACATTGGATTTGATCTCGGAGCCATTATCAAGGCAACGCAATTAACTATTGAATTACAGTTGAAGGGTACATCCTACAAAAACCGTTGGAGTATTTGGGTTTATCCTGCTCAACTGAACGTTAACGATAAAGACATAATCTATACCAAGTCGCTTAACGAAGCTTTGACCTATTTACATCAGGGCAGAAGTGTATTGTTAAACCCTGATACAGCCCATATTAAAGGTGTTGAAGGTCGTTTTGCTCCTGTTTTCTGGAGCCCGGTTCATTTTCCTGATCAACCGGGTACTATGGGGATTTTATGTGATCCAAAACATGCGGCATTAGCTCATTTTCCTACAGAGTTTTATAGTAACTGGCAATGGTGGGACTTGATTACTACTTCTAAAACTATAGTGGTAGATTCACTGCCAACAATCGAACCGCTGGTAAGGGTAATTGATAATTTCTATAAGAATCGTAAAATGGCGAATGTAATTGAAGCCAGGGTAGGTAAAGGAAAATTGATTCTTGCCTCTGTTGATTTATCTTCTAACCTGGATAAGCGCCCGGCGGCCAGACAACTTCGTTATAGCTTACAGCAATATATGAAAAGTAGCCAATTTTTACCTACGGTTGAACTAACACCCCGGCATTTGGATTATTTGATAAAAAAATAGAAATAAATCGCTGACAGTAATTAATCCAACTTCCAGATGTCGTATGTTTGTTTAATTTACAGATCAAGGGGAGAGATCTTACTCAAATTTATAGCAACAAGTCCCCCTGAGGGGGATTTGAAAATATTTTTTACAGTTGATTTACAAAACCATAATGACACAATTTTACTCAAGAACCTTATTTACTTTATTGTTCCTGTTCTCAACCACGCTTGTATTTGCGCAAAGTTTAACTGATTTGGGGCCCACTCAGGGTTTACAAAGTAATTCTACAACGCAAGGTTTTAATATCTATAATTATACAACGTCCAGTTTGAACTTGGAGGTTAATCCCATAACAGGTGTTCCTTATGTTGCCTATTTGAGCTCTGGAGGTTCGCCGGTTATACAGAAGTATGTAAACGGATCATGGCAGTTAGATACACTTATCTCTACCACAACGAACGCTCAAGGATTCTCAATGAAATTTACCACCCAGGGCGCGAGGATTCTGGCTATAACAGAGGCCGGATCTGGCACGACCATAAAAAAAGTGGAGAATGGGATTTGGAGCAATTTGGGGAATGTAATTTTAACGGGCTTTTCAGGTTTTAGTATAATGCCCAACGGAGATTTTTACTGCCTTGTTTCTGGGCGCTTTAAAAAGCTAATAAATTCAGAATGGAGTGATTTTTCCTACCCGGGCACAGAAACGCCATCTTCTTTACTTTACTCAGATGGTGTTAGTTTGTATGGTCTTGTCTTCATCAGCGGATCTTATGTTACATATTTGAAAAATTATTCAACAGGCACAAAGGAAATTGTTGTTGATAATGGCAGTTCTGCAATTGGATCAGATGCCGCAGGCAACCTGTATGTTTGGTATGGTTCAAATGGGAGCTTGTTGGTAGCAAAGATGGTAAATGGCTCGCTTCAGCAATTAGGAGCCAGAACGTATTCGGGTTCTAGTGTATTGACCGCAAAAATCCTTCCTGGAAAAGATAATAGTGTATATTCTCAAGTATTATTATCAAGTTCAGCAGGTTTAAGAATTGATATTAGCAAGTTGAGCAATAGTACTTTGGAAACCCTTGCTACTTACGAGATCAATAAATATAATAGTTATGCTAATTACTCTTATTCAGCGATTAATAGAACTAATGATGACATCTATATAATAAATCCAAGCTCAATAGGAGCCTTCGCAAAAAAATATACGCAACCTATCATATTACCAGTTTCAAGCATTAATTTCAAAGCTGCAAAAAGTGGCTCTAATGTGCAGCTAAGTTGGTCAACTTTATCTGAGGTTAATAATGACCATTTTGTTGTTGAAAAAGGTACTGGAAACAATACTTATAAGGAATTAGCAATGGTCAGTTCAAGAGGTAGTTCTTTGTTCGGCTTCAACTACGCTTTTACAGATACTTATCCAGAAGAAGGCTTAAATTATTACCGATTAAGTCAGGTTGATAAAGACGGTACAAAAACAATTCTGGATAGCAAGCAGGTGGATTTTTCATTAAATGATAACCGCCTGGCCGTTTACCCAAATCCGGTTGAGTCCGAACAATTTGAAGTGGTTCTTCCTTCATCTTCAAAAACTAACCACGTAGTTAAGATAAATGCCCTTAATGGACAAACTGTCTTTGGAGTGCAGTCAATAAAGAAAACGGGTGAAAAGTTACTGGTGAATACCACTACTAAGCTACCTCAGGGCTTATATATTTTAGAGGTAGAAGGATTTGAGCCTGTTAGGTTATTGGCAAAGTAAGTCCTGACGACATAAAGAGGAGGAGTGAATTCATTTTCTAAGCAATTCGCCCCTCCATTATGCAATGTTCGCTATAGCGACACCGCCATCCCACCATAAAAATTCCTGGTTGGAGCGGCATTGTAGTATCTTCCAGCCATAGGATTTAGATCATATCCCAGGCTATATTTTTTATTGAATAAATTATTAGCACCGGCAAAGACCCTGAAATTTGATTGAAACATTTGATATCCCCAACTCACCTTCATATCCACAAGATGACAATTTTTGGAATAAACAGTGTTGGCATCATTAAGAGGTAACTTTGAGGTGTAATTGTGCTGCAGGAAAATACTTATTCCCTTTGCAAAACCAGCTTCTGCCGAACTGACTATAGTCTTGCGAGGGATACCGGTTAAGCGTTTACCCGAAAAATCATTACCTGAGTTTATATAGTCCGAAAAACTGAACCTGTTATAGGTAAAGCTGTTTCTCAGTTCCAAAAATTGAATCAGCCCTGTATGCTTACTAATGAGCTTGGCTATAAGTTCTGATTCTGCCCCCTGCTGTTTAGTTCCACCAGCGTTCAGGTAATAGTAACTATTATTTACTTCCGGACTTCTTACAATAGCATCCTTTAGCTCATAGTTAAAGTAAACGGCATCCCAGTAAAGCCTGTTTTTCCATAGGGATAGCCGGAACCCGGCTTCTCGGTTCCAACCCTTTTCGGCTTGAATGGTTGCGTTAATATCCTGGCCGGAAGGATTCACTTCCTCTAAAGTTGGTGAAGAATAGCCTTTACTAATTGAAGCCCTTACGGCCAAAGCAGGCATTAGCTGATAGGATGCCGCAAAACGTGGCAACAACTGATCTTTAAAATTTCGTTTTGATAGTGCTATAGGGCTTGGGAAAAAAGTTTCGTAGCTATATCTAAACAGGTTAAGGCTCAATGCCGATTCTAAAAATAGGTTTTTAAAAGGGCTCAATGATGCATGTACAAAACCGAAGCCTTGTCTCGCTTGCAAGTAGTCTGATTTTGTCAGATTGCCTTTCTCGCCACCGTTATTAATAAATCTGTCGATATCAAGCTTAGTTTGCTGCAATTCAATTCCGGATTGCACTTTAAAATCCAATAGCTTCTTTTTAGATAGTTCTACAAAAGTTCTAAGACCCAAAGAACTCTCATCTCTAAACTCATAATTGGTAAAAGTGGGATTCTCAAAATCTGTATGCGAAGTAGTTAACGCAATTACATGCCTTACATTCTTTGAGAATTGGTATTCGTTTGATAATCCGGCAAAATAAGTTTTGTTATAAATAGAGGCATGTTGCGCAACGGCTCCAGTAGCTCCGGGCCTGGCAGATTTAGGATTGGCGTTAAACTGCTCCAAGGTTAATCCTCCGGGTGTTTGATAACTCAAATCCGAAAAGAGGAACATTGCCTTTAAGGTTCCGGCTGGAGAGTAGTTCCATTGTGGCGTTAGCTGAAAATATTTCCGGTCCACACTGCTGTGTTCCCGGTAGCCATCAGAACGTTGGTATGCCTGCTTAAAACCTAATTCAAACTTATTCCATCGTTTTTGCAACGCAATCTTTTCATGAAATAAACCAAAAGAGCCTCCCGTAATGCTGGCTTTCAATAGCGCACTGTCTTTGGCAAAAGGCTGTATCAAAACTACTCCGCCCGAATTTGCACCGTAAATGCTACCTTCCGGCCCTTTAATTATTTCAATCCCATCGGCACTGCTTGCATCTAAAACATTTAGGTAGGTATTACCACCTGCATCGGTAAGCAAGTAATTATCCAGATAGATTTTTACATTCCTTATGCCAAACGGCGACCGCAATAAACTCCCCCGGATAGACAAACGATAACTTCCCGGCGAACGCTCTTCCATACGAACTCCCGGCATAGAATTTATTGCGGGAACTAAACTAAAATCAGGATAGTTCTTAAGGGTATTTGTTCGAATAACGCCGATAGAGGCGGGAAGCTTTAACAAAGGCTGTTCGGAGAAATAAGCTTTAACTTCCACTTCTTTCAATAATGTAGAATCAGCTTTCTGCTGACTTTTTGCCTGAAAGGCATTTAGTATGATGAACAATCCTGGTAAAAACTTACGCATGAATACTTTTTATAATTGATTTTCTGCAAATATACCTATAGCAACGATCATAATGTAAATAAATTTAAACGTTGTTTATTTAAATTCAACAATGTTGAATTATTGTATATTTGTATATTGCAAATTAAATTAACCGATTTAGCTAAACTAAAACTAATATGAACCTAAAATTAAAGCATTACAATCCTTCCTTTTTTAGGGTAGTACTGATTTACTTCATGTCGAGCCAAACGCTGTTTGCTCAGGATAATATCCAGCCTGTAAGCAGAGAGTTATCAAAATTCGATTTCTTCTATGCTGGAGAAGGTAAAATACATAACATGTACATTGTTAAAGATGGAAAGATTTCCTGGTCTTATACAAACCCCAATAGTAAGGGAGAAATCAGTGATGCAGTTTTATTAAAGAACGGAAATATACTATTTGCTCATCAGTACGGTGTGTCGATATTAACACCATCCAAACAGATAATCTGGAACTATCCCGCTCCGGAAGGTACAGAAATTCACACAGCAGTTCCCGCAGGAAAAAACCTTGTCCTTTTTGTAATGAATGGCGATCCTGCCAGGGTAGTGGTGATGAATTATGCTACAAACAAAGTGATAAAGCAATTCAACATCCCTGTAGGGGATCCTAAAAAGATACACGGGCATTTTCGTCATGCTCGATTAACTGATAAGGGAACGCTTTTAGTGGCGCACATGGATATGTCTAAGGTGAATGAATATGATTCGGACGGCAATATTCGTTTATCGCTTGATGTGCCAAGGCCATGGTCGGCGGAGCCTTTAAAAAATGGAAACATCCTAGTTTGTTCGGCTAGTTCTGTTATGGAGATTAACCGTAAAGGAGAAACCGTGTGGGAAATAGATACCAAAACTATTAAGGGATATGATGTGAATTCACCACAGGTAGCACAACGTTTATCGAATGGTAATATCCTCTTTAATAATTGGTTCAACCAGTGGAGTGCGGGCAGTGTAAATTTGAAGAATCCCCCTGTTCAGGCTTTGGAAGTTACACAGGATAAGAAGGTTGTGTGGGCTCTGAGTTCATGGGAAGGAACCGAAAATCTTGGGCCATCAACTATTATTCAGTTGCTTAAAAATACTGGAGAGTTAGAAAAAATGCGATTTGGAAATTTGAAATGAGTAAGAGAAGCAGCCATGTGACTTGCTCTTATAAGCCCATCTGTAATTTATGTTTATTTCTATTCAACATTGTTGAATAATTGATTTTTATTTGTTAAAATTGTCCCAACACACACAATTCCAATTATATTAATGAAGAAACACATCAAAAAGCCAACTGTAATTACAGGAATTGGCCTAATGTTGATAAGCACCGTCTTTTCAGCAATGACTTATAAGCCGTTTGATTTACCGGTACCAGATAAAGATAATGCAAGGCTGATATTGCCTTCGGGTTTTGCTGCACTGAAAGTGGCTGATAGTCTTGGAAAAGCAAGGCATATTGCGGTAACCAAACAGGGTAATTTGTATGTTAAACTGGCTCGCCAGAAGAATGATAAAGCCATTTTGTATCTACAGGATAAAAATGGCGATGGACGATTCGAAGTAACAAACGGCTTTGCAAATTATGGGGGGACAGAAGTACTTATCAAAGACGGCTACCTTTATGCCACTTCAAATAATGATGTATTCCGTTATAAACTGAATGATCAGCAAGAAGTCATTAATCCTGCAGAACCCGAAAAAATAATTACAGGTTTAATCGGGCTCCGTCAGCATGAAACCAAATCGCTAGCCTTAGATAATGAAGGAAACATTTATGTATCGATTGGTGCCAACTCAAATTCGTGTCAGGAACAAGACCGAAAACCAGGCTCAATGGGAAAACCGGGTTGTCCGATGCTTGATTCGGCAGGTGGTGTATGGCAATTTAAGGCAGATAAGCTAAATCAGCATTATGGAGACGGTATCCGTTATGCCACAGGATTACGTAATGTTGTTGGTATGGACTGGAACCAGCAGCAGAACATGTTATTTGTGATGCAGCACGGAAGGGATATGCTTACCATGTTCCCTGATTTATATGATACAAAAATGAGCGCTGAATTACCCGCCGAGTGTATGTTTATGCTTAAGAAAGGCGATAATGCCGGCTGGCCCTACATCTACTATGATCCTTTTTTAAAGAAGAATATTTTAGCTCCGGAATATGGAGGCGATGGCAAAAAAGAAGGCGATAGCAAGTTTATTAATCCGGTAGCTGCATATCCTGCACATTTAGCTCCTAATGCATTGCTGTTTTATACTGGTGATATGTTCCCTGAAAAATATAAGAATGGGGCATTTATCGCCTTTCACGGATCCTGGAACCGTGCTCCGGAACCACAGGCCGGCTATTATGTGGTTTTTCAACCGTTTAAAAATGGCAAACCTTCTGGCCCTTATGAAATATTTGCAGATGGATTTTCTGGCTCGCCAGAGAAAACCGCTGCAGGACGTGCAGATCACAAACCTTGTGGACTTGCTCAGGGACCTGATGGTTCTCTATACGTTTCAGACGATAATAAAGGAACTATATACCGTATTATTTATACTAAAAGATAAAAATGAAAGGATCTATTCTAACCACTCTATTGCTTGCTCCGTTTTTTTTAAATGTGTTTGCTCAAACCAAAAAGCCCGCTGCTAAGCCAGCGTTAAAAACGGTTTCGGTATCTCCTGCAGGCTTTAATTCATCTCTAGTGCGCGGAAAAGTGGTGTATACCAGTTATTGTCTTCCATGTCACCAGGCAGATGGGGGAGGGGTTTCTAACCTGAATCCGCCTCTGATTAAAACATCGCATGTGCTTGGTAATCAATCAAAGTTGATCTCTATTTTACTAAAAGGATTGAATCAGGAAATTGAAATTGACGGCGAAGTATATTCAAACCCAATGCCGGCCCATAACTTTTTAACCGATTTACAAATAGCCGATGTACTTACTTATGTTAGAAATAATTTCGGTAACAAAGCCAGTGCTATTACTCCTGCTCAAGTGAAAGCGCTTAGAAAGTAGATGTACACCAGTTCTAACATCGGCACATGCTGCCGGCCTTAAAATTTTAAGATGAGCAAAATCTATTTTGGAAGCGAATACCTTAAATGTTAGATGAATAAAAAAGTTTCTACCACATTCTCTCTGATTGTGGCTTTTCTTATTGCATTAACTCAGCATGTGGCAAGCCAACCCAATCAAGCCTACTCGGTTGCTATAAATGGCAAAAGGATAAGCTTGTTAAAACAGAATACCCCTGTTTTAACTATCGACTCCATTAGCTTTAATTTTGAATCGCCTTCATCATTGAAAGTTCTTAATAATAGTCCCGATAGCCTGGTAATTGAATTGTTGTATCCAAAAGTAGTTGACTTTTATGGAATCAATAAAGTACAAGATCAAACTGCAATTCTAACTATTACGCATAAGGAAGGCGTATTTCATATTCGCTCCGGTCCGCGTTGGGCCCGGCATTTTATACTGCATCTGGGAGATATGAACGATCACTATTTTGGCCTGATTGAGGCTTTGTATCCTGAGAATAAGAAATCGCCCGACCTCCGCGGCCAGACTATAGACGTGGAAGTTAATGGAGGAATGTCTCGTTTTTACGAAAACTTTGCCTCTGCTGTATCTTCCTTTTATTACAATCCGAAGGGCTACGCTTCTTATGTGAACTCCTTCGCCCGCGGGCGATACCAGCTTGGTATTAATGGAAAAACGTCCATTAGTCATGAAACAGGTAAATTGGATTGGTACCTATTTACCGGCAAAGGACAGGATATCTATCAGCAATATTTTAAGGTGATCGGGAAACCAAAGTACGTGCCACTTTGGGCTTGTGGGCCCGTGGTATGGCGAGATGAAAACCGTGGGGGAAGTAAGGAAATCCTCGATGATCTTAAGCAGTTAGGAAAGTTACAGATACCTGTCACTTCAATAATGGTAGACCGCCCCTATAGTAACGGAGCGCATTCATGGTCAAAGATGGACTTCAACGAAAAGTTCAGTAAACCGGCCGAATGGATAAAACAGCTGAATGATAACGGAGTGCAGTTTCAAACCTGGATTGCTTCAGCAACCTTTACAGACACAGCTTTTCCAGGCCTTTTAAAAGGATCATTCGGATATATAGATCTAAGTAATCCGGCAGGAAAAGCAGAGTTTGCCAGACGTCTGAAGCAAAACCAATATGCGGTAGGTGTTAAGGGTCATAAAATGGACAGAGCAGATGAGTTGTTCCCACAATCGGAAGAATGGTATGATCGAACGCCTGAAACCGAAAGAAAGAACAAATATGTATATCTGTACACAAAGGTTACTGACAGCATTTTGAGAGATGCCTGGGGAGATGATAATTTTTCATATACCCGTGCTGGAATACACGGATCACAGCCTTACCTGAGTGGGATATGGGGCGGTGACGTGAGGACCAGCTGGAGTGGCCTGGCCGCTAATCTGGCAAATGCTATGCGAGCCTCTTTTATGGGATTTCCGAACTGGGGTACAGATGCGATCGGTTATCTGGGAGAAGGCAGAGTGCCTGACGATTTATATATACGCTGGTTGCAATGGTCGGTATTTAACGGCATCTGTGAAATAAAGATAGACGGGGCTTTAGGCAATGGGGAAGATAGGGCACCCTGGCATTACAGCCCTGCTGTGCAGCAAGCTTTTAAAGAAGCTTGCAAGCAACGCATGGAATGGATGCCGCACATCTTTTCTCAACTAAACACCTCACATAAATACGGTCCGCTTATGAAACCCCTGGCGATGGTATATCCGGAGGATGTAAATACTTATTCCATGTGGGATGAATACCTATTTGGGAATACATTACTTGTCGCTCCGGTTGTCTCTGAATCAAAGGAGAGGGCTGTCTATCTTCCGGAGGGAAAATGGATCGATTTTTACTCAGGTGAGATCCATAATGGGCCAAAATGGGTAAACACTCCTTTATCACTAAATAAAATTCCGGTATTTGTTAAGGCAAATTCCTTTCAGCTAAGAGGAAATGTATTCGGTGGAAATCAGAAGATGTGGCAAAAAGAAACCGCACATTACATGGATGTCTACTATTATGCCGGTGAGGGAAGCACAGAACTTGACTATGTAGATCCGGTCACTAAGCGTTCTGATATACTAAAGGCAACCACTAGTCAATCTCAGATTTCTCTAACAATACCAGCTATCGATTTTCCAGGCGATATCAGGATCTCCATTCCAAGCAAGCCGAAGTCGGTACTATTAAATGGCAAGCCAGCCAGTTCAAAATACAAAGACGGTTTTTTGATTATTAAACGGCTGCCAATGCAGGAAAACGTTATACACGTTCAATTTTAATTTCATAGCCTGATTAATTATATATTATCACAATGGAAGAAAAGCTTTTATCCTTTCTTCCATTGTTGAGAGCTGTTAATGGTTTAAATCACGTGCTAAGCGTTTGGCAAAGGAACTTCAAGATTGAGAGCATTACTTTGGAACCTGGCCAAATAAGCTTCAGCGTTCCTGCAAGAACAATTCAAAATAGGCATCTTGTATTCCCCTCTCCTTATTCATGGGACTTCTCAGGAAAGGAGTGCAATGCTATTATAAATAGTAAAAAAAACAACCAAAAAGAGTATGAAATTTCTTTTGAAGTGTCTTACTAAATTATGAAAAAATATTTAGTCATACCCTTAATAATCTTCTTCTGCCTACATGTTAAAGCTCAGGACTTGCCACGGGCCATTCTACGGGGAGATTACCCTGATCCGAGCATCATGCGGGAAGGTGAAGACTTTTATATGACCCATTCTCCATTTGTATATTCACCTGGGTTCTTAATCTGGCATTCTAAAGATCTGGTGAACTGGAAGCCAATTACCCGCGCTATGGTCGATGTGGTCGGTTCTGCTATGGCTCCTGATTTATTCAAGTACAAGGATAAATACTATATCTATTTTCCTGCAGCGGGCACAAACTGGGTAATTTGGGCGAATACTATCAGAGGTCCCTGGAGCAAGCCTATAGACTTGAAAGTACGGCGAATAGACCCAGGACATGCTGTTGGAGAGGATGGGAAACGCTACTTGTTTGTTTCAGCCGGCGGAATGGTTCCATTATCAGACGATGGCCTTTCTGCTACAGGAGAGATGAAAGATGTGTATGCAGGATGGGAATACCCTAAGAATTGGATTACAGAATGTATGTGCCTTGAATCTCCTAAAATTACCAGGAAAGGTGACTTCTATTACATGATTACAGCAGAAGGAGGAACAGCCGGCCCGGCAACAAGTCATATGGCTGTAGTAGCACGCTCCAAAAGCATATTTGGCCCTTGGGAAAACTCTCCGATTAATCCCCTTGTCCATACCTATAGTCGGGATGAGAAGTGGTGGTCGAAAGGACATGGCACTTTAATAGATGATGTAAATGGCAATTGGTGGATCGTTTATCATGCGTATGAGAAGGGATATTATACTCTTGGAAGGCAAACATTGATAGAGCCGGTTGAGTGGACTGCTGAAGGATGGCCTAGAATTTCTCAGGACAAAAAGTTAACCACAAGTAAGGGTAATGGCTTGTCTCTTTCTGATAATTTTAATTCTAAACACCTGAATCTTCAATGGACCTCCTGGAAAGGATATGATAAGAACGCCATCCGTTTCATCGATAAAAAATTACAGCTTGATGCAAAAGGTAATAATCCGGCAGATGCTCAGCTATTACTAACCACTGCGACAGATACCAGCTACCAGGTAGAGGTTGAAGTTTTCTTAGCGGACGAAGGTAAAGGCGGACTAATTCTTTTCTATAATGATAAAGCTTATGCCGGAATTGTTGCTGATGAAAAGGAGCTAACGATTTACGAGGATGCAAAAACACAAAAAAATGCAGTGAACAGTTTTGGAAAACACTTCTTTTTGAATATTAAAAATGAGCGTCAAACCTGCGATATGTTGGTTAGTAAGAACGGAAAAGATTGGACTGCTTTAGTCTCGGGACTCGATGTCTCAAAACTCAATCATAATAATTTCGGAGGTTTTTTTGCTTTGAGACCAGGTTTGGTTTCTATGGGTAATAACAAGGTTACTTTTAATAATTTTAGCTATAAAAACGAATAGAATAATGGAATCCCTCTGCTAGTTCGGATACGCTTGTTCAAGCTAACTCAAGATTTGTTCGCGTTTCTGCGAATGCGAAATTATCTTAAGTCCAAGCCGGGTCTCTCGAAGAGGCCCCTGCGTTGTTCGTTCCCTGCACCGCAGCTCCGGTATGTTTTTGCCAGACTAACATTGTGTTTTAAAAACAGTCTCAGAGGCTACTAACACAGGAATTTAATAATCCGTTTTAACGAGTTTGGCGGCTATTCTCATTTATTGATCCATAAAACCCTTGGGTATTCTAAATCCGTGGCAGCACAGGGGCCTCTGCGAGTCTGCGAGAGACCCTGCTCGGACATAAGCATTCGATCTTTACGAAGATGAAGGTGATAATTACAATTACGAGAAGGGAAAGTATACGATAATTCCTTTTACCTGGAACGAGACTGCCCAACTCTCAGTATCGGAGCAACTCTGGGTTCTTATCCTGCTTATCTAAAAAATAGAAGTTTCAACATTGTACTTATAAAAGACGGCAACGGCAAAGAATCATTGGAAACGCACCCCAGCAGAAGCTGCGGTGCGTCCATATTTTTGATACTCTATTCTACCACTATTTTTTTTGTGTAGCTTCGATCCGGAGTATTAATTTTTAGAATGTACATTCCTTTGTTTAGTCCGGAATTGATGAAATTTTCGCCTGTATTCAGATTGGCCTGATTAAATACTTTTTTGCCTTGCAGGTTATAGATAACCAGGTTGAATTTGACTGAACCTCCATAGGGAACAGAAACTGTAAATGCGCCATTACCAGGGTTGGGGTATACATTAAATGATACGTTTTTAATAATCGGTTCAGGTTCGAGGTTGAGACTTTTATTAGCAGGTGAGGCCATCAAAGGTGTTCCTGTAGATATGTAGTTAAATTTAAACTTCTGGCAGGAAGAGTATCCGAGATAATCGTACAGCTGTAAATTCGCAGCTCCATTCATATTGCAGTATAGCACATCCCAGCCGCGGTTTAATCCCTGATTTACTGCTACTCTGGAAAGTATTTTATAGTAACCACCTCCGACGCTGGTAATTTGCCAGGCCTGGGCATCGTTGCTATAGTTATCCCAAAGCCTTATGGATGTTCCAAGTGCTGTGTTTGCACTTTGAAGATCGATACAACGGTTGGTGGCACTCGATGTTGAGATGATTCGCCAGTACCCATTCCCAATATCTACAGCACGCCATCTTTGAGATGATCCTCCAAGCCTGTTCCATGGGCGTATTGCAGTGCCGTTAGCATCGGTATTATTGGCAAGATCCAGAACCTTTCCCGGGTCAGTTTGAAATTCAATTTCATAGATACCATTATTAATAATATTACACGCAGATGCAGGTGTGTTGTACGTTGCATATTGCTTAAACCAGTTATAGCAGGCATTGGCACAACCCTGCGGGTCATTATTAAAAGCTATTCCCCCGGTTGGGTTTCCTTTGTCAAGCAGATCATCCGGAGCAAGAAGGTTCCAACTAACATTGCCCTCTGTATCAGCAAAAGCTTTGAAGTTAGCCCCAAATCCCCACTGACCAGCGG
>Ga0307408_100001138_pt1 | contig 20213 bp, 19 predicted proteins | sample 322Cmetagenome_FD_202116 | JGI IMG/M metagenome (GOLD analysis project Ga0307408, IMG submission 202116) | Maize rhizosphere microbial communities from greenhouse at UC Davis, California, United States - 322HYB-C-3 | ecosystem: Host-associated > Plants > Roots > Rhizosphere > Soil | place... | reverse complement strand
CTCCGGGTCCTGGGGCGGCGCCGCCGGCTGACGGATGATGCTGAAGAATGCTTTCAGGGTTTGCATGCGCGCGTCCAGCGTTTGCCGCCCGCTGCGCCCCTGTGGATCCCGCATGTGGCTCTGGCTCCAGTTCTCGGTGAAGTTCGATTGCACCAGGCTGTAAGGGGGATTGCACAGGATGTAGTTGTCGGCCACGCAGCGGCCGGCAACGTTGAAGGGATCGGTGATGGCGGGCAGCTTGTCGCCCAGGAAGGCGGCCGCCATGCCGATCATGTTGCCCTGGCTGTGGCAAACCATCGTGATGGGGACATTGGCGTGGTGGCGGCGGATCGCCTGCACCAGCCTGGCCAGCCTGAGCGCCGCCAGCACGAAGTATGGCCGTGGCGGGCACGAGTAGACGAGGCGGTCCTTGAGCGGATTGACGTCCTGTACCTCAACGCGCGGCAACAACTGATCGGACAGCCCCAGCCCCCACAAATCCGGCAAGGCGGAACAGCCATTGGTGAACGGCCCGCCGCCCCAGTAATTGTGCTCGTTCAGGTAGATGTTGCCGCCAAATTGCTGCAGCTCTTTGGAACTGGCCTTGTACCCCCAGCGGAAGTGAATGACTGGCGAAAAGTGGGGGCTGGGCGTGGTAAAGGTTTTGAACGTTTTCTTGGGATTGATGAAGCCATCCGCCGTCAAGTCCGGCGCATAGCGCACTGGCGTCAACTGCCCCCCGTCCGGCGCGGCATAAACCAGGTCTTCATTGCGCCGCCCCAGCCGTTCATTGAGCCCCTTGCATAGACCTTCTTCGGCGGCCTCGAACCATTCGCCGTCGGAATTGACCCCATGCACAAAAATGACAATGCCAGGCAGCGGCATTTGCAGATAGACCGTGTAGATTTCGTTGAGGCTGCCTCTGAGTACGGTGACGCATTCCGCCTTGCCCAGTCGTCCTCTGCGGGTGGGTTGGTCGTCAGGTGATTGTGGCATATATCCTCCCAGGCGGTTGCCTCAGTGGCGAGGTAGCCATTTCACACTGGAAAGACAACAATGTTATTGCAATAAGTCAACACCGCCACGCTGGAAGGACTGCTTCTCACAGTGAAGTACAATCGCCCAGTGGTGTCCCCTGATTTTGTTGACATATAAATAAAATTACCCTAATGTAACGCCGAGCGGATCCTTCAAGCCGGCCCGTCGTTGCCTCGTGCAGAGACAGCCTCCACGGGGTTACCCCGTGGCATTTTTGTTGTTCGGCATTTCACCGCATGAGCCTCTTTGCGCTTCCACGCAAGCCGGCTCACGCATCACAAGACTCGTTGAAGGCTCTCCGTTCCATTCCGTGCGCATGAACACCAAAAAACTGACCGTCCTGGCGCTGGCCGACATGATGCTGGCGACGGACGGCAACGTGGACAGCCTGGTCGGGGCGTGCCACCGGGTATTTGATGTCACGCCGCCGTGGGCGCCTGTCATGTGTGCCGCGCTGGCCGCGCGGGCGGGCGACAATTTTCATTACTACAGTCGGCATGAACTGGCGGCGCTCTTGTGGCAGTGCCTGGGCTCGGGTGATGACGGCGAGGGGGATGGCGACCAGGCTGGCGACGATGATGCCGCCGATGCGGAAGCCGCAGCTGTCATCTGGCCCGGTCCGATGGAGTTGCCGCCGTTGCGGCGCTATTGCATCGATCCGCCGGTTAGGCCGCCGCAGCCGGAATGGCTGGCCGCGCTGGCGCTGCCGGAATTGCCGACAGTCGGCGCGCTGGCCGTGTGGCTAGCTGAACCGGTGGGCGCGCTGGGCTGGCTTGCCGACCAATGGCGGCTGGGCGCTGGCGGACATGAGCGGCTGCAGCATTACCATTACCGGTGGGTGTCGAAACGCAGCGGCGGCGTGCGCCTGATTGAAATTCCCAAGGCGCGGCTGCGGCGCCTCCAGCAAAAAATTCTGCGCGACATACTGGACCGCGTGCCGCCGCATCCGGCGGCGCATGGCTTTCGCCGTGGCCACTCGTGCGTGACGCACGCGGCGCTGCATGCCGGGCAGCGCGCCGTGGTCCGCATGGACTTGAAGGATTTTTTTCCGGGTATACAGCTGTCGCGCATACACGCGCTGTTTGAAAAGCTGGGCTACCCGGCCCATGTGGCTGGAACGCTGGCGCGCATTTGCGTCAACCGCACGCACCCCAACGCTTTTAATGACCGGCAGCTCGGCGGTTCCTTGACCTGGGCCGAGCGCCACGCTTTGAAAAGCCCCCACCTGCCGCAAGGCTCCCCCTGTTCGCCCGCACTGGCCAACTTGTGCGCCTACCGCCTGGACCTGCGGCTGGCGGCGCTGGCCGAATCGCTGGGCGTCACGTACAGCCGCTATGCCGATGACCTGGCGTTTTCCGGCGGACTTGAGTTCGCGCGGAAGGCTGACCGATTCCACATCCAGGTGGCCGCCATCGCGCTGGAAGAAGGTTTTCGCGTCAACGTCCGCAAAACGCGGCTGATGCGCGCAGGGACGCGCCAGCAAGTCACCGGCGTGGTGGTCAACCAGCATCCGAACATCGCGCGTGGCGAATACGACACGCTGAAAGCAATACTAACGAATTGCGTGCGCCATGGCCCCGCAGCGCAAAACCGTAGCCAGCATCCTGACTTGCGCGCATACCTGGCGGGCCGGATTGCTTATGTGAAAATGGTCAATGCAAGCCGGGCAGGCAAGCTGCAGCGCTTGTTTGATGCCATTGCCTGGCCGGCCTGATTGACGTGGTAGGCGAGGGGGGCTACCGACGGTCCGTATTTGCAAACCTACTCAAATCCCTTCCTCAAACTTGTCCAAAATTCCTTAAACGTGCTCTTTATTTAGGGTCGAAGCGGAACCATTCCGTCTACCGCATGCCTAAGTCTTTACGTGCCTGGATTTGAGTACGTTTGAATATGAAAGAGGTATGTTTAAGGAAGGAGAAGAGCATGTTAGCTACTACGAGCCTGCAGATACCTGCCCCTATGCTGCTCCAGTTTCTGTCATTCGTGCAACTGCATTGCCACGATATGGAGCCGGCCTTTGCCGCCAGCGAAGCACTCAAGCAATGGATGGAGCGTCGGGATCGCGGCGAAACCGGCAAGACGGAGCCTGAACCTGCCGGGTACCGGTGGAAGACGTTGTACTTGCCGGAGGGAGCCCGGCTGCAAGTGGATGGCCGCAGCGATGCCGGCTTCGCCTATGTGGTTCGCGGCCAGCTTGTCTGGCATGGGGAGCCTACAACACCGAACCGGTTCGCGCGCATGGCACTGGGCTATCCGTGCAATGCCTGGCGCTACATCTGGATCACCATGCCATGGGATACGCGCCCGGTATTGGCGTCCGTTGTCCGCCGCGATCCGCTTTCGCCTGCGCGTGTCGCAACGCCGCCGACGGCGCCCGACCTTGTTCGCCGCGCCAACTTCGGTAGCCTCTTGCCTCGCGGGAGGCTTTCGCTGTTGACGTATCCCAGGATATGGCCCGATTTCGAGCGCCGGGAAGCGCGCCACGAGCGCCGCATGGGCGCCGATCGGCGGGTGGTGGACGCGCTGTGGGAGGAGTAGGGGGGGCTAGCTTCCCCGGTTTATTTCGCCATCTCCTGCTGCGCCTTCTGCACCAGCGCATCGACCACCTGGAACGTCGCCGCTTCCAGCGAAGCGCGCGGCACATCCGGGTTCTTCTCCATCACCATTGATGGCGATGTCAGGTAGCGGCCGTGGATCACCAGGGTGGGTGTGCTGTCGACGTGATAGCTGTTCATCAGCTTGTCCAGGTTGCGCAGGCGGGTCGTCACGCCAAACGAGTTGTACGCATCCAGGAATTTCTGCTTGTCGATGCCTTGCTTGACGGCCCACGCGAGGTTGTCGTCATCGGTGCGCAGGCGCTGGCGTTCCACGTGCCAGGTGTGCAGCACCTTGTCGTGCATGGACGCGTCCAGTTGCAGCGCTTCCAGCGCCAGGAACAGGTGCGCTTCCGGATCGTTTGGCATGTGCGGCATGTGGATGCGGCGGAAGTTGATCGCGTCGCCCTGTTTCTTGACCCATGCCGCCAGCGCCGGCTCCAGCGCATTGCAGGCGGGGCAGTGGTACATGAAGAATTCAATGACTTCGACTTTTTTGCCGGCCGGCGCCACCGGCATCGGCGTGGCCAGCGTCAGGTATTCGGCGCCATTGCGCGGCACCGCGGGGGAGGCCGGCGCGGGGCCGGCTGACAGCAAGGCAGCCGCGATCAGGGCGGCACGGAGCAAACGCATAGGAATCCTTGGCGAATGAAAGAGTCAGCGCAGGTTGGCCATGGTCTCGCCCAGCTGGACCGGGCCGGCCGGCTGCCAGGTGTCGTTGAAGTGCAACCGGTCTTTCGGGAACAGCATGACCACGGTGGAGCCCAGCAGGAAGCGGCCCAGCTCCTCGCCTTTCTTCAACACGATTTGCTGGTCGTCGTAGGTCCATTCCTTGACGTCGGCATGGCGTGGCGGATTCACAACGCCGTGCCACACGGTTGCCATGCTGCCGACAATGGTCGCGCCCACCAGCACCAGCACGAACGGCCCGTTGGCGGTATCGAACACGCACACCACGCGTTCATTGCGGGCGAACAGGCCGGGAATGCCGCGCGCCGTGGTCGGGTTCACGGAAAACAGCGAGCCCGGCACATAAATCATGCGCGTCAGGCGGCCGTCGCACGGCATGTGGATGCGGTGGTAATCGCGCGGGCTCAGGTACAGGTTGGCAAAGCTGCCGTGGCGGAATTTCGCGGCCAGCGCGGCATCGCCGCCCACCAGCGCGGTGGTGGAAAAGCTGTGGCCCTTGGCCTGGAAAATCTGGTCGTCGTCGATCGCGCCAAACTGGCTGATGCGGCCATCGACCGGGCAAACGAAGTCGGCCTTGGCCAGCGGGCGGGCGCCCGGCTTCAGCGCGCGGGTAAAGAATTCGTTAAAACTGTGATAACTCGCGATGTCCGAATTGGCCGCCTCGGCCATGTTGACGTTGTATTTCGCGACAAACCAGCGGATCAGCCAGGTGGTTTTATTGCCGCCCTTGGCGCCCGCAATGCGGCCGGCGAAATTGGTCAGCGCCCCTTTGGGCAGCAGATATTGCGGTAATACGGCAAGGCGGTCGGACACAGTTATGCTACCTATCAATATAGATGAATACGCATTATAACGGCGCGATTGGCCGGTGGCGAAAAATTGCAAAGCACTTGCTTGGCTGACGCAACACCGGTTATCGGCACGGTTCCATGCGGGCGGGGCCATGACTCGGTGATGCCTGAATGGTATGATTGATGCATGACAAAAACCAAGTACGCCGATCCATTGATTGCTCCCGCCGAACCCGATGCGCTGCACCTGGCGTTGTCGGAAGTGCGGATGTTGCAGCGGACCATCATGGAATTGCGTTCGGAGCTGGAACTGGCGCACCACGAGCGTGCGCGGCAGGTGCAGGATGCGCTGGCCTCGTCGCACAACGAAGTGCAGCAAGTACGCGCCACCGTGATGACGTTGCGCGACGCCCTGGAGCAATCGCGCGCGGAGCGGGAAGCCGCGCTGAAAACCGCCACCGCCGGGGCACAGGGGGAAATCGCCCAGTTGCGCGAAACCGTGTCGGTGCTGCGCTCGGAATTGGAGCGGGTCACGCGCGAACATGCCGAAGCCATGCAGCAAACGGCCACCGCGCACCGCAGCGAAGTGTTGCAATTGCATGAAACCATACGCGCATTGCGCGATGTACTGGAAGCCCGGCAGGCATAGTCGATCGCATGAACTTTATGGACAAGAGCGCGCTTGAGCCGCGCACGAAAAAGCCGGACAGCGCGCCCGCCAGCGCTGGCGCCGGCGCCGCCGCCGCCAAGGCCAAGGCCGGTGCGCAAACGCGCCGCCTGCGGCAGGTGGAACTGTTGCTGGAAGTGTCGCGCCGCATGGCGGCGTTCGATACGCTCGATGAAATCCTGACCGCGCTGGTGGAAGTCACCACCGAAGAACTAGACGCCGAACGCGGCACCCTGTTCCTCAATGACGCCGAAACCGGTGAACTGTTTTCCCGCATTGCGCAGGGCGAAACCCAGCGCGAAATCCGCTTCCTGAACACGTCCGGTATTGCCGGCCACGTGTTTACCACCGGCGAGTCGCTGATGATTGCCGACGCCTATGCCGATGGCCGCTTCAACCGCGCGATTGACGAACAGACCGGTTTCGTCACCCGCAACATCCTGTGCGTGCCGATCCGTACCTTCAAGGGCGAGATCATCGGCGTGTCGCAAACGCTGAACAAGCGCAAGGGCAAGTTCACCCGCAACGATTTGCAGTTGCTCGAAGCGCTGACCACGCAAGGCACCCTGGCGCTGCAAAGCGCGCGCTTCCTGGAAAGCATGAAGAAAGTGCGGCGCCAGGAAATGGAATTCATCGACGTGGTGTCGGAAGTCACGGCCGACATCAAGCTCGGTTCGCTGTTGCAGCGGGTGATGGGCGAAGCCACCCGCTTGCTGAACGCCGAGCGCTCGACCCTGTTCCTCAACGATGAAAAGACCAATGAATTGTGGTCGGAAGTGGGGCAGGGGCTGGAATCAATGCAGATCCGGCTGCCCAATTCCGCCGGGATCGCGGGCGCGGTGTTTACGTCGAATAAAACCATCAATATCCCGTACGCCTACGCGGACTTGCGCTTCAATCCCGCCTTCGACAAGCGCACCGGCTATTTCACCCGGTCTATCCTGTGTGTCCCGATCGTCAATAAAAACGGCAAGACCATCGGCGTGACCCAGGTCCTGAATAAACGGGGCGGCCCGTTCACCGGCGAAGACGAATCGCGCCTGCGGGCGTTCACCGCGCAGATTTCCATTGCGCTGGAAAACGCCAAGCTGTTTGCCGACGTCCAGCAAATGAAGAATTACAACGAGGCGATGCTCGAATCCATGTCGAACGGCGTGATCACGTTGGACGGCCAGGAAAAAATCGTCACCTGCAATGCGGCCGGCCTGACCATCCTGCGTTCCGATGCGGCCGCCATGCTGGGGCGTCCGGCCCAGGAATTCTTCACCGGCCCGAATTCCTGGGTGGTCGACAAGCTGCGCCAGGTCGAGGAAAACCAGTCGGCCGGGCACATGATGGACGCGCCGCTGATCGTGGGCGATGAAACCATTTCCGTGAACTTTTCCGTGCAGCCGCTGCTGTCGGTGGAAAAGAAGCGCATCGGCTGGATGCTGATGCTCGACGATATCTCCGGTGAAAAACGCCTGAAGGCCACCATGTCGCGCTACATGGACCCGAGTATCGCCGACCAGATGGTGGCCAATGGCGCGGAAATGCTGGGCGGTAAAAACGTCACGGCCACCGTGCTGTTCTCCGACGTGCGCAAGTTCACCACCATCACCGAGCAGTTGGGCGCGCAGGGCACGGTGGCGCTGCTCAATGAATATTTTACGATGATGGTGGACTGCATCCAGCGCGAAGAAGGCATGCTGGACAAGTTCATCGGCGACGCCATCATGGCGGCCTTCGGCATCCCGGTGCCGCATGAAGACGACCCGGACCGGGCGGTGCGCACGGCCATTGCCATGATGCGCGAGCTGCGCGCGTGGAACCAGCCCCGTATCCGCGATGGCAAGCTGCCGCTCGATATCGGCATCGGCTTGAATTCCGATTCCGTGGTGTCGGGCAATATCGGTTCCAAGAAGCGCATGGATTACACCATCATCGGCGATGGCGTGAACCTGGCGGCGCGCCTGGAATCGGCGTGCAAGCAATATGGCGCACATATCTTGATCAGCGAATTCACTTACCGCGCGCTGCGCGGCACTTACCGCGTGCGTGAACTCGATATCGTCGTGGTGCAGGGTAAAACCAAGCCGGTTTCGATTTACGAAGTGATGGATTACCATACCGACGAAACCTATCCGCATTTAATCGACGCCATGGGGCTGTTCCGCCATGGCGTGATCAATTACCGCAAACAGAAATGGGCGGCGGCGCGCCAGTCGTTCCAGGAAGTGCTGGCATTGCATCCCGGCGATAAGGCCGCGGCCATGTATATCGAACGCTGCGACCGGCTGGAAGCCGATCCGCCGCCGGAAGACTGGGACGGCGTGTATATCATGCAGAGCAAATGAAAATCCCCCGCAGTACGCTTGAACAATGGCAGGTGCTGCAAGCGATCGTTGAATGCGGCGGATATGCCCAGGCGGCGGAAGCGCTGCACCGCAGCCAGTCTTCGGTCAGTTATATGGTGGCGCGCCTGCAGGAACAACTGGGCGTGGAATTACTGGAAATCGACGGCCGCCGCGCCAGGCTGACCAGCAATGGCGCGGCGCTGCTGCAGCGGGCCCGCGCATTACTCGATGACGCCTTCCTGCTGGAAGATTTCGCCCGCAGCCTCAATGAGGGCTGGGAGTCCGAATTGCGTTTCGCGGTCGACAGCCTGTTCCCGTCGGAATTACTGGTGCGTATCCTGCGCGAATTCGAGCCGCTGGCCCGCCATACCCGCGTCAACCTGGCTGAAACCATTTTGTCGGAATCGGAAGATGTGCTGCGTGAAAAGCGCGCCGATATCGTCATCGCCCATTTTGTGCCCGCAGGTTTTTTAGGCGACGCCTTGCTCGATATTGAATTTGTCGCGGTGGCGCACCCGGACCACCCATTGCATGGATTGGGGCGCACCATCAATGAAGATGATTTAAACCGGCACTTGCACATCGTGGTGCGCGACGCGGGCGTGCAAAATCCCCGCGATTATGGCTGGCTTAATTCCAACCAGCGCTGGACCGTCACCAGTCCGGCCACCCGCAATGAAATGGTGAAGGCGGGGCTTGGCTATGGCTGGATGGCGACCCACCGGATCGCCGGCGAACTGGAGCGGGGTGAATTAAAAGCCCTGCCATTACGCACGGGGCAAAAGCGCAAGCTGACCTTGTCGCTGATTATTGCCAATACCGAGCGGCCCGGCCCTGCCGCCTGCCAGCTGGTGCGGATTATCCGTTCCGTGATTGCCTGCCATTGCAAGGACAAGGGCGGCGGCTGTCCGGCCATATAATCCGGCGCGGTATGCCGCGTTATCGCATGTCGAGCGGCGTGCCCTTGCGTGGACGAGGGAAGCCCGCATCGAGTTCGGCGAGATCGTCCGCCGTCAGAATAATATCGGCCGCCTGCCGGTTCAATTGCACGTGCTCCGGATTGGACGATTTGGGAATCACGATCACCTGGTCCTGGCGCAGCAGCCACGCCAGCGCGATTTGCGCCGGCGTCGCGCCATGCCGCGCCGCCACCGCCAGCAAGCTGCGGTGGCCCAATAAAACCCGCTGCTCGCCCGGTGTCGAGGATTCCAGCGGTGAATACGCCATCACCGGCACGTTATGTTGCTGCGACCAGGGTAATAAATTCCATTCAATGCCGCGCCGTGTCAGGTTATACAGCACCTGGTTGGTGACAATACCGTCACCGCCTGGCAGTGTGCGGGCCTGTTCCATATCGTCCAGGTCGAAATTCGAGACGCCATAATCGCGGATTTTGCCGGCCAGTTTTAAAGCCTGCAAGCCGTCCAGGGTTTCCTGCAGCGGCACGGAACCGCGCCAATGCAGCAGGTAGCAATCGAGATAATCGGTCTGCAAGCGCCGCAAGCTGCGCTCGCACGCGGCCTGCACGCCCTTGAGCGTGGCATTGTGCGGATACACCTTGCTGACCACATAAACGCTGTCGCGGCGGCCCGCGATGGCGTCGCCCACCACTTCCTCCGCGCCGCCGTCGGCATACATTTCCGCCGTATCGATCAAGGTCATGCCCAGGTCCAGGCCCAGTTGCAGGGCGCGCACTTCACGCTGGTGGTGCGCCGTGTTTTCCCCCATGTTCCAGGTGCCGAGGCCGAGGGAGGGCATGGTCCGGCCGGATGACAGTTGCACAGTCTTCATTGTTGGCTCCGCGAGAGGTGGTGGCAGGTGGTGGTGACACGATGTTACACGATCGTCACCGGCCTGGTAATCGAGAATGGTTCTCATTGAAGAGGTGCGGACGATCGCCGCGCCGTATATGGCCAACGGCGTGGAATTAGTGGCGATTGCCCGTCAGCCTGAACGCGGTTTATATCAAGCCGGCCTGCGCCATGCCGATGCCTGGCAGCGCACCGGCAACTGCCGCTTATTTATCGATATGCGGAACGGGAAAGCCCCGCGGATATTCAATCCGCGTGCCGGCGAATATGTGGACCGCTTCCCGGCCACCTTGTTCCCTTTGCATTCCGGTCAACCGGGCGGTCCGGCAGTCAAATGGTTGATTGCTTCCGGCGCTGTTCATTTTTACCGGTATTACTACTTGGTTACTGCGCAGGAAAAAACGTCCGGCGGCGTGTCAGCATGAGCCGGGAGTTTTGCCTACGCAATTCCCTTATTTTCATTCTTTGACGTTGTTTGATTTATGCATCATGCAACGGATATGCGCACGGTATTAAAATTGACTAGAATAAGTGTGTCTTCTTATGGTAAATTGCGTTATTGAATTCTCACAGATTGTCACACTGGTTTTTCTCGCAACCATGGGCCAGTCGGGAAATTCTCCCACCATTGAATAAGGAAGCTGAGATGACTACTTATCAGGAATATCAAGCAAAAATTGCTGAACTCCAGAACCTGGCGGAAAGCGCTCGCAAGGAAGAACTGAGCAAAGCCAAGGAACAAATCGCGACGATTATGCGCGACTATGGCCTGACCCTGGCCGACCTGGCTGGTGTTGGCAAGCCGGCAAAAACCTTGAAACCACGCGCACCGGTTCCAATGAAATACCGCGACGACGCATCCGGCCAGACCTGGACCGGCCGCGGCCGTGCACCGAAGTGGCTCGAAGGTAAAAACAAGGAAGACTTCCTGATTAAATAAATCAGCGTGGTCGGCGCCGCCCGCGTGGCGCGCGCACCTGGAAAACCGGCATCGCCCTTGGTGGGGGTGCCGGTTTTTTTGCGTTGCAAGGTGTCATGGCTTTCGTGCTGAAAGGCGACAATTTCAGACTGGAAAACATGAAATTCTGCCGGATGGCAGCCGATTCAAGCCAAGTCATGCGAAGATGAAGCATGCACGAGATACCTTTATTCCCGCTCAATACCGTGCTTTTCCCCGATGGCCACTTGCCGTTGCAGGTGTTCGAAGTGCGGTATCTGGACTTGATCCGCAAATGCATCGCCAGTGGCGATGAATTCGGCGTGGTCGCGTTGTTTGCCGGCGACGAGGTGCAACGCCCGGAACAGCATGAAGAACTGGCGGCGGTGGGCACAATGGCCCGCATTGCGCAATGGAGTTCACCGGTCACGGGTTTGCTGCAAATTACCTGCATCGGCACGCAGCGCTTCCGCATTGAATTGGCGGAGCAGTTGAAACACGGCTTGTGGATGGGGGAAGTGGAAATGCTGGAACCGGACCGCGCGTTGCCGGTGCCGGAAGAACAGCAGGATGTGGCCGATGCGCTGGGCGCGGTGATCCGCTCGCTGGAAAAGCGCCAGATGCCGCCGGCGCAGATGCCCTTGCTGCCTCCGTATAAACTTGACGATTGCGGCTGGGTGGCCAACCGCTGGTGCGAACTGCTGCGCCTCGGCCTGGAACACAAGCAGTTAATGATGGCGCAATTGAATCCGGTACTGCGGCTGGAACTGGTGCAGGATGTATTAAGTGAAAATGGCTTGCTGAGCTGATTCCCGCCCGGCCCTGCGGTCTGGCTCTAATATATTGGCCATCCGTGGCTCTCGCGATGGCGCCAATGGCCCGTTATACTAGACTTTTATATAACGGAGCTGTTATGTATTGCCAGCCGCATTTCAAGCAAACGTCGCGCGACACCCTGCATGAACTGATCCGCAGCCATCCGCTGGGCATGCTGATCGTCACCTCGCCTTCCGGGGTGACGGCCGATTTGCTGCCGTTCGTCCTTTACGCGGACGAAGGCGGGCATGGCGTCCTGCGCGCCCATGCGCCGCGCGCCAATCCCGTCTGTGGCGCGCTGCTGGAAGGGGCGGAATGCCTGGTGGTGTTCCAGGGGCCGGATGCCTATGTCAGCCCGTCGTGGTATGCCAGCAAGGCGGAAACCCACAAAGTCGTGCCGACCTGGAATTTCACCATGGTGCAGGCGCGCGGCAATGCGCGGCTGGTCGACGATGGCCACTGGCTGCGGCGCCAGCTCGATGACTTGACCGACGCCCACGAAGCGCGCATGCCGCAGCCGTGGCAGGTCGCCGATGCCCCGGCGGATTTTGTGGCCGCCATCAGCCGCGCCATTGTCGGTATTGAAATTCCTATCCGCGCGCTGGATGGCAAATGGAAAACCAGCCAGAACCGCAGCGCGGCCGACCGCGCCGGGGTGGCGGCAGGGTTGCGGGAGCAGGGCGACCACGCCATGGCAACGCTGGTGAGCGCGGCATCCGTGTAGAAGCGCGGTTTCCGCGCCGCCGCCGCGGGGCCGCATCAGCCGCCGTGCACTTCCTCTTCCATCGCATGCACCCGCACCGACCACAGCACCCCGGTGGTCAGCAGCACGATGGCCGCGACTTCCAGCAGGCGCGGCCATTGCTGCTTGTAAATAAATCCGTACAACAGCGCGAACAAGGTCTCGAACAAGATCAACTGCCCCGACAAGGTGACAGGCACGCGGCGGCTGGCGATATTCCACAGGTGATTGCCGATCACGGACGCCCCCAGCGCCAGCAAGCCATTGGTGATCCAGAATGCGGTCCAGTCGCGTCCGCTGGCCGCGCCGGCCGCGCCGGTAATGTCGGCATGCCAGATGGCGAAGGCCGCGCCGCCCAGCAGCAGGGCGATCAGGCCGCTCGACAGACCGTACAGCGCCGACCATTCCGCGCTGCTGAAATGGTGGTGCTGCTTCAGGTAGCGGGCATTGTCCAGCGTATACCAGCTCCAGCAAAACAGGGCGCCGGCGGCGCACAGCACGCCCAGCATGGTGTGCCACAGGCTGCCGCCGGCCGCCTGCGCGTGGGTGAATATGTCGACATTGATGCAGGCGATGCCGCTGGCCGTCACCAGCAGCGGCATGGCCAGCTGGCGCAACGGCACCGCGCCGTGGTCCTTGCGGCCCATCAGCGTAACGGAGATCGGCAACACGCCGATGATCAGCGAGGTCGGCGCCACGCCGGCCAGTTTGACTCCCAGTGCCAGCAACATGTAGTAGACGATATTGCCGGCCAGCGCATGCCGTACCAGCGCCAGGGCGTCGCCGCGGTCGAGCCGGGCCATCAGGCTCGTCAAGCGCGGCAGCATCAGGCCCAATGCGATCGCGCCGTAAGCGGTATAGCGTCCCACCGCCATTTCCAGCGGCGTGAACGAGGACAGCAGTTCCGGCACGATAAACACCATGCCCCACATCGCTCCGGCCAACAACCCGCACAGCACGCCATTCCACATATTTCGGCTTTCCATTTTGAAAGGGTTGCCAGTGTCTCATATGCGGCCGGGTTGTGCGTATGCCCGATGCGTGCCTTCCGTGCGACGGTCCGCTGCGGCTCCGCGTAGCATATTTCCCAAGGAGGAGCCGCCATGACTGACACCGCCACTATCGAGGCGTTGCGGCGCGAAGCCACGCCGCTGGCGCAGGATGAACACTACAGCCACCTGCTGGACTGCATCGGCGATGCCTCGCTGGTGCTGCTGGGCGAAGCCACCCACGGCAGCCGCGAGTTTTACCGGCTGCGCGCCGAGATCAGCAAGCGCCTCATCGTTGAACACGGTTTCGATGCGATCGCGGTCGAGGCGGACTGGCCCGATGCGCTGCAGGTGAGCCGCTACGTGCAGCACGGGCCGGGAGCGGCATTGTCGCCGGAGACGGCGCTGTCCGGCTTCCAGCGGTTTCCCCAATGGATGTGGCGCAACACGGAGATCGTGTCGCTGATTGAATGGATGCGCGCCCACAACGCGCACGTGCCGCAGCCTGAACAGCGCATTGGTTTTTATGGCCTGGACCTGTACAGCCTGCACGCATCGATGAAGGCGGTGATCGCCTATCTCGACGAGGCGGACCCGGCGGCCGCGCGCCGCGCACGCCTGCGCTATGGCTGCATGGAACACGCGTCGCCGGACCCGCAGCATTATGGCTATGCGGCCGCCTTCGGCCTGCGGCCCGATTGCGAGGATGAACTGGTGCGGCAATTGCGGGAAATGAATGCGGAAGCGGCGCTGTACTGGGGCCGGCCGGGCGGCGCGGTGCCCGATGAATTGTTTTATGCGCAGCAAAATGCGCGCGTGGCGAAAAACGCGGAAACCTATTACCGCGCCATGTTCCAGAGCGGCGACGCGTCGTGGAATATCCGCGACATGCACATGGCGGAAACCCTGCATGCGCTGCGCATGCACCTGGGCCGCCGCACCGGGAGCAAGCCGGCGCGCATTATCGTGTGGGCGCACAACTCGCATCTTGGCGACGCCCGTGCCACGGCCATGGGCGAAGGCGGCCAGTTGAACCTGGGCCAGCTGGTGCGCCAGAATTATCCGCCGGGGGAGGCGTTCCTGATGGGTTTTACCACCCATGCGGGGTTTGTCACGGCGGCATCGGAATGGGACGGGGAGGCGGAAATGAAAGCCGTACTGCCGTCGCGGATCGACAGCATCGAGCGGCTCATGCACGCGGTGGGGCATGGCATCGGCGACTTCCTGCTGCCGATCACCGGCAACGACACGGTCCAGGCGCGGTTGCCGCGCGACCGGCTGGAGCGGGCCATCGGCGTGATCTACCGGCCCGACACGGAGCGCCACAGCCATTACTTCCATGCCGACGTGACGCGCCAGTTCGACGCGCTGATCCACGTTGACCGCAGCAATGCGGTGCAGCCGCTGGAGCGCTCACCGTTGTGGCACGGTGTGGAATTGCCGGAGACGTATCCGTCCGGGCTATAAGCCGTGGAAGGAGGATGTGAACCAGGCCAGCGCCGCCACCAGCGCCAGGTTGACGGCGACCGTCACCCAGAACTTCATGCGGAACGAGGCTTTGACGGACTTGTGCCGCAGCCACTGCTGCGCGGCGATCGCGCCGGGCCAGCCACAGCACAGGCCCAGCATCAACAAGGTGCTTTCCGATATGCGCCAGCGGCCGGCCCGGGCGGCCGACTTGTCCAGCGCATAGAACGCAAAGCACACCATGCTGGCGACGCCATACAGCGCCAGCGTCCAGGGCAACAATTGGTTCGCCACGGCTTAGAAGTAATTCAGGCCGAGGGCGGCCTTGACTTCATCGGTGGTGCGCGCCGCCACTTCGCGGGCGCGCATCGTGCCTTCCTTTAGTATCTGCATGACATGGCCCTTGTCCTTGGCCAGTTCTTCGCGGCGCGCGCGGATCGGCGCCAGCAACTCCTGCAGCACCACGTCCAGGCGTTTCTTGACGATGGAGTCGCCCAGGCCGCCGCGCTGGTAATGCGCTTTCATTTCCGCCAGCGCCGCCTTGTCGTTGTCGAACGCGTCCAGGTAAATAAACGCCACGTTGCCTTCCAGGTGGCCGGGATCCTCCACCCGCAGGTGCAGCGGATCGGTGTACACCTTTTTCACGGCGGCGCGGATTTCATCGGCGGTTGCGCCCAGGTTGATGGTGTTGCCCAGCGATTTGCTCATCTTGGCCTTGCCATCGGTGCCCGGCAGGCGGCCGATTTCCGGCACCAGCGCCTTGCATTCCACCAGCACTTCCTTGTTATACGTGCGGTTGAAGCGGCGCACGATTTCATTGGTCTGCTCGATCATCGGGATCTGGTCTTCCCCGACCGGCACCACTTGCGCCTTGAAGGCGGTGATGTCGGCCGCCTGGCTGGCTGGGTAGGTCAGGAAGCCGGCCGGGATATCGCGCTCGAAGCCGCGCAGCACGATTTCCTGTTTGACGGTCGGATTGCGCTCCAGGCGCGCCACCGTCACCAGGTTCAGGTAATAGAACGTCAGTTCGGCCAGTTCCGGGATTTGCGACTGGATGAAAATCGTGGTCTTGGCGGGATCGATGCCGACCGCCAGGTAATCGAGCGCGACTTCCACCACATTGCGGTGCACCTTGTCGATGTCATCCATGTTGTCGGTCAGCGCCTGGGAGTCGGCCAGCATGACGAACTGTTTGTAGTCGTGCTGGTATTGCACGCGGCCGCGCAGGCTGCCGACGTAATGGCCCAGGTGCAAAGGACCGGTCGGGCGGTCGCCCGTCAGGATCACGGTGGGGGAGGTTGGGGCGGTGGGTACTGCGGCTGCTGGCTGGTCCATACGAGGGTTCCTTTTGCTTGCCCCCGCTGTTGCGCCAACAAAAACGCCACCTGGCAGGGGCGGCGTTGACTAATCATTCACATCACTATTCAATGGCCGCGCTGGATCAGCGGCGCCACCAAGATTGGCCAGGCAATTGGCCGGGCAGGCAGGAGCGATGTGGTTGGGAAAATTTCATCCCGTTATGGTTGCACCTTGCCGCGGCCCTGTCAAGGCCGCGGCAAGGCATTCCGTCATCCATGCCATTAGTACCGGCGCGGATTATTGGGTTGGGCATCGGCGCGGTTCGGCACGCCGTCGTTGTCGCGGTCGCGGTCATAGCGGTTGGGGATGCCGTCATTGTCGCGGTCGCGGTCATAACGGTTCGGAATGCCGTCGTGGTCGCGGTCACCCGGGGTCCAGCCGCCCCGTTCCGCCACCCAGCGGCCGTTGCGCTCTTCCCATACTTGCGGGCGATACACGTAGCCGGGCTCGTCTCGGACCCATTTGCCCCGCATCCACACGTAGCGGCGGCCATTCCAGTCCCAGTGGCCGGGCGCCCAGGTATAACCGCGGCGCGCCTCGGGCACCGCTTCCGAACGTGGCGGCGGCGGCGCCGTGCGCACAATGATGGTGTCGGCCATGGCGGGCAGCGCGGTGGTACCCATGGCGCCCGCCAGCGCGGCGGCAATCAGCAGTGTCTTCATGATGTGTCCTCCTGAACGTATGCCGCCACTGTAGGCTGCCTCTGCGGTGCGGTATGTGCGCGCACGCGCACAGGATGGATGTTGCCGAAGGTAATTGTGTTCTGTACGATGGAATTTTGCTTAACGAGGAGCTGATCCATGCCACACCGCTTGCCGGCCGCTGTTACGTTGTCCCTGTTGCTGTCCAGCGCGGCGATGGCGCACACTCCTCCCACGCCGCCAACCTCGCCCATGGCGCCGGACATCCCCGCCAGTTTCCAGGCCCCGGCCGGGCAAGCCGATTACATCCGCCGGGTGGTCATGATCCCGATGCGCGATGGCGTCAGGTTGAACACCGTCATCATGATTCCCAAGGGCGCGCGGCGTGCGCCGATCCTGCTGACCCGTACGCCGTATAACGCGGCACGCCGCGTGCAGCGCAACGTCAGTCCGTCGCTGCTGGCGTCGCTGCCGCAGGGCGATGAATTTTTCGTGGCGGAAGGGTATATCCGCGTGTTCCAGGACGTGCGCGGCAAACACGGTTCGGAGGGTGACTACGTGATGACGCGCCCCCTGCGTGGCCCGCTGAACCCGACCAGGACCGACCATGCGACCGATGCCTGGGACACCGTGGAATGGCTGGTGAAACATGTGGCGGAAACCAACGGCAAGGTGGGCATGCTGGGGTCGTCCTATGAAGGCTTTACCGTCATGATGGCGCTGGCCGATCCGCACCCGGCGCTGAAGGTGGCGGCGCCGATGAGCGCGATGGTCGATGGCTGGCGCGGCGACGACTGGTTCCACAATGGCGCGTTCCGCATGCCGTCGCTCGACTTCGTGGCGAGCCAGACCACCGTCAAGGGACGCGGCGAAGCCTTGTCGAGCGGCATCTACGACGATTACGACAGCGTGCTGCGTTCCGGTTCCGCCTTTGGCTATGCGCAGCGCTTTGGCCTGGAGCGGTTGAACTACACGAAAAAACTGTTCGAGCATCCGGCCTACGACCAGTACTGGCAAGAGCAGGCGCTGGACCGCCTGGTCGGCGCGCGCAAGCTGAAGGTGCCGACCATGCACATCGTCGGCCAGTGGGACCAGGAAGACATCTACGGTCCGTACGCGGCCTATGCGGCGATGGAACCGCAGGACAGTGACAACCGCATGAATTACCTGGTGATCGGCCCGTGGCGCCACAGCGGGGTCAATTACGATGGCAGCAAGCTGGGCGCCTTGCGCTTCGAGGGGGACACGGCGCGCCAGTTCCGCCGCGACGTGTTGCAGCCATTCCTGAACCAGTACCTGAAAGACGGCGCGCCGGTGGCGGAGACCCCGCCCGTGCTCAGTTACCAGACCGGCGCGGACCGCTGGCAGCGTTATGCGCAGTGGCCGCAATCGTGCGCCACGGGTTGCCCCGCCCACTCTAAAACCCTGTACCTGCAGCCGGGCTTCGGCCTGGGTTTCACGGCGGCCCGGCGCGATGGCCACGACGATTACATCGCCGACCCGATGAAACCGGTGCCGTTCGTGCCGCGCCCGGTGCGCCTGCATGATGACAACGTGTGGAAGCCGTGGCTGGTCAGCGATCAGCGCTTTGCCAGCGACCGGCCCGACGTGCTGGTATACGTGAGCGCGCCTTTGACGGAGGCGCTGGCCATTGCCGGCGCGCCGCAAGTGGACTTGTTCGCCGCCACCACCGGCACCGATGCCGACTGGGTGGTCAAACTGATCGACGTGCACCCGGACGAAGTGCCGTCGCAGCCGGAAATGGGCGGCTACCAGCAGGGCATCGCGATGGACATCTTCCGTGGCCGCTACCGCGACAGCCTGTCGCAGCCGTCCGCGATTCCGGCCGGGCAGGTGCAGCGCTACCGCTTCGCGCTGCCCAATGCCAACCACGTGTTCCTGCCGGGCCACCGGGTGATGGTGCAAATCCAGTCCAGCTGGTTCCCGCTGTATGACCGCAATCCGCAAACCTATGTGCCGAACATTTTTTACGCGCAGCCGGGCGACTACCGCAAGGCCACGCACAGCGTGTACCACGGCGCCGGGGGCGCGAGTGCGATCGAGTTGCCGGTCATCGAATACCGCCCGTGAACACCATTGCCGAAACGGGACATGGAACCGGTAGGGCGGCTTTTACAAAGCCGCCGATGCGCCGCCTGCGACGCATGCATGGCGGCGTCCGCTTCAGCGCGGCCGCACGCTTTCGGCCAGCCAGTCCTGCTTGTAGATGCGCTGGAACGCTTCCAGGATCGCCGGCGACTTTGCCACCTTTTCCAGCAGTTCGCGCAGGGTGGCCTGGTCTTCCGGCGTCAGGGAGTGGCGGGAAATGTAAATCCCGCTGGTATTCCATGGCAATTCCGGGATCGGTTCCACCCGCAGCCGATCGGCCAGTCCCGCCACGCGCGGGTCGCGCTGCACCGCGCCATGGAACGTGGTGGGGCCCATGATCGTGACGTCGATGGCGCCGGCCTGCATCAGGCGGGCGATGGCGACCGTATCGACTTCCTGGTACAGGCGGCCCTGGCGCGCCAGTTCCCGCACCAGCCACTGGTACTGTTCACCGAAATCATAGCCGCGCACCACGGCCACCCGCAGTTCCTTGCGGTCCAGCAGATCCTGCGCGGACGCCAGCGGCGCGCGCGCACCGTTGGCCAGCGACAGCAGGGTGGCGCGGTGGCTGATCATGGGAACAAAGATGCCGAGCTTGTCGCGCGCCGGCGTGCGTGACGCGGGCATCAGGATATCGGCCTTGCCCACTTCAAACAGCACTTCCAGCCGGGCGCGCGGCACCACGGAGTAGACCAGCTTGCAGCCGGCCTTCAGTGCCGCGCCCTGGAACGCTTCCGGATAAATGCCGCCCACGCTCCCGTTCTCCAGTTGCGTGGTGCTCATGCCGATCAGCGCGACCGGCACCTGGATCTCGCGCGAGCAGGGGGCGGGCGCCTGCGCGTGGGCATGGCCGGCCAGCGTGGCCGCCAGCACGGCGGCGGCAATCAGGCCGCGCGTCATGCGGTTTGCCCCCGGGCGTGGCGGCGCGCGGCAAAATACCGGTAGGCCACCAGGATGGCGATGCCTTGCATGGCGGAACAGGTGAAGAAGCTGGCGCCGATGCGCCAGTCATCCGGCGGGAAATGGCTGACTTTCCCCAGCATGAAACTGCCCAGCAGCGGCATCAGGATGGCGCCCAGGCTGCTGATCGATTGCAGCGACCCCATCAATTCGCCTTGCTGGTTGGCCGGCGTGGCCTTGGAAATGATGCCTTGCAGCGAAGGGCCGGCGGCAAACGCCAGCAGGTTGCAGCAAATGAACAGATACATCATCCAGCCCTGCGTGGCCAGTCCGTACAGCAGGTAGGT
>Ga0307408_100001137_pt1 | contig 20218 bp, 20 predicted proteins | sample 322Cmetagenome_FD_202116 | JGI IMG/M metagenome (GOLD analysis project Ga0307408, IMG submission 202116) | Maize rhizosphere microbial communities from greenhouse at UC Davis, California, United States - 322HYB-C-3 | ecosystem: Host-associated > Plants > Roots > Rhizosphere > Soil | place... | reverse complement strand
AGTTCAACAGGAAACGGGTACTGCTTCTTGGTTTTTGGCTTCTTCGTGGTCATTGCATCGGTCATGGACAATCCCTTTCGGTATTATTTCATGACCCCGGCTTCACACGAAAATTCTGACAGGCTCACGATGAGCCAGGTAGTATTTATTTGCACTTCTTCCCCAATGACCAAGTACGAGTGGTGGTATCCCAGTATGTAGGGTGGAGCGCAAAGCATCCCATTTCGCCCCCAGAAAAACCGGCCCACTAAGTCGTACGGATACGATAACCCAGGCCACCTAAGTCACACTACATCTGCTGTCTGCGCCATCTGCAAAGGTTCGGGCCGCCCTACCCCATAGCCCTGAGCGAAGTCGACACCCATTGCGCGCAGGCATGCCAGCACGGCATCGTCCTCAACGAATTCTGCGATAGTCTGCTTGCCCATCACATGCGCGATCTGGTTGATCGATTCAACCATGGCGCGTTCGGTTGGGTTGTGCAGGATGCCTTTGATGAAGCTGCCGTCGATCTTCACGTAATCGACCGGCAAGTGCTTCAGGTAGGCGAAGGACGACATGCCGGCGCCGAAGTCGTCGAGCGCGAAGCGGGCGCCTTGCGCTTGCAGGTCCTGGATCAGGGTTGCTGCCTGCGCGAGATTGGCCACCGCCACGGTTTCCGTGATTTCAAAGCAGACGTCTTCCAGCGCCACGCCGGTGAGGCGGCGCTGCTCCAGCACGAACTCCAGCAAGCCTTCATCGCACACCGAGGCGCCGGAGAGGTTGATGGCCCAGCTCGTGCCGGGCGGTTGCTGCGCCAGCGCTTCGAAGGCGTGGCGGATCACCCAGCGATCAAGCAGCGGCATCAGGTCGTAGCGTTCGGCGGCGGGAATGAAGGCCATCGGCGGCACCAGACCGCCCTGTTCGTCCAGCATGCGCACCAGCACTTCGGCATGGGCGCGGCCGCCCCGCAGAGGCGCGATGGTTTGCAGGTGCAGGCAGAAGCGGTCGTTTTCCAGCGCGGCGCGGATGCGCGACACCGCTTCCATTTCCGTCTGCCGCACTGAGAGTTCGGCATCGTCGTCGCTGTACAGGTGGATGCGGTTGCGGCCCTTTTCTTTCGCCATGTAGCAGGCGGCGTCGGCCGCTTTCATCACTTCTTTCAGGCTGCTGCTGCGGCTATCGAGCAGCACCAGGCCGATGCTGACGCCGATGCGGTAGCTGCGCACGCCCCAGGCGAAATGCAGGTCGACCACGGCCTTGCGCACTTTCTCTGCGACTTTCAAGGCATCCTCGTGGCTGCACTGGGTCAGCATGATGCCGAATTCGTCGCCGCCCAAACGGCCGACGATGTCGCGTTCGCGCAGCGTGGCTTGCAGCAGCTGGCTAACTTGCTTGATCAATTCGTCGCCGGCGGCGTGGCCGCTGGTGTCGTTGATGATCTTGAAGCGGTCCAGGTCGAGGTAAAGCACCGCATGTTCGCCGCCGCTGCCCTGGCGCAGAGCCGCCAGCAGTTCACGCAGGCGGCGTTCGAACTCGCGGCGGTTCAGGATATCGGTCAGGTCGTCGTGTGTGGCCTGGTAGCTCAATTGCGCGGCGTGGCGGCGTGCCTCGCTGGCGTCGTGCAGCACGATGACCTGGCCGATGGCTTCTCCATCGGGTGCGTGGATCAGCGCTTCGGAGCGGTCGACCGGCAGCAGTGTGCCGTCTGCTGCCAGTACATGCAGCGCACTGCCCTTGCCTTCCAGCCGGCATACTTCATCCAGCGGGCGGCCCAGCATATCGGCGCCGGACAGCCCGAGCATCTGTTCGGCATTGCGGTTGCTGTAGCTGATGCGCTGTTCGCGATCGGTGGTGATGACGGCGTCGGCAATCGAGGCGAGAGTCACTTGCACCAGTTCCTTTTCGGCGAAGGCTTCCGCTTCGCTTTGGCGCAATTGCTGCAGCAGGCGCTCGCGGCGTGCGAAGGAGCGGCGCAGGTAGCCATTGCCGCTCCAGGCCAGCACAGCGGCGGCCAATAGCAGCACTGCCAGCAAGGCTCGCGAGACCTGGCGCGCGGCATCGTTGATGGCGGCGGCAAAGCCGATGGCGAGCGGGGTCAGGCGGCGGTCAATTTCCTGGATTTCCAGCAGAACGGCCGGTGCGCGGCGTGCGGCCGGCGTCATCTCATGCACGTGCTCGCCCAATTCGCGCAGGCGCAGCAGGTGCTGGTCGCTGTGTTCCCAATAGGTGATGGCGCGGGCCATCAGGTACAGGTCTTTGAAATTACGGTATAGCCAAACCATGCCGCGCACGTCTTCTTCGGCATTGCGGCCGCCGAGAAAGCCTTCGCGTACCACTTCCCAGTCCATCTGCTCCTTGTCCATTTCGCGCCGTGCGCGCATGTCGGAGAGCGGCACGGCCAGTTCGGACTGGAATTGGGCGTAATCCTGTTCGTCAGAGGTGACGAGGTAGCGCTGCAGGGAGGCAATGGCGGCCTTCTGGCCTTTGGACCAATGGCTTTCGCCGCCGACGTAGGCGCGCAGCGTGGCTGCTATCGACAGGCTGAAGGCCGCCACGAGGGTGAGCGCGGCCACGGCCAGCACAAAAGGCAGGACCACGGTGGCGTAGCGTTCCTCGGGACGAGCCATAAACTTGCACTGCTGGGATGAAAAATCCCATGATGGAGAATCCCGGCGTGGTGTGCAATGGTGCGCGAGCACGTCGTTGCCCTGCAGCAACAAACTTAATGCAATATTAATTCAACGCCAAGATTTGTGTAGCTTTGGCAGCATTGTTTTCCGCGTTTTTCAGCAAACTCATCTGCGTTTCGAAAGAACGTGCCAAAGTGATCATATTGACCATGGCGTCGATCGGGTTCACGTTGCTGCCCTCCAGCGTGCCATCTGCCAGGCGCACGTTCTGGTCGGGATCGGCAGGCAAGCCGCTTTGCTGGCGGAACAGGCCATCGTCGCCGCGCACCAGGCCCTTGACGTCCGGGTTGACCAGCTTGATGCGGCCCAGCACATTCGAAGGGCCGGGCTGGGTCTGGGTGGTGTCGATGGCCGACACGGTGCCGTCGGCGGCAATGGCCACCTGGGCATCGGGCGGGATCGCGATCGGACCGTTCTCGCCCACCAGGGTCAGGCCTGCTGCGGTTTGCAGCATGCCGTTTTCGCTGACCTTCAGGCTGCCGTTGCGCGTGTAGGCTTCGGAGCCATCGGTCGACTGCACGGCAATGAAGCCGTCGCCGCGCAAGGCCACGTCCAGCGCACGCCCCGTGGTCTGCATCGCGCCGGCACGGAAGTCCGAGCCGACCGTGTTGTCGACCACAAAGGTACGGGTCGGCAAACCTTCCGCCACCACCGGCACGGCGCGGAAGGAGTCGAGCTGGGCGCGGAAGCCGGTCGTGGTGGCATTGGCCAGGTTGTTCGACGTGGTGGCCTGCTGCTCCAGGATATGGCGTGCGCCGGTGGCGGCGGTGTAGACAAGGCGGTCCATCGCTTGCTCGCTTTAATCGATTAACGCAGGTTGACCAGGGTTTGCAGCACGGAGTCCTGGGTCTTGATGGTCTGCGCATTGGCCTGGTAGACGCGCTGCGCGGTGATCATGTCGACCAGTTCCTTGGTCAGGTCTACGTTGGACGATTCGACCGAGGACGAACGCAGCTGGCCCAGGTTGCCTTCGCCCGGCGTACCAATCTGCGGCTGGCCGGACGCCGAGCTTTCAGCCCAGACATTGTTACCGAGCGGGATCAGGCCGTCCGGGCTGGCGAAATTGGCCAGCACGAATTGCGCCAGGGGCCGCGACTTGCCGTTGCTGTACTGGCCGATGATGGTGCCGGTGGCATCGGTCGAGAAGCGTTGCAGGCTGCCGGACGAATAACCGTTTTGGGTCGACTCCTTTTCGTTGGTTGGCGAGCCGTATTGGGTAGTGCCGATGAAGTTGGTGGAAATCGTCATCGTCAGGTCGGCGCCATTGTCCGGGAAGATCGGCAGGTCGATCGAGAATGGCAGGGTCTGCGGCGGTGTCAGCAGCGCCATGCGGGCCGCGCTCAACTGGCCGTTGGTGTCGAACGCCAGGGTGCCCACCTTGACGGCCGGGACCGTGATTGCCGCTGCCAGCTTCTGGTCGATGATGTCTGGCGTATTGCCAGGAACAGCGCCAACGTCGGTCGGCGGGGTGTATACCGCCGCCAGTTTCGCCAATTGCGCAGGAGTGGCGCCAGCCGCTGTCGCGGCAGCGGTCATGGCTGCGCCGGCGGCAGCGGAATATGCTTGCTGGGCCGCCAGCATGCCGGCGGCATTGCCAGCCGCCGCTGCCGTGTTGTACGCCGCGCGCGCTGCCAGGGAAGCAGGGTCGGTCAGGACGGCTTGCGCAATCGCCTTGGAGTCGACCTGCACGCCATCGCTGCCGGCATACACATCCCATACGCCGCTGCCCTTGTTCACGTAAAACACGGACATGGTGTGGGCATTGCCCAGGCTGTCGAACACATCCATGACGGTCTGCTTGGTGTAGGTCAGCGGATCGCTGGCGTCGAACGGCACCTTGGTCGGTACCGGCGAGGTGGACGACAGGTTGATCTTGAAGTTCGCTTCGGTGGTCTCGACCGGGGTCAAGTCGGCGGTATCGATCTTGATCGGCACCGGCGCGCCGGCCAGGATCACACCTTGCTGGTTGGCCAGGTAGCCGGTGATGGCATTGCCCTGGGCATTGGTGATGATGCCATTCTTATCGAGCAGGAACTGGCCATTGCGCGAGTACTGCACTTCACCGCTTGGCGCCACGGTGCGGAAGAAGCCGCCACCATTGATGGACACGTCCAGCGGATTGTTGGTGGTTTCGATATTGCCCTGCGTGAATTGCTGCGCGATGCGCGAGATGCTCACCCCAATACCTGGGTTGTTGCCGGCCACGCCGTTCAGCGAGTTGGCATACAGGTCGGCAAACTGCGCCTGCGAACTTTTGAAGCCCACCGTGCTCGCGTTGGCGATGTTATTGCCGATCACGTCGAGCGACTTGCCTGCGGCGTTCAGGCCGCTGAGACCTTGTTGAAACATGCTATTTCCCCTATCAGGTTGGGCTTACAAAACTTGTTTGATATCGTCCATGGTCAGTTGACCGATGGCTGGAACATTGAGCTTGGTGCCGCCGGCGCCGGTAGACACGCTGGCCACGGTGCCGAAGGTCAGCGCCTGCACGCCTTCGGCAGCCTTGCCGCCCAGGGTGCCGCTGACGCTGACGGTGTACATGCCGTCCGCCGCCGTGGTGCCGTCCTCCAGCTTGCCGTCCCAGCCCAGTGGCAGCACGCCGGCATCGACTGCCTGCAGCGTCTGCGTATGCACCACTTTGCCGGCAGCGTTCTTGATGTCGATCTGCAGCGTGTCGACTGCGTTTTTCAGTTCAACGCCGAATAAGCCCTTGCCGGACACCAGTTGCAGGTTCTTGCCTGCGGCCAGCACGCCATGGTTGATCAGGTTGGTCGCCTGCAGCGAGGCCGAGTTGGCGTAATCCTTTTTCAGCGACTCGATGGTCTCATTCAGCTTGTTAATGCCGGTGACGGTCTGCAGCTGCGCGAGCTGGCTGGTGACTTGTGCATTGTCCAGAGGGTTCAGCGGGTCCTGGTTCTTCAGCTGCGTAATCAGCAGCGTCATGAATTTGTCCTGGTCGGCCGACACGCTCTTGTCGGAAGTATTGTTGCCACGCGTGTTGACTGCGTTGAGCAAGGCTTGCGACGGGGTGCTGCCGCCTGTGACTGGAGTGTTGGTGATGGCCATGGTTACTGTCCGATCGTCAGGGTTTTCAGCAGCATGGTCTTGGCTGCATTCATGGTTTCTACATTGGTCTGGTACGAACGGGAGGCCGACAGCATATTCACCATCTCATCGACCACATTCACGTTCGGCATCGTTACATAGCCCTTTTCGTCCGCGAGCGGGTGCTTGGGGTCGTAGACTTGCTTGAGCGGCGACGGGTCTTCCACCACCTTGCTCACCTTGACCGAGGTGGCGGCGCCGTTGGCGCTCGGCGTGGCCTCGAACACAACCTGCTTGGCGCGGTAGGCTTCGCCGCTGGCCGAGGTGGCGCTGTCGGCGTTGGCCAGGTTGGAGGCGACCACGTTCAGGCGCTGGGCCTGGGCGCTCATGGCAGAACCGGAAACATTGAAAATGCTGAACAAGGACATTACTGGCCTCCCTGGATCGCGGCCAGCAGGCCTTTGATCTGCGAATTAATAAAGGTCACGCCTGCTTCGTAGCGCAATGCATTGTCGGCAAAGTTGTTACGTTCGACATCCATGTCGACCGTGTTGCCGTCCACTGCGCCTTGCGCCGGGTGGCGGTACAGCAGCGGCGTGCCGTCGGGCAGCGTGCTGCCATCCTGCGGCGGACTCGGGAAATGCTTGTTGGCCGTCGTATTCAGCGGCTGCGGGGTGGCCGCGCGCTGCATGGCTTCCTGCAGGTTGGCGGAAAAGTCGATGTCGCGCGCCTTGTAATTGGGCGTGTCGGCATTGGCAATGTTCGAAGCCAGCACGGCCTGGCGCTTCTCGCGCAGGCTGAGGGCGGTTTCATTGAACAGCAGGTAGTTGTCGAGTTTGCCTAACATGGCACTTCTCCGCTTGATGACAGGTTCGATGATACGGAGCAACGTGCTTGCTTGATCGGAAGAGAAAGGCGGGGTTTTTGCCCTTATTCCCGGCTTGCGGCTTTCGCGCGAGGGCTAAGATGGGCACCATGAAACAAATCCTCATCATTGCAAGCCTGTTTGCCGCTGGTGTGGCCCACGCTGCCCCGGCGCGCATGGAGCCAGCCGCTTTGCGCCAGGTGGCCGAACAATTCCTGCAAGTCCAGACTGCCGGCCTGCCGGGCAAGGTCACCGTCAGCGTCGGTGCGGTCGACCCGCGCCTGAACCTGGCGCCCTGCCCTGCGCCGGAAGCCTTCCTGATGCCAGGTGCGCGCGCTTGGGGCAAGACTACGGTGGGCGTACGCTGTGCGGCGCCTTCTCCTTGGACGGTATATATTCAGTCTCAGGTTTCGGTGTTGGGCAGTTATGTGGCCGCCGCCGTGCCGCTGGCGCAGGGCCAGGCCATCGAAGACGGGCAGTTGGCGATGATGCAAGGCGAACTGACCGCCCTGCCGCCCGGAATTGCGACTGACAAGGCGCAACTGGTGGGCAAGTCGAGCAGCATGTCGATTTCGGCCGGCACCCCTGTGCGGGTGGACATGGTGAAGGCCAAGCCGGTGATCCTGCAGGGCCAGCTGGTCAAGCTGGTCACCAAGGGCAATGGCTTCTCGGTTTCAGCCGAGGGCAAGGCAGCCGGTTCGGCGGCCGAGGGCCAGGTGGTGGCAGTCCGCACCGGCAATGGCCAGCAAATCAGCGGGATTGCCCGCATGGGCGGACTGGTCGAAGTAGCTTTTTGAACAAGTTTCACGATGCCAGCTAAAGTTTGGCCGCAGGATGCCGTAATAGACTCGTATGCCGGGGTAAAGTACTCCAACCAGACGAGGATAAAGCTGTGAAGATCAACGATACATTGAAGAACACGCCGGGCTTGCCAAGTTCGCCCGCGACGGGCACGAACGCGCGCGGCGCGGACAAGGCCGCCGCGGCAACTTCGACCGCACCACAGGCAGGTACCGACAATGTGCGCCTGTCCGCGCAAGGACAGGCAATGGCGGCCAGTGGCGCTGCAGCCAGCAATGCCGTGTTCGACACGAAAAAAGTCGAACGCATCAAGATGGCAATTGCTGACGGACAGTTCCAGGTCAATTCGGAAAAAGTGGCAGACGGTTTGCTGGACACGGTCCGCGACCTGCTGCACGCACGTAAGCAACGCTAAGGAAGCATGATGGCCGCTGTCTCCCCTAAACACAGCCTGCAGGCTGAGTTGAGCAAGATCACGGAATTGCTGGAAGTCCTGAAACAGGAACAGCAAGACCTGGTCGCGGCCGACATCGAGCACCTGACCTCGCTGACTCCGCACAAGTCGGCCCTGGTCAATGAAATGGCCACCCTGGCCACCGCGCGCCACCACGCCCTGGCCGAAGCCGGCTATCCGGCAATGGAACTGGGCATGGAGTCGTGGCTGGAAGCCCAGCATGACGACGCCGCCAACATCCTGTGGCAGCAACTGCTGGACCACACCCGCGCGGCGAAGGAATTGAACCGCCTGAACGGCGTGCTGATCAACAAGCACCTGGGCCATACCCAAGGCGCACTGCAAGCTTTGCGCCCGCAGCAGACCACGGTCTACGGCCCGAGCGGCCTGACCACTGGCGGCACCACCCGCCGCGGCTTTATCGCCGGCTAAGCCTTTCCGCAAGCGGCAGCCTGCCGCAACCTACGAAACGTGTGACTTTTTATGCAACTTTCTGCATAATGGGCGGATGCGTACATTTCTCTCAGGAATTATTCTGGCGGCCACGACCGCCCAAGCCGGTGCTGCCTCCGTTCATTCCGCCCTTGGCGGCGAACAGTTTGGATTGCAGCCCGCCGACAACTATCGCCTGGCCAACGGCCGCTGCAACGACTGCGGCCAGAAGCAGGCCCTGTGGTATTTCCAGGACGAGCTGATCGCCCTGCCCGCAGCCGGCGCCAAGGATGCACCGGGCCTGGTCTGGCTGGGTTCGCCGCAACTGGTGCCCCAGGCGCGCTTTGACGGCAAGGTCTTGCAAACGGCAGATGGCAGCACGCTCAACTTCCGCCTGGCGCCTAAGATCGCCACCAACCGTTCTTACTTCAACGCCAGCTCGGAAGCTTTCTTCCGCCAGCGCGAAGTGCGCGTGCGCGGGCAGTGGGATGAGGCCGGCCAGCAGTTCGTGGCCCGCACGATCTGGCCGCGCGACTATGTGATCGATGCCGGCAAGCTGCCGGTGCAGCCGCTATCCGGCGCCGATGACCTGCAAGGCTTCGTGCGCCATGCCGAAGGCGGCGCGCGCGGCGAGTATGCGGTGCGCAAAGTGTGGCAACGCCCCGGCGCAGCGGCAGCCGAACTGTCGGGCAAGCCCGTGCTGGCCATGATGCTGAGCGGCGCCCAGGGGGATGATGACGAGGCCTATGGCGGCCACTTCGCCATCGCGACCGGCCGTCTCGGCCCGCAGGGCGAGTGGTCGGATTGGCTGGTGAATAATTTCTACGGCCTGGATTCGACCAGCGAAAAAGGCATCGTCGCGTCGGCCCTGCCGATGGATAACTACCTGATGGACTTGAACAGCGGCCAGCAGTATTACCGGCCGTCTTACATGCTGGTGGCGGTGCTGAAGGATGCGCGCACGGCGCAGGCTTACCAGACCAACGTCAACCAGGTGTTCCGCGAGTTTTATGCGCACCATTTCAGCTACCAGCATGCGGCTGCCAACTGCACCGGCATCAACGTCGATGTGCTGCGCAAGCTTGGCTGGCAGTGGCCGCTGCAGGGCCCTACCAATCGCCTGAAAGCTGTTGGTGCTTTTGCTTACATGGCGGCGAAGGAGATGAGCATTGCCAGCGGCAAGAAGGCCTACAGCTATTTCACCGAGGAGCAGACGCGCCTGCATCCGGCGGTGGCGTTTGATGCGCTGGGCAAGGACTTGCTCAATGTGCTGGGTGGACAGGCTGGGCGCCAGTTGAGTGGTTTCGAGCAGCAGTTGCAGTCGGATGTGGAGGCGGTGATGCTGGTGCGGATTCCGCAAATTCCGTCCAGCCGCGCGTTTGGGTCGGCGCCGGCGTATTCCATCGATGAATTCATGGCGCGCGCGCCGGAGGACCGGAGCAAGTGGCAAGTCGTGCCGACGGAGCCACGGCCGTTTCCTGAGGAGTTGATGGACGAGCAGGCGAGAAAGAATTTGCAGAAGTCGGCGTGGCCGGTGGCGGTGCTGGTGCTGCTGGTCGCGGCGATCGGGGCTGCGAGGCATTGGCGGCGCAGGCAGAAGCTGCGGGCGCAGGTGTCGCATCCGGAACGCCTGCGCGCTTAAACCCGATAAGTCTGGGTCAGACCCAAGGGTCAGACCCAGGACTGCGACAGCCGCGTGTCAGGGTCAGACCCTTGGGTCTGACCCAGATTTTACGGGTTTGGAATTTCGGTCGCCGGATCCGGAATCCCCGACAAAATCGTCACCGCCACCCGCCTATTCCGCGCCCGCGTCTCAGGATCTTCATTCGAAGCCACCGGCTGGTTATCCGCATGCCCCACCGCCGTCATGCGCGAAGCCGCAATCCCCGACTCGATAAACAGCCTCACGACAGTCCCCGCCCGCACTGCCGACAACTCCCAGTTCGACGGAAACGCCGCATTCCTGATCGGCACATTATCAGTATGCCCCTCGACCTGCACATTGTGCGGATCATCCTTCAGCAGTGTCGCTACCGCTGTCAGCGCCTCACGCGATTCGCCGGTCAGCCGCGCGTCGCCCGGATTGAACAGCACCGACGCATTGATCTCCACGCTAACGCCGCGGCTATTCTGGGTCACCCGCACCTTACCCTCCTTCACCAGCGGCGCCAGGGTGCTGGCCAAATCCTTGGCCAGGCGCGTCATCTGCTCCTTCTCCTTCTTGATCGCCTCGTTGCGCTTGCGGTTCGCAGGATTGGGAATCGGCAGGCTCTGGACTTCGGTATTGGTCGGCGGCGCAGCGCCGGCCCCGCCAAACGCATCGCCCAGCGCATCGGAAAACACCTTGTACTTGCCCACGTTGACCGAAGACACCGCGTACATCACCACAAAGAAGGCAAACAGCAGCGTGATGAAGTCCGCGTAGGAAATCAGCCAGCGCTCGTGGTTCTCGGGATCGTCGTCGAACTTGCGGCGTGCGCGGCGGTATTGCATGTCACGGCTCCCGCATCAGGGTCGCGATCCGTTCATCGATGACGCGGGTGAAATCACCGGTGGCGATGTCATACATCACAGCAGCCGTCAGCTCCTGCAGGTAGACCTGGCGCGTAACGATGGTCTTGAGCTTGTTGGCAATCGGGTAGAAGAACAGGTTGGCCAGGCCGACACCGTAAATGGTCGACACAAAGGCCACGGCAATGCCGGAACCAAGCTTGCTCGGATCGGTCAGGTTTTCCATCACATGGATCAGGCCCAGGACCGCGCCCAGGATGCCGATGGTCGGCGAATAGCCCGCTGCCGATTCCCAGATCCGCACCGCCTGGCGCTCCGCCGTTTCGAAGGCGGTGATTTCCATGTCCAGCATCTGGCGCATCTTGTCCGGATTGATGCCGTCCACGATCATGCGCAAGCCCTTGGCGACGAATTTGTCTTTTGCGCCCAGCATGGGGCGCTCCAGCGCCAGCAGCCCGTCACGGCGGGCCAGCGTGCTCCAGTTATTGATATCGCGCGCCAGCTGGGCGCGGTTGTCCGGCGGTGGCTGGAAGACCCAACGCAGCATGGTCAGGCCGCGGCGCAAGGTCGGCACGCGGGTTTGCAGCATGACCGCACCGAAGGTGCCGATCACCACGATGGCGAAGGCCGCCGGCTGCAGCAAGGAAGTGATCTTGCCGCCTTCCAGCCCCTGGCCGACGATGATGCCGGCCAGCGCCAGCAGGACGCCGGCTACGCTGGACCAGTCCATGCCTGCTCCCGCAACGAGGCACGCAGGCGCGCCACGGCTTGTGTGTGCAATTGCGATACCCGGGATTCGGACACGCCCATCACGGCGCCGATCTCCTTCAGGTTCAGCTCTTCCTCGTAGTAAAGGCCCATCAGCATTTTCTCACGTGGGGGTAGCGCTTCAATCGCATCGATCACAGCCTGGCGGAAGTCGGTGTCGAGCAGCGCGCGCAGCGGATCGGCATCTTCATCATGGGCGTAGCGGTCGAGGAAGCTGTCGTTGCCGTCTTCCTCGTGAAAATCTTCGTAGTACACCAGTTGGTGGCCGCCGCCTTCGGACAGCATTTCCTGGTAATCGGCCAGCGACAGCTTGAGCGATTTCGCCACTTCCGACTCGGTCGGCGGGCGGCCCAGCCGCTGCTGCAGCGTGGCCATGGCGTTTTCAATCTTGCGCATGTCCTGCCGCATGGAACGCGGCATCCAGTCGGAGGAGCGCAATTCATCGAGCATGGCGCCGCGGATGCGCATCACCGCGTAGGTTTCAAACTGGGCGCCGTGGGTTTCTTCGTAGCGGTTGATTGCGTCAAGCAAGCCGATCATGCCGGCCTGTACCAGGTCATCCACTTCCACACTGGGCGGCAATTTTGCCTTCATATGGTGGGCAAGGCGCCTAACCAACGGCATATGCGTCGTCAGCAAGGAATCCTTGTCCACCTTCCCTTTGACCGTGTACATAAAGGTTCTAATTCTTTTCAGGCTCTAAAATGGTTGCAGCTCCCCATCGCAAAACGCCCGGCCAGCTGGCGGAAGGCCACCGAAGCCCCGGCCAATGGGAAGGCGTCCACCACCGCACGACCCAAGCGGGCTGCACGCTGCAGGTATTCGTCAGCCGGCACAGACCCCATGGAAACGAGGTTGACTGCCAGGTAACGGCTTGCCGCATGTGCCATATTATCGTAAACCACCCTGGCTTCGGCCTCCGAAGCGCCGGTGACCAGGATGCCGAACGGGCGGCGGCCAAGTTCATGGTTGAGCCGCTTGATCATCATATAGGCATTCTTGATCGAAGTTGCACTGTTTGACACCTGCACCACGATCTCGGAACTGGCCATCAGCGGTACCGGGAAGGCTTCGCCGTCGAACTCCCCGTCCACCAGCACGATGCCGCTCTGGCTGGCCAGTACGCCGAAGGCTTTGGCCAGGCGGCGCCCCTCGTCCGGGCCACGGCGCGCCTCGCCGCGCGTCATCGCCACCACATTGAAACCCTGCGGTGCAGCATGCAACACCTGGTTCAAGCCGCAACGCTGGCGCGCCACGTCGAGCAGGCTGCTCCCGTAGTCCAGGCCGAGGCGGGACACCACCCCGTGAGCACTGGCGCAGGCATCGACCAGCAGCACGTCATTGCCGGCCTGCGACAGCGAGGCGCCCAGGTTGACCAGCATGGCGCCTTTGTCGTCCTGCGGCGTGGCCGACAGGAAGGTGATGATGCGTGGCCGGGGACCGGCCAGCATCCGGCGCAGGCCTTCGGCCTGGTCGAAGTCGAAATTAGCCAAAGCGTACCTCACGCAGCATTGGGTCATGGGCGGCGCCGGCTACCAGCAGCGGCAGCTCGGCATCGCCGTATTTCGGGGCGGCCTGGCCGACGAAGGCGCGCGCTACCAGCGCCGCCGGATCGGCCAGGTGCAGGTCTTCCGGCACGCGCTGGCCGTTGGACATGTAGAACAGGCGCAGCTTGTGGCGGATCACCACGTCCAGGGCGGAGCCGATGGAAGCAGCTTCGTCCAGCTTGGTGATGATGGCGCCGGCCAGGCCGCTGCCCTGGTAGGCGCGCACCACTTCGGCCAGGGTTTCCTGGGTCGAGGTGGCATTCATGCACAAGATGCGCTGCACGTCGGTACCGACGCCTTGCAGCATGGCGACCTGCTCGGCCACCATCTGGTCGCGCTGGCTGACACCAACGGTATCAATCAGCACGGTGTGCTTGTTTTTGAGTTCGTTGAGGGCGATGCGCAGGTCGGCTTCGTCCTTTACCGAGTGCACCATCACGCCCAGGATCTTGCCGTAGATGCGCAGCTGTTCGTGGGCGCCGATACGATAGGCATCGGTGGTGATCAGCGCCAGCTTTTCCGGGCCATGGCGCATGACGCAACGCGCGGCCAGTTTGGCAGTGGTGGTGGTCTTGCCGACGCCGGTCGGGCCGACCAGGGCGAACACGCCGCCCTTTTCCAACAGCGCGTCTTCATTGGCCACGGCATTGATGTTGCGGGCCAGGACGGTGCGCATCCATTGCAGCGCTTCGGCGCCGTCGCGGGTGGCAGGCAGCTTGTCGGTCAGGTAGCGCGCCAGGCTGGCGGAGAAGCCCGCGGCCAGCAGTTCGCGCAGCACTACGGTCTTGTGCGGCTCGCGTTGCTGGGTGTTGGCGAAGGCCAGTTCGTTAAGCTGGGTTTCCATCATGCCGCGCATGGCACGCAGTTCGCTCATCATGCTGGTCATTTCGGCGGCGGCCGTTGCTTTGGCGCTGGCGACGGCTTCGGCGACCATGCTGGAGATGCGGTCCATGTCCACCGCTGGTGCCGCCGGTGACGGTGCGATTGGGCGGGCTGCTGCGCGCGGGGCGGATGGCGCCGGGCGTGCCGTGGCGCGTACCACGGGTGCGGCGGGCTGGGCGACCAGGGCCGGCGCGTGGTCGGCGGCCGGCGAGGCTGGCGCCAGGTCCAGGTGCGGCGCCGGGGCGGACATTGGGGAATCCGGGGAGTGCGGTGCCAGGGCGGCGGCATCGTCGCCGGCCAGGGCCAGGATTTCCACCGCGCCGTCGACGGCACGGTTGGAAAGGATCACCGCATCCGGGCCAAGCGCTTCGCGTACTTTGCGCAGCGCTTCACGAGATGTTGGGGCGGTAAATTTTTTGACGTTCATTTTCCTGCTACTCCGACAGATTCGCACATGGTCAAATTATTGACGATGCGTCGGGGTAACAATCGGTGGAATAGCTTGGGAAATGCCGCTTAATTCAACACCCGGTAAACCTGGGTCTGACCCGCAGGGTCAGACCCTGTCAGCTCACCGGATAACGGATTGGGTTTGCGCTTTTGATCTTCGACGGACGTCAAAGGCCTAGACCCAAACCAGCGACCGCCGATCAGACGGGGTCAGACCCTTGGGTCTGACCCTGGTTTACCGGTTTACTGCGCGCCCACCAGCGAAGTAACCCGAATCGTCTTCGTCTCCGGAATTTCAGAGTGCGACAGCACCTTCAACTGCGGCAGCGCGCGCCGCAAGAACTTGGACAGCAGCGGACGCAGCGCCCCCGGCACCAGCAGCACCGGCGTCACGCCCAGCGCCTCCTGCTGCTGCGTTGCCGCTGCCGCCTGCTGCGCAATCGTATCCGCCAGCCCCGGCTCAATACCCGCAGCATCGCCCGCGCCACTGGTCATAGCCTGCATCAGCAAGCGCTCCAGGCGATTATCCAGCGTCATCACCGACAGCTCGCCGCCCGCCGGGAACAACTGCTGCACAATCGCCCTGCCCAGCGCCACGCGCACCTGCGCCGTCAGCTCATTCGGATCCTGGGTATGCGGCGTGAACTCGGCCAGCGTCTCGATAATGGTCCGCATATCGCGGATATGCACGCCTTCGGCCAACAGGTTCTGCAACACCTTCTGCAAGGTCGACAGCGACAGCATCTTCGGCACCAGGTCTTCCACCAGCTTTGGCGCATCCTTGCCCAGGTGATCCAGCAAGGACTGCACTTCCGCGCGGCCAAGCAGTTCGGAAGCATGCGACGTAATCAGGTGATTCAGGTGGGTTGCCACCACAGTGCCCGCATCGACCACGGTATAGCCCATGCCGGTAGCCTGGTCGCGCAAGGAAGCGTCGATCCAGATCGCGGGCAGCCCAAATGCCGGATCCGTGGTAACCATGCCCGGCAGCGTGCCGCTTGCCATACCCGGATTGATCGCCAGGTACTGGCCATTGAATGCCTCGCCAGTACCGACTTCCACGCCTTTCAACGTGATGCGGTAGGCGGACGGCTTCAGTTCCAGGTTGTCACGGATATGCACTGGCGGCGCCAGGAAGCCCACCTCCTGCGCGAACTTCTTGCGGATACCCTTGATGCGCTTGAGCAGTTCACCGCCCTGCGTCTTGTCGACCAGCGGAATCAGGCGATACCCGACTTCCAGGCCGAGGGTATCGACGGCCAGAACGTCCTGCCAGGTCGCCTCTTCCTGCTCGGGCGCTGCCTGCGCACCGGCCGCAGTGCCAGCCCCGCCGCCGCCCGGGCCACCTGCTTCTTGCGTGGCAATCGCTTCCGCTTTCTCCTTGGCCTTCTTCTGCATCAGGTAACCGGAACCAATCAAGGTCGAGGCCAACAGGATGAACACCAGGTTAGGCATGCCGGGAATCAGGCCCAGGCCGCCGATGATGCCACCGGTGATGAACAGCACTTGCGGCTTGGCGAACAACTGGCTGATCACCTGGGTACCGATGTCGGTCTCGGAAGCCACGCGCGAAACAACGATACCAGCGGCAATCGAAATCACCAGCGAAGGAATCTGTGCCACCAGGCCGTCACCAATCGCCAGCAGCACATAGTTTTTCAGCGCATCGGCAAAGCCCATGTCGTGCTGGATCATGCCGACCAGCAGGCCGCCCACCACGTTAATCACCGTAACCAGGATGCCCGCCACCGCGTCACCGCGCACGTATTTCGAGGCACCGTCCATGGCGCCGTAGAATTCCGCCTCCTGCGACACCTCGTTACGACGGCGTTTCGCTTCCGGCTCGCCGATCAGGCCCGCATTCAGGTCGGCATCGATTGCCATCTGCTTACCTGGCATTGCATCCAGGGCAAAGCGCGCGCCCACTTCAGCGATACGGCCTGCGCCCTTGGTCACCACCACGAAGTTAATGATGGTCAGGATCACGAACACCACGATACCGACGGTGTAATTACCGCCGATCAGGAAGTGGCCAAAGGCCTCGATCACCTTGCCTGCCGCATCCGGGCCGGTGTGGCCTTCTGTCAGCACGACGCGGGTCGACGCCACGTTCAGGGACAGGCGCAGCATGGTGGAGACCAGCAGCACGGTCGGGAAAGCCATGAAATCCAGGGGCTTGACCGTGTACAGGCTGGTCAACAGAACGATGATCGACAGCGCGATATTGAAGCTGAAGAACAAGTCGAGTACGAACGCCGGCAAGGGCAGGATCATCATCGCCAGCAGCATGATGATCAGGATTGGCGCTGCCAAGGCTTGGCCGTTACCGGCAATGCCTCTCATCCATGGCGGCATGTTCAGGGCGTTCATTCTCTCACTCCGTTATTGCTTGTTCAGTGGGTCCATATCGTCCGGCACATCGAGCCTGGTTGGACGATCCGGGTAGCGCAGGCCTGGACGATAGGCCTTGATCTGGTACACATAGGCCAGCACTTCCGCCACGGCGGCGTACAGGCGCGGCGGAATTTCATCGCCGATCTCGGTATGCTTGTGCAGGGCACGCGCCAGTGGCGGCGCCTCCAGGATAGCGATGCGGTGCTCTTTCGCCAGTTCGCGGATCCTGGCCGCCACTTCGTCGGTACCCTTGGCTACCACACGCGGCGCGCCCTGCCCGCCTTCGGCGTATTTCAGCGCCACCGCATAGTGGGTCGGATTGGTCACCACGACGTCGGCAGTCGGCACTTCCTGCATCATGCGTTTCTTCGCCATGTCGCGTTGCAGCTGGCGGATCTTGCCCTTGATCTGCGGGTTGCCGTCCGATTCCTTGGATTCCTGGATCAGCTCCTGGCGCGTCATCTTCAGCTTGTTCGCGTAATGCCACATCTGGTACGGCGCATCGATCAGGGCGATGAAGCCCAGCGCACCAACGATCACGATGAAGCTGAAGCCCAGCATATTCATCACGTGGGTGCTGCCGGTGTGCAGAGGTTCGACCATCAGGCCGATCGCCTCTTGCTGCTGGCGCGAAATGACCATATAGGCCACCACGCCAACCACGATGGACTTGCCGATCGCCTTGACCAGCTCCACCAGGGAGTTGGTGGAAAACATATTGCCGATGCCCGTGATGGGATTCAGCTTCATGAAATTCGGGGTGAAGGCCTTGGCCGAAAACAGCCAGCCGCCCACCAGCAGCGGCGATGCCAGGGCCACGACCATCACGGCGACGGCGATCGGCAGGCAGGCCAGCATCACGTGCACGACGTCGACCAGGATGCGGGTTGTCAGGACGTCAGGATTAAAGACTTGCTCGCGCGTCAGCGACAGCCCCGAGGTGAGGCTGCGGCTCAATTCGCGCACCAGGCTGGAGCCGGTCATCCACAGGCCGGCACCCGCTGCCATGAGAACAGTAAAGGTCGCGACTTCGCGCGACCTGGGTACGTCCCCTTCTTCACGCGCCTGCTCGAGGCGCCTCTGTGACGCGGGTTCTGTTTTCTCGGCTTCGCTGTCTTCAGCCATTGACCGCTCCTGTTATCGACCGTGCCATTATCGCTGCGGCCGGGCAAGTGCTATCGATGGAAAAGGCAGGTAAACCGGCCTTTACTCGCTTGGAGGGGCCTCTGGCGCTTCCGCCGACGCCGCCTTAGGACGGCCCAACTGCCAGACTTGCTGGTCGATGGCGCCGAAGATGGATTTGCCATCGGCGTCCAGCATTTCGATCTTGATGGTGTCGCCGAAAGACATGAAAGAAGTTGTCGGCTTGCCATCGGCGATCATTTCCAGGCAGCGCTTTTCGGCGATGCAGGAGTAACCCTTTTTCGCATCCTTATTGGATACGGTGCCCGAGCCGACGATGGTGCCGGCGCGCGCGTTGCGGGTTTTCACCAGGTGTGAAATCAACTGGGCGAAGTTGAAGACCATGTCCACGCCGGCATTCGGCTGGCCCACCAGTTTGCCGTTCCAGGTGGAGCGCAGCGGCAGGTGGACCTTGGCATCTTTCCACGCCTCGCCCAATTCGTCCGGCGTCACTGCCACCGGAGAAAAGCTGCTTGCCGGCTTGGACTGGAAGAAGCCGAAACCTTTCGCCAGTTCTTCGGGGATCAGGTTGCGCAGCGATACGTCGTTGACCAGCACCAGCAGGCGAATCTGCTGGAAGGCCAGGTCGGGCGTGGCGCCCATTGGCACGTCGTCGGTAATGACGGCGATTTCCGACTCGAAGTCGATGCCCCACTCTTCGTGCTTCAACTCGATGTCGTCGCAAGGGCCGATGAAGTCGTCGCTGCCACCCTGGTACATCAGCGGGTCCTCCCAGAACGAAGCCGGCATTTCGGCATTGCGCGCCTTGCGCACCAGTTCCACATGGTTGACGTAGGCGGAACCGTCAGCCCACTGGTAGGCGCGCGGCAGCGGGGCCATGCAGTTCTTCGGCTCGAAGTCGAAGCTGCGACGGGCCTTGCCTTCATTGAGCTGGCGGTACAGGTCGTCGAGCTGGGGAGAAATGAAGGCCCAGTCGTCCAGCGCGCGCTGCAGGCTGCGGGCAATGCCATCGGCGACCACGGCGGTCTTCAGGTCGCGGGAGACGACGATCAACTGGCCGTCGCGGGTGCCGTCTTTGAGGGTGGCTAGTTTCATTTAGGGAATGCTATCGGATCGGTAGAGATAATCAATTTTACCTCTTAGATGCGAATCATTACCATTTGGCTCAACTAGAAAGGAATTCGATCATGGCAATCGCAGCGAAGAAAATGAGCCAGGTGACCGCCCACATGGGAATTGCGTTCGGCTTGATGTACGTGCTGACCGGCTCAGTGGCTTTCGGCGGCTTGGCGGCGGTGCTAGAGCCGGTGATCAACGTCGTGCTGCTGCCCTTCCACGAACGTGCCTGGCACGCACTGCGTCACCGCTTTGCGGCTCGCCGACTGGCACTCGTCGCTGCGGAAAAAGCATCGCAAACCCTGATGCACGCGCTGGTTGCGTTTGGCACCCTGTACGCCGCCACCGGCTCGCTTGCCTTCGGCGGATTGGCTGCGGTGCTGGAGCCGATCATCAACGTGATCGCCCTGCCCTTCCATGACCGGCTGTTTGACCGGCACGTGCTGCGCGCGGCACCGATCGCAGCAGTTCCTGCCTGATCCGGAGTTCCGGGCGAAAAGCGTGCGACAACGAACTGACTATGTACGCGGCGGGGCCTAGTCTCCTTACGTAAATCAGTGCAGGAGGCGGGATGATTGCCGACAAGGACGCAATTGCGATGATTGCAGTGAAAGACCTGGCTGCGGCGGGCAGGTTCTATGAGGAGATCCTCGGACTGGAAAAACTCGACAGCCCGGAAGCGCAAGTTTTGGTGTTCCGCAGCGGCTCAACCAAGCTCAACGTCTATCACTCGCAATATGCAGGCTCCAACAAAGCCACCACTGTTATGTGGAACGTTGGGAGCGAGATCGAGGCCGTTGCCGCCAAACTCAAGGCCAACGGCGTGAAGTTCGAACACTACGATATGCCCGGCCTGACGCTCGAAGGCGACATCCATGTTGGCGGCCACATGAAAGTGGCATGGTTCAAGGATGTCGACGGCAATATCCTCAGCATTGCTAGCGGCTAGGAGGTCAATTTGACGTCCTCCTCGCCCTAAATGACGAGGATTCCTGCAGCCAGCGTCGCACCTCCGCGACGGAGAATGTTTATCGCAGCATTGACATCACGATCATGGAAAGCACTGCAATCGCCACACTGCCATTCTCTTATTCCAAGCCCTGCGATACCTTTCGGCCGCGCATCGGGCTTCGTGCCG
>Ga0307408_100001136_pt1 | contig 20221 bp, 15 predicted proteins | sample 322Cmetagenome_FD_202116 | JGI IMG/M metagenome (GOLD analysis project Ga0307408, IMG submission 202116) | Maize rhizosphere microbial communities from greenhouse at UC Davis, California, United States - 322HYB-C-3 | ecosystem: Host-associated > Plants > Roots > Rhizosphere > Soil | place... | reverse complement strand
GGATGGAGAACTGAAGGCTGCTGCGATGGCGAGTGCTGCGACAATCTGTTTCATGGTGCTCCCGAAGCTCAGGTTGGTAACGGTTCCGGGAGTGTACCTTACGGCCAAAGGCCCGGCGGCGTCAATGCCGGGATTGTGCAGAAACGTATCAAGCCGCGCGTGGATTCAACCGAAACAGCCGCCATGCCATGACCGAACGGGCTAGCGCAATTTTTTGTCGGCGATGTCGATGCTGAGGAAAACTTCGCCGTTCAGCGTTTGCAGCAGGTCGGACTGGCGCAGGCGATCCATCACCGGGCCTTTGACCTCGGCCAGGTGGAAGCCGATGCCGCGCCGCGCCAGGCTGGTGTTCAATTCGGACAGCGCGAACAAGGCCGACGTATCGATCGAACTGACCGCCGTCATCACCAGCACCAGGTTGCGTGCCGTCGGGTGGCTGCGCAATTCGTCCTCGATACGCTCCTGCACCGCTTCCACGTTACCGAAGAACAGGTTGGCGTCGATGCGCAAGGCCAGCAACTCCGGCCGGGTTTCCGCCGGATAGCGCTCGATATTGCGGAAATGCTCGCTGCCGGCGATGCGGCCCAGCACCGCGATGTGCGGCCGGCTGGCGCGCCAGATCAGGGTGCCCATCGACAGCGCCACGCCCACCAGTACGCCCGCTTCCACGCCCAGCGCGACCACGCCCGTAGCGCTGGCAAACCAGGCCAACGCATCGCCACGGTCGTAACGCCACGCGGTGCGCAGCGTCTCCAGCTCCAGCATGCCAAGCACGGCGACGATGATGGTCGCCGCCAGCACCGGCATCGGCAGCAATGCCAGCCAGCCGGTGGGCGCCACCAGCGCGAGCGCCAGCAAGGCGGCCGTGATAACGCTCGCCAGCGGCGTCTGTGCGCCCGCCGCGAAATTCACCGCGGAGCGCGACATGCTGCCGGTCACCGGGAAGGCGCCCGACACCATGCTCGCTACGTTCGCCGCGCCGAGGCCAATCAGCTCGTGGTTGCTGACCAGCTTTTCATTGCGCTTCAAGGCCAGCGACTGCGCTGCCGACATGCTCATGATGAAGATCACAAAGCCAACCAGCAGGCCCGGTTGCGCGAGTTGCTGCCAATGCGCCTGCGACATGGCCAGGTTCAGTTGCGGCAGGCCGCTGGGCACTTTGCCGGTCGTCTTCACGCCCATCGCTTCCAGCCCAAGCACCTGCACCAGCATCAGGCCAAGCAATACCACCAGCATCGGCGCCAGGCGCGTCGCCATGTCGGCGCCCTTCGCTTTCACGCCGAGGGCGCGCAGCAAGCGCGCCAGGTGGCTGCGCGACAGCACCAGCAATATCACCGATCCCAGCCCCAGCGCCGCACTGGGAGCGTGCCAGTGCGGCAGCTCGCCACCCAGCAAAGGCTTGAGCTGGCCCCACGCGATCACCAGCGCGGAACCGACGGTAAAGCCGCTCATGACAGGACGGGAGAAGAAATTGGCGAGGAAGCCAAGCCGCAAAAGGCCGCACAGCAGCAGTACCGCGCCGGACACCAGCGCCAGTTGCGCCGCCAGCACCGAATACAGGCCGGAACCTGCGGTCGCCATCGGGCCAATGATCGCCGCCGTCATCAGCGACACGATCGCCATCGGACCGACCGACTGCGTCATGCTGGTGCCGAACAGCGCATAAACAATGGGAGGCAGGATGCTGGCATAAATACCCGTCACCGGCGGCAGGCCCGCCACCAGCGCATATGCCATGCCTTGCGGGATCATCATCATCGCCACCACGATGCCCGCACTGATATCGCCCGGCAGCATCGCGCGCCGGTAGTTTCGCAGCCAGGCCAGCATCAGCGTTCCTGTTCCAGCGAGGACAGTACGGCTGCCAGGATTTCGTCGGACTGCTTTTTATCCGCCACCGAACGGGCCAGCACCAGGCCGCCGACCATCGCAGCATAGGCCGCAATCGCATCGCGTCGTGCCTGCTCCGGTTCGCCAGGCAGCGCCTGCGCCAATGCATCGAGCTGCGCCTTGAAGCTGTCGTCCATCGCTTGCCGCACCTCCGGGCCGACGCGCGAAACATCGGGACCGAGCGAAGCCAATGCGCAACCCTTGCCCGGGTTGTCGCGGTGCTTGGAGGTCAGGTACATATGCGCCAATGCGGCGCGCGGATTGGCCGGCTGCTCGGCCAGCAGCTCGCGCCAGCGCCTGGCGGAATTTTCCATCGCCTTGCCGAAAGCCTCAGCCAGCAAGTCTTCCTTGGAAGCGAAATGGCCGTAAAAGCCGCCGTGCGTCAGGCCGGCGCTTTTCATCAGGTCAGCCACGCCGATGCCGTCGTAGCCCTTCTCCCGGAAGAGCCTGGATGCCGTTTCAACAATGCGTTCGCGGTTCTGCGCCGCTTGTTCCCTGCTTACACGCATGATCTTCTCCTTGATTATTTTTATTATGGATGTAATATATCACACGTGGATGACGACCATCATCTATCTATCGTGCTTTGCGGCGGCTCGCGAGGGTGAGCCGCCGCCTTTTTAGCGTGCCATGGCCAGTTCGACGCAGTTGCGACCTGCCCGCTTGGCCCGGTGCAGTGCGGCTTCCAGGCGGCTTACCAGTTCGGTTGCGCCTTCGTCCGGGGCGAGCTGGGCTACGCTGAAGCTGGCGGTGACGGTATCACCGCCCGGCAACTCGGTGGCGGCAATCGTTTCGCGCAGCTCTTCGGCCAGCTTGTAGGCGTCGATCGCCACGGTATGCGTGGCGATGACCATGAATTGTTCGCCGCGCATGCGGGAAATCGTGTCCGAATTGCGCAAGCGCGACTGCACCGTGGCGGCCAGTACCGCCAGGGCACGGTCGCCGGTCGTGTAGCCATGCAGCTCATTGATGGTGCGGAAGCCGTCGAGGTCGAAAGCTATGACCGCCAGCGGCACGGCGTAGCGGCGCGCACGCCGGATTTCGCTGTCGAGCACCTGTTCGCCCTGGCGCCGGTTGGCTACGCCGGTCAGGCCATCGAACGGTGTGATCTGCGTGATTTCCAGCCCCAGTGCATTGTTCTGGTGGCGCAAATCGCTCATCACCATGCCAAAGCTGATCAGTTGCGCGGCAGAGCCAAAGCAACTGAAATGCTCGCGGCTCATGGTCAGCGGCCGGTCGAACAGCATGCTGATGGCACCCAGCAGCGGCCCGCCAGGTTCACCGCGCAGCGGGAAAGCCAGCAGCATGTGCACGCCCTGCTCTTCCAGCATTTCCGCCAATTCCGGATCGCCGGTTTTGGCAGGCGCGTCAAGCAGCACCAGTTCGCCACGCCGAACGGGTGCCTCCAGCAATTCGTCGCGCCCACCAAGCACTTCCTTGATATCGAGGTCAATGCGCGCCTCCTGCGCCACCAGCCGCAGCGCGCCATCGTCAACCGCCTGCAGCAAGGCCGCGTGGCAAATGCCGGGATAGCTGCATAGTGCATTGCAGATGCGGGCGCCCATCCGTTCGATTTCCTCCGAACCGTAGAGAGCACGCTGCAAGCTGCGCTGGATCGACAGCAGGTCGTTCAGGTCCGCTTCCAGGTCGAGCAGATGCTGCTGGGCCGACGCCTTGGTATTGGCTGCTGGCGCGAGCAGCGCAGTCACCGCGTTGCACAAGTCTTCCGGAGCGATCGGTGTGATGCGGTAAGCCAATGGCCCCTGTGCCATCAGTTCCGCCATGGTCGAAGAACGGGTGTACGGGCACAGCACCAGGACCGGCGCGCCAGCGCGGCTGCGCACCAGGGCAGCCAGCTCATTGCCGGCCGCCATGGCCGGGCCGTCGAGGTCGATGATGAGCAGGGAAATCTTGTTATGCGACATCGCATAACGTGCGCTGGCAATGCTGTCCGCAGTCAGCAAACGATCGAACGATTCGGCGCAAGCCGCAACAAACTCCTGGCTTCGCGCGGGATCAGGATGGAGGAATAGGCCGGTGCGGTGACGGCGGCCAGCAGCATTAGGCATGGGTTCAGTTTGCCACAAGTTCACTCCAGACAACATCCCTATTATGTGTGGGAGCGCACGGTTAGCAACGTTGCTGGGGCGAATACTGGACTTCCGAGCACAGGAGGAAGCCATGTCGAATTCGCAGCAAAAGACTGGCGCTGGCAGTGAGCAGCGCACCGTCCAGCAAGAACAGGACCAGCGTGACGCAGCCCAGCCAAAAGCTGAGGAAAAGAACGAGCCGGCGCAAACCGGAACCCACGATTTCCCGGCACCGCCTCTGCCTGAACAGCACCTGGAAAAGCCCGGCCTGGAACACCAGATGCAGCTGAAGCCGCAATTCATGGCGCCCGACTATTGCGGCAGCGGCAAGCTCGCCGGCATGACCGCGGTGATCACCGGCGGCGACTCCGGCATTGGCCGCGCGGTAGCTGTGCTGTATGCCCGTGAAGGCGCCGACGTCGCGCTGATCTACCTGGCCGAAGAGCAGCAGGACGCGGTCGAGACCAAGAAATTCGTCGAGGCCGAGGGGCAGCGCTGCATCCTGCTGCCAGGCGACGTGCGCGACCCGGCTTTCTGCCGCCAAGCGATCGACGAGGCGCTGCGCGCCTTTGGCAAAATCGACATCCTGGTCAACAACGCCGCCTTCCAGGAGCATGCCGGATCCCTCGAAGAGCTCTCGGAAGAACGCTTCGACCTGACCATGAAGACCAATATCTACGGTTACTTCCACATGGCCAAGGCAGCCCTGCCGCATATGCAGCGCGGCAGTTCGATCCTGAACACCGGCTCTGTGGTGGGCTTGCGAGGTTCCAACAAACTGCTGGACTACTCGACTACCAAGGGCGCAATCCACGCGTTCACGATGTCGCTGGCGTCCAACCTGCTGGAGAAAGGCATCCGCGTTAACGCCGTGGCGCCTGGCCCGGTGTGGACGCCGCTGAACCCGGCCGACCAGACACCCGACAAAATCAAGGAATTCGGCTCGCAGACCGATATGCACCGTCCTGCCCAGCCGGAAGAGATTTCGCCGGCTTTCGTATTCCTCGCGGCACCATCGTGCGCCAGCTATATCACCGGTATCGTTCTACCGATTACCGGCAGTATTGGAGAGTAATCATGGCAAGAGCACTCTGGAAAGGCGCGATCAGTTTTGGCCTGGTGCACATCCCCGTGGAGTTGCACAAGGCTGTGGAATCGCACGACCTGGACCTGACCATGCTGGACAAACGGGATTTCTCGCCGATCGGCTTCAAGCGCTACAACAAGGGCACCGGCAAGGAAGTCACCTGGGACAATATCGTCAAAGGCTACGAATATTCGGACGGCGAGTACGTCGTGCTCAGCGACGAAGATTTGCGTCTCGCAAATCCAAAGGCGACACAGACCATCGACATCATGGCCTTCGTCGATGCCGATTCGGTGCCGCTGACGTTCTACGAAACGCCCTACTACCTCGCTCCCGGACGCGGCGGCGACAAAGTGTACGCCCTGCTGCGGGAGACTTTGCACAAGGCAGGACGTATCGCGATTGCAACGGTGGTGATCCGCACCCGGCAGCACCTGTGCGCGCTGGTTTCCGTCGGCGACGGCATCATCATGAATACGCTGCGCTATGCAACCGAGATCCGCAATCCGGACGACCTCAAGCTGCCGGGCGACTCCGGCCTGAGCGACAAGGAGCTGAAGATGGCCTTGTCCCTGGTCGAGGACATGAGCGAGAAGTGGAATCCCAAGGAATACCACGACACCTATCGCGAAGACGTGCTTAAACTGGTCGAGAAAAAAGTGAAAGCCGGCCAGACCCACACGATTACCGCGCCCTCCGACGAATCGCCGGTTCCGAAGGCGAGCAATGTGGTGGACCTGGTGGCCCTGCTCAAACAAAGCCTTGGCTCGAAGGGCAAGGCCGCAGCTGCCGCTGCCGACGAACCGGAAGAAGACGAGGAAGAAGCACCACGCGCACCGCGCGCCCGGCGCAGCACCGGTACCGCCGCCAGCAAGACCCGCACAAGCTCACCGCGCTCGACCGCAACGTCCAGCAAGCCCGCCGCCAAGCGCACCAGCGCGGCCAAGTCCACAGCCAAAACGACCAGCCCCCGCCGCAAAGCCGCCTGAACCAAATCCGCAAGTCCGCGGCCAACGCATCTCAGGGTCTGACCCTTGGGTCTGACCCTGGTTTACCGGGTTTCCAAGCGCCCGCCCCGTCCGTGACTTTAACCAGTCGCACCAATCGCCTTCATGGCCGGAGCCAGGCCAACTGCAGCCTTCGCATAATCCGCCCACGGCGCATTGCCCACATCCAGCCGCGTGTGCGCCGTAGCCACCGTCCAATGGTCGCCGCCCCGCAAGCTGGCCAGCTCGTCCCACGCTACCGGCACCGAAATCCCCAGCCCCGGACGCGCACGCGCCGACCAGGCAGAGACAGTGGTTGCGCCACGCCCATTGCGCAGGTAATCGATGAAGATCTTGCCGACCCGGTTTTTCGGCCCGCTCTTGAAGGCAAACCGGTCCGGTAGCGTGGTCGCCATATGCTCCACCACCTGCTTGCTGAACGCTTTCACCGTATCCCAGTCATAGTATGGCTTGATCGGCACCACGACATGCAATCCCTTCCCGCCGCTGGTCTTGAGGAAGCATGGCAATCCCAATTCATCAAGGAAGGCATGCACCAGTTGCGCCGCCTCCTGCATCTGCACCCACTCGACACCGCTGCCCGGGTCAAGGTCGAACAGGATGCGGTTCGGTTTTTCGTAAGTGCGGCCAAACGCGTTTTGCGTGTGGAATTCGATCACGTTGAACTGGGCGGCCGCCAGCAAAGCCTGTGTGGTGGCAACTTCCAGCATCGGCGGGTGATCCGGGTCCAGCTCGCGCGGGAATTCTTTCAAGCCGCGCAGCTTGCTCACATCGGCATGCTTCTGGAAAAACAGCTCGGAAGTCACGCCGTCCGGTGCACGCAGCAAGGCTACTGGGCGGCCCTTGGTGTGTTCCAGCATCAGGTCCGCCACCAGCGCATAGTAGCGCACCACATCGATCTTTTTAAGGCCGCTTGCGGGATCGACCAGCCGGTCCGGATTGGTCACCTTGAGTGATGCTGGCAATTTGCTTTGCACGGTTTCCTCCTCCACAGAGGCTGCCACTTCGCGGCTGATTTCGCCGGCCTTCTTATCTTTGCGCAGCCCCTGGAAGACGGCGTGCCGCACCGAGCCGCCGCGCGTCCATTCGCCGAAGCTCACTTCGGCCACCAGTTGCGGCTTGACCCAGTGCGCCTTGCGGGCGATTGCCTTGCTTGGCGCGAAAGGACTTTCTTCGGCCTTCAACCGCTTCAGCTTATCCGCCAGATCGCGCAAGGTCGCGTCGTTAAAGCCAGTGCCCACATTGCCAGCGTAATGCAGTTGGCCGTCTTTGCCATAAACGCCAAGCAGCAGCGAGCCAATGCCGGTGCGGCTGCCCTGCGGGTCTGTATAGCCGCCGATGACGAATTCCTGGCGCTGGGCGCATTTCAATTTGATCCAGTCGCGTGATCGACGCTCTGTATAGGTAGAGTCGCGGCGCTTGCCGATCACGCCTTCCAGGCCCATCTTGCAGGCGGCGGCCAGCATTTCATCTGGCGACGCTTGCAACACGGCGCTTAGCCGCACAGTGTCGCCTTTGACCTTTGCCATCACCGCTTCCAGCCTGGCCCTGCGCTCTTCCAGCGGAAGGCCACGCAAGTCCTCGCCATCCAGATATGGCACGTCGAACAGGAAGTAGACAATATCTTTCGTGCGTTGGCCATCGAACGCTTGCTGCAGCAGGCCGAAGTCCGGCCGCCCTTCCTCATTGTGGACGACGATTTCGCCGTCGTACCAGCCATCCGGCAGCTTGGCCTTGGCCAGCGCGGCGCGCAAGGGCTCGAGCTTGTGCGTCCAGTCGTTGCGGTTGCGCGTGTGCAGCGTGATGTCGCCGCCTTCAATGCGGGCCAGTAGGCGGTAGCCGTCGTACTTGACCTCGAACAGCCAGTCTTCAGGCGTTGAGGGCGGGCCATCGACCAGCGTCGCCAGTTCGGGCTCCAGTTCCGCCGGCAGTCGCTTGACGCGCGGCGCGGCGGGACGCTCGGCGACTGGCGCGACTGCGGCCGCCGAGCCCAGAGCTTTCACGCTGTCGGGCATCTCGTCCACCACGCTGAATTCTGCGGCGGGACGGACGTATTCATCCTTCTCTTTGATCAGCAGCCAGGGTTCCTTGTCTTCGCCTTTGCCGCGCATGCGCACCAGGGCCCAGCGCCCGTGCATCTTGTGGCCGTGCAGGTTGAATACCAGCTTTCCCGCACGATAGCCCTTGCGCGGATCTTCAACCGGCTCCCAGGTGCCGCGATCCCAGATGATGACCTTCCCCGCGCCGTACTGTTTTTCGGGGATGGTGCCTTCGAACTCGTTATAGGAAATCGGATGGTCTTCCACATGGACTGCCATCCGTTTGTCATGCGTGTCGTAGCTCGGGCCCTTTGGCACAGCCCAGCTTTTCATCGTGCCGTCGAGTTCCAGGCGGAAGTCGTAATGAAGGCGCCGCGCCCAGTGTTTCTGGATAACGAAGGCCAGCCGCCCCCGTCCAGGCTGGCCTCCCCCTGCGGGTTCCGGCGTGATCCTGAAGTCCCGCTTCGCCTTGTAAGTCTTGAGTGCGTCCTTCATGGAACAACTGTACGGGCGGCGCCGGGCGCAGACGGTTATCCAGCGCACTTTGTAAGCAGAATTGGCAAGTGTAACGAGGTGTAAAGGCCGTCAACGATGGCTTATTGGCCACCGTTTTCAGCTCAGTGACACGGCAATAGTGCACGACACCCGAAACGATTTACCCAATTCTCTCCGAGGAGCTTGACCATGAAGAAGACCATCGCCACCCTGATCGCCGGCCTGTTCGCAACCGCTGCCTTCGCCCAAGCCCCGGCCGCTGGCGGCCATGCAGCCAAACCTGCTACCGCCCCGATGCCTGCTGCCACCGCAGCCGCTCCGGCCACCCCAGCGACTCCTGCCGTTCCTGCTACCCCAGCAGTGCCAGCCGAAAAAGGCACCAAGGCGACTCCAGCGACTCCTGCTACCCCAGCCGTAGCCGCTACCCCAGCCTCCTCGGCCACAGCTGCTGCACCAGCCGATTCGCACGAGCAGTCCAGCGCGACCAAGGAAGTGAAAAAGACCAAGCACGCCAAGAAAACCAAGAAGGCTGAAGGCGACAAGGAAGTAGCTGCCAAGGAAACCGCTCCAGCCAAATAAGCTGCACCTGCCGCTTCCCCAGCCGCCAGCGCGCCTCCCGAATCCGCCTCCAAACCGGAATGGCGCGCTGGCCGAGCGGGGACCAAGCGCGGAATCACTTCACCCCGGCCTGGCAGGGTTCTCCGCTGACCAGGCGGGCTTTTTTTGCGTTTACGGGGATGGGCGCCGTATCATTGCCACTATTCTTCAATCGATACGGACGCTGCTTTGAAACCCCGCACCAGCCTGGTCATCGCCATCCTCGCCGCCACAATCCTTGCGGCCATTGCCGTCAAGAGCCTGACCCGCCAGCCAGCGCAAATGGCTTCCAAACCAGTTGCGGAGAACTGCACGCGGGAAGCGATCAAGCAGGTCACTGATGCCCTTGAGCGATCCGTACTTTCCGCGAATTGCGCGAAGCTGAAAAAGGCGGGTAGAGACTAGTTAGCAATATCAACGCCAAGTATTTAGATCTGTGTGCGCCTTGCCTCGACAGAAAGGCAACGTCACCCGCACATTCGGTGTACGGCGGCTCTTTCCGCCGCAACACATGCAGACCGGGGTTTGGCTTTAGCTATTTCATTCGCACCTGACTAACGGCAAAGCTTGGCGCAATTCTTAATTCCCCGCAGCTGGAATCGCGAATTTCGTAAGCGAGCTAATCGCCACCTCTTTACATGCAGACACACTGCCTTCTTTGCAGTAAATAATCGACAATTGGACATCAACGGACCTCGAGTTATAGCGAGTGGTTATGGATCCAGAGGTCGCATCGATCCTGTTATGTATTTCTTGAACAATTTCGTCATTTGAATTCTTGGTTACGACCAAGGACGAATGCGGCACATGTGTGCCCCAAAGTCGATCTGGGAATTCAAGTTTTACTTTCAGCCATTCCTCGCTAACGGCAACACCAGCTCTAAATCCGAGGGCTTCGGCGTTGGTCTTTGTCAACTCAATCAACTGCGGCGGCACCGATGCTGAAGTGTTACCGATCTGAACCAATAACACCACTATTAGACTGCTGAATATTATGCGCATCATTTCTTCTCCAAACATGAGTTGCGGCACAGCGCATCCCAGCATTGCAATGGCATTGACCATATAAAAGCATATCGATCTGCAGGGCTAGAGAATATTAAACTCCGAACTCCTCCTATAGAACAATAACTCATCCGGTTGCGGGCACCGCAGATTCGGTGCCAAGATTCGGTGCCAGGTCTGTCATTCGGACAGAAGATTCGGTGCCAGGTCTGTCATTCGGACAGTAACGTAATGTCTTTGCGATTCATCAAAGCGCAAAGAAAAACGACACTCCTCGCGCATTGAATTGCGTCAGCGCAATTATGCCTGATCGCAATCGAAATACACTCGATCTATGAACCGGCCACTGAGAATCGAACTGGACAACTCGCTGTATCACATTACGGCACGAGGTAATCGTCGAGGCCCAATCTATCTATCGGACAGTGATCGCTTAACTTGGCTTTCATTCGTCGGCGAAACATGTGAACGATTCAATTTTCAGGTACTGGCTTACTGCCAGATGAGTAATCACTTTCATATACTACTCGAAGCAATCGACGGGGAAATCGGCCGGGGTATGTGCCACCTCAATGGAAAGTACTCGCGCTACTTCAACCGTGCGCATGGCTTCATCGGGCACGTTTTTCAAGGACGATACAAGGCCATTCTTTGCCAAAGTGAGTTATACCTGAATGAACTATGCCGATACATTGAACTTAATCCTGTCCGCGCCAAAATGGTCGAACATCCACGCGACTGGCCGTGGAGCAGCTTCCCTGCGATGATGGGGATCGTTGATTGCCCCAAATGGCTGAAGTCGGATCTCGTGCTTGCACATTTTGGTAACAGCAAACTTGATGCGAGGCGTCTCTATCAAGAATTTGTGTTGGCAGGCATAGGCGGCACTAGTCCGCTGGCTGAAGTATCGAATCACCTTGTCCTGGGCGATGAAGAATTCCAGGCAAGCATTGTCGGTATGCCTGTCGAAGGAAATCCTTTTGAAGTAAAGCGTGCACAGCGCCGTGCTGTGGCGCGTCCCCTTCACGAATACTTTTCCGAGTATCGCAATGCAAAGGAAGCGATGGCTCGTGCCTACTTCTCACTTGCCTATTCGATGCCTGAGATTGCGCTATACGCTGGCGTTTCCGTCAAGACTGTCAGTAGAGCGGTCCATGGGTTCCGAGAAAGCGCGAAGGAGTGTTGAGAAAAATCAAACGTGCGTGATGGCTGTCCAAATGACAGACCTGGCACTGACTTCCTCAATTCTCTAGGCGAATTGCGCGAAGGAGGAAAAGGTCGGCCAAAAGTGAATGATACAATTGCAAATTTGAAAATTAATTTGCGTTACAGATTCACCGATGTGGAAGATCAAATTTCTTGCGATAGTATTGCCCGCTTGCTTCGTTGCCGCGAGCGTGAGCCTGGTGAAGGACGAGCTGCACGAGAGGAAACTCGACAGGGAGTTTCTGACTCAAAGCGAGGTCGCGCCGCTTACCGTGCGCAACTACAATGAAAAAACACTGACGCGAGGCTCCGGGGACAAAGAGCGGTATATAGGCACCCTCCATCATGCCGATCTTAGCTACAGCACCCAATCGGGCGAGCACATCAACTTGCCACAGCACCTATTGACCAGCGAACTTGCAGAAAAGTGCGCCAGGCGGGAGTCTATCGATATTCGATATCTTATTGATTCGCCTCAAACATTCCGACTGGCCGACCATCCCCGTAAGCCGCTCAGCTTAGTTGGTGTGGTAATGATGGGCGTCGTGAGCCTTGCCGTCCTGGCGGTGTTTTTGCGAAGGCTCATGAGGTAGTAGCACGCGGCTCAACTAACCTTCGCTTGATGGTTCAGCGCTTTTCGCTGGCCAAGCGGGTTTCAAGGCGTTTACGGCCCGCTTCCACGATGGTCTTGCAGCCTTTGGTGTCGACATAGGCTGCGCTGCCCTCTTTCGCTGCGCGCTGCTGGCGGCCCCATAGGTCGTTCACTTCCGGATGCGCGGCGATTGCCACGTCGCACTTCAACCCTTCAATGGTGGCGAAGCTGCTGCGCAGTTGCGCGACCACTTCGGGATGGTCGGTGAAGCGGTAGCTGTCGGCGGATACTGCGGTCACGCTGTCGGCAAACACTACGTTCTTGCACTTGCCTGCCTCGCAGGACTGCCAGCTCCAGCTTGTGCCGCCTGCGGTGTGGCCTGGCGTGCTGTGCGCAGTTATCGCCAGTGGGCCAAGCTTGATTACTTCGCCATCGGTCACGCCGCGCACTTTTGCGGAGCCGGCGAAGTTCGACAGGCTGCCGAACTGGGGATCGATCTTCGGCGAAACGCCCGTGCGCATGGTTTCGACGTTGGCGGTGCCGGCGAGCACGGTGGCGCCGGTCAGTTTTTGCAGCGCCGACACGCCGCCTGCGTGGTCCTCATGCGAATGGGAGCTGAGGATGTACTTCACGTCTTCCAGCTTGTAGCCCAGCGTGCGGATGTTGGCCGCGACCACTTCGGAGCCTTTGGCGGTAGTGCCGTCGACCAGGATATGGCCTTGCGGCGATGTCACCAGGATTGCGCTGATGCCGGCAGTACCGACGTAGTGGGTGTTGCCGTAGATGGTAAATGGCTGCTGCGGTGCGCTCCAGTCGCGCTCTTGCGCGCTGGCGACGGTCGCGAAGGCGGCCAGGATGAGGGATGCGATGACCTTCATTTTTCTCCTTTGGTGGTGATGTACAGGCCGGAGTGCATTTGCGACCCTCGGTCGCCACGCCGGTAACTGCGGTAAATGGGTTCGCCAGCGGCGTCGCGGGCGCAGCAAGTGCAGCCGCCAACATGTTCGATTTCTTCAACGCCTGCGGCGCGCAACTGGTGTTCAGCGATGGCGCGCAGGTCGAGGTGGCGGTGCGTGGGCAAGACGGCTTCGCGTGGAAGGCCGCTGAAGCGCTGAGCGAAGTCTTCCGCCAGTTCTTCGCTGACTGCGTAACATGCTGCGCAGATGGTGGGGCCGACAGCGGCAGCGACTGGCGCGCCCTCGCCCATCGCGGCTAATGCTGCGGGGATGATGCCGTCGTACAGGCCACGCCAGCCCGCATGGACGGCGGCAACTTGCGAGCCGTCGCGGCGTGCCAGCAGCAGCGGCACGCAATCGGCAGTGATGATACTGACGGGAAGGCCCGGCACTGCGGTATGAAAGCCGTCGGCCTCGCCGGCTTCCTGCTTCGGTTCCTGGACCGCTACGACACGGATGCCGTGCACCTGGCGCTTGGCAGGCCTCAATTCCCAGACCAGCGCCAGTTCGGCCGGAATGAGCGACGCGGCGCTACCGAAACCATGCCGGATGCCAGGGATGCTGCTTAACAGACTGCTTGTGACCATGTTAGCCTTTGTGTGACATTTGTCGCAATCATAGACTGATCCACGGGGATTTGCAAGCAGAGTTCTACTATGTCAGGTCTTTTGTGCGAGCTTTCCGCAGTTATGGCTGCCGCCAGCGAAAGTCAGGGTGCCAACGTATCCAGCGGTGTAGTCGTAACGTGCGGAGTAGCCCTGCTTGCAGAAAACAGTGGTTCGCTCGTAATCGGAGGGAATCTTCTGCCAGCCTTGCGCAAGGAGAATGGCGTCGGTTTGTTCGGCAGGTATTTCCGAGCCGCCGAGATACGTACTGGCGATCCACCTTTGCTTGCCGGCGATCGAGATCATTGGGCAAATGCCATCGGTATACAGGCCGGTGCAGAAGTCTTTCAGCGACTGGCTGACGAATGCTTTGGCTTCGGGCGCCAATGCTTTCGTATTCAGTGCAGGTTCAGGATAGAAGGCCAGGCAGGACCAGACAACGACAAAAATGGTGAACAGTGAAATCGTCACCTTGTGCAGTAAGGGCATTTGTTCGAGAGCGCGAGCCAAAACGCATGATTATACGTGGGCTGAGACGACCGAAAAAAAAACGGCGCCCGCGAAAAGCGGAGCGCCGTTAAGGGCTGATCGAACTTGAATCAGTTCCAGTCGCCGCCCAGGGAACGGATCAGGGCCACGGTGGTCACCGCGCGGTCGCCACGCAGTTGGACTGCGCTGCGTTCAACGGCCGCCAGGTTGCGCTGTGCGTCCAGCAGGTCCAGGTAGCTGGAACGGCCGGCGTCGTACAGCTTCTGCGCCAGGTCAGCGGAACGGCGTGCCGACACCAGCGCATCGTCGATCTGCGCGGTCTGACCGCCCAGGATGCGCAGGCCTGCCAGGTTGTCTTCCACCTCGGCGAAGGCGCCCAGCACCGTTTGACGATAGCCGGCAACCGATTCTTCCAGGGCTGCTTCGCTGCGCTTGACGTTGTTGCTGTTACGGCCGCCGTCGATCAACGGCATCGACAGCAAGGCACCCAGCACCCACGAGCGGCTGCTCCACTTGAACACGTCGCTGAAGTGGCCGGCAGCGCCGCCGCCGTTGGCGGTGATGTTCAGCGCCGGGAACATGGCCGAACGGGCTACGCCGATGCGCGCATTCGACGCTTCCATCGCCTTCTGTGCGGCGGCGATGTCAGGACGGCGTTCCAGCAGCGACGATGGCACGCCAGTCGGGATTGCAGGCAGCAGCGTCGAATCCAGCAGCGGGCTGTTGCCCGCCGTGTAGGCTGCGGCCGGCTTGCCCAGCAGGACAGCCAGCGCATGCTCGGTGGTGGCGCGGCGGCGTTGCAGGCCAATCGCTTCCGAGCGGGTGGTTGCCAGTTCGGTCTTGGCGCGGGAGAGGTCGAATTCACCGATGTCGCCCAGGTCGAAGCGGCGCTGGTTGACCTTCACACTCTCTTCACGCAAACGGACCGTCTGCTCCACAGTCGCCAATTCGGCGTCCGTGGCGCGCAGGCGGAAATAGGTCTGTGCCACGTCGGCCTGCAGCGACAGCAGGACGGAGCGGTAATTTGCCTCCACCTGCGCAGCGTCGCCACGGGCTGCGGACACATTGCTCGATACGCGGCCGAACAGGTCCACTTCGTAGCTTGCCGTCAGGTTCGCGTTGTAAGTGGTCTGCGGCGCAATGTCGGTACTGGCTGGTACACCCAGCGACAGGGCCGAATTGCGGGCACGCTGGGCGCCAACGCCCACGCCGATCTGCGGAATGCGGTCCGCTTCGGCGATGCCGGCGATGGCGCGTGCCTGCTTGACGCGGGCGGCCGCCACGGCCAGGTTGGCGTTGTTGCGGGTCGCTTCTGCGATCAGCTCATTCAGGGCCGGGTCGCTGAAGGCCAGCCACCACTCGCCGCGCGGCTGGCGCTCGGCGTTCTGGGCTGGTTTCCAGCTGGTGCCGTCTTCGGCAGTCATCACCTGCGGCTCCTTGAAGGCGGCCGGGGTGTCGATTTGCGGTTGCTTGAATTCAGGCGCGGCGCATGCGGTCAGCAGCAGTGCTGCCAGCAGCGGGGCAACGCCCTTTGCAATCATACTTTTCATTTAGTGGGTCCCTTCCAGTTGCGGGGCAGCGTCGGCTGCCGGGGATTTCTTCTCAAGGCGCTTGGCCAGGGTGCGCAGCAGGACGTAGAACACCGGCGTCAGGAACAGGCCGAAGAAGGTCACGCCCAGCATGCCGGCGAACACCGCCACACCCATTGCATGTCGCATTTCGGCACCTGCACCAACCGAGAACACCAGCGGTACCACACCCATGATGAAGGCGATCGACGTCATCAGGATCGGACGCAGACGCAGGCGGCAAGCTTCCAGCGCCGCTTCCAGGATGGTGCGGCCATGGTCTTCCAGCTCCCGCGCAAACTCCACGATCAGGATCGCGTTCTTCGAGGCCAAACCGACCAGCACGAACAAGGCAATCTGCGTGAACACGTTGTTGTCGCCACCAGTCAGCTTCACGCCGATCAGGGCGCACAGGATCGACATCGGCACGATCAGGATCACGGCCAGCGGCAGGGTCCAGCTTTCGTACTGGGCAGCCAGCACCAGGAATACCAGCAGCACGCACAGCGGGAACACGTAGATCATGGTGTTACCGGCCAGGATTTCCTGGTAAGTCAGCTCGGTCCATTCGTACCCCATGCCTTTCGGCAGGTTCGCCTTGGTGATTTCTTCCAGCGCTGCCTGGGCCTGGCCGGACGAGAAGCCTGGAGCCGGAGCGCCATTGATCTCGGCCGATACGTAGGCGTTGTAGCGCTCCACGCGGTCAGGGCCATAGCTGTCTTTTACGCGCATCAGCGAGGACAGCGGAATCATCTCGCCTTTGCCGTTGCGGACTTTCAGCTGCGCGATCTGCTCGGCTTGCGAACGGAACGGAGCATCAGCCTGCACGCGCACCTGGTAGGTACGGCCGAACTGGTTGAAGTCGTTCACGTACAGCGAACCAAGGTTGATCTGCAAGGTCTGGTAGATGGTCTGCAGCGGCACGCCCAGTTGCTTGGCCTTGGCGCGGTCGATGTCCGCGAACAGCTGCGGCACATTGATCTGGAAGCTGGAGAACACACCGGCCAGGCGCTTGTCCTGCCATGCCTTCATCTGGATCGCCTGCACGGTCTTGTACAGCTCATCGTAGCCGGCGTTGTTGCGGTCTTCGATCATCATCTTGAAGCCGCCGGTGGTACCCAGGCCGTTCACTGGCGGTGGTGGGAACACCATCACGAACGCATCCTGCACAGCGCCCATGCGCTTGTTGATCTCCGCTGCGATGGCCGCACCCGATTGCGATGGGTCGGTACGCTCGTGGAATGGCTTCAGCGTGGTGAACACGATACCGGCGTTCGGCGCATTGGTGAAGCCGTTGATCGACAGGCCCGGGAAGGCAACCGAAGCGTCCACGCCTGGGATTTCCTTGGCGATGTCGGACATCTTGCGGATCACCTGCTCGGTGCGTTCCAGCGATGCGGCGTCAGGCAGCTGGGCAAAGCCCACCAGGTACTGCTTGTCCTGGCCCGGCACGAAGCCGCTAGGAACAACCTTGAACATGATGCCTGCGGCGGCAGCCAGCACCAGGTACACCACGATGGAGGCGGACTTGCGCTTCAGCACGCCCTGCACGCCGGTTTCATAGCTGTGCGAAGCGCGGTTGAAGAAGCGGTTGAACCAGGCGAAGAAGCGACCGAAGATCTTGTCCATCACGCGGGTCAGCGCGTCTTTCGGTGCGTCGTGTGGGCGCAGCAGCGATGCCGACAGGGCCGGAGCCAGGGTCAGCGAGCACAGTGCCGAAATCACGGTCGAAATGGCGATGGTCAGCGCGAACTGGCGGTAGAACTGGCCGGTCAGGCCGGACACGAAGGCGATCGGAACGAACACGGCGCACAGCACCAGGGCGATGGCGATAATCGGGCCGGACACTTCCTTCATGGCCTGGATGGTCGCATCGCGGGCCGACAGGCCGTTGGCGATATTCCGCTCAACGTTCTCCACCACCACGATCGCATCGTCGACCACGATACCGATGGCCAGCACGAGGCCGAACAGCGACAGCGTATTGATCGAGAAGCCGAAGCCGATCATCACCGCGAAGGTACCGACGATCGATACAGGCACCGCCAGCAGCGGGATGATCGATGCGCGCCAGGTCTGCAGGAAGATGATCACCACGATCACCACCAGGGCCACTGCTTCCAGCAGGGTGTGGATCACGGACTTGATCGACTCACGCACGAACTGGGTCGGGTCATACACGATGTCGTAAGCCACGCCTTCAGGGAAGTCCTTTTTCAGTTCTTCCATCTTGGCGCGCACGTTGGCGGACAGTTCCAGCGCATTGCTGTTAGGCGCTTCGAAGATACCCAGGCCTACTGCAGACTTGTTGTTCAGCAGCGAACGCAGCGAGTAGCTGTTGGAGCCCATTTCAATGCGGGCCACGTCCTTCAGGCGGGTCAGTGCGCCGTCTTCATTGGTCTTGACGATAATGTCGCCAAATTCCTCGACGGAGCTCAGGCGGCCCTGGGTGTTGACGGTCAGCTGGAAGTCGGCCGACTTGGACGGCGCAGCGCCCACCACACCGGCAGCCACCTGCACGTTCTGTTCGCGGATCGCATCGACCACGTCGGACGCTGTCATGTTGCGGCCAGCGACCTTCTGCGGGTCGAGCCAGACGCGCATGGCGTAATCGCCGGCGCCGAAGATCTGCACGTCGCCCATGCCTGGAATACGGGCCAGCTGGTCTTTCACGTTCAGCACGCCGTAGTTGCGCAGGTACAGGTCGTCGTAGCGGCCGTTCGGCGACAGCAAGTGCACCACCATCGTCAGGTTCGGCGAGGACTTGACCGTGGTCACGCCGATCTGGCGCACCTCTTCCGGCAGGCGTGGCAAGGCGCGCTGCACACGGTTCTGCACCGCGGTTTCAGCCTTGTCGACGTCGGTGCCGATCTTGAAGGTCACGGTCAGCATCAGCGCGCCATCGGAGGTGTTCTGCGAGGACATGTACAGCATGTTCTCGACACCGTTGATCTGCTCTTCGAGCGGCGCGGCGACGGTTTCCGCAATCACTTTCGGGTTCGCGCCCGGGTAGACGGCACGCACCACGACGGATGGCGGCACCACTTCCGGGTATTCGGAGACGGGCAGCTTGAAGATCGAGATCAAGCCCGCTACGAAGACAATGATCGATAAAACCGCCGCGAAGATCGGTTTATCGACAAAGAAGCGAGAGAAATTCATGGATTATTCCTTGGTTTTCTTGGCATCGGCGGCGGCCACTTTCTGGGCTGCCATCGGGTCAAAGGTCATGTCGACCATTTCAGGCGTGATCGGTGCGCCAGGGCGCACGCGCTGCAGGCCGTTGACGACGATCTTCTCGCCTGGTTTCAGGCCGTTGCGCACCACGCGCAGGCCTTCGATGTTCGGGCCCAGCACAACAGGACGGTATTCCGCCTTGTTGCCGGCGCCGACCACGTACACGAACTTGCGGTCCTGGTCGGTGCTGACGGCGCGATCATTGATCAACACGGCTTGCTGGGTGGCGGTGCCGCCATCAAGCTGAACGCGGGCGAACAAGCCAGGAACCAGCGAGCGGTCCTTGTTGTCGAAGGTAGCGCGCATGCGCACGGAGCCGGTGCGGGTGTCGAGCTGGTTGTCGACGAATTCCAGCTTGCCCTCATGCGGGAAGCCGGCTTCGTTGGCCAGGCCGACCTTCACGGTGACCGGCTGGCCTTTGTAGGCCTGGCCGCCGACGCGCAGGAAAGTGTCTTCGTCGCCGTCGAAGCTGGCGTAGATCTTGTCCAGCGAAACCACGCTGGTCAGCACCGCGGTCGGGTCGACCAGGTTGCCGAGGGTGATCTCTGCCTTCGACACGCGGCCGTTGATCGGCGACGTCACCTGGGTGTAGGACAGGTTCAGGCGCGCTGCCTCTGCTGCCGATGCGGCGGCGCGGGCCGTTGCATCCAGTTCCTTCAGTGCCGACGCGCGTTCGTCGAATTCGCGCTGGGCGATCGCTTTGTCGGCCAGCAGCTTTTCGGCACGGGCCAGTTCCAGCTTGGCCAGGTCGGCCTTGGCGCGCGCCGAATTGGCGGCGGCGTCGGCGCGGCTGGCTTCCGCCTGGAATGGACGCGGATCAATCACGAACAGCACATCACCTTTTTTCACCTCGCTGCCAGGCTTGAAGTTCACCGAAGTGATGAAGCCACTGACGCGTGGACGGATCTCGACGCGTTCGATGGCTTCGATACGGCCGGAGAATTCCTGGGTTTCAGCGACGGACTTCTGCACGACGACGGCTGCCGATACTGGCGGGCCGCCTGCGGCAGGCGCCTGGCTTTCGGCCGGCTTGCTATTGGCGCTGCAACCGGACAGGATGGCCGCCGCCAGCCCGCCCATCGCCAATGCGGCAACCAGCGGCCGCACAAGAGTGGACATTTGATTCATCTTTTTCATTGTTAACCTCTTGGGGGTGAAAATTAGTGGGAAATTCAGGCAAAAAGGGGCCCATGTGCCTCGCAGGCACTTTTTTCTAAACTTCTGTTTTATTTAAACCAGCCTTACACCACGGGCGTTTCCGTCCCGTCGATGGCGCTGATAAAACTGGCCATCTCTTTCAGTGCAAAGCCCCTGCACGCGCATTCATTCCTGGCTCCCGGCTCCTGCAGTGGCGCCGG
>Ga0307408_100001135_pt1 | contig 20240 bp, 13 predicted proteins | sample 322Cmetagenome_FD_202116 | JGI IMG/M metagenome (GOLD analysis project Ga0307408, IMG submission 202116) | Maize rhizosphere microbial communities from greenhouse at UC Davis, California, United States - 322HYB-C-3 | ecosystem: Host-associated > Plants > Roots > Rhizosphere > Soil | place... | reverse complement strand
GTCGGCGATGAATTTGCCGTTAAAACCCTGGCTGCTGAACGCCAGGCTGCCCGGTTTCGTCGGGTCGCTGCCGGCGTTGCTGGACTTGACGGTCTTGGACGCATTGGCCGACAACAGCATGGCGTTGAAGTGGGTGTTCCACGGCTCCTGCTGCGCCAGCACCTGGGTGCGCACGTTTTCCAGCATCTCCTTCGTCAAGCCGACGCCGGGGTGTTTGAAGCCGCTGGCGTCAATGGTTTCAAGGATCTCAGGCTGGTAGGCCGTTGCCAGGGTCGTGATGCTATCGGCGGCCAGTGCGTACTGTGGCGCCGGCAAAATCATGGTTGCCAGCGCCAGGGTCACCGCCGTGGACAGGATGCGCTTACGCGCGCCACCGAGTTGAAAAGAAAACATGCCATCCCCTATCGTCATTGAATTTTGTAGTTGTTGTCTTTATCAGGCCGCCATCGGCTTGCCACGGCGACGCACCAGCGCCAGTCCCGCCATGCCCAGGCCCAGCAAGGCCATGCTGGCCGGCTCCGGCACCACCGCGACGCTGGCGTCGGACACATCGGGCACCAGTTGACCGTTACCGCCTTGGGTCAATGCCGGCGTCCACAGGAAGGTCGCCAGCGCGCCGCTGACAGGATCGAAGTCGCCCAGCAGGCCGAACGCCTCATCGAATGCCGACACGGTGAACGGCGAGACGAAGTTGGCGCCGGCGTCCGCATCGCCGCCGAAGGTCAGGTCGAACGACAAGACGCCGCCGAAGTTCACCGACTGGAACAAGTCGTTCGACGTGTCGTTGCGGAACAGATAACCGCCCGCCGTCGGCGTGACGCCCCACGAATCAACCACGGCCGCACTGTCGAAACCGACCATGTTGCTGACTTCCGCCGTGGCCAGCGCGCCGCCCAGGCTGGTGCCGAATTGCATGTCGAGATAGCCGCTGGGGGCGCCAAAACCGCTGGTATCGATCGAGACGTGGATCACCGAGGCGGAGGCGGCGCCGCCGGCTGCCGCCAGCGCCATGGCCAGTACCAGCGCCAGCACGGAGTGGAAACGCTGGCGCAGCAACGAGCAGTTTTTGATGAAAGCGTTGAACATGATCTGATCCCTTAATGAAATATGCGGACGAGCGCCACCCTGGCATGCCGCGCCATCCATTTGTTATAGCCGCGCGGTCCGGCGCGGTGTCGGTGCTATTGCGGTCAGCGGCCTGGGGCCGCGTCAAACGCCCGCAGGGCTAGCTGCCAGGCGGCCCGCCGGGAGGGGTATGGAACGCGGGTGGATGCGCACGGGGATGCCTGGCGGCGCCCGTCGTGCCGCGGGGGTGTTGGCTGCACATGGTTGTCTCCTTGCCAGCGTCTGGGTCGCGCCGACTTGTTATCGATAACACTTTTAGCAACAAAAAAATGCGTACTGCCCGTGAATTGTAACGACGCTGATTAGCTTGCATGTATGAATTTTTTCGCGGATGGGCCGCGAATTCGGCATAGCTTGCGCAAGTCAGTGGCTTTACTTTAGCAAGCCAGGCGGCCAATGTGGGCAGTCAGGAACAAAATCAGGAAATCCTGACGCCCCCGGCAATCAGCGATCCGGCAATCCCTTCCCATTGACGATCGGCTCGCCAACATCCCCGGGCTTGAACGGTACCCGCAGCGGGTCCATCGGCTTGATATTGCCGGCGCTGTCGAATTCCATGCGCGCCAGTACCGTCTGGCGCTGGTAGCCTCCGCCCTGGGGCAATGCGTGGCGGTGATACGCCACATACCAGCGGTCGGTGCCGGGCACATTGACGATACTGTGGTGCGCCGTGCCCACTGCCGCGCCATGCCGTTGCAACACAATGAAATTGCTGGCAGGCGACTTCACCGGCCCCAGCGGGGAATCCGCCACGCCCCAGCCGACCCGGTAGTCCGGGCTGCGCGCGTCGTCGATCGACCACATGAAGTAATACTTGCCACCGCGCTTGAACACCACGACCCCTTCGCGGAAGTCCCGCAGCGCAATCGACGCCGGCGGTCCATCGACCGACACCATGTCCTGGTTCAGCTTGTAGACATTGGCCAGCCGCCCGTTACCGTAATACAGGTAGGCTTGGCCATCGTCATCGATGAACGGATAGGGATCTATGGTATTGCTGTCGATGCCAGTGCCCTTGCGCAGCAGCGGCTTGCCCAGCGCATCGATAAACGGACCGGTCGGGCTGTCGGCGCTGGCGACGCCAATCTCGTGCCTGGCGCAAAAGTAGAAATAGTATTTGCCATTGCGCTCGATGGTGTCGGGCGCCCATGCTTCGATATTGCCCCACTTGAGGTCGCGCACGACGTCCAGCACCATGCGCTCCTTTTTCCATTCGACCAGGTTTTTCGACGACCAAACGGAAAAATCCGTGGTTTGCCAATGCGGCTTGTCCGACGTCGGATACAGGTAATAGGTGTCGCCAAACACGCGGATGGCCGGGTCGGCGGTAAAGCCGTCCAGCGCGGGCGCCGGCGCCGGGACCGGCTCGGCACCGGACGAACCGGGTCCGGCCGCCGCCAGCTCTTTCACCAGCCACGGCGGCGCCCACAGCGCGCCGCCCTCCCCCGCACCGTCCGCCCCCGCACCGTTCGCCGGGACCGGCACGCCCGGCGCGGACACCCGCGGCTTGCCGAACGACTTGAAGTCTGTCGTGGTCACCGTGTGGCGGCGGCTGGCCGCGCCGGCGCCGCTGGTCCAGGCCAGCACATACTGGCCGGTCTTGCCGTCATACGACAGCGCGGGGGCGGCGGCGCGCGCACCCGATGGGAGCCGGCGCTGGGCGGACCAGTTCACCAGGTCCGCCGAAGCGGCATACGCGATGCCCTTGCCGCCCATGTCCCACACCAGCCGGAACAACCCGTCCGGCCCGCGCATCAGGTAAGGGTCCCGCATCGCGCCGTTGCCGGCCGCCGGCTTGAGAAATACGCGGTCGAGATCGCGCCATTGCTTGCCGTCTTCGCTGACGGCCAGGTGCAAGCCGTTGCCGTGGGCGGAAGCTTTGAGCCAGGCGTCGTCCGGCCATTCAGGATCGGCCGCGCGCACGGATGCCGCGCCAAACACGGCGATCAGTGCCAGGCAGGGAAATATTCTTTTAGCCATGGCATGGTTCATCATTGCAGCTCCAGTACCGTCACGGATTTCGCGGGAATGTCGGCCTGCAGCTGGCCATTGACCACTTTTGCGCCGTGCAATGGCACCGGAACAAACCGGTCCGGCGCGCCGAACTCATTGTGGGAATCCATTCGTTCCGCCGTCAGCACGCGGCCGCTGACGCTGCGCAGCGTGACGCCAAGCAGCCGCGCGGCCACCTTGACGCCACGGTGCGGATCGAGGTTCGCCACCGACAGGTGGATTTTCCCCGCCGCGTCGCGCGATGCGGACACGCTGAGGGCCGGCACCGTGTCCTGGCCATGGGTGTAGGACGGAGACGCCAGTTCAACGGGAATATGCACGGCATCCTGGTGCACCTTGTACATCTCGAACACGTGGTAGGTCGGCGTCAGCAGCATTTTTTCCTTGTCCGTCAGGATCACGGACTGCAGCACATTGACCATTTGCGCGATGTTGGCCATGCGCACGCGGTCCGAATGATGGTGGAAGATATTCAGGGTGACGGCCGCAACCAGCGCATCGCGCAGCGTGTTTTGCTGGTACAACGCGGAAGGCGTATTCTTTTCCGCCTTGTACCAGGTGCCCCATTCATCGACGATCAGGCCGACCTTTTTCCCGGGATCGTAGCGGTCCATGATCGCGCTGTGCTTGCGGATCAGCTCATCCATGGTCAAGGCGCGCCGCAGGGTCGAGATCCACTGCGTTTCTTCAAAGCCGGCCGCGCTGCCATTGTTGAACCAGTCATTGCCGGTCAGCGTATAAAAATGCAGCGCCAGCCCGTCGAACAGCGGCTTGTCGACGTTGTACAGCAGCGGCGCCACCGGTTTTTCGCGCCAGTCCATGGCGCGGGCCATGACGGTTTCCGTCCAGTGGTAATCGTCGGAATCCGGTCCGGCGGCAATGAAATACGGCTTGTTTTTCGACAGGCCATGCAGGAAGCCCTGGAACAGGCGGTACTGGTCCGCATAAAACTCGGCCCGCATCTGGCCGCCGCAACCCCAGCTTTCATTACCGACACCGACAAACGGCACCTCCCACGCCGTCTCCTGGCCATTGTGCTGGCGCGCTTTGGCGGCCGGCGTACCCGCCGGTGCCGTCATGTACTCCATCCACGCCTTGCCTTCGGCCGGCGTGCCGGTCCCTATGTTGATACCAACATAGGGTTTGGCCCCGATCTGAGCGACGAAGTCCATGAATTCATGGGTGCCGAACGCATTGGTTTCCGGTGCGTTGCCCCAACTGGTATTGGTGCCCAGCGGGCGCTTGCCGCGCGGGCCGACGCCATCCTGCCAGTGGTGCACGTCCGCATAGCAGCCGCCCGGCCAGCGCACCACCGGCACATTCAGCTTGCGCAGCGCCGCCACCACGTCATTGCGGATACCGCGCGTGTTCGGAATGTCCGATTGTTCCCCAACCCAGATGCCTTCGTACACGCCCCGGCCCAGGTGTTCGACGAAATGGCCATACAGGTTGCGGTCGATTTTTGCCGCGGGCCGGTCGGCGCGCACCGCGAAAGCGGCTTCCAGCGGCGCGGCAAATGACGCCGATACCGCCGCCAGCGCCAGCGCGGCCGCCATCAAACTCTTATAAAACATGATCTCCCCGTTCTTATTGATATCGATAACCGGATGAACCATATCCCAGCCAGCCCGGTTGAGGGATGAATTTTTTTGCGCGACCGATATCGATTTGGCATACCGGCGTGGAGCACCCCGGATGCGCGGCCAAGATGGGCCATATGCCCCGCCCCCCTGCGCAGCCACCGTTCAATAAGTCCCGATCGAGACCTTCAGCACCACTGGCTTGCCAGTAAAGTTCAAACCATAGTCCACCTGGTCGCCATTCCACACGCGCCGCATCACCCATTTTCCGGAAGCGTCGAACTGCCCTTCTTCGACCCGGTCCCACAGTGACGGTTTGCCCGCATTGGCGCCATCGCCTTCGAACTTGATGCGGGCGTACTGGCCTGCGATGATGAATTCGTTGTCCCCGGTTTGCGCAATGGCCAGGCCGCCGTTCGGCACTTCCGTATCGGGCGGCATGTCGGTCACGTGCTGGAACCACTGCTTTTCGCCGAATTGCCACTCGCGGAACGAGACCGTGGCTTTCCAGTTTTTCAGCGCGATGGTTTGCGGCGCCCGGTCTTCCGCCTCGGCCACGCCATGCGTGCGGCCGTCGAACGCCCATTTCGCCCACTGCCGTTCCATCGGGCGGAACAGCGCCATCACCTTGCCAAATGGTTCCGCCATGGCTTTATCCTTGAGTTTGGAACCCAGGGGGAAATTGCTATAGTCGAAATAATCGATCCCGAACGGCGCCACACCCAGCGCGCCCCGTCCCAGGATCTGGTACACGTAGCGCGCATAGCTGGCCGCGTTGCTCATTTCCGGCACCAGCAGCGCATTGTCCGCGCGCTGGAACAACTCCAGGTTGGCTGTGACCTTGGCCGCTTCCGGCTGGTAAATGTCGGGCGCCGCGAAATCAATATGGGGCGCGGCGGCCTTGTAAATGTCGATCACGTCATAGGTTGGCCCGCCCACGACAAAGTTGTTCTTCCACGGCGCCATCGGCGCCAGCGGCTCGCGCAGCGCATTGTTGACGTACATCGGCAAGTCGTAGGCGGCGCGCCCGGCCTTGGCGATTTCCTCGATATAGCTGGCAATCGCCCACGCGTGGAAATATTCGTCCGCGTACGGCCCATAGACCGCTTCCCAGTTGCCATGGGCCGCCCCTGGCACGGGCGCCTTCTTGCGCGCCAGGACCGTTGCAGGCACCGGCTGGCGGAACGCCGCTTCCGCTTTCGCGCCATAGTCGCGCGGCTGGCCCATGGTGCCCACTTCATTTTCCACTTGCACCATGATGACGGTGCGGTGCGCTTCGTCGATCTTGCGCAAGTGCGTCATCATCGCGACAAAAGCCTTGCGGTCGGCATTCAGTGTTTCCACGCCAAACGGCGACATGCAATAGATCGGCTTGCCATCCTTGTCCACCATGCGCGGAAAACGCTGGTTGTCGAATTTCGCCCATGCCGGCATGTATTGCGGGAACGTGTTTTTCCAGGTGCCGAACCACAGCAGCACCAGCCGCACCTTGTGCTGGCGGGCTTGCGCCACCAGCGTGTCGACGTAGCTGAAATCGAATTTGCCTTCCACCGGCTCGATCTGTTCCCATGCCACGGGAATTTCCAGCGTATTGGCATGGGCATCCGCCACGGCGGGCCAGACCTGCTTGAGGGCGTCCACATTATTGCTTGAGTTGTGCGCCTGCACACCCAGGATGGTAAAGGGCGCGCCATCGACCATCAGCGCGTGGCGGCCATCCTTCTGCACCAGTTGCGGCAGCGGCGCGGCGGCGCCTGCGCCGCCGGCCAGCGCGGCGGCCACCAACATGGCGCCAATGCGGCGGTGCAGGGTTCTCGGGGATTGGCAAAGACATTGGAACACGACGGGTCTCCTGTTGTTATGGATGGACGCAGCGCGCTGTTATCGATCACACGCCACGCGTCCATGCTAACGAAACCCGTCATGGCCAATGTATGCAAATTCGCGGTGGAACTATGTCAATTTACCATAGGCAAGAGAAGCGCTTATCTGCCCTTGTAAATCCCCGCTTCCAGGATCACGTCGCCACTTTTCATGAAGTACGTGCTTTTCTTTTCAATCACGCCGGTCTGCGGATTGTTGTAGCGGTAATCGACCCAGCCTTTGCCTTCCTTGGCCGCACGGTCGATGATTTCCTTGCGGAACAGCTTGCCATCGGCATCGGGCAACACCACGGCATTCTTGCCCACCAGTTTAGGGTTGGTGGGATGGGCCAGCTGGGTGCCGTCCAGGGCGCGCACCGTCAGGTAGGTATCGGTGCGCACGAAGTCCGGGTTTTTCGCGTTGACTTCCCGGATCAGCGCCTCCTTGCCATTCTTTTGCAGGTAAGCCGCGCCCTTGTCGACCATGGCAATGGCGACGGCCTTGTCGTCCGCAGCCTGGGCATAGGGCGCCGCCAGCGCCATGGCTGCAATCAGTGTCGTGAAATGGTTCATTGTGGTGTCTCCCCTGTGTGAATGTTTTCACCCAGTGTAGCCATAATCCGCAGCGATTGCAGTACGCTGTTATACGTATTTTGCTTCCGCCAACCCAACGGTTATCGCGGCTGAAGGACGGCCGGGCGCCTTGAATTTCCAGGCAATTTGGCGACAACACCGTCCGCTCCCAGCGCATACTCGTCAAAATCACTGGCCAGGAACACCTTGCCATCATAATACCGGCGCGCTTCCGCATCGAGTTCCGCCATCCCTTCCGGGTTGTCATAGCGCGCACTGAAGTGCGTGAGGATCAGGTTCGGCAAGCCGCGTTCGGCGGCAAATTGCGCCACGCGCCGCACTGAACTGTGCGTCGGCCCGGGCCCGACTTTTTGCAGGATGGCTTCGGTATATGTCGCTTCATGCACCAGCAATTGCGCTTCGGCGCAGGCGTCCCGCAGCAGCGACGGCGTATCGTTGTCGCCGCCGATCACGGCCACCACCCGCTCCGTCAGTTCCGTACGAACATCGTCCGCCCGCACCACGCCGCCATCGTCCAGGGTGACATCCTCCCCCGCCTGCAACCGGCCCCACAGCGGCCCGCGCGGCACACCGCGCGCCTGCAATGCCGCGCCATCGAGATGCCAGCGCGTCTTGCTGACATCGAAGCGGAACGCCACGCTGGGCGAGCGGTGCGACAGCGGGTGCCGTTCGATGACCAGTCCCGGTTCCTGGTGCACCAGTTGCGTGGGCGCCACGTCGATATGGATCAGCGGAAATGTCAGGAACAATTCCGTGTGCAGCAGGGTCGCATCGAGCCAAGCCTTGACCGCTTGCGGCGCGATCAGGACCAAAGGCCGCTTGCGCCCGGTCATCGACGCGCTGGCCAGCAAGCCCGGCAAGCCATAGCTGTGATCGCCATGCACGTGGGTAATGCAAATGCCCACCATGTCGTGCACCGACAGCGGCGTGCGCTGCAAGCGGTGCTGGGTGGCTTCGCCGCAATCGACCATCCACCAGTCGCGGCCTTTCGGCAGCTGGACGGCCAATGACGTGACGTTGCGGCGGATGGTGGGCACGCCGGATGAGGTGCCGAGGAAAGTCAGTTTAAGCATGCCGCATTGTACGCGGCCCCGGCCGGACACCGTAGAAATACGGGGTGCGGGCCGTGCGCGCTTTTTCGTCCTACTATCGCAGTTCCCGGCAAGGCGCAGGACCGCCCTCCCAACAGACCTGCCCTTGCCGGACCTTGCAGGCTGCATCCGAAGTGACATCGAAATACGAACCAACAACGGAGACACCGATGGCAACTATCGTATTACATTCCACCCTGCGTCCCGCCGCCCTGGCAGCGGTCCTGGCCTGCGCCTTGCAGGCACAGGCGGCCCCTGTTGCATTACCCGCCTATAACGTCGATATCAGCAAGTCATCGGTCTCCGGTCTGTCGTCCGGCGGCTTCATGGCGGCGCAATTGCACGTGGCGTTTTCGTCCACGTTCAAGGCCGGCGCCGGCATCGTCGCGGGCGGCCCGTTTTATTGCGCGCAAGGTTCCGTGACCAAAGCCACCGGCCCCTGCATGGCCGCCACCGCGACCAGCAAGCCGCCAACATCGTCGCTGATCAGCACCACCAACAGCTGGGCCAGCCAGGGCCTGATCGATCCCACCGGTAACCTGGCCAATTCCAGGGTGTACCTGTATTCCGGGAGCATCGACAGCACCGTCAGGCAACTGGTGATGAACGAGGCGGAAACGTATTACAAGCATTACGTCAACAGCGCCAATGTGTTCTACAAGAAAGACATGGCGTCCGAACATGCGATGGTGACCGATTACTTCGGCAGCGGCTGCAGCGTCAAGGCTAGCCCGTACATCAACAACTGCAATTTCGATTTGGCCGGGGACATCCTCAAGTGGATCTACGGCCCGCTGAACGCGAAAAACACGGGCGCCCCGGGCGGCAGCCTGGTTGAATTCAACCAGGCCGAATTCATTGCCAGCCCCACGACGCACGGCATGGCGGCCAGCGGCTGGGCCTATGTGCCGGCCAGTTGCGCGGCCAACGGCCAGTGCAAGGTGCACGTGGTGGTGCACGGTTGCCAGCAAGACCCGACCAAGATCGGTGACAAGTATTACCGCAACGCGGGCTACAACCAATGGGCCGACACCAACCACATCGTGGTGCTGTATCCGCAAACCGCGCCCAACAGCGCCGGCAATCCGAACGGATGCTGGGACTGGTGGGGGTATGACGACGCCAATTACGCGAAGAAGAGCGGACGGCAGATGGCGGCCATCAAGGCCATGGTGGAGCGCGTCGCTTCCGGCTATTCCGCCCTGCCGGCGCCAACCGGCGTTGCCGTCAGCGGCGTGACCGACACGTCCGTGTCGCTGCAGTGGAGCGGCGTGGCCGGCGCGGCGGGCTACAACGTGTACCGGGGCGGCGCCAAGGTCAATGCCAATACCGTGACCGGCACTTCGTACACCGATGCCGGCCTGTCGTCCGGCAGCGGCTATACGTACACCATCAGGGCGGTCACCGCGCAGGGAGCGACCGGCGTGGAATCGGCCCCGGTCAATGCCACCACCACGGGCAATCCACCGCCGCTGGCCGCGCCCGCCGGGTTGGCCGTCAGCGGGCAGACCGCCACCACCGTGTCGCTGTCCTGGAACGCCGCCAGCGGCGCAACGGGCTACCACGTGTACCGCAACGGCGCGAAAGTCAATGCCACGCCGACCTGCGACACCACGTTCACGGACAGCGGGCTGGCGGCGTCGACCAGCTACAGCTATGCCGTGACGTCGTTTGCAGCGGGCCGCGAGAGCGCGCCGTCGGCCTCCGTTTCAGCCACCACCTCGTCCGGCTTCGTGTGCACCGCCACCACCTCCAGCAATTATGCGCACGTGCAGGCCGGGCGCGCCGTCAACAGCGGCGGCTATGCGCTGGCGAAGGGGTCGAACCAGAACATGGGGCTCAATAACACGTTCTATACGACCACCCTGGCGCAGACGTCGGCCGGATATTACATCATCGGCAATTGCCCCTGATGCGGTGGCCCCCCTGCCGGGCCGGAATGGATACAATGGCGGGCTGCAGCTCCCGGCGCGCCGCCGGGACCGTTTCACAGCCCGACCTGCCATGAGGAATTCCGTGTCCGTTGCAATCGACCCTGCGCCGGCCGCCCCGGCGCGCACCGCCCCCGCCAACGCCAGCCTGCTGCCCACGCTGGTCGCCATACTGGGAAAAAAACACGTTCTCACCGGCGACACTAAAACCCGCCGTTACCGCACAGGGATACGGTTTGGCGCGGGCAAGGCGCTGGCCGTCGTGCGCCCCGGTTCGCTGGTGGAACAGTGGCGCGTGCTGCAAGCCTGTATCGGCGCCAACGTGATCGTCATTTGCCAGGCGTCCAATACCGGGCTGACGGGGGGATCAACGCCCGATGGCGGCGGCTATGACCGCGATATTGTCATCGTCAGCATGACGCGCATGAAGACGATCCACCTGATCGACGAGGCGCGGCAAGTGGTGTGCCTGCCGGGCGCCACCCTCAACCAGCTGGAAGACGCCTTGCGGCCCTTCGAACGGGAACCGCACTCCGTCATCGGCTCCAGTTGCATCGGCGCGTCCGTGCTGGGCGGCATTTGCAACAATTCCGGCGGCGCTCTGGTGCGGCGCGGCCCGGCCTATACGGAAATGTCGCTGTTCGCCAAGGTGGACCAGGCTGGCCGCCTGCAACTGGTCAACCACCTTGGCATCCGTCTGCCCGGCAGCGAGGAAGAAATGCTGGACTGCCTGGAGCGCGGCGCGTTTTCCCGCACCGACATCGTAGCCGGCGCCGGCGCCGGCCACGATGCGCATTACGAAAGCCGCGTGCGCGCCATTGATGAGGCGACGCCGGCGCGGTACAACGCCGATCCGCGCCTGCATTATGAATCGTCCGGGTCGGCCGGCAAGGTCATGGTGTTTGCCGTGCGCCTCGACACCTTTCCGATGGAACACGGCGCACAGGTTTTTTATATCGGCACCAATCAGCCGGACGAACTGACCGATGTCCGCCGCGCCGCCCTGGGGCGGTTCAGCCATTTGCCGATTTCAGGCGAATACCTGCACCGCAGCGCCTATGAGATGGCGGAAAAATATGGCAAGGACACGTTCCTGATGATCCGGCATCTCGGTACGCCCCGGCTGCCGCTGCTGTTTGCGCTGAAGGCGCGCATCGACGCGCTGTGCAGCCGCATCCCCATGCTGCCAGCGCACATGGCCGACCGCATCCTGCAGGCGGCGGGCCGGCTATTCCCCCGCCATTTGCCGGTGCGCATGCGGAAATTCCACGCCGACTATGAACACCACCTGTTGCTGAAGACCACCGCCGCCGGCGCGGACGAAGCGCGGACCTTCCTGGCGAACTATTTCGCCAGCCGCAGCGGCGGTTTTTTTGAATGCACGCGGGATGAAGGCGAAAAGGCGTTCCTGCACCGGTTTGCCGTCGGCGGCGCGAGCATGCGCTACCGCGCGCTGCACCCGCGGGAAGTTGAAGACTTCGTGGCGCTCGATATCGCCTTGCCGCGCAATACGCGGAACTGGCTGGACCAGCTGCCGCCGGAACTCGAACAATCCATTGTGCGCAAGAGCTATTGCGCCCACTTCCTGTGCCACGTTTTCCATATCGATTATTTCGTCAGGAAAGGCGCCGACCTCACGGCAATCAAGGACGCGCTGCTGGAACTGATGGACCAGCGGGGCGCCGAATACCCCGCCGAGCACAACGTCGGCCATTTATATGCCGCGAAACCCGCGCTGCGGGAACATTATGCGGACCTCGATCCCTGCAACTGCTTCAATCCCGGCATCGGCCACACATCGAAATTCGCCAATTACCGGGAGCCGTGACGGAACCGGGGCCGCGCCGCATCCGCGACCACCCGCGCCAGCGTACTGAAGGCGGTTGCGGCTTTGACTCGGCGTCCCCGTAAAAGCCGCTCTACGCGTGAAAACGGTAACCGATCCCGGTCTCGGTCAGGAAGTGGCGCGGCTGGGTCGGATTGGCTTCCAGCTTGCCGCGCAGGTGCGCCATGTGGATACGCAGGTAATGCGTGCGCTCCAGGTAGCCCACGCCCCACACGCGCCGCAGCAGTTCGCGGTGCGTCAAGACCTTGCCTTCGCTGGCGGCCAGGGTTGCCAGCAGCTTGAATTCGGTCGGCGTCAGGTGCACCGGCTGGCCGCCGCGCTCCACCACGCGCCGCTGCAAATCCAGCACCACGTCGCCAAACGCCACCACCGCGACCGGTTCCGCCTGCTCGCTGCCGCGCCGCCGCAGGTGCGCGCGCACGCGCGCCTGCAACTCCGGCATGCCGAACGGCTTGGTGACGAAATCGTCGGCCCCGGCATCGAGCGCGGCCACCTTTTCCGCTTCCATCTGTCGCGCCGACACAATGATGATGGGCGCCGCTGTTTGTGCCCGCAATGCGCGCACCAGCTCGCCGCCATCCATGTCCGGCAAGCCCAGGTCCACCAGCAGCAGCACGGGTTCGCATTCCGGCAACGAGCGCAAGCCTTCCTGCCCGCTGGCGGCTTCCCGCACGCGATAGCCCTGCCCGCCCATGGCCGACACCAGCATGCGCCGGATATCGGCATCGTCTTCAATCACTAAGATCGCGGGCTCAGTCGGCATGATCATCGGCATGGTGGTCGGCATAGTCCAGTGGCAGGGTTTCGGCGACGGGGATCGCCAGGATAACGCAGCAGCCCTTGCCCGGCCTGCCGAAAACGCGCATGCGCCCGCCGTGCGCGTCGCAAATCGCCTGGCAGATCGACAGCCCCAGGCCGCCGTGGTCGCGCGGCTTGTCGCCGTCCGGCGCCAGCACATTGGCCACCGGCGGGGGGTGCGCCATGCCGCAGCCGTTGTCGATCACCGACAGCTGCAGGCTGCGCGGCCGCAGATGCCCGCGCACCGCGACACGGGTCGCGCCGCGCGCATGGCGCACCGCGTTATCGATCAGGTTGCACAGCACTTTTTCCATCAGCAGCGCATCGAGCTTGACCAGCGCTGGCGCGCCCCGGATTTCCGAGTCAAACGCCAGCTGTTGCGCCGCGGCGCGCTGGCCAAAGATGGCGCTGCCGATGATTTCATCGATGGCGGCCCAGTCGCTGTTGATGGCGATGCCATGCTGGCTGAAACGCGCGATGTCGAGCAAGTTGGTCACGGTCGCATCCATGCGCACCGCCGCGCGGTGCAGGCGTAGCGCCGTGCCGCCGCTGTCGCTTTCCCTGGGCAGTTGCTGCACCAGCAGTTCCGCCAGGCCCGCCACGGTGGTCAGCGGAGTGCGGATGTCATGGGAGATGCTGCTGAGGATGGAATTGCGGAAGCGCTCGTTCTTTTCCGCCAGCCGCGCCCGCGACGCCACGTCGATGCTGTGCACGCGGTCCAGCGCCAGCGCCAGTTGCACGGACGCGGTTTGCAGCCACCGTTCCTGCATCGCGTCCAGGCGGGCCATGCGCGCCGGCAGGACCAGCAACATGATGCCGGAAATGCGTTCGCCCGCCCGCAGCGGCAGGTACACGACACCGGCCGAGCTGACCGGCGCCTGCGCGCCGCCGGCATGCCGGCGCAGCATGGTGGCGGCGATTTTTTGCATGCCAACCGTCAGGCGCGGGTCAATGGCCGATCCCGAGGAAAAATCCGGCGGCAAGATCCATGCCGTGGCGCCGAACATGCCGCCGACGAATTGCGCGCCGATGCGGCGCACGTCGTCCGCATTTTCCGCCGACAGCAAGCCGTCGCCCATCGCGCGCAGCGATTCCGACCACTGCCCCCGCGTTTCCGCCAGGGCGGTCTGCACGCGCAAGCCATCGACCAGCCGGCTGGTCACCAGCGCCACCAGCAGCAGCATGGCAAAGGTCAGCACATGCTGCGGATCGTGCACGGTCAGCGAATCGTATGGCGGCACCAGGAAGATATCGAAGAACAGCACGGACAGCACGGAAGCGGAAAATCCCGCGCTGCGGCCCGCTTTCACGGTCAGCCACACGACAATCAACAGGTAATACAGCGCCAGGTTGGCGTCCAGCAGCACGCCGCGGAACGGCGCCACGGCCAGCGTGGCCACGCTGCACGCCACCAGCGCAATCAGGAGCCCCCTGAACAAATCCACCGATTCCCGCTTCACCGATTCCCGCATCACCGCCCGCCGCCCCGCTGCTTCGTCAAATTTCCACTTGCGTACCCAGTTCGATCACGCGGTTGGCGGGCACCTTGTAGTACTCCGCCGCATCGCGCGCATTCCTGGACATCGCCGCAAACAACACATCCCCCACCAGCGGCATCCGCCCTCCCTCCACCGGGATCACGGTCTGCCGTGCGATGAAGAACGATGTTTCCATCAATTGCCAGTCCAGGCCCTTGTGCGCGGCCAGTTCCAGCGCCCCGATGATATCGCGGTCGTCCTTGAAACCATAGTGGATATTGAGCTGGTGGCACTGGTGCCCCAAATCCGCCAGTTCAACGCGTTCGGCCGGCGGCACATACGGGATGTCGCGGTTCACCACGGTCAGGAAGATGGTCTGCTCGTGCAGCACCTTGTTGTGCAGCAGGTTATGCAGCAGCGCATGCGGCACGCCGTCACCCTCGGCGCGGAAATACACGGCGGTGCCGGGCACGCGCAGCGGCGGCGACACGAACAGGCTTTCCAGGAACGCGCCCAGCGGGATCGCATGCTGCTGCAGGTTGTCAAACACGGCTTTGCGGCCGGTGCGCCAGACCAGCATCACCGTCATCATGACCGCGCCCATCACCAGCGGGAACCAGCCGCCATGGGCGATTTTCAGGCTGTTGGCGACAAAGAAGGCCACGTCGATCGCGAGGAAAAAGCCGGTCGCGGCCCAGCACAGCAGCAAGTTGTATTTCCACTGGTAGCGGATCACGAAGAACGTCAATATGGTCGTGGTCAGCATGGTGATGGTCACGGCGATGCCATACGCCGCCGCCAGGTTGCCGGACGAGCCGAACCCCGTCACCGCCAGCAGCACGATCAGCAATTGCAGCCAGTTCGCCAGCGGGATATAGACCTGCCCCATTTCCCGCTCACTGGTGTACAGCACTTTCATGCGGGGCAGGAAGCCCAGCGAAATCGCGCTCTGCACCACGGAGAACGTGGCGGAAATCGTCGCCTGCGCGGCAATCACGGCGGCGATGGTGGCCAGCGCCACCAGCGGCACGATGCTCCACTCGCCCAGCTGGTGATAAAACGGGTTGGCGGCGGCGGCGGGATTGTTCAGCAGCACCGCCGCCTGTCCCAGGTAATTCAAGACCAGCGCCGGGAACACGGCGCAAAACCACGCCAGGCGCACCGGTTTCTTGCCGAAGTGCCCGAGGTCCGCGTACAGCGCTTCCGCGCCGGTCAGCGCCAGGAAAATCGCCCCCAGCGCGACAAAGCCCAGCCACTGGTTGTGGATGAAGAACGCCAGGCCGTAACGGGGATCGAACGCGGCCAGCACGCCGGGGTGCTCGGCGATATTGACCACGCCCATCGCCGCCAGCGCGCCGAACCAGACCACCATGAATCCGCCAAACCAGCGTCCCAGCCCCGCCGTGCCGCGCCGCTGCACGACATACAGGCCGATCACCACGGCGCAGGCGGCCGGCACCACATACGGCACCAGCGCCGGCGTCGCCACTTCCAGCCCTTCGATGGCCGACAGGATGGTGATGGCGGGCGTGATCACGCCATCGCCAAAGAACAGCGAGGTGCCGACCAGGCCCACCACCATCAGGGGCACATACCAGCGCGACTGTTTGGTGACGGAAGCGAGCGCCAGCGCCATCAGCGCCATGATGCCGCCCTCGCCCCGGTTGTCGGCGCGCAGGATCAGCGCCACGTACTTCAGCGACACGACGATGATCAGGCTCCAGATGATCAGCGACACGGCGCCCAGCACGTTGGTTTCATTGAGCGCGATGCCATGCTGCGCGGAGAAGACTTCTTTCATCGCGTACAGCGGGCTGGTGCCGATGTCGCCGTAGACGACGCCCAGCGCGGCGAGGGTGATGGCGGAAAGCCGGGTTTTACTGTGGTCCATTGCTGCCCTGATCCGGTAATGAGATGCGGGCAACGTTACAGAAACGCCTGTAAAGATAGTGTAAAGATTGGCGTCCAATTATTCGGACGCCGCCTGGCCGCCCAGTCCCGGCATTTGAATCCCGCCCCCTGCCCGCCTGGCAAGTTTCCTTTGTGATCAACGACTTGGCCTGCCGCCAGGCGCTGGCATGGCGATTGCTCTTCCGCTTGTATTTGAACGGAGACAGACCATGCGCATGACATGCACTTTGCTGGCGGCCCTGGCGGCCGGCGCCGCCCAGGCGGCGGAAACCCAGCTGGTGGCCGGCGGCGAAATCAAAATCGGCTACCGCGAATCGGCCGCGCCGTTTTCGCATGCGGAGGGCGGGAAACCGGCCGGCTATACCATCGACCTGTGCGAACACATCGTGGACGCCGTTCGCAAAGCCATGGCGCCCGCCACGCTGAAGGTCACATACGTCCCGCTGACCTCCAGCGACCGCGTGGAAAAGGTCAGGAGCGGCGCGGTGGACCTGGAATGCGGCGCCACCACCGTAACGCCGCAGCGCGCGGCCGAGGTGGCGTTTTCCCAGCCGATCTTTTACGCCGACACGAAAATCATGGTCAAGAGCGGTTCCGGCATCGACTCCATCGCCGACCTGAAAGGCAAGCGTGTGATCGTCAACCAGGGCGCGGCCGGAGCGCCGCTGCTGGCCCGGGCGGACCTGGACAAGGGCCTGCACATCCAGTTCGTCAAGTCGCTCGATACCCGCGAATCGTTCAAGTCGCTGCAACAAAACAAGGTCGACGCCTTCGTGCACGACGACGTGCAACTGGTGCGGCTGGCCGCGACCTCGGCCAGCGCGAAAGACTTCATGCTGCTCGATGAATCGCTGTCGAGCGACCCGATCGCCATCATGGTCCGCAAGGACAACCCGCAACTGAAGCGGGTGGCCGATGCCACCCTGGCGAAAATCGCCGCCTCGGGCGAACTGGCGAAGATTTACGCCCGCTGGTTCATGACGCCCACCTTCAAGTTCCCGATGGGTTCGGCATTGAAGCGGGCGCTGAAGATGCCATGATGCCCATGATGCCGCCGCAGTGACGCCGGAACGCTGATGCCGGGACGCGGATGCCGGGACGCCCGCGCCGCTTATGCCGCCTGGCGCAGCTCCCGCGCCGCCGCCACCATGTTGGCCAGCGCCGGCAACACTTCTCCCCACTGGCGCGTTTTGAGGCCGCAATCCGGGTTGACCCACAATCGCTCGGCGGGAATGCGCTCGGCGGCTTTCCGCATCAGCCGCACGATGTGCTCGCGGGTCGGGATGTTCGGCGAGTGGATGTCATACACGCCGGGACCGATCTGGTTCGGATAATTGAAGTGGTCGAAGGCATCGAGCAATTCCATGTCCGAGCGCGAGGTCTCGATCGTGATCACATCGGCATCCATGGCGGCGATCGATGCGATGATGTCGTTGAATTCCGAATAGCACATGTGGGTGTGGATTTGCGTCTGGTCTTGCACGCCGTTGGCCGAGATGCGGAACGATTCGACCGCCCAGTCCAGGTAAGCCTGCCACTGGGCGCGCCGCAGCGGCAAGCCTTCGCGCAGCGCCGCCTCGTCGATCTGGATCACGCGCACGCCCGCCTGTTCCAGGTCCAGCACTTCCTGGCGGATCGCCAGCGCCAGCTGCCGGCACGACACGGAACGCGGCTGGTCGTCGCGCACGAACGACCAGTTCAGGATCGTCACGGGGCCGGTCAGCATGCCTTTCATGGGTTTGTCGGTCAGCGATTGCGCATAGCTGGTCCATGCCACCGTCATGGCGCGCGGGCGGCTGATGTCGCCAAACAGGATCGGCGGCTTGACGCAGCGCGAGCCATACGACTGCACCCAGCCGAACTGGCTGAACGCATAGCCTTCCAGCTGTTCGCCGAAGTATTCCACCATGTCGTTGCGTTCCGCCTCGCCGTGCACCAGCACGTCCAGCCCCAGCGCTTCCTGTTCGCGCACGCTGCGGGCGATTTCTTCCCGCATCGCGGCCTGGTAGCCCGCCGTATCCAGCGTACCGGCTTTATAGGCGCCGCGGGCCTGGCGGATGTCCGCCGTTTGCGGGAACGAGCCGATGGTGGTGGTCGGATAGGGCGGCAATTGCAGCAGCGCCGCCTGCCGTGCCGCGCGCTCGGCATAGCCGCTGCGGCGCGCGCCCAGGCCGGCATGGATTTGCGCAACGGCCTGCCGCACCTGCGGGTTATGCACGCGCGGCGATGCGCGGCGCGCCGCCAGCGCGGCCTGGTTGGCGGCCAGCGCGTCAGCCACCGCCGCCCTGCCCTGCCGCAGCGCCTGCGCCAGCACCTGCAATTCATCGAGCTTTTGCAGCGCAAAGGCCAGCCATGACTTGACTTCCCCATCGAGCCGCTGTTCGCTCTCCAGGTCCACCGGCACGTGCAGCAGTGAGCACGAAGGCGCGATCCACAGCCGCTCGCCCAGTTGCCGCGCCAGCGGTTCCAGCCAGTCCAGGGTCGCCGTCAAATCCGTCTTCCAGATATTGCGGCCATTGATGACGCCCAGCGACAGCACTTTATGGGGCGGCAACAAATTGAGCAGCGGACGCACATCGTCCTGGCCGTTGATGGCGTCCACGTGCAGGCCCGCCACCGGCAGGTTGGCCGCGAGATACGTGTTTTCCTGCAGCTGGCCGAAATACGTCGCCACCAGCAGTTTTACGCGGCACACTTTCAGCTGGTGGTAGGCATAGTTGAACGCGTACTGCCAGTCCGAATCGAGTTCCGTCACCAGGATCGGTTCATCGACCTGCACCCATTCAACCCCGTGCGCCGCCAGCGTGTCGAGCAATTGGGCATAGGCGGCCAGCAGCGAATCCAGCAAACCGAGCTTGTTGCTCCCGTCTTTGGCCTTGCCCAGTGCCAGGTACGTGACCGGACCGACGATCACCGGCTTGGCCGTGACGCCCTGCGCCTGCGCTTCCGCCAGCTGTTCCAGCAGGCGCGAGGCATCGAGCGTGAAGGTGGTGGCGGCGGTGAATTCCGGCACGATGTAGTGATAGTTGGTGTCGAACCATTTCGTCATTTCCCCGGCCGCCACGCCGCCGCAGCAGGCATGGTGTTGCGCCGATTGGGCGGAACGGCCGCGCGCCACGCGGAAGTAATTGTCCAGCGCATCGCCATGGAAACCGTGCACGCGCTCCGGCAAGTTACCCAAGGTAAAACTCATGTCCAGCACCTGGTCGTAGAACGAAAAGTCGCCGACCGGTACCCAATCGAGGCCCGCCTGTTGTTGCCAGTGGCGCCGGCGCAATGCGGCACCCACCGTGGTCAGCGCGTCGCGCGTGGATTCCCCCTTCCAGTACGACTCCAGCGCGAATTTCAATTCGCGCTGGGCGCCAATGCGGGGAAAGCCGAGGTTGTGGACGATGGTCATGGATACTCCGTGAAATGTGATCAGTTCAGCCATGGTAAAGACTGCCTTCCATGATGTAAAATGGTCTTTTCTCACACATTAATGAGTTTTGCTCATGGGTTTTCACTATGCTTGAACGCATCCACCTGGCCATCGTGCTGGAAGTCGAAAAACAGGGATCGCTGACCGCCGCCGCCGAGGTGCTGTGCGTGACGCAGTCCGCGCTGAGCCACAGCATGAAAAAGCTGGAACAGCAGCTGGGCACCGATATCTGGCTGCGCGAGGGGCGCAGCCTGCGGCTGACGCAGGCCGGCCAGTTCCTGCTGGCGGTGGCGCAGCGCATCGTGCCGCAACTGAACCTGGCCGAAGACCGCTTGCGCCAGTTCGCCCAGGGCGAGCGGGGCTCGCTGCGCATCGGCATGGAGTGCCACCCCTGCTACCAGTGGCTGTTGAAGATCGTCTCGCCCTACCTGGCCGACTGGCCGCTGGTGGACGTGGACGTCAGGCAGAAATTCCAGTTCGGCGGCATCGGCGCCCTGTTTGGCTATGAAATCGACTTGCTGGTGACGCCCGACCCCGTCAACAAGCCGGGGCTGGTGTTTGAACCGGTGTTCGACTATGAACAGGTGCTG
>Ga0307408_100001134_pt1 | contig 20242 bp, 19 predicted proteins | sample 322Cmetagenome_FD_202116 | JGI IMG/M metagenome (GOLD analysis project Ga0307408, IMG submission 202116) | Maize rhizosphere microbial communities from greenhouse at UC Davis, California, United States - 322HYB-C-3 | ecosystem: Host-associated > Plants > Roots > Rhizosphere > Soil | place... | reverse complement strand
GCGTTCGCGATCGCCGGGACGTCGGGAAGGCCGGCCCGCGCGGCGGCGAGCACTTCGTCCGCGGGCCCATAGAGCGAGGCGAGCGCGGCGAAGGCGTCGCGCCACGCGGCCGGCAGTCGGGCCGTCAGCTCGTGCACGCCGGGCAGGTCCTTGCTCCGCATCGCGGAGAAGAGCTCGCTGTCCTCGGAGCCCGACGCGATGCCCGCGCCGCTCGCCAGCGCGCGGTACACGCCGACGTGCCCGAGATCCAGGTGCAGGCCGCGAACGCCGGCATCCGCGAGCGACGACAGCAGCAGCCCGATGACTTCGCGGTCGCCGGCAATGCCGACCTCGCCGAAGAGCTCGGCCCCGACCTGCACGACTTCGCGCGTCATGCCGGGAGGCGCGGGGGTCGCGCGGAGGACGCTTCCGGCGTAGCACAGGCGGTTGATGCCGGGCGAATTGAGAAGATGCGCGTCGATGCGCGCCACCTGCGGCGTGATGTCGGCACGCACGCCGAGCATCCGCCCCGACAGCGGATCGACGACCTTGAACGTCTGCAGGTCGAGGTCGCGCGCGCTGCCGGTCAGCAGCGACTCCAGGTGCTCGATCAGCGGCGGCTGCACCAGGCGATAGCCGTGGGCCCGGAGGTGATCCAGCAGCGTGCGCCGCAGCGCCTCCAGCGTCTCGGCTTCGGCGGGAAGCACGTCATCGATGTGCTCGGGGAGCAGCCAGTTACGCATGGCCGACCAGCATCAGTCCGAATACGCCGAGCACGATCGCCGTCAGGCCGATGAAGCGGATCTGCCCATCCGAGAGCGCCGTGAGGCGCGCGAACGCGTCGCGCCACACGCGCGGCGCGGCGAAAGGCAGCAGGCCCTCGACGATCAGCACGAGCGCGAACGCTGCCCAGACCCAGTCCGGCATCGGCGGCCTTCGCGAATCGCGTTAACGCGCCGCGCCGGCGGGCGCGCGCGACGGGGGGGCGCCGCCGGGCTGCTTGAAGTACTGGAAGAATTCGGACGACGGGTCGAGGACCATCATGTCGCTTCGACCGCGGAACGTCGCCTTGTACGCCTCGAGGCTGCGGTAGAACTTGTAGAACTCGGGGCTGCCGGAATAGGCCGACGCGTAGATCGCCGACGCCTTCGCGTCGCCTTCGCCCTTGATGCGCTGCGCTTGCCGATAGGCCTCGGCGAGGATCACCTGACGCTGGCGGTCGGCGTCGGCGCGGATGCGCTCCGATTCGGCGGCGCCGAGCGAGCGCTGCTCGTTGGCGACGCGGCGCCGCTCGGATTCCATCCGCTGGTACACCGGGCCCGTGACATCGGGCGGCAGCTCCAGCCGGCGCAGCCGGACGTCGACGACCTCGACGCCGATCGACTTCGCGTCGGCATCGGCCTTGGCGCGCGTCACCGCGGTGATCTTGTCGCGCTCGGTGGAGATCGCCTCGTTCACCGTGCGCTTGTTGAATTCCTCGGCGAGGTTCGCGCGCACCGTCTGCGACAGCCGGCGGCGCGCGGCCTCCTCGTCGCCCTGCACCGACCGGTAGTACTGCGCGACGTCGGCGATGCGCCACAGCACGATGAAGTCGACCAGGAGCGGCTTCTTCTCGGAGGTGGTGATGCGGTCCGGCTCGGCGTTGTCGAGCGTGAGATTGCGCTTCTCGTAGTAGCGCACGTTCTGCACCAGCGGCACCTTGAAGTACAGGCCGGCGGTGCGCTGCGTCTCGATGATCTCGCCCAGCTGGAACTTGATCGCGTACTTCGTCTGGTCGACCGTGTACAGCGCCTGCGACGCGACGAGCAGGATCGCGACGAACAGCGCGATCAGCGGCATCGTGATCTTCATCGTGTCTCTCCGGTCAGCGCTCGCGACTGCGCATGCCTTCGCGCGTGCGTGGCGGCTCGGCGCTCGCCGGTGCGTCGGTGGGCGCGCGCGGCGGCGTCACCGCCGCCGCGGGCGGCTCGGCCGCGATCGCCGGTGAGGCGCCCGCCGCCTGGATCAGGCGATCGAGCGGCAGGTAGAGGAGATTGCCGCCGCCGCGCTGGTCGACCACGACCTTGGGCGTGGTCGCCAGCACCGACTGCATCATGTCGAGGTAGAGGCGATCGCGCGTGACGGCCGGCGCCTTCTGGTACTCGACCAGCACCGAGCGGAATCGCGACGCGTCGCCTTCCGCCTTCTGCACCACCTCGGTCGTGTAGCCGTTGGCTTCCTCGAGCAGGCGCGATGCCATGCCTCGCGCGCGCGGCACCACCTCGTTCGCGTAGGCCTGGCCCTCGTTCTTCAGGCGCTCGCGGTCCTGGCCGGCCTTCTGCGCGTCGTCGAACGCCGCCTGCACCTTGTCGGGCGGCAGCACGTTCTGCAGCGTCACCTTCTGCACGAAGACGCCCGTGTGGTAGCGGTCGAGCATCTGCTGCATCAGCTGCTCGGTCTGCTTGGCGATCTGCTCGCGCCCTTCGTAGAGCGCGAAGTCCATCTTGCTGCGGCCGATGACCTCGCGGATCGCCGTCTCGGCGACGAACGACACGATCTGGTCCGGCTTGTTGTTGTTGAAGACGTAGTCCTCGGCGCTCTTCAGGTTGTATTGCACCGCGAACTGGATGTCGATGATGTTCTCGTCGTCGGTGAGCATCACCGTCTCGCGGTCGACCTTGTTGCGCAGCGTGTTGCGGTAGCCGACTTCGATCGTCTTCACCTGGGAGAAGTCGACGACCTGGACCGCCTCGACCGGGTAGGGCAGGTGCCAGCGCGGGCCCGGCTGCGTCGTCTCCATGTACTTGCCGAAGCGCGTCACGACGCCGCGGCGGCCTTCGTCGACGATGTAGAAGCCGCTCGCCAGCCAGACGACGAGCACCAGCACGGCCAGCAGCGCCGTGCCGCCGATCGGCAGGCTCGGCCGGCGCCCGCCGTCGTCACCGTCGCCGCCGCCCGTCTTGCGGGAGAAGAAGCTGTTGACGCGGCGATTCACGTTGCGCCAGATCTCGTCGAGGTCGGGCGGACCGCTGTTGTTGTTGCCGCGTTTGCCCCACTGGGGATCGTTGAGCGACATGGGCAGGCGAGAAGAAGCGGGATCCTCGAAATCGATCGGATGGGCGAAGGAGGCGCCGCCCGGATGCTACCCGGTCAGCGTGCGGCCCGGGCAGGCGGCGACAGCGACTGGGAACGGGCTGGCGACAGCGGGAACCGCTCGGCCAGCGCATCGCGCAAAGCCGCGCAGCCGGCTCCGGTCAGCGCGCTCACGCGAACGGCGGTGATGGTACCACAGGGGTCGCGCTCGACGCCCGCGTCGAGCCCCGCCGCGTCGACCTTGTTCAGCACGCGGATCTGCGCGACGTCGGCCGCGCCGATCTCCGCCAGAACGGACTCGACCGCGATGACCTGTTCGTCACGGTCAGCGGCGGAGGCGTCGATCACGTGCAGCAGCAGATCGGCCTCGGCCGCCTCGGCCAGCGTCGCGCGGAATGCCGCGACCAGGTCGTGCGGCAGGTCGCGGATGAAGCCCACGGTATCCGACATGACGATCGTCTGCCCGTCCGCGACATGCACGCGGCGCAGCGTCGTGTCGAGCGTCGCGAACAGGCGATTCTCGGCGACGACGTTCGCGCCGGTGAGACGGTTGAACAACGTCGACTTCCCGGCGTTCGTGTAGCCGACGAGCGCCACGCTGCGCACCTCGGCGCGGCGGCGCGTGCGGCTCTGCGTCGCGCGGCTCTTCGCCACGCCCTGCAGGCGCTCGGTCACGAGGCGAACGCGCTGCGCGATCAGCCGGCGGTCGGTCTCGAGCTGGGTCTCGCCGGGACCGCGCAGGCCGATGCCGCCGCGCTGGCGCTCGAGGTGCGTCCAGCCGCCGACGAGCCGCGTCGACATGTGCTTGAGCTGCGCGAGCTCGACCTGCAGCTTGCCTTCGCGCGTGCGTGCGCGCTGCGCGAAGATGTCGAGGATGAGGCTCGTGCGGTCGACGACGCGGCACTCGAGCGCGTTCTCGAGGTTGCGCTGCTGGACGCCCGAGAGTGCGTGATCGAAGATGACGAGGTCGGCGCCGGCGTCGCGGCACAGCGCGCCGATCTCCTCGACCTTGCCCTTGCCCGCGAACGTCGCCGCGTCCGGGCGTCGGCGCCGGCCGGTGACGCGACCGACGACCTGTGCGCCGGCGGACACGGCGAGCTCGGTCAGCTCGACGAGGCGATCGTCGACCTGTCCCTCGCCCAGGTCGAGCTCGACGAGGAGCGCGCGCTGGCCGGGCCGGGCGGTGCCGCGCGGCAGGTCGACCATCAGGCCGTGCAGGCGGAGGCGCCGCGGGGCACCTCGAGCGACAGGGTCATCAGCTCTCGGCGTCGCCGCCGGGCGTGTGATGCGGCATCGCGACCGGCCGCGACGGTACGACGGTCGAGATCGCGTGCTTGTACACCATCTGGGTCACGGTGTTCTTCAGCAGCACGACGTATTGATCGAACGATTCGATCTGGCCCTGCAGCTTGATGCCGTTGACGAGATAGATCGAGACCTGAACGTGCTCCTTGCGCAGCGTGTTCAGGAACGGGTCTTGTAACATTTGCCCTTTGTTGCTCATGCGCTCTCCCGTTCTTGTTGTCGAACAGCCGCCGCGGGGGATGGAAGGAACCAGCGTCCGGGGCGTCGCCACGACGGCCGCCGGCGTCTCGCCTCAGCTTCGGGCGTAGGGGTTGACGCCGGACTTAAATTGTATCCTAAGCGGCGTGCCCCGCAGTTGGAACGCCTCGGCGAAGAATCGTTCCAGGTAGCGCCGGTAAGCGTCCGGCACGTGCGCGAGCGCCGAGCCGTGGATGACGATCACCGGCGGATTCGACCCGCCCTGGTGCGCATAGCGCAGCTTCGGGCGCACCAGCCCCGCGCGCGGCGGCTGCTGGCGCTCGACCGCCTGCTGCAGCACACGCGTGAGCCGTGGCGTGGGAAGCTTGGACATCGCCGCGGCGTACGCGTGATCGACCGACTTCATCAGCGCGCCGATGCCGCGGCCCTCCTTCGCGGAGACGAAGTGCACGTCGGCGAAGGCGAGGAAGGCGAGCTTGCGATCGATCGCGCGCTTCAGCGCCTCGCGCTTCGCCGCATCGACGCCGTCCCATTTGTTGACGCCGAGCACGAGCGCGCGGCCGGCCTCGAGCACGTGGGCCGCGATGTGCGCGTCCTGCTCGCTGATCTCGTCGGTCGCATCGAGCAGGAGCACGACGACGTTCGCATCCTCGATCGCCTGCAGCGTCTTGATGACCGAGAACTTCTCGATCGCCTCGAACACCTTGCCGCGACGCCGCACGCCGGCGGTGTCGATCAGCGTGTAATGGCGGCCATCGCGCTCGAAGTCGAGATGGATCGCATCGCGCGTCGTGCCCGGCTCGTCGAACGCGATCACGCGCTCGGCGCCGAACAGCGCGTTGACCAGCGTCGACTTGCCGACGTTGGGACGGCCGACGATCGCCACCTTGAGCCGTTTGCGCACGTCGGGCGCGTCGTCGTCCTCACGCGCATCGTCATCGGGCACGCGCGACAGCGCGAGGTCGACGAGATCGCGCACGCCTTCGCCGTGCGCCGACGAGACCGGCAGCGGGTCGCCGAGCGCGAGCTCGTGGAACTCGGCGGCGGCGCGCTCCGGCGGAATGCCCTCCGCCTTGTTCACGGCGAGCAGGATCGGGCGGCCCGACCGGCGCAGCAGATCGGCGATCTCGCGGTCGCGCTCGGTCAGGCCCTCGCGCGCATCGACGAGAAACAGCACGACGTCGCATTCGGCGATCGCTTCGCGCGTCTGCTTCGCCATCTCGCGGAAGATCCCGCTCTTCGCCACCGGCTCGAAGCCGCCGGTGTCGACGACGAGGTACGCGCGATCGCCGAGGCGCCCGCGGCCGTACTGGCGGTCGCGTGTAAGGCCCGGGTAATCGGCGACGAGCGCGTCGCGCGACCGCGTGAGGCGGTTGAACAGCGTCGACTTGCCCACGTTGGGGCGGCCGACGAGCGCGAGGGTGGGGATCATGATGCCGCCGCGCGGAACGGCGTCCGGCGCTATCGCGCCGCGATCGCGTACACGTTGCCGGCGCTCGACTCGAACACGATGCGCTCGCCGAGCAGCCGCGGCTGCCCGGTCGTCGGCGTGCCATCGGTGGCGATGCGGCCGACGTAGGTGCCCGTCGACTTCGCGAACACGTGCACGTAGCCCTCGAGGTCGAGCACCGCGAGCTGGCTGCCCATGACCTGCGCGGCGGTCGGACGCCGGCCCTTGATCGTGTCCTGTCGCCACAGCGAGGCGCCGGTGCTCTTGTCCAGCGCGTGGATCGCGCCCGCGTCGTCGACCACGTAGAAGGCGGAAGCGTCGGCGGCGATGCCCGACAGGCTCGACACCTCGCGCGTCCAGTTCACGGCGCCGCGCACGATCTCGAAACAGACGAGGCGGCCCTGGTAGGCCACGGCGCAGGCCTGCCGCTCCTCGACGACCGGGCGGCTGGTGACGTCGGCGATGCGCTCGAGCTCGGTGGCCCCCTTGGGAATTGCGACGGTGCCGTCCCAGCCGACGATGCCCGTTTGCAGGTCGAGCGCGAGCAGACGGCCCCCGGCCGTGCCGACGAACACGCCGCCCCGACTGGTCACCGGCCCGGCGGTGTTGCGAACGGTGAGCGGTGGGTTGGTCCGCTGGTGCACCCACTTCGTCTTGCCGTCGGCGGCCGTGATGCCGAAGATGCGGCCGTCGCCGGAGACGACGACGACCACGCCCTCGGCCACGAGCGGCGGTGCGATGACTTCGCTCGAGACGCGCGCGCTCCACGCGGGCTTGCCGTCGGTGTCGAACGCGAGCACGTCACCCTTGTCGGTGCCAACGACGACCAGCGTGGCATCGGCGCCAGGGCCCGCGGCGAGCGCTCGGCCGGCCGACGTCCGCCAGACGACGCGCCCGGTCTCGCCGTCGATGCGGACGAGCGTGCCGTCGGCCGCGGCCGCGTAGACGGTCCGCTCGACCACCGCGGGCACGAGGCCGGAGTGCGAACGGCCGATGCCCGCCTGCCAAGCGACGACCGGATTCGCCGTGGCGGCGAGCTCGGGCAGCGGCCCCGGCTTCGCCGCCGCGCCGCGCCCCGTCAGCCAGTCGAGCGATGGCGCGGGGAGACCCCACGACATCGGATTCAGCCACGACGTCGACGTCGTGCTGCACGCCGCGAGCGCGAGCACGAGCATCGCGACGGCGAGGCGACGCAACGCTGCCGGCGCCATCACTTGCTCGCCGCCTTCGTCGGGGGCGTGCCGCTCGCGGGCGCCGGCTTCGCCGCTGCGGCGGGCGCGGGCGATGCCACCGCCGCGGGCGCGCTGCCCTGCGTCGTGCCGCCGGCCGGTAGCGCGTCGAGCTTCACCTGCACGTAGTTGCGATACGCGGACTTCGGATCGAGCTTCGCCAGCGCGCCCTGGTACGCGGTCCTCGCCTCGTCGATGCGCCCCGCCGCCGCGAGCGCGTCGCCGCGAAGGTCGGCGTACAGCCCGGCGAACGGCTCCGAATGCTTCGCGTCCAGCGTCGCGAGCGCCTGGTCGTACTGCTTCTCGTCGACCAGCGCTTCCGCGAGCCGGAAGCGCGCCACCTGCTTCAGCTCGTCCTCGCCGGCACGATCGATCACCCATGACAGCTGCGCCTTCGCGCCCGCCTTGTCACCGTTGTCCCACGCGAGCTTCGCGTACAGCAACGCGGCCCGCGGCGCGTAGCCGGTACCCGAGAACCGGTCGGCGAGCTGCGCCACCGCGTCGCGCGCCCGGGGGACGTCGTTGCTGCGCACCGCGGTCGTGACGGCGGAGTAGAGCACGGCCGCTTCCTCCGCCTGCTTGCTCGACCACCAGCGCCATCCGGCAACGGCGACGTACGCGAGGCACACGGCGATGATCGCCGCGAGAATGCCGTTGCCCCAGCGATTCCAGAACGCCTTGAGATCGTCGATCTGTTCCTGCTCTTCGAGGTCGTAGACCGCCATTCGTTTCTTCCGCCAGGATTGGGAGGTAGGTAATGCGCGCGCTGTTCAGAGGCGCCGCGCGAGCTCGCGAACGAGGTCGTCCATCGCCACGGGCAGCTGCTCGCCCGCTTCGCGCAGCGGCTTCAGCGACACCACGCCGCGCGCCGCCTCGTCGTCGCCGACGACGAGCGCGTAGCGCGCATTGCTCGCGTCGGCGCGTTTCATCTGCGACTTGAAGCTTCCGCCGCCGGCGTTGACGACCACCGCGTAACCCGCGTCGCGCAGCGCCTCGGCGGCGCGTCGCGCGAGGACGCCAGCAGCTTCGCCGGCATGGACGACGTAAGCGGCGGGCGCGGCGACGCCCTGCTGCCCGGCTTCCTTCATCAGCAGGATCATCCGCTCGACACCCATGCCGAACCCGCAGGCCGGTGTCGGTCGCCCGCCGAGCGCTTCGAACAGCCCGTCGTAGCGCCCGCCGCCGGCGACGGTCCCCTGCGCACCGAGGCGGTCCGTGACCCACTCGAACACCGTGCGATTGTAATAGTCGAGGCCGCGCACCAGCCGCGGGTCGATCGTATAGGCGATGCCCGCTTCGTCGAGCAGGCGCTGCAGCGCCTCGAAATGCGCGCGCGACTCGCCGCCGAGCATGTCGACCAGTCGCGGCGCGCCGGCGAGCACGGGCTGCATCGCTGGGTGCTTGCTGTCGAGGATGCGCAGCGGGTTCGTCGCCAGGCGGCGGCGCGAATCCTCGTCGAGGACGTCGAGGTGTTCGCCGAGGTAGGCGACCAGCCGCTCGCGATGCGCGCGTCTCTCCACGGCATCGCCGATCGAGTTGATCGACAGGCGGATGCCGTCGCCGAGCCCGAGCACGCGCCACAGTCGCGCCAGCATGATCATCTGCTCGGCATCGACGTCGGGCCCGGGAAAGCCCAGCGCTTCGACGTCGAACTGGTGGAACTGGCGATAGCGGCCCTTCTGCGGGCGCTCGTGGCGGAACATCGGACCCGCGAGCCACACGCGCTGCGGACGCTCGTAGGTGAGGTTGTGCTCGATCGCCGCGCGCACGATGCCGGCCGTCGCCTCCGGGCGCAGCGTCAGGCTCTCGCCGGACAGCTTGTCGTCGAACGTGTACATCTCCTTCTCGACGACGTCGGTCACCTCGCCGATCGCGCGCACGAACAACGGCGTCTGCTCGACGATCGGCACCCGCAGGTTGCGATAGCCGTACAGCGTGAATACTTCGCGCACCGCGTCCTCGAAGCGCTGCCAGAGGACCGCCTCGTCGGGCAGCACGTCGTTCATGCCACGCACCGCCTGCAGCACGGGTGGCCGAGATGCGCGGGCGGGCGCCGCGGGGGCCCCGCTGTTCGTCGACGCTGGCATCGGTCAGTTGAGCTGCAGCCGCGCGACGTTCTGGCGGTGATAGGCCGACGTGTCCACCGTCGCACCGCGCCAGGTGACGGTCGTCTGCGCGACGTTGCCGAGCGTCACCTCGAACGGCGGCGTCCCGGTGATCGTCTGCGTCGAGCCGGCGGACATCGTGCCGACCAGCAGCCGCTGGCCCGCGGCGTCGCGCACCTCGGTCCACGAAGGCGCGCGATAGCTGATCACGAGCGTCACCTGCTCGCCTGCAGCACCCGGCGCGGAGCTCGCAGAAGGCGCCGGCACTGGCGTGGCGGCGACGGCGGGCATCGACGTGCCGCCGATCGGCACGCTGGGCGCTGCGGCGCTGCCCGCGTCCGCCGCCTGCGTCGCCGGGGTCGCATCGCGCGGTGGCAGCGACGGCGCGTCGGCGGCGCTCGTGCGCGGATCGGCGCCGGTCAGCGGGTTCGGCAGCGGCGTGGTCCCGCCGGGAAGCGCGGGCGGCATCACGGGATCCGCTGAGGTCGGCTTGTCGGACGCGCCGCCGGGAAATGGCCACGGCAACCCGCCATTGCGATCGAGCTCGTACCAGGCACCGAGGCCGATGAGTGCCAGCAGCAGCACCGGAATGGCGACCCGCGCGATGCCGCGGCGCGGGCGCTCCTCGAAGGCGCCGATCGGCCGGGCGCGGCTGCCCAGCGTCGGGCGCTCGAGTGCGGGCGCGGCGCTCGCATCGGGCAGCGCCGCGACGACGGCGTCGGCGTCGAGCTGCAGCAGTCGCGCGTAGTTCCGCGCGAAGCCGCGCACGAACGTGCGTCCCGGCAACTCGCCATAGTCGCCGTTCTCGAGCGCGACGACCTGGCGTGGTGCGAGCTTGAGCTGCTGCGCGACGGCGTCGACCGACCATCCGGCCGCCTCGCGCGCGGCGCGAAGCGCGTCCCCGGCGGCATTGGCGTCGGGCGCGGCGACGCCGTCGCCGGGGGACGTCCCCGGGCTCATCGACGGATCATCGATGCTCGCCATCGCCGGCGCTCATTCGCACGCGCCGCTTGCGATCGCGCGCGTCTCGGCGGAGTCCGGATAGCGGTTGCGAAGCTGCGTCACGTACGACTGCTCGGCGGCGCGGTCGCCGAGCTTGCGCTCGACGCACATGCCGAGGAACAGCGCCTCGGGCGCGGGGTTGTTCGTCTGCATGACGATCTTCATCAGCGCGCGCGACTCGGGCAGCCGCTGCGAGCGATAGCTGGTCAGTGCCAGGTTGTAGGCGGCCGTCGCGTCGTTGGGACGAAGCTGCAGCGCGCGCCGGAAATACTGGTCGGCGGCGGCGACATCGCCGATCGACGCGCTGCACTTGCCGGCGTTGACGAGCGCGATCTCGGGCGTGCGGTACAGCGGATTGCGGATCGCGACTTCGAACTCGGCGATCGATTCGCGGGCGCGTCCGTGCGTGCACAGGTACCAGCCCCAGTTGTGCCGCGTCTCGGGGTCGTTCGGCGCGAGCTCGAGCGCGCGCCGGAACTGCGCTTCCGCGCGCGGAAGCTCGCCCATGACCGCGTGGATCAGCCCGTAGAGGTTGAAGATGCGCGTGTACGTGGGGTCGATGCGCTCGGCGATGCCGAGCTCCTCGAGCGCGATGTCCATCTGCGCGCGCTCGTAATAGCCGGCGGCGAGCTCCGCGTGGATCTCGGCCCGCTGCCGCGGCGTGATCTGATCCTGCTGCACGCGCACCTGTGGCGGCGGCTGCAGCTGCGGTCCCTGCGGTTGCGGGGGCTGCGCCGGCTGCGCGGGCGGATTGGACTGGCACCCGGCGCACAGCGCGGCGATGGCGAGAAGCGAGGCGAGGACACGCATGGCAGCCCTTGTGACGAACGCTAGCGGACGGCGACCGGCACGATGCGCGTGGCGAGTCGCCGCTTGATGCGATCCTGGACCTGGCCGGCGAGCTGACCGCATGCCGCGTCGATCTCGTCGCCCCGCGTCTTGCGGATCGTCGCGACGACGCCGGCGCGTTGCAGCGCGGCCTGGAACGTGCGGATGCGCTCGCGCGGCGACGTGCGGAACGTCGTGCCCGGAAACGGATTGAACGGGATGAGGTTCACCTTGCCCGGGATGTCGCGCGCGATGGCGGCGAGCGCGCGCGCGTGGTCGGGCCGGTCGTTGACGCCGTCGAGCATCACGTACTCGAGCGTGACGAAATCGCGCGGCGCGTAGGGCAGGTAGCGCTTGCAGGCGGCGACGAGCTCCGCGATCGGGTGCTTGCGGTTGATCGGCACGAGCTCGTCCCGCAACGCGTCGTTCGGCGCGTGCAGGCTGACGGCGAGCGCGACCGGGCATTCGACCGCGAGCCGATCGATCCACGGCACGAGCCCCGACGTCGACACGGTGACACGCCGACGCGACAGCCCGTACGCGTTGTCGTCGAGGAACAGCTTCAGCGCGGCGACGACGTTGTCGAAGTTCGCGAGCGGCTCGCCCATGCCCATCATCACCACGTTGGTGATCGGCGCGCGTCCATGCTCGACCACCGCTGCGCCGAAGCCCTCGGCCAGCAGCGTGCGGTTGGCGTGCCACAGCTGGCCGACGATCTCGGCGGTCGACAGATTGCGGTTGAAGCCCTGCTTGCCGGTCGAGCAGAACGCGCAGTCGAGCGCGCATCCGGCCTGCGACGAGATGCACAGCGTGCCGCGGTAGCGGGCCGGTCCGCGAAGCGAAGAACCCTCGTTGCCGGCGAGGTGCGGTGCGGACGCGGATCCGCTCGCCGGCGGGGACGATTCGTCGTCCGCGACCAGCGGTTCGCGCTCGTCCTCGGGAATGAAGACCGTTTCGACGGCGTTGCCCTGGCCGGCGTCGAGCAGCCACTTGCGCGTGCCGTCGGGGGCCGTCGTGTCGCGGATGACCGTCGGCCCTTCGATCGAGGCGTCCGCCGCGAGCCGTTCGCGCAGCGACTTCGAGAGGTCCGACATCTCGGCCACGTTGCCGACGAAGCGCTGGTGCACCCAGCGCGACACCTGGCGCGCGCGAAACGGCTTCTCGCCGAGGGCGGCGAGGTAGCGCGCGAGGGCGTCGGGTTCGAGGCCGAGCAGCGGCGTCATCGATCGGATCAGCGCGAGTAGACGTCGAGCGCGGGGAAGAAGTAGGCGATCTCGGTGCGCGCCGTCTCCGGGCCGTCGGAGCCGTGGACGGCGTTGGCGTCGATCGATTGCGCGAAGTCGGCGCGGATCGTTCCCGGGGCGGCTTTCCTGGGGTCGGTCGCGCCCATCAGGTCGCGGTTCTTGGCGATGGCGTTCTCGCCCTCGAGCACCTGGATCATGACCGGGCCGGAGATCATGAACTCGACCAGGTCCTTGAAGAACGGCCGTTCGCGGTGCACCGCGTAAAAGCCCTCCGCGTCGCCGCGGGACAGCCAGGTCATGCGCGCGGCGACCACGCGCAGCCCCGCATCCTCGAAACGCGTGAGGATCTTGCCGATGACGTTCTTGGCGACGGCATCCGGCTTGATGATGGAAAGCGTGCGTTCTTGCGCCACTGGCTTCGCTCCGGCCGATAAATTCAATAAATTCAAAATTCTAACATTTTCCGGCAGCGCTGTCGCCGCGGCGGCCATCTCGCTGGTTGGACCGGGCGCAGGCGGCGAAGTTGGCTCCGCGTCTAGCGCAAACAGCGCCGTTTGCCCGCGCCTGCGCGCCGCGCCGGCTTTCCGACAGAAACGCGCGCGTAGAATGGCAGCCGAACGGCCGGGCGACGCACCCGCGGCCGTCGTTTCCCTTCCGGAGGAATCAGCATGGTGAAGATCCTGGTCGCCGCGGGTCTCGCGGCGCTCGCCGCCGTTGCCTCGGCGCAGAACTACCCGACCAAGCCGATCACGCTGTACGTGCCGTTCGCGGCCGGCGGCCCGACCGACACGGTGGCGCGCGGGCTCGCGCAGGCGATGGGCAAGCATCTCGGTCAGTCGGTCGTCGTCGAGAACGTGCCGGGTGCCGGTGGCACGATCGCGCCGGCGAAGCTCAAGAATGCGACGCCGGACGGTCACACGCTGATGCTCGCGCACATCGGCATGTCGACAGCCCCCGCGCTCTACCGCTCGCTGCCGTTCAATCCGCTGACCGATTTCGAGCACGTGGGCCAGGTCGTGGACGTGCCGATGACGTTCGTGGCGAAGAAGGACCTGCCGCCGAACGACCTCAAGTCGCTCGTCGACTACATGAAGAAGAACAAGGACAAGGTGACGCTGGCCAACGCGGGCGTCGGGGCGGCATCGCACCTGTGCGGGCTCCTGTTCCTGTCGACGATCCAGGCGGACGTGACGACGGTTCCCTACAAGGGCACGGCGCCGGCGATGAACGACCTGCTCGGCGGGCAGGTCGACGTGATGTGCGACCAGACGACGAACACGACGAGCTACATCAAGTCGGGCAAGATCAAGGCGTATGCCGTGACGAGCAGGCAGCGCGTCGAATCGCTGAAGGAGCTGCCGCCCGCGGCCGAGGCCGGGCTGCCGGGCTTCGAGGTCAGCGTATGGCACGGCGTGTATGCGCCGAAGGGGACGCCGAAGCCGGTCATCGACAAGCTCGTGTCGGCACTGCAGGCGGGCATCGCGGAGGCCGATTTCCGCAAGCGCATGGAGGACCTCGGCAGCCAGGTCGTGAGCAAGGACAAGGCGACGCCGGAGGGACTGCGCACCCACCTCAAGGCCGAGATCGACCGCTGGACGCCGATCATCAAGAAGGCGGGCGTGTACGCGGATTAAGCGATGCGGCCGAAAGTGAAAACCTACTTTCGGCCGGTGTAAGTCACCCGCAAATCGCCGGCGGAGCCGGAGGACCGGTCGGCCGAAAGTGAAAACCTACTTTCGGCCGGTGTAAGTCACCCGCAAATCGCCGGCGGAGCCGGACGATTTGCGGCGGAGAAAGGCGACGAAACGGCACCCAGAACGAGCCGCCGTTCGGCGCTTCGTCCTCGCTAATGTCGCCGTTGTGAATGCAACGTAACGGGCTGCCGCCAGGGCGGCCCGTTTGGTTTCAGTGCAGCATGCCGAGCGCCCTCGGGAGCGCGAGCGACATGGCCGGCCAGTAGGTGACGACGATCAGGAACACGAGCATCGTCAAGAGCCACGGCCACACGGCGATCGTGAGCTCGGTGATACCCATCTTCGTGATGCCGGAGGCGACATACAGGTTGAGGCCGACCGGCGGGTGGCACATGCCGACCTCCATGTTGACCGTCATCATGATGCCGAAGTGCACCGGATCGACGCCGAGCTTCATCGCCACCGGGAACAGGATCGGCGCCATGATGAGCACGATCGACGACGGCTCCATCACGTTGCCTGCGAGCAGCAGCAGCAGGTTGACGAACAGCAGGAAGGCGACGACGCCGAGCCCCTTGTCCAGCATCCACGCGGCGAGCTGCTGCGGGATGTTCTCGGAGGTCATCAGGTAGCTGAACATGACCGCGTTGGTGATGATGTACAGCAGCATCGCGCTCATGTTCGCCGAGTCGAGCAGCACCTTCGGCACTTTCGACAGCGGCATGTCCTTGTAGACGAACACCGCGACGACGAACGCGTAGACGGCGCTCATCGCCGCCGCTTCCGTCGGCGTGAAGATGCCGCTGTAGATGCCGCCGATGACCACGACGATCAGCAGCAGCCCCCACGCGCTCTCGCGGAACGCGCGGCCGCGCTCGCCCCAGCCCGCCTTCGGCTGGCGCGGATAGCCGTTGCTGCGCGCGCGCCACCAGGTCGTGAGGCCGAGCATCGTCGCGAGCACGAGGCCGGGGACGATGCCGGCGATGAACAGCGCGCCGACGGAGGTGTTGGTCGCGACCGCGTACATGACCATCACGATCGACGGCGGGATGAGGATGCCGAGCGCGCCGGAGGTCGTGATGACGCCCGCACCGAACCGCGCCGGGAATCCCTGCTTCACCATGGCCGGCAGGATGATCGAGCCGATCGCGACGACGGTCGCCGGCGAGCTGCCCGACACCGCGGCGAAGAGTGCGCACGCGACCACGCCGGCGAGCCCCAGTCCCCCGGGGAAGTGACCGACGACCGACGTGGCGAAGGCGATCATGCGCCGCGCCACGCCGCCGTGCGTCAGGAAGTTGCCGGCGAGAATGAAGAACGGGATCGCCATGATCTCGAACTTCTCGATGCCGGTGAAGAGCTTGAGCGCGACCGACTCGATCGGCACGCTGGTCATCGTGAACAGGTACGTGAGCACCGTCAGACCGAGCGAGATCGAGATCGGCATCCCGGTCAGCATCAGCCCGACCAGCAGCGCGAAGATGATCCATGCGTTCGCGATCGGCACGCCGGCGGCGAGCAGCGCGACCGGCGCGCCGATGATCACGATCGGAACGAGCGCCGGCCAGCGGGGCGCGTCGGGCGGTGCCTGCGTGACGAGCGACGTCATCGGATGCCTCGCGCGGCGGGCGTCGTTCGCATCATGGCCGCGACGTGCCCTTCAGTGCCGCGGGGTGCAGGTTGTCGGCAAGGTTGTAGGGATTGACGTCCTCGGGCGCCTCGATCCCCTCGACGTGCGCGGCATCGTGGTGCGGCAGCTCGCCGGTCCGCGCGAAGTGCCAGGCGACCTGCAGGAAGCGGAAGCACATCAGGTACGAGCCGATCGGAATGCACAGGTAGACGATCCACTTCGGCAGCTCGAGGTCCGGCGACACCGAGTCGGTGTGCGCGATGTCCCAGGTGAACGTCGCGCCCAGCGTACCGACGATGCCGGTGAACAGCGCGCCCGCGCCCAGGCCCACGAGCACGTACGCCTTCCGCGTGCGCGGCGGCAACCGGTTGATCATCACGTCGACGCCGACGTGGATGCCGGTGCGCACGCCGTAGGCGGCGCCGAACTTGGCCATCCACACGAACATGTAGATGCAAAGCTCCTGTGCCCAGGAGAGATCGATGCGCAACAGCGCGTCCTGCACGCCCGGGATCGCGAGGCCGGCGGCGTAGCGATGCACCACCGCGACGAAGATGAGAAGCGTCGCCGCTCCCATCAACGCCGCGATGAGCACCTCCTCCAGCCGATCGAGCAGCCGCACGCGCGCCGCCTTACTTCGCGAAGCCGGTCGCCTGGTACACGGCGGCGAGCGTTTCCTTGCCGACGCGCGACTCGTTGTCCTTGTGCACGCCGACGAGCGCCTTCTTCATCGCGCTCTTCTGCTCGGGCGTCAGCGCGACGATCTCGGTCTTGCCGCTCTTCTTCACGGCCTCGATCGCGTCGTCGTTCTCCTTCTTGGCGATGTCGTTCGCGTACTTCGTCGCGTCCTTCATCGCGCCCTCGAGCATCGTGCGGACGTCCGCGGGCAGCCCGTCCCAGAACTTCTTGTTGACGATGACGGCGTAGCCGAGGTAGCCGTGCTCGGTGAGCGCGAGGTACTTCTGCACCTCGTGCATCTTCTGCGTGTAGAAGTTCGACGGCGGGTTCTCGGTGCCGTCCACGACGCCGGTCTGCAGCGCCTGGTACACCTCGGAGAACGCCATGACCTGCGGAATCGCGCCGAGCGCCTTCATCTCGTCGCCGAGCACCTTCGAGCTCTGGATCCGCATCTTGAGGCCCTTGTAGTCGGCGGGCACGCGGATCGGCTTGTTGGCGCTCATGACCTTGAAGCCGTTGTCCCAGTACGCGAGGCCGACGATGCCCTTGCTCTCGAGCTTGCGGAACAGCTCGCGCCCGACCGGGCCCTCGGTCACCTTGTGCAGCTCGGTGTAATCGTCGAACACGTACGGGAGGTCGAACACCTCGAACTCGCGAACGCCGAGCGGACCGAACTTGGCGAGCGAGGGAGCGAGCATCTGCACCGAACCGAGCTGCAGCGCCTCCATCTCCTCGCCGTCCTTGAACAGCGAGCTGTTCGGATAGACCTCGATCTTCACGCGGCCCTTGCCGCGCTCCTCCACCAGCTTCCTGAAGTAGTCGGCGCCCTTGCCCTTCGGCGTATCGACGGCGACGACGTGGCTGAACTTGACGACGATCGGCTGCTGGGCCGGGGCGCTGCCGGCGACGAAGAGCAGCGCTGACGCGACGGCGGCGAGCACGAGACGAGCGGACATCGGATCCTCCTCGGATCGAAGCGTTGCGGGCCGGTTGCCCGCACGCGGGGGGACCGCCTCGCTCGCGCCGAGAACGACCGGCGACGGCCGGCGGCGATGCAGCGCAGGATGCGCGCCGCCTCCCGCGGCGCCTTGATGCAGGTCAGAAAACGACCGCGGCCCGCGCCGTGCGCCGTCAGCGCGACGGCGACCAGTCGATGCGAATCGAAGCGGCGCCCGGCGGCGCGGCGAATCGAACGTCGACCCCGATGCCCGGAACGGCGGCGAGCTCGCCGTCGCAGAACACGAGCGGCAAACCGGCGCGCACCCACGGCGGCATCGCCGCGTCGCGCAGCCACGCCTTGAGCGCGCGACGCGGACGGTCGCGAGCCGGTTGCAGGCGCTCGCCGCCGGCCCGCTGTCGGACGGTGACTTCGGCGTGCGCGAGGCGAGCTCCATCGAGCCCGTCTCCGTGCGACGGCGTGAAGCTGAGCTCGCCGTGCGCGAGGCGAAGCGTCGGCTGCCCGGACCACCGTTCCGCGAACCGGGGCGGGGGCGTCGCATGAATGACGATTCGGCCGCGGAAGACGCCGATCACCGAGCCGTCGTGCCGCACCGCCACGCGCGCGTCGCGGCGCGCGGCGCGGAGCTGCGCCATCATCGCGGCGAGGCGCGCCTCCGAGGGCGGATGCAGGCCGCGAAGCCGCAGCACGTAGCGGAGGAGGTTGCGCGCGCGATGCGGCGCCAGCGCGGCGAAGCGTTCGCAATCGATGTCGCCGTCGCTCGACGTTGCGGCGAAATCGACGGCCGCGAGATCGTCGGCGAGCGCGAGCGCGTCGGCCTGCCGAACCGCGGCGCGCGCGAGCGTGGCCGGGTAGCCGGGGAAGAGCGCGGCGAACGGCGGAACGACGGTCGCGCGCAGCGCGTTGCGCCGATGCAGCGTCGACGCGTTGCTGTCGTCGTCGACGTAGGCGAGGCCGCGCTCACGCACGTACGCCTCCAGCGTGCGGCGGGGCAGGTCGATGAACGGCCGCAACCAGAGCACGCTGGTTGCGTCGCGGCGAGCGCGCGCCATGGCGGCGAGTCCCGCCGGTCCGCTGCCGCGCGCCAGTTGCAGCAGCAGCGTCTCCGCCTGGTCGTCCTGATGGTGCGCGACGAGGACCGCGGCGAGACCGGTCCGTCGCGCGGTGTCGCGCAGCGCGGCATGACGCGCGCTTCGCGCAGCCGCTTCGACGCCGCGAGGATCGCCGGGCGCGACGACCACGTGTTGCACCACCAGGGGAACGGCGAGCGATGCACAGAGCTTCTCGCAGAACGCGACCCAGTCGTCGGCGTGACGCGACAGCCCGTGGTGCACGTGAACGGCGACAGTGCGGTCGGCGGCGAGCGCCGTGGCCGCGGCGAGCAGCGCGACGGAATCGCGGCCGCCGGACAGGGCGACGGCGAAACGCGCGTCGCGCGCGACCGCTCCTTGCAGCGTCTCCGCGACGGCGCGCTCGACGACGGCGCGCGCCGAAACGGCGTCAGCCGGGGGTGAGCTCCTTGAACCGGCCATAGGCGAGGATCTTGTCCTCACGCGCCTCGAGCAGCGCGTCCAGCGGCTGCTCGGACACCTGCCGCCACGCCTCGGTCAGCGACTTCTTGAGCGAGAGCATGATCGCCGCGTGATCGCGATGCGCGCCGCCGAGCGGCTCGGTCACGACCTTGTCGACGAGGCCGAGCTGCTTCAGGCGCGCGGCGGTGATGCCGAGCGTTTCGGCGGCCTCGGGTGCGTGCTCGGCGGATTTCCACAGGATCGACGCGCAGCCTTCGGGCGAGATCACCGAGTACGTTGCGTATTGCAGCATCAGCGTCACGTCGCCGATCGCGATCGCCAGCGCGCCGCCCGATCCGCCTTCGCCGATGATCGTCACGATGATCGGCGTACGCAGCCCCGCCATTTCGTAGAGGTTGCGGCCGATCGCTTCCGACTGGCCGCGCTCCTCGGCGCCGATGCCGGGATAGGCGCCGGGCGTGTCGACGAACGTGAACAGCGGCAACGCGAACTTCTCCGCGAGCTTCATCAGCCGCAGCGCCTTGCGGTAGCCCTCGGGGCGCGGCATGCCGAAGTTGCGGTGGATCTTCTCCTTGGTGTCGCGGCCCTTCTGGTGGCCGATCACCATGCACGGCTGGCCGTTGAAGCGCGCGAGCCCGCCGACGATCGCCGGGTCGTCGGCGAAGACACGGTCGCCCGCGAGCTCGCGGAACTCGGTGAACATGCCGGCGATGTAATCGAGCGTGTACGGCCGCTGCGGATGGCGCGCGACCTGCGCGATCTGCCAGGCGGAGAGCTTGGCGTAGATGTCCTTCGAGAGCTGCTGGCTCTTCTTGGTGAGACGCGCGATCTCGTCGGAGATGTCGACGGCGGAATCCTCGTGCACGAAGCGCAGCTCGTCGATCTTCGCCTGCAGCTCGGCGATCGGCTGCTCGAAGTCGAGGAACGTCTGCTTGCCGGACGGTCGCGTGTCGCTCATGGCAGGGCGCTTTTCGAGGGCGGGACTATAGCGCAGCGCATCGGCGGCCGCCACCGAAGCGGTTCGAGCCGGCTCGCTGGCTCGCACTTGGGAGCGGCTAGTTAACGGCGTCGTAGACGAGTTTCGCGCCGGTCGCGAACAGCAGGCAGTAGCTCACGCGGAAGAACGCGCGGTCGGAGATGCGGCGGTTGAGCCAGACGCCGAGCCAGATGCCGATCGGCGCGAGCGGCGCGAACAGCAGCGACGTCGTGAGGTTCGCCGCATTGAGCTGGCCGAGCAGCGCGTAGGGAATGATCTTGGTGTAGTTGACGACGAGGAAGAACAGCGCGGAGGTGGCGACCAGCGTGCCGCGGTCGAGCGGCTGCGGCAGCATGTAGATC